>Ga0307515_10000359_pt1 | contig 112033 bp, 96 predicted proteins | sample 17_EM_MG_FD_194513 | JGI IMG/M metagenome (GOLD analysis project Ga0307515, IMG submission 194513) | Populus trichocarpa ectomycorrhiza microbial communities from riparian zone in the Pacific Northwest, United States - 17_EM | ecosystem: Host-associated > Plants > Roots > Unclassified | place...
TAGATCTCTAGCGATAATCTTACCTATACACCTATTTACTATCACTCGAGTCCACGTTTGCAACCGTATACCATAATTACCATACGTATGCCTATAAGGCCGAACGCTGGCGTACGTGCCCTTACACCCAGACCCGTCCAAAAATATGACCCACTGCATCTTGGCGGGCCAAGCCCAGACCGGTACATGTCAACCCACAGGTTTTCCCGGGTTCGGTTAGACCAATAGGTTCCGATCTCCAGTTGTGGTTTTCGGGTGTTCAATTTATGGTCGCATTCAGACATACTACTGCTAATCCGAAAATATTGACATCGGTACATCAATGTCTGTTTTGGATGTATTGCCTGCCATTAGAATCAAACACAAGAAAGATACGCTCCCTGCCCCATCCTGGGAATGAGAGTCAATGGAGCGTCAACAATTTTTGGTCTTGCATCTTGGGTAATCTAAGTGGCAATTGGTTGCAGAGATTCATAAAGGAGGTATAGGCCACCTTTGTATGCAAAAGAGAAAGCGAGATGCTCCCTGGCCGATTTTGAAAATCAGCATCAAAAGAGAGTCCACGATTTTTGGTCTTGTTAGTCAGGTAATTACTCAGAGACTTGGTCATTGTAATGCATAATGACAATATTGGCCGCCTTAATGGACAAAACCCCTAGCTACGACATCGCTACTATCTTCCAAAAATGAGCGTCAATCGACCATCAATGATTTTTTGTCTTGTAAGTCAGGTAATTAAAGAGTGATTTGATCGTTGTTATACATAATCATAGTATTGGCGGCCTTTATAGGCCAAACAGCCATTCTATCATCTTGATGTATATTTTTCTTTATCACTACATTGTTCTTTAATTATGCATATAAATATATCTTTTGAAATAGACCATAAAGTGTCCACGAATTGTAGATAATAATAAAACTCGAACATCCGGTTCCTTTCGATCCATGCTCATCATCACTGTCAAGTCTACTCAGTAGGCCACTCTCGTCTGCAAAATGGATGTCAGCTGCATCAGCACACTGTAGTTAGTGTACCAACCAGTGGATGTTCCGTCACGAGTGAGTAAATCTGGAATGACATATTTATCGCGCTTGTGATCCTTGGCATATGCATCAACATTGAAAAATTGAGCTTGGGGAAGAGGAGTATATATATTCACATATCAGGGTGGCACACCATCAATTTGAGAACTTTGAGCTACATCATTGTCACCAGCCTGCGCAGGTGGCGTGCCAGGCGGAGGTGTCGCCGCTTCTGGAAGAGGTGCACCCTTTCCTTTGCCCTTTCAGCATGTCTGCGGATTCTTTGCTTTGCCATTTTGGCAAGGAAGGCAGCTGTCAGTCTGACTTTCACGAACCATTGCCGGGCGTCTATCCATCCCAGCCTCGACCTTTCTATGTCCTGGATACACCACTCCCTGCGGTTTCACTTCTCGGACTTCGGTGCGAGGTTTCTTGAGCAGGTGTTGCATTTCCTCTCTAGCAGCGTGCGAAAACCCTTGTTTCGCCATTTTGGCCATATTCAACCCAAGGCGCATGTCGGACTGTTCTAGCTGTACCTGATCTCCTTGCCTTGCCATAGTTGCAGACATGTTGAAAACCAACCAGAAATTAGTTGCTGCTTCTAACAGTGAGATTCGGCTATTACCTCATCTGTAAACAACTCTGTAGCCTGCTCGAAGGTGTTCAAAGGCTGTTTCATACACTTTTGGGCACTGTCCCTACTAAGCTCGTCTGCGGAAATAGCATAACTGCCAACATCATGATGTTCGATTTCGCGGACTGTACAGACAAATGCCTTGGTTGACTACTGAGTTTTCGCATTACAGGCAGCAATCAATCGGTCACATAGCTCTCTACGTACCCCAGGTTTCCATTATATTGTGAGTTACTGGCGATTTACCATAATATCGAGATACTCACACCCGATTGCATGCTTCTTCTCATTGTTGCTGCTTTCGGTCATATGGACACTTTTCAATTGTGTGTCCTGGTTCGTATTGTCAGTGGCTGCATTGGCAGCATTGTGGCGGACTAAATCGAGTCTGTGTTGTAGCTGCATCTCAGCATGTGGCGCATTAGATAAACCACCCGTCGTTCAGCTCAATTCAGATCTGCTCACAGCAGGCTGCGGTCTTTGTGGAGCCATGACTTGCTGTTGTTGAGAAGGTGAAGAAGATGATAATGAAAAGAAGTGGGAAGTGTTGAAGAATATATAGTTAGCTTCAAGTCAAAATTGAATGAGCAGTAGCCAACTGGCATGTTGTACTGCAGAGGAATCTTAAAGAGTAAAGCAGGAGGTTCCAGGGGTTTCTAATGTTGTACGGTGGCGTGCGCTCGAGTAGTCGAGTGTGTGCGGGCGTATCCGAAGGTGTGTCTATTGTATTGTGTACCGAGACAAGTCGCATCAACATATGGTCGATCGATGACTAATGGTGCTAACTACGAAACAGGCAAGTTACATCATTGTCCTTGGCATAGTGATATTTGTACTTGCAATCAGCTCAACACTCCTCCAGGATGGCTATCACGTCTGTTTCAAACAAAAAACAGTAAACAAAGGAGAAGAGGATCCAATCAAACATTGGGGATCTCCTCGAAACGAACGTGCCCAATCAATCAATTTGCTTTCCGATGGCATTCCCGATGGCATTTCCATGTGCAATTCCGATACCATTCCCACAACCATTTCTGAGCGTACCGAGGGCATTTCAGAGGCCATTCCTAATTCCAATTCCGAGACCATTTCTGAGACCATTCCCGAGCCAATTCCGATCATTCCCATCGCAGCACACTGCTTCAAGAAGGCGGGCTTCGGCAGAGGCTTCGTGAAGCAGTCGGCGAGCATCTCAGCAGTCGGTACGTAGCTCAAGTCGATCTCTCCATCTCTAGCCATATCTGCAGCAAGATAGTTCTTGGTTGCAATGTGTGCAACTGCAGTTCCGCGGTAGATTCTGTTCTTGATGCTCGTGATCAGTGACTGTGAATCTGAGAATACGTGAGGGATAGTCGGGATGCCGAGCTCATTCAAGGGATGCGAGACCTGTGTGAGTTTCATGCAGCCTACTCCAAAGGCATAGTATTCGGCATCGGTCGTGGAGTGGGCAGTCGACTTCTGTTTTCTCGATCGCCAGTTGACCGCTCCTCCGAAGGTGATGACCAGTCCGCTTGTCGATTTATAGTCATCTGGGCATCCAGCATAGTCCGAATCGACATAGCATCTAAGTGCGCCATCTCCTTCCCCTCCGAAACGCAGTCGCCAGTCCTTCGTGCCGTTGAGGTACCGAAATACGCGCTTGAGAGCTACCATATGCTCATTTCTCGGGTCGTGATTGTACCGGCTGAGGACTCCGATGACATATGCGATATCGCACTGAGTAGCGACCATCGCGTACATAAGCCTTCCGATCATCGATTGGTATATGCTCGGATCGCAGGCTTCTTCATCAGGCTTCCTCTTGTGAAGCTTCATTGCCATCGGCGTGGCAACTGGCCTGGACTCGTCCATTCTGAACTTCGCCAAGATCGTCCAAATGTAGCTGTGCTGATGGATGTCGATCGTGTGATGCTCCCGATTGCGTTCGATGTTCATGCCTAGATAGAAGGAGACAGTCCCAAGATCGTGCATCCGGAATCTCTTCTGCATCCGATCCTTGATCTGCCCAATCGAGCCCTCGTTATTAATGATAAGAAAATCATTGACGTACAGAACGACTGCGGCAACGAATATGCCCTGATCCTTATCATGGAGCACGAACAGTCCTCCGTCTCAACGTGATCCCACGAACCCAATCGAGATCACGAATTCCTTAAAAGTGCCGTACCAAACGTGCGAAGACTGTTTCAGGCAATAAAGAGACTTTCTCAAGCAGAGTACCATCTTCCGCGAAGTCTTTGACCTTGGATCGTAATATCGGCTGCCAGTTTGGACCAAACGAAAATATCCCTGCGGCGGGTGGATATAGATCTCTTCCTCCAAGTCAACTCCCAAGAAAGCCGTGCATACGTCCATTTGATGGATCTCGAGATCGTATTTGGCTGCGATGGCGAGTGCCAACCTGACATGGACCAAGCGAGCAGTCGGTGCATACGTAGCCTGGTAGTCGATGCCTTCGATTTGGTGATTTCCTCCACAGACTAGCCTGGCTTTGTACCGCTGCACATTGCCTGCTCCATCGCGCTTGATCTTGTATACCCAGTGACTTCGCAAAGCCTTTCTCCCTTCCGGAATCTCCACGATATCTCCAAAGACTTGATGCTGACCATTTGCATCTAACACTTCTTTCATCGCGGTATCTCATTTGTCGGCGAGCGGAGACTCGGTTGCTGCATTGTAAGACTTTGGATCGTCGATGCCATCCTCATGATCGTCGGAGATTGCAGCCGCGGCGTAGATGCGAATCATATCCTCGAATTCCTCATCTTCGAGAGCCAATTAGGCAGACTCTGCCAATTTGCCAGCGCGGTTGCGGCGACTACCATCGGCCGGCGGCTTCCATGCTTCTCCAAGTGACGTCTCAAGGCCAGTCAATTCTGGTGACTTCTTCTTCGGATTTGGAGGATCCGGAGGTGAATCGTCGTCCAATGGCTCCTCCGTTTGACGTTCGGAATTTCCATCTCCGGTTGGCGGCTTCTCGATTCAGTGTGAGGTTTCAGATTGCTTCAAGGTGGGCGTGGGTTCCACAATGACATCTCTGTGGAAGTGCTCGTTCATAATCGCTTCATATGCAGCATTCGGTGCTGTGTAGCGCTTCCCTTCTCAGAATACCACATCTCGGGAGCGGTGAAGCGTTCTGGCCAATGGATCGTATACGAAGTACTGTTTAGTCGATATACTGTATCCAACGAATATGCCGGGAGTGGCTCTGTAATCCAGCTTCTTTTATTTCTCTTTCGGAACGTGGACGAAAGCCAAGCATCCGAACACACGGAAATGCTTCAAAAATGGCGTCATCCGATGCCACGCCTCGTACGGAGTCTTGACAACTACCGATTGCGTCGGAGTGCGGTTCTTGAGACCGACCGCCACTGAGACTGCAAATGCTCAGTACATCTTCGAAAGTCCGGCATCGTCCCGCATGTATCGTACGCATTCCATAATCGTGCGGATCGCCCGTTCGACGACTCTATTAGACTGAGGAGTGTAGGGCGTAGTCGTTTCCTTTAGTATGCCTTCTGATTTTAGGTATTCTGCGAATTTCTTGGAGGTGTACTCACCGCCTCTATCTGTACGAAATCGCTTCACTTGCTTGCCCGACTCCTTTTCTCCAAGAGCCTTCCATTCTTTGAATTTCTCCAGGGCTTCCGACTTGTACTTCAATATGGACTCATACGTATGCCCCGTGGCATCGTCGATGAAGAGCAGCACATATCGACCTCCTCCGATGGCTGTTTCCAGGGGACCGCATATGTCTGAGTGCATGAGCTGCAGAGGCTCAGTGGGACAGGAGGTCGTGGGAGTAAAGGGCTTTCGAGCTAATTTGAACTTGATACAGCTCGCGCAATCGCACTTGCCGGTCATTCTCGGAGCATCGGTGACGACCTTCGGCAAGATCTCCAAAGCCTTGAGACCGACGTCTGCCAGGCGGCAGTGCCATAACATCCGCTTCCCTGCATCCTGCCGAGATGCATGCCCAGTCATCTTAAGTGCCAGCAGGCAGCTGTCGTTGTCAATATCCGTGTATTCGGTTGATCTTGGAGCTCGATCCACAAAGCGATCCCGACCGAATAGCCCATCGACCTGAGGTGCAGTGGCAATCAATTTGCCATGGCGATTGTAAAGGTTGAGACCATAGTGATTCACCGGTTCAACTTTGGCATCCTTGTCCATGATCTGAGACTGTGAGATGAGGTTGAACGACCCTGGCAAATGCACCAGTTCTTGGAGTATGATCATTTCCGTCTTTCCATCTGGTAGCTGGCAAATGAACCTAACACTCCCATATCCTGATGCAAACGATGTAACCCCATTGTATCCCTTCACCTTCTTCGTATTCGGAGGATATTCGGTGTAGGTGATGAACATTGATCGACGGCCGGAGATGTGAGTCGTGCATCTGCAATCGATGAACCAATCACTGGATGATGCACTTGAGCTGGCCACCTTCCAATAGTTCTCGATCGAAGTCGTGAGAGTCGAAGTAGTCTCAGTCCATGCTGTTACTGCAGTGTCAGCAGCCTTTGGAGGATTGCCACGTTGCTTGCTCAAGCAGTTCTCGGTGGTATGCCCTCGCCGGTGGCAATGAAAGCACTTCCGGAAATCCTTCTCTTTCCTATCATCCTTATTATCTCTCTTATCATCTCTCTTATCCCTCTTTGGACTTCTGCCGCCTTTACCGGCTTTACCACCATTACCACCACCTTTCTTTGCAAAGAGCAGAGCTTCTAGAGCGAGCCCTTTCTCTCTCTTGATTGCAGCTTCCTTTTCGACGAGCTTGGTGACGATCTGATCGGGCGTGGCGGTAATCGTGGCGTTTTTGTCCATCATGAGCTCCAGGAAGACTTTCCACTCCTCGTTCCTTTGGAACCCGCGAAGGAGGTAGAAGATGTGTTCCTGCTCGCTCATCTTGGCGATTGTCTTTGCAGAGTCCATTCTGGCAGCATTAGTGTCAGTGGTCGATGGTGCTGTCGGTCCTGCGCAGATATTGTAATCCTTGACATTCCGATCGATCCGCGATGCGTAATTGTCGACATCTCCACAGTCCCGTAGCTTGATGCTCCAAAGGTCTTCCCTAATCTCGAAGATGTTGAGCTTCAGCTTTGACTTGTAGGCTGATGCCAGCTTCTCCCAAAGTGTCTTCGCATTATCGACGACCGTATATTTCGCCTGTATCCTCAGTTCCATGCCGAGTAGGATAGTCAATCTGGCAACACCATGGCGATTCATCCAGTCCTTGAAAGGGGCCTTCTCTGTAGCGGTCGCGTTTGGTGCTGGCTCTTCCGGCTTGTTGTCGTATTCTTTGATGATACCATACACTTGCTTCTGTTCGAGAAGTAGTGCCATCTTGGTTGCCCATTGTGCATAGTTCGTGCCATTGAACTTGGTGATGGTGATCGTAGTCGAACTCATCTTGTATCGCAATCGTCAGTTATCGTAGTCTCTCAGACTGTACGTTACGGGTGACTTCTGGCAGCCGCCGTCAGAAACACGGTGGGATTCGGGGTAATTGCTTAGCTTGTGGAGATGCTTCTCCGTCACGATGACCTCCACTCGAAAAACGAAAATGGAAGTGTTGATTGTCGGTGCCCATTTTAAATGCAAGGGCTCATAAACTGTTGTACGGTGGCGTGCGCTCGAGTAGTCGAGTGTGCGCGGGCGTATGCGAAGGTGTGTTTGTTGTATCGTGTAACGAGAGAAGTCGCATCGACATATGGTCGATCGATGAGTAATGGTGCTAACTACAAACGAGGCAAGTTACATCATAGTCCTTGGCATAGTGATATCCGTACTCCCAATCAGCTCAACATTTAACCGTCCTGCAATTTGCACTAAGTCGGTCCGATGTTGTTTGCTTGCTTACAGAGAAACATTGTGCTGAACGATATCCAAAATTTGATGTTTAACAAATCTAAAAATCACAATCTTCAATAGAAAGGACGTCGGGTGATGTTTGGCTCCAGATATCCCCGGGCTGTTACATGAAACAAATGCTAACCAACAAGTCATCTTATACCATTAGCATTACTATTCCCAATGAAGTGACGGTTAAAAGGCAGATTTTGCTATATTCAAGTTGATCAAACGTTCCAACCTTGACATAAAAGGCACAGCTTGCCTCCATGTGGTCCACATCTTGCAACATCCAACATCTCACCCAACAACAAAGTCAACTCAAGATACAATGGTCAATACTCCGAAAAAGAACATTTCACCATTTCCAGCAGGCAAATACAGCAACTTGACCAAGCTATACACATGATGACGTCATCAAGCAGATAATGGCAAGAGCAGCTTGGAGGCGGAAAGGGTCCGAGCATTGAGAGCATTGCGCAGCGTACCGTCTACAAAGAAGCTCTGTGTGGAGAAAAGATGAGAAACGCACCTTTTGAGCAATGAAGCGACGGAGAAATGGATCGAGGATTATGTGGATACAGAAACCACTGTTGCAGGAATGTGAGCTCATGACGCAGAGACAGCAATTATGCAACACCAGGAAGATATGAGAAATGCCGAAAAGGCGGGATCAACAACCAGAAAGCCTGAAAAAACATTTGAGGAGATGTTATATGCTATCAGAGACAGTCTGACTGATCTTGAAAGTTCCAATGATGCGGAGGATGAGGAAGACGAGACCGATGATGAAGAAGATATAAAGCAACGGAACCTGAGCGATGATGACGAACCTGGCTGGGTGATGGGTGCAATCACCACAATAGTACAGAAATGCATGCAGAGATTTCGGCAGAAACCAATGAGGCTTGACAAATTGACACAACCAGGATGGGGTGACGCAACTGACTACTTCCGTGAGAGATATATGAAGTATGGGATGGCCGTATTGAGGGTTCCGGCTGTTGTCAACCCCCAACCAGACACGACTGGAGTCGCACCATTGCTGACCACATGTGGAGAGCTTTTGAAGACTCTTGATATTGTCCCCAGACAATCACAGATGCAGCAAGGGACTTCTCGACCAGGAAGTAGTCAAATGTGGCTGGTTTCCGAGAAACCACAGTCATACCAATGCATAGCGTCCATTGCACCCACCATAGCGCCTGATTTGTCACCGAACAGGAATATGAAATCGGTTGAACCCGTGAGCTTTTTCCAGTGCATATCGTGTGCCTAGCTAGTTTCCAAGCACAAATCGGATTCGGAGAAAGACAGGGTGACAGCTCCTCCTTCGCCGGAGGAAATGATCGCCAAATGCTTACATTTGATGACGTATCTCAGTGAAACGCAATACTTGTATGTATTTTGCTCTGTGTGAGCCTTTTCCTGATTTCAGTGGCCAGATTGTGAGATATGATAATTCGTCGGTGCATGTGCAGTGGTTGTATGGGCCATGCGAAAGTTCTAAACTCCAAATCAAGTTGGTAGACGACTATCAAAGTGGATATCGTCCTGCCTGTTACGGTTAAGTGAGAAAGCAAAACCTAAATCAGAGACACTACATCAGCAAAATGTAAATTGGTCTACAAGCCACACGCAATCCTCCCAGACACTCCAGGCGACCTCACCAGTGCTTCTAAGTAACTTTAGATGCTGCCAGACCCCCCTGGAGCTCAGCAAAGTGCTCTCAGACTCTCCAAGAGCAGTCTCAGGTGCCTCTGAAAGCACCTGCAGTTATGGAGGTGCATTCAGGATGCTACAAGATTTGACTCATAGAATAGTCAAATTTTGTAGCTCCTGAGACGTCTGCGCAGATCTGTGGGAGACTTTAAGAGCAGGAGAGACTGCAGAGAAGCTCTCTAGGAGACTTCGAGAGCAGCTCTGCGAGAGACGTGGTGCCGGATTCTCACAGCAGTGCTTCTTACATAACCACATCGCATTTCGTCTTGTCATATTCAACTTTGTTTCAGTCACCAGATTCGCTATATTATACTATGGCATGCATTATGTAAGTCTCTCTATATATATCTACATGCGGTCAATCTGGCTGCAGATGGTAGTCGAGCATAATTGGAGGAGCACCTAGACACGCCCATTGAGAGAACTTAGAGAAGCACAACTTGGATGCCATTGTGGTGAAATAATGGAGCTAGAAGGCAGAGAGCCCACCATCAACACTCCGCCGCACCTCACGCAACATCCAAACAGAATTGCTGAGAAAGAGCGGTTCTGGCTCAAGCAGCATAGGAATCGGGTGAGGAGATTTGATACTACCCGGCATTGAGGGTCCAGGCATTTGGGTGGATCCATGAAATCTCGGACAGAGCAAGTGAGACCAAAAGTTGGGAAACATAGAGTGTGTATTTTGGTTGTATGATAAGATGAGATGGAAATGAGATGATGTCTATCTACTCTGGGGTCTGCCAAATATATACTCCCTGTCACTCTGTCCACCTCCGTTACCACTGTATCTCCGTCCACCCGCAGTAACTCCTGACAGATATATTTGGAGGCTGTGATCGAGCATGTTTTGAGAAGCACTTGGAGATTGAGATCAAGTGAACTCAGAGATACACTTGGAGGCCAGGATTGATTGAGTCTGGAGATGCAGTTGAAGACCCAAATCGCGTGAACTCAGAGATGCATTCGGAGGGCGGGATCGAGGGAATGTGGAGATGCATTTGGAGTCCGAGTTCGAGGGAACTCAGAGATGCACTTGGAGGCTGTGCTCCAGCAGGTTTGGAGATGCATTTGCAGGCTGAGATCGAGTGAACTCAGAGATGCACTTGGAAGCCGTAATGGAGTGTGTTGGGAGATACACCAGAAGGCCATGACCGATTGAGATTGAAGGAGTACTTGGAGGTGGTAGATCGGGAGGGAGGCACGATGGGAGCTGACACTCTATTGATTGGTTAGTTCGTAATTGTTGGAATGCACAGAGTTGAGTACATCCGCCAAGATATGAGAAACTGGCTGGGAGCGGGAGACAGTCCATCATGGAATGATGCAGTACTTGATGTATGCTGCACTCGGTGTTAACTCATGAACATGGCATGGAGAGACAGAGAGGGATGATTTAACTTCGTGTTCTTAGGTGATGATAGAGTTGAGGACAAGAATGAGAGAAATGAGAGGAGATGGGGGAAATCATCATGAGAAACTGGGACTTCGGAGAATTTGGTGCCCAAGGCAATTTACCATCCCTGATATGGCAGGTACGAGTCCCGATCTGGTGCGTAATATCACGGATACGAGGTCTTCTACACCCAATCATGCAAGGCATACATCTGGTTTCTCATATCCACTCGTATCCTCCATATCATTGTCATCTTCTTCCCCCATCTCTATCGTTCTCATCTACATCTCCACCATCATCGCAGAACACAAAGTTCGATCATCCTTCTGTATCTCTCCATGCCATGATCATGAGTTAACACCGAGTACAGCATACACTGAGTGCAGCATACACCAAGCGCAGCATATACCAAGTGCAGCATACAACGAGTTCAGTATACGCCTAGGATTGTCTATCATCCCTTCATTCTCACCATTATGAGTGGACCCCTGAATGTAGCTTCAACTTCCGGCCTGCCACCATTCCCAGATCGACCGCCACCAGCCTGTTCTCCATAAGAGCTTCAATGGTAAAGTCAACTCGTCACATTCCCACGGTTTTGATTGGACTAGCCGATTAATGGAGTCTCAGCACCCGGCGCGCCTCCCATCGACCGCCAGCAGATCGACCACCACCAGATCAACCACTTCCAGATCGTGTTGAGCTGATTGGGAGTACAGATATCACTGGGCCAATGACTATGATGTATCTTGCCTCTTCTGTAGTAAGCGCCATTAGTCATTGATCGACCATATGTCGATGCGACATGTCCTGACACACGATTCAATAGACACACCTTCGCATACGCCTGCGCACACTCGACTACTCGAGCACACGCCACCATACAGCAGGTCATGAGCCCTTGTGTTTAAGAAGGGAACTGACGATCAACACTTCCACTTTCGTTTGTCGAGTGGAGGTCATCATCACGAAGAAGCGTCTCCACGAGCTAAGCGATTACTCCGCATCCTGCAGTGTTTCCGACGGCGGCTGCTGGTTGTCACCCATACAGTCTGAGAGACAACGATAACTGACGATTGTGATGAAAGATGAGTTCGACTACCATCACCATCACGAAGTTCAATGGCACAAACTATGCACAATGGGAGTGTTAGCAATGGTTCCGGACCGTCACTTCAGGTCCGGGTCCGGGTCCAACCCGAACCTTTGCTAAATAGGCTGTCCGGGTTGTCAATAAACCCGAACCGTCAACTCGGGTACGGTTCGATTGCAAACTCCCAAGCTGTCTGAATTGGGTTGGTGGTCAGCGTGTCGCACAGCGGGTCCATCCATTGAATCAATGAAGGCTCTTGCTTTTGGAGTATGTGAATAGTATCTTATCAAAATCGCGTTTTCAACAACCAAGGATATGTTTTTGCATGCTTTGCAGCTTGCAATCCCGATTAATTTGGAATCGGTATTATACCTTTGATACATTGGATTTTCGTCTATCGCGGCGGTCAATAATTCCATTATAAACGGGTAGATCAGGGCGATGCCTTGATTACCCAATATTCGACAACTCAAACTGTTGACGCTCCATTGACGCTCAGATTCAGGATGCGGCAGGGAGCAATTTCGCTGTTGTTTTTGCCAGTAAAGGCTGCCAATATTTGATAAATGGATGTCTGCAACCAATTGGAAAATCAATTTCCCAAGATTCGATGCTAAAAATTGTTGACGCTCTGTTGACACTGATTGTCAGGATGTGGCAGGGAGCATGTTGCCGAAGTTTTTCCCAGTAAAGGCTCCCAATATCTGCCAAATGGATGTCTTCAACTAATTGGAACATAAATAACCCAAGATGCGAAGCTAAACATTGTTGATGCTCCATTGACGCTCATTCTCAGGATGTGGCAGGGAGCATGTCGCTTTAGTTTTTCCCATTGAAGGCTGTCAATATCTGCCAAATGGATGTCTACAACCAATCGAAAAATGAATTACCCAAGACGCGGAGCTAAAACTCGTCAACGTTCCGTTGACCCTCATTCTCAGCATGCGGCGAGGGGCATGTCGCTGTCGTACTTCCATATAAAGGCTGCCAACATATCGGTTGTGCATCGAAGCAACCAAATTTTCGTTCAATTACCATACTTACAAAACCACAACATCGTTGTCGCTCCGTTGACACTGATTTCATTATATTGTCCATTCAACATCAGCTGCCATCGATACTAGTTTTCATTATGATTTGACTATATTGGTAGTCTTTGTGCCAGATTGAGACTTGGCCTTGTGACAAAGCCGGGAGCGGTAACATTCTTGCACTGTTTGCTCTCAGATGACCAAAATTTATGTATCTTGCCAAAAGCTTCATTGCGCCTGCTATACATCTGTTTATCAACCGATATTGACAAGCTACTGCTCAACATTTGCCCATAATATATCACTAACTAAAACTCTAGTTCAAGATACATACAGAAGCAGGTGAAACATTGACGCATTCTGTCCTACTTGATTTTCACTCGCATATTCCTCCTCGATTCAATTGCATTGACCGTCATCAACACCTTCTCAGCCTGTCTCATTAAGTTCAGTGTTGGCCGAATCACTCCGGGAACATTTGGTGCCGCGCTCACATCCCGCTGCTCTGGGCATGCCGGATCCTCGATGCTATTGTCTTGCTCTATATCAGATTCAACATCCTCCGCGAAATGGTCTTCGCTGTCATTCGGATCATCTGAATCCCCATTCCAGTTAAGCCAATCTTCAGTGTCCGAAATGCTTTCAGGTGGGCTATCCTCATCACTTTCAACTGGATGATGGTTGATTCTTCGGATTCAGTGGACATTCAATATTTGCGATCGTCCTCCTGGGAGGTCCTTTGCAGACAAAAGTCATGGCAAAGGAGATCATTCAGACAATTGATATGCAGCTGCACCATCATGTTGAAAGAGTAATGATGATGCTTTGACGATCTCTTCCGTATCCGAGATGTATCCCACGGCAGTCATCTACATGTTTTGAGCCAGAGATTCCTTCTGGGTAGCACATAGGTTTTGGCTGCCCTGCCACATCTCCAAAAAGTTGTGAACCTTGGCCATTCTGTGCAATTTCCATTCCTCCGCCTCTTTCTTCATTTCCCAGTCGTTTTCTGTCTTTGTTGTATCTCATCATGGGTCAGCGCATGCCAAAATCTAGTTATTGGCTCGAGCGAACTGCCTTACAACTACTTTTCTGTGAAGAGTCTTGACTGTGGTTTTGACTGTCTCCAGCCGATAACATCTCGGCCTAGTGAAAAACTGGCCTCCACACCGACACCAGGTGATATGATAGAGAGTATGTCGCGCGCGATATTAGCGAGGTCTGCATACTTGGAGTGCGTTTCCTCCTGTTGACACCACCAGTCAGTTACGCTTGGTAACCAAAATGTACTGCTAATCTCCATTGGGTCGGAGTGGTAATCATTGAGATTTGGATTAATTTGCCCCCACTTCTTTGGTACTTCAGGTGGCAAATTCAAATGGAGCCAGGCGGTAGTCAATAAGCGTGATGCGCGATCACTTTGTCCTGGTGTCGTCTCAGCCACATTGTTACGCGTTAAGTTTTCTTCATTATCGCTGGACATATCAGATGGATCAAAGGATGATTGACAGGATAATGGAACCGTTTCGGAGGGGATAAGATTGCTCATAGGTAGGCTTTCGTGTTTCTTGACTGGCACACATCGATGTTTGGCACAGTATTCCTTCTCCACGTACTTCAGAAAGTCTTCTTGGTATTGGGTAGTATAGGATGTCTCATCCTCAGGATTAATATCCATTCCTTTGTCCCACATTTCAAACGATTGCAACTTCCTGAAAGGATCGAGGATATGTGCAGAAATGAGAAGAATGCCCATCAATGGAGTCACTTCAGCGTAATATTTGGACAGCTTCTGTCAAGCTAACTTCACGGCAAAGAACAAGTCGTTCTTCCATGGAGTCTTTTTCTTAGCCAAAGCTCGCATCACGCCATCCATGTGATCAAACATATCATTGTACACTGTGATAACGTGATGCAATGTGACTGTATGCCTCCATGACATCCACAGGGTCCAATATCGGAATGGCCTCAACACTTCCATGACATACTTCACAATGGTGCATTCATCTTGAGTTGTGAAGAATGGCCAGTAATCTCTGAATTTTGGATTTTTAAGCCACTCACGTGTGGATTCGTGTATTCAGAAGGTGCGCTGGAGCAACTCCAGGGTCAAGTTCCGACGGGTCTTCACATGCATAATCGGAAGTACCCCAATGTGGACTTTGGCCTTTTGATAGTCAATGAACTCTTTTCGATTACCAGGTGTTTGTGTAATCAATACAGCAAGCATTCTCTGCTATATGAAGGTCAGTTTCAGCACTTTCAAAATACCTTGAAATACGTACTTTCTCAAATATCTTGGCTAAACCTTGTTTCATGGCCGACACCTTATCGATTCTTGCATTGCCCTCTTTTCGAAGCCTTTGACTGTTCCCAATGTCTACGCTTTCATTCTCTCCAAATTGGTGATCAGGCTCATGGGCTTCCCAAGACTTGGTGCCGCCTGTGACACTGAGACTGCTCTTGAATGCACATAAAGCCAGCTATATGACGTGCGCCATGCAAGGTATGTGGTTACTCAATGCAGGCCACTCGATTCCAGAGGCCTCAAGGGTTGATTGCAGCTCGCCTGTCATCGAGTAATTTAAGATGGCATGATCAGTCGTAATTCCATGCGAACGGCCGTCGGTCAGCTCAAAACGAGCAAGAACGTCCTTCAAATTCATCGCTAGCCTTGCTCAAGTATGTTGTCCCTTGACATGTCATCTGTAATTAGGTTTCGAAACGTGAAACTTACAGGCAATCAACCTCGTCGAACGCGAGTTGAACTTCACGCAATGCCCAATTTCGATCCATATAGTAAGCAATGACCAATGTTATGGCTAGTTCGTTCGTTGATGTCCATCTGTCCAGAGCAAAACTAACTTTATTAAGTGACGGCAATTGCTTTTTGATTGCATCCACAGTCAGTGCATATTCCCTCCGGCAAATGTTGCTCTGGGTCGTAGTGGATGGCAGCACTATGTCATCGCGTAATGCCTTCCAGGACCGTCGTAGCTCTAGATTTGATATCGCGTTCGATGGAAAGTGAGCCGAAATGAATCCTCATGTGAGGTAACGATTACACGTGTCTTGGTGAAATTCGGAATTTTCGAAGTCCTTATCTGCCAGTTTGGAATGTTTTGTCTCTCATTTCGGTCAATATGGATCCACCTGGATGTCAAATATGATCTTCCTCTGTGAACTTACTATTGTGATTCCTTGACTTCCTTGCCTCTTCAGAATGGCCGAAGCTGTTTCATCAACCGTCGAACTAGTCAATTCAGTACCCTTTGACTCTGTTAATTCGTTTAACTTTGCGATGTGAGCTTTTGCCAGCAAGGGTTTCCCCATTGAGCTGGTCCCATGTTCTGATGGATGGCGAAAAACTTGATGGCAAATGATACATATGATGCCAGGGCTGCCGGTCTCCTCAATTCCACAGTGTAAATATAATCGCCACAAAGGCGCATGTGAAGAATTATTCCAAGCAATAGGCCGCTTCAAGTCTACATTCATTGAAGCCCACCAAGCATTGAAGATGATTTGAAAAGTAACGTCGCTCAAATCACGAATAAAGACATGTTCATTTTTGGAAGAGATCATAACCTCGAGTAAACAGGTGTTCAAAGATCTTGAATCCGGCATGGCGGGAAGACTTAGACAGCTGGGTGATCTCACTCGAAAGATTGCCGAAAGTAACGATACAACAAAGCAGACTGCGGGTTCTTGAATATTGACTCTACTGCTACAAGTGAAACAATCAGATCTGTAAGACATTGCATGCATATTTGTGAAGTTGTATACAAGGTTAGATTGCAAAGACTGACTGCGTAAAACTCGACTTAGGCACAGCACAATGCAGTTCGTTGCTGTGTGGTGTGCTGAGCCTCCACACGAACTGTTCGCACTCTGCGGGCGCTCAATTGTAGGAGGCGGACAAAATATTGTCACTGGCATTTTTGCCGATATAGGCTTCCGGTGGGTTAATTGTGGGTCACCTACGTTCCATTGCCGTTGGATTATCCAAGATGCAAGATCAAAAATCGTTGATGCTCTGTTGACGCTCATTTTGGGACATGGTGACTTTCTTGTCGTAAGCATTTTTGCCTAGAAAGGCCGCCAATAGCTTGATGATGGATCAATGTAGTCCTATAACATCTTGATATGCCAAGATGCAAGGCCTAAAATTGTTGACGCTCCGTTGACGCTCATTTTTAGGGCATAGTCACGAGGTCGTTGAAAGCATTTTTGCCTAGAAAGGTGGCCGATCGTTCGATTATGGATCACAGTAGTCTCATAGCCCCTTGATATTCCAAGATACAAGGCCTAAAATTGTTGATGCTCCGTTGACGCTCATTAATAGGGTATAGTGATGAGGTGGTCGAAACCATTTTTGCCTATAAAGGCGGCTGATAGTTCGATCATGGATCAAAGTAGTTTCATAGCCCCTGGATATTCCAAGATGCAAGGCATAAAATCGTTGATGCTCCATTGACGCTCATTGTTAGGGCATAGTGACGAAGTTGTTGAATGCATTTTTGCCTAGAAAGGCGGCCGATAGTTCAATTATGACTCAATGTCGCCGCACAGCCCTTGAATTTTCCAAGATGCAAGTCCAGAGGTTGGTGACGCTCTGTTGACACTCAGTGTCAGGGCATAGTTACGAGGTCGTCAAAAGCATTTTTGCCTAAAAAGGCGGCCAATAGTTCGATTATGGATCACAGTAGTCTCATAGCCCCTTGATATTCCAAGATGCAAGGACTACAATCGTTGATGCTCCGTTGATGCTCATTTGTAGGGCATTGTGACGAAGTTGTCGAACGCATTTTTGCTTACAAAGGCAGCCGATAGTTCGAGTATGGCTTAATGTCACCGCACAGTGCTTGCATTTTCCAAGATGCAGGGCCAAAAGTCATTGACATTCCATTGACGCTCATTTTTAGGACATAGTAGCGATGTTATTGCCACCATTTTTGAATAGAACGGCTGTCTATAGTTCGATTATGAATGAACGTTGCAGCGAAACCATCTGGGTTTTCCATGATGCAATGCCAACTATCATTGACGCTCCGTTGATGCTCACCTTTGAGCTCACCTTAGAGACATACTAACCATCATTGGGTGCTGGACATTCGTGCATAAAATCCATACACTCTTTTTTGACAGGCAGTATAGCGTATCTATGTGTTGTCATTCGAATCCAAAATCTTCGAGACATCTCATTTTCTGAGCCACCATTATTGGCATCATTTGCGTGATGAATGACGTAAGTCCATCACATTTCAGCGCTTTTGGCCGGCAATTTACCACATAAAAATGCATGCACTAGTTGTAGAAATTTATAGCCCGACGTCCTCACCATTCCTTATCCAGCTCATTCTCTTCGATTTCCATAATGTACCATAATCAATTTTCGATTTTTTGACCATGTGCAGGAGGTCTGAGCAGAGAGTCATGTTGTTGGCTGCATGGATTAATGCGGACGAACAGCTGTCATTGTTCCGGGTTTCGGATGGGCTTTGACCGCTCCTTCAATGAATTGTATCACATCACTGACTTAGTCTATGTTAGTAAATTTCGTCTGAAAATTAGGTTTTGTTTGATCATTCAACCTGAACAGGCAACACCATGTACAGTTCATTGTTCGTCAATCTACTCGATTTGATGTCTAGAACATTTGCATGGCGGGTACGACCCTTGCACACACACTGACGAATAATCTTGTCTCACAATTTGGTCACTGAAATCCAGAAATAGCTGACACATAACAAAGTAGGTACAAATTGCTTTTACTCGAGTTACGTCATCAAAAATACCTATTTGGCTATCTATTCTTCTGGTGACGCAGGAGCCGTCACCATGTCTTCGTCCGAATGTGATTTCTATATGGTAATTAGCTAGCGACGCTATACGCTGGGGTAAATGCTCACGGGTTGAACTAGCGTCGCAATCTCCCTCTGTGATGAATCGGGCACCGCGTCGGGCATGAGAGATACTATGTGATAGTCCGCCAGAGGTTTCTCCGAACCCAGCCTCATTTGACTGCTTCCCTGTCAAGACGTCACTTGTGGCATTTGGGATTGTCTGGGGACGATATCAAGAACCTGCATAAGCTCTCCAAATGTTTTCGGTGATGGTGTGGCTGCTGTCGTGTCTGTTTGGGGCTTCAGAACTGCCGGAACCTTCAGTTCAGTTGTCCCATTCTTGATATCGCTCTCACGAAAACAGTCGGCTGCGTCCCCCCATCCGGGTTGCGTCAGTGCGTCAAGTCTCATTTGCTTCTGCCCAAATCTCTCCATGCGGTGCTGTACCGTTTTGGAGATTGTGCCCATCACCCAGCCAGGTTCATCATCTTCGCTCAGCTTGCCAAGCTCTGTATCTTCCTCATCATCATCCTTGTCTTCCCCATCCTCCTCATTGTCAGAACTTGAAAGATTGCTGAAACAGTCTCAGATAGCATTCAACATCTCCTCGAATGTTGTTCCAGGCTTTGTGGTTGTCGATCGTGCCTTTTCAACATGCCTCATATGTTCCTGCTCCTGCACAATCGCTGTCTCTGCGTCTTGAACTCGCATTCTCGCCACTGCGGTCTCTCTATCCACATAATCCTGGATCCATTTCGCTTTTTCTTGATTGCTTTACAAGTGCGTTTCCAGTCTTTTCTCCGCCGAAAGCTTCTTTGTAGATCGTAAGCTGCGCAATGCTCCTAACGCTGGGACAATTTCTGCGACCAAGCCCTCCTGCCTGTATTTGCTTGATGACATTGTCGTGTGGATTCTTCGTCGATTTGCAGTATTTACCCGCTAGAAGTGGCGAACGATTCTTTTTCGGAGCATTGACCATTGTACTATGTGTTGACCTTGTTGTTGGGTGAGATGTTGGATGTTGCAAGATATGGACCACATGGGGGCAAGCTGCGTCTTTTATGTCAAGGTTGGGAGGTTTCATCAATTAGAACAAAGCAAAATCAGTGTTTTGACCGTCACTTCTTTAGAAATAGTTGTGCTAACCATGCATTAGGATTCGATGGTTAGCATGTGATTCATGTAACAACACGGCGATGTGTTGAGACAAACATCACCAGATGTCCTTTCCGTCGAAGAATGTCCATTTTATATTCATCAAAAATCAGACATCAGCTATCGTTCATGCCGATATATCCCTGCAAACTGAGAATCATCATTGGACCGACCTCCTGCAAATTGTGGGACTGTTGGAATCCCCTGCAGCTAAACACAGTGCAGCCATACACAGCCGGATTCAGCTTGATTTCAAGGTGCAAGTTGGCTGTCACTTCTTCCATTTTGACTTGTAGCTGACTATATAATCTTCAGGACTTCCCACTTCTTTTCGTGATCATCTTCCTCACCATTCCACAACAGCACGTCATGGCTCCCAGAATGCTTCAACCAGGAGCAATTGAAGCCAAATCGAGCCGAACGACAGGCGCTTCAAACAATGCGCCACCCAGTGAGACACAGCAGCAAGGCAGACACCAGTTAGTTCACCGCGATGCTGCAATTGTAGCCACCGAAAATATGACCCAGGATGCACATTTGAAACTAGTAGGTAAAACCGGCCGCAGCAGGAATACGAAGCAGCATGCGATAGGATGTGAGTCAGTCCATATCGATGTAGATGACGGTCAACTAACAGTATATCGCACAGCTGACGTACGTAGAGACCTACCTGACCAATTCATCGCTGCCCGTAAGGGGATACCTCCATGGTCGACTCAGGCATTTCTCCGCACAGTCCGCGAAATTGAACATCACGATGTTGTCAGTTCCAGTATTGTCACAGATCAATCTAGTGATAAACGTCCCCGGGAATGGACGAATCAGGCTTTAACAATATTGGTGGAGGCTACGGAGTCATATATGATGGAGGTAACAGCCAATTCTCAATCTAGAAGCACCAAATAATTTTTTCTACGTTTTCTACATGTCAGCTACTATGGCAAGACAAGCAGGTTGAGTACAGCTTGAACAGTCCGACATGCGTCTTGCCCTGAATATGGCCAAAATGGCAAAAGAAGGGTTTTCGCGTGCCACAATTGAGGAAATGCCACAACTGATGAAGAAACCACTCGCTGAAGTTTGAGCAGAGAAGACCCAGGGTGTTGTGTTTCCCGGGCATAACAAGGTGAAGGCTGCGATAGAAAGACACCCGGCAATGATTCGGGAATTTCGAACAGACGGCTGTCTTCCTTGCCAAATTGGCACAGCGAAGAATCCACAGACTGGCTGGAGGCACAAAGGCACAGGTGCACCTCCCCCACGACCGGCGCCACCGATGCCCGGAACGCCACCTGCGCCGCCTGCTGACGGTGAGAGAACTCAACGCTCCGCAACAGAAGGTGTGCCACCCAGATATGTGTGTATACATACTCCGCTTCCCAGTGCTAGATGTTTCAATCTTGATCCATATGCCAAGGATTGCATGTGCGATAAAGATTTTATTCCGGATTTGCTGACTGAAGAAGGTCAATCAACAGGTTAGTACACTATCAGCTGCGTGGTAATGCAGCTGACAGCCATTTTGTAGACGACAGCAGCCATTTCAGTGAACTTGACAGCGAAGACGAGAGTTGACTGAAGGGAACGGGATTTTTGGGTATTATCATGATCTACAATTAGCAGACACTTTAAAGTATATTTCAAAGGGTATATTTATATGCATCATTAGAGAACAATGTAGTTAGAAAGGACAATGTACATGAACAGCACAGAACGGCTGACACAAGACCATGATTGATATAGTATGTCATAGTGAATGGTTGTATATTGTGGTTATGCCAGTGGCAAAATGATCGTCAAAGGAGCGTCAACGATTTTACGTCCTGTGAGTCAGGTACTAAAAATGCGATTTGGTAGTGAATACACATAATGGATGTTTTGCCACCCTTGATAGGCAAAAGAGAAAGCAACACGCTACATGCTCCATCTTGAAAATGAGCGTCAACAGAGCGTCAACAATTTTAGGTCTTGTTAGTCTGGTAATGAAGAAGTAATCTTGTAGTGGTTATACATAACAACAGTTTTGGCAACCTTTATACACAAAAAAGAAAGTGTGACACTCCGTGTCCCATCTTGAAAATGAGCGTCGATGGAGTGTCAACAATTTAGGGTCCTGTAAGTCAGGTAATGAACACCCGATTCAGTAGTGATTATACATAATGGCACTGTTGCCATCCTTTATAGGCGGAAAGAAAGCAACACACTCCCTGCCCCATCCTGAAAATGAGCGTCAACAGTGCGTCAACAATTTTAGGTCTTGTTAGTCTGGTAATTATGAAGTAATTTTGTAGTGGTTATACATAACAACAGCATTGACAACCTTTAGAGGCAAAAAAGAACCCGAGATGCTCCCTGCCCCAACTTGAAAATGAGCGTCATCGGAGCGTCAACGATTTTTGGTCATGTAAGTCGGGTAATAAACACGTGATGTGGCAGGGAGTTCACATAATGGAAGTGTTGCCACCCGTTATAGGCACAAGAAGAAGCAACACGCTCCCTGCCCCATCTTGAAAATGAGCGTCAACACAGCATCAAAGATTTTAGGTCTTGTTAGCCTGGTTTTCAGAAGTAATTTTGTAGTGTTTATACAAAACAACAGTATTGACAACCTTTATACGCAAAGAAGATAGCGAGACACTCTGTGTCCCATCTTGCAAATGAGTGTTAACGGAGGATCATCAATTTTTGGTCCTGTAAGTCGAGTAATAAAAACGCAATTTGGTAGTGATTGCACATAATGGAAGTGTTGCCATCCTTTATAGGCAAAAAGGAAAGCGTCACACTCCCTGCCCCATCATGAAAATGTGCGTCAACAGAGTGTCGACGATCTTGGGCCTTGGATCATGGTTAATGGAAGCGCACTGCCGCTGTTAAAGTCCATATACTCGGTTTTGGCCGTTTTTGTAGTCTAAAACATTCGTGAACACTTAGTTGCACCTTTGTAAATGAAATAGGTTGTTACTGTTCAGGAGGCTATTGCGGGAATATCATTTGCTTATTTGCTCATAAAGGTTGTTAATCACTTGTTTATGGATACATGCGATCAAGCGTAACTTAGATTACCGAAGATGCAAGACCATCAATTGTTGACGCTCAATTGACACTCAGTTTCGAGATGGGGCAGGGAGCCTCTCTCCACTTGTTTGCTATATAATGGTTGTCAATACATCAGAAAATGACAATGCAGTACCATAGTCAATATTTTGCAATTAACAGTAGGATATCTGAATGCGACCATAAATAGAAAAACCCAGAACGCAGAACCATAGATTCGACTCGACGGGTCTACCCGAACTGGGCGAAACCCGCAGGTTGATGGGTACGGGGCCGGGTTTGGACCGCCAAGCAGCAGGAGGTCGAGTTTATGGATGGCTCTGGAACTGAACCGAACCGTTTTTCCTGTCCAAACCAGGACTGCTGGTGGCTTATCCGGACCCATTGCTAACACTACACAATGGGCAACCGAGATGGCCCTACTTCTCGAGCAGAAGCAAGTGTATGGTATCATCAAAGGATATGATGACAAGCCGGAAGAGCCAGCTGCAAACACTACCGCTACTAAGAAGGCCGCTTTCAAGGACTGGATGAATCGCGATGGCGTTGCTAGATCAACTATCCTGCTGGGCATGGACCGGATGATTCAAGCGGAATACACGGTCGTCGAGCATGCGAAAACGCTCTGGGAGAAGCTCGCATCAGCCTACAAGTCAATGTTGAAGCTCAACATCTTCGAGATTTGGGAAGATCTTCGGGGCATCAAGCTGCTAAACAGCCAAGATGTCGACAACCACGTATCACAGATCGATCGGAAAGTCAAAGATTACAATCTCTGTGCAGGGCAATCCACCACTGTGACGGATACTGCCCACACCGACACCCACGCGAATGCAAACACAATCGGCAAGATGAGTGAGCAGGAGCACATTTTCTACCTCCTTTGTGGGATCCCAAGGAACAATGAGTGGAAAGTCTTCCTTGAGCTCAAGATGGAAAAAAATGCTACGGTGGCCACCACCCCCAATGAAATCGTCACCAAGCTCGTCAAAAAGGAAGTTGCAATCAAGAGAGAGAATGGGTTCGCTCCAGATGCTCTGCTCTTTGCAAAGAAAGGTGGCAAAGGTGGTAATGGTCGTAATGGCGGTAACACTGGTAAAGGCGGCAGAAGTCTAATGAGGGATAAGGGAGATGATAAGAGAGATAATAAGGACGATAGGAGAGAGAAGGATCTGTGGAAGTGCTTTCATTGCCAGCGGCGAGGGCATATCACCGAGCACTACTTGAGCAAGCAACCCAGCGATCCTCCAAAGTCTGCCGACACTGCAGCAACAGCATCAACAGAGACTACATCGACTCTCACTACTTCGATCGAGAACTATTGGATGGTGGCTAGCTCAAATGCTTCATCCAGTGATTGCTTCATCGATTGCGGATGCACGACTCACATCTCTGGCCCTCGATCAATGTTCATCACCTACACTGATTATCTGCCGAATATGGAGAAGGTGAAGGGATACAATGGGGTCACATCGTTTGCATCCGGATATGGGGGTGATAGGTTGATTTGCCAGCTGCCAGATGGAAAGACGGAAACAATCATACATCAAGAAGTGGTGCATTTGCCAGGGTCGTTCAACCTCATCTCACAGTCCCAGATCATGGACAAGGACGTCAAAGTCGAACAGGTGAATCACTATGGTCTCAACCTCGATAATTGCCATTGCAACATGATTGCCACTCCACCTCAGGTCGATGGGCTATTCATTCTGGATCGAGCTCCGGAATCGACCGAATACACTGATATCGATGACAGCTGCCCCCTGGGACCTAAGACGACTGGGCATGCATCTCGGCATGATGCAGAGAAGCGGATCTTATGGCACTGCTGCTTGGCAAACGTCAGTCTCAAGGCCTTGGAGATCTTGCTGACGATCACCCATGCTACAAGAGTGACTGGGAAGTGCGATTGCGAGAGTTGCATCATGTGCAAGTTAGTTCGGAAGCCCTTTACTCCCACGACCTCCCGCCCCACTGAGCCACTGCAGCTCGTGCACTCGGACATATGTGGGCCCCATGGAACAGCCATTGGAGGAGGTCAATGAATGCTGCTCTTCATCGACAACGCCACAAGGCATACAGATGAGTACATTTCGAAGTATAAGCCGGAAGCCCTAGAGAAATCCGAAGAATGGCAGGCTCATGGAGAGAAGGAGTCGGGCAGGCAAGTGAAGCGATTTCGTACTGATGGAGGCGTTGAGTATACCTCCAAGAAATTAACAGAATACCTACAATCAGAAGGGATCTTAAAGGAAACAACTACCCCCTTAACTCCTCAGTCTAATGGAGTCATCGAACGGGCGAACCGCACGATCATGGAGTGCATACGATGCATGCTGGACGATGCTGGACTGTTGAAGATGTACTTGGCATTTGCCATCTCAGTGGCAGTCTGTCTCAAGAACCGGACTCCGACACGCTCAATGGTTGGTAAGACTCCATACAAGGCCTGGCATCGATCTGAGAAGAAGCCATCTTTGAAGCATCTCCGGGTGTTCGGATGCTGCGCGTTCATGCACGTTCCACATGATAAACGAAAGAAGCTGGATGACAGAGCCACTCCCGGCATATTCGTTGGGTACAGCATATTGACTAAGTGGTACTTCGTATACTATTTATTGGCCAAGATTCTTCACCACTCCCGAGATGTGGTATTCATTGAAGGGAAGGGGTACACAGCTCCGAATGCTGCAGACGAAGCGATCTTGAATGAGCACTTCTACAGAGATGTCATCAATGAACCCAAACCCACACCCATAGAGAAGCAACCATCTGAACGTCCCACAGAGCAGCCATTGGACGACGATTCACTTCCGGATCCTCCAGAGCCGAAGAAGATGTCACGTGAATTGGCTGTCCTTGAGACGTCACTTGGAGTTGCATGGAAGCCGCTGGCCGAGGGTAGTCGCCGAAACCGCGCTGGCAAGTTGGCAGAGTCTGCACAATTGCTTCTCGAAGATGAGGAATTTGAGGGATATGATTCCCGTCTACGCTGCAGCTGCAATCTCGGACAATCACGAGGATGAGATCAACGATCCAATGTCTTACAAAGCACCAACCAAGTCTCCGCTTGCCAAGAAGCGGGATACGGCGATGAAAGGAAAGTACAATGCAATTGGTCAGCATCAAGTCTTTGGAGATTTCGTGGAGCTTCCGGAAGGGAGAAAGTCTTTGCCAAGTTATCTCGTATACAGGATCAAGCGTGATGGAGCAGGAAATGTGTAGCGGTTCAAGGCCACACTAGTGAGTGGAGGAAATCACCAAATGGAAGGCATCAACTACCAGGCTACGTATGCACCGACTGCTTGTGTGGGCCATGTCAGGCTGGCACTCGCCATCGCCACCAAGTACGATCATGAGATCCATCAAATGGCTGTATGCATGGCTTTCTCGGGAGTTGACTTGGAAGAAGAGATCTATATCCACCCGCTGCAGGGATATTGTCGTTTGGTACAAACTGGGAGCCGATAAAATGATCCACAATTAACAAAGACTTCGCGGAAGATGGTATTCCGCTTGAGAAAGTCTCTTGACGGCCTGAAGCAGTCTTCGCACGGTACATACGGCACATTTCAGGACTTCGTGATCTCGATTGGGTACGTGGCATCACGCATCGATGGAGGACTGTTCAAGCTCGATGATAAGGATCAAGGCTAAGTCGTTGCCGCAGTCCTTCAGTATGTCGATGATCGGCTCATCATTGCTAACGAGTGCTTGATTGGGCAGATCAAGGACCAGATGAAGAAGGGGTTCCAGATGCATGATCTCGGGAGTGTCTCCGTCTATCTCGGAATGAACATCGAACGGAATCAGGAGCATCACACGATCGACATCCATCTGCACAGCTACATTCAGACGATCTTGGGGAAATCCAGAATGGACAAGTGCAGGTCAGTTGCCACGCCAATGGCAATGAAACTTCACAAGAGGAAGCCCGACAAAGAAGCCTGCGATCCGACCATATACCAATCGATGATCGGATTTCTTATGTACATGATAACCGCCACTCGGCCCACTATTTCATATGCCGTCGGAGTTCTCAGCCGGTACAATCACAACCCGAGCAATGAGCATATGGTAGCTCTCAGGCGCGTGTTTCGGTACCTCAACGGCATGAAAGGTTGGCGACTGCGTTTCAGAGAAGCACTCGGAGGAGCACTCGGAGTAGACGTAGACGGCGCACTTGGATCTTATGTCGATTCGGACTATGCTGGATGCCTGGACGACTATAAATCAACTAGTGGACTGGTCATCACCTTTGGAGGAGCGGTCGACTGGCGATCGAGAAAACTGAATTCGACTGCCCAGTCCACGACTGATGCCGAATACTATGTCTTTGGTGTAGGCTCCTTGAGTCTCACCCAGATCTCGCATCTCCTATACGAGCTCGGCATCCCAACTATCCCTCACATGTTCTCCGATTCACAGTCACTGATCGCGAGCATCAAGAACAGAATTAACCGCAGAACTGCAGTTGCACACATTGCGAACAAATACTATCATTCTTCAGATATGGCTAGAGATCGAGAGATCGACTTGAGCTACATACCGACTGCTGAGATGCTCGCCGACTGCTTCACCAAGCCACTGCCGAAGCCGACCTCCTTCAAGCAGTGTGGGCCAATGGGCATGATCTGAATTCGACTCGCGAATGGCGTCGGCAATGATCTTGGGATTGTATTTGGGAATGGCCTCAGAAATGGCCTCGGTATACTAGCAAATGGTATCGGGAATGGCCACGGAAATGGTATTGGGAATGGTCTTGGCAATGGTCTCGGTACTGTAAATGGCATCGGGAATGCTGTCGGAAAGCATATTGATTCATTGGGCACATTTGTTCCAAGGAGATCCAACATGTTTCATTGGCTTCTCTTCTCATTTGTTTACTGTTTTGTTAGAAACGGACATGATAGCCATCCGGGAGGAGTGTTGAGCTGATTGGGAGTACAGATATCACTATGCCAATGACTATGATGTAGCTAGCCTCTTTTGCAGTTAGCGCCATTATTCATCGATCAACTTTATGTGGATGCGACATCTCTTGTTACAGAATACGATAGACACACCATCCCATACCCCTGTGCACACTGGACGTCTCGAGCACACGCCACCGTACAACAGATCGTCCACCTCCAAGTACTCCTCCAATCTTGCTCGATCACAGCCTGCAAGTGCATCTCCAAAGTCACTCACTCACAGCCTTGGAGTGCATTGCTAATTTCAGTCCATCAGGGCCTCCAGGTGCATCCCCAAACACACTCAATCACGGCCTCCAAGTGTATCTCCAAACTGGCTCGATTACGGCGTCCAAGTTCGCGCGAGCTTGGCCTCCAACTGCATCTCCATACTCACTCGATCACAATCTCGGAGTGCATCTCTAAGTTCCCTCGATCAGGGCCTCCAAGTGTATATCTAAATCCCCTCAATTCCGGGCTCCAAGTGCATCTCCAAACTGGTTCAATCGTGGCCTCGGAGTGTTTCTCTGAGTTCACTCGATCGTCATTTTCAGGCGCACCTCGAATCCCTCTCAAGCACCGCCTGCAGCCAGTCCAGATATACCGTGTGTAGATGGGTAGCTATTTAGATACATAGATACATAGATACATAGATACATAGATGAGAATACAAACTGAATACATGAGTTTAAACGATCGTTGAACGATAAGTAGTAGCTATGATATCCAGGTGTCCCACCAGCGTTCCCAACGATGATGTTGTTTGGTCCAGACTGCTCTACTGTGATTCTAGGTGCTCCCAGACTTGTTGCCGGCGCTCCAAGGCTTGTTGTCAGAGCACCCCGACCTGTCATCGGAGTACCCAGACTTGTTGGTGGCGGACCCAGACTTGTTGCCAGCCCTCCCAGGTGCTCCCAGGTGCACCCAATGTTCTCTCTGGCGCTCTGAGGTATTCCCAAACTTATCACAATCACTCCCTTGATACTCCTGTACCAGTCATCAGAGATCTCAGTTACTCCGATGGCCGGCCAGAATGCCCTCCTAGTGTCTGATACTCTCCTGACATTGACGCATCTATGTTTACACTCCACATCATCTCAGACACTCCTGGAGGCTTCCTGTGACTGAAATCCATTTTGCAGATAATGTTTACAAAGAAAATTTTAGTCAGGGGTTTCATACTGCTAGATTGAACAGTTGATGCGCAACTCGAAACTGGATGAATGACAGCTCTCATGCTGCAGTAACACACGCATCCAACTGCATTACTCTCCGCTCAAACCAGCTGCACTTGGTTGAGATTTCGAACATTGCTTCTGGTACATCGTGGAAATGGAGGAGGAGGAGCTGGATACGGAACAGCGAGGAAGTCGTGCCATATATGTCAATAAGTAGTGCGTTGATCTATATGGCATGAATTGCCGGCCGAAAGCGCTGAAATGCGATGGGCCTCAATCATTCATCGCGCAGATAATGTGTATAGTGGTGGCTCAGAAACTGAGAGGCCTCAAAGCTTTTGGATGGAAATGATTATACACTGAAACCATATATTGACTGTCAATGATGACTGTATTCATGTTGCATACAATTGTTGAGCATCCAATGACTGTTAGTATGTCACTAAGGCGAATGTCAACAGAGCGTCAACAATTTTTAGTCTTACCCCTTCGGCAATCAAAGGGCTGCATAGTCATCACCTGCCAGACAGGAAGTATTGGCAGTCATGATAGGTAGAACGGACAGCGACCCACTTGTTGCCCCATCCTAGATATGTTCAGCCACAGATCGTCAACGATGTTTGTTTTGCATCTTGGATAATCACTGGGCTGTGCACCGGCATCAACCAATTAGCACTGTATTGGCCACCCTCATGGGCAACAGTGCTAGTGACAATATCACTGCAACCTCCTAAAAATGAGCATCAATGGAGCATCAATGATTTTTGGTCTTGCATTGTGGATAATCTAATGGCTATATAATGGGGTTAACCCATGATCATGCTATCGGTCGCCTTTATGTGCAAAAATGCTAGTAACGATATCGCCACTACCTACTAACAATCCAAGGCAACAGAGCGTCAACGATAATTGGTCTTACATAATGGATAATCAAATGGCTATGCAACGATGTTAACCTGTAATCATAGTATCGGCTGCCATTATGGGCAAAAATGGTAGTGACAATATTGCTACTACCTTCTAATAATGAGTGTCACCAGAGTGTCAATGATTTTGGGTCTTGCATCATGGATAATCAAATGGCAATGCAACTGGGTTGACCCAAGGGCTGCCCACGTGGCGCAGTGGTATCGCTCCTGAAAGTTTAGGTGGGGTATACGGTCACAATGGTATGTGTTCAAATCCCAGTGCCAGCCCCCCAGAGTGAAGGGGACAAACGGTAGCGGGTGGGGAACTGCACCATTTATCCAGCTTGCCTGGAGGCGGAGGTGGAGGGGATATGGGGCTCTGTCATACTCCAATAAGAGTGCATACAGTATGACTAAACAACAACAACAGCGTTGACCTATAATTGAACTTTCAGCCACCTTTATGGGCCAAAATGCTACTGACGGTATCACAACTGCCTCCAAAAGATGAGCACCAACAGAGTGTCAACAGTAATTGTGGGGGCTCGGAAAGCTACACAGCAACGAACTGCACTGAATTGTTACTAAATTGAGTTACTAATGGTCAGTCTGTTCAATTTGTCTTTGCATTCCATTACACAAATATGCATGCAATGTCGCACACGTCTGACTTTTCTCTCGCTTGTAGCTCTACAGTCAATATTTAATAATCAGCTTCCTACTTGACTATAATGTTACATTTGACAGTCGTGCAAGTCAAATTACCCAGCTTTCAAATTGCTATCCTGATATCGGAATCGAAATCTGTAAATTCCTTGTTGCTGGAGGGTATGATTTGTTTAAAAATGAACATGTCTTTATTCACGATTTAAGTGGCCTTACTTTGCAAATCATATTTGATGCTTGGTGGGGTTCAATGAATGCAGGCTCGAAGCATCCTATTGCTTCGAATAATTCTAGGCATGAGCCGTTGTGGTGATTCAATTTACCGGCGGAATGGAGTAGGACCCAAGCCCAGGCATCATATGTATCGTCTGTCATCAAGTTCTTCACCCTCCTGCACAACATGAGACCAGCTCGATGGGGAAACATTTGCTGGCAACATCGCGCATCGCAAAGTTGAAAGAATTGACAGAGTCAGAAATTAACAAATTAACTCATCCAATGGTCGATGGAACAACTTTAGCCATACTGAAGAGGCAAGGAAGTAGAGGAATTACAATAGTATGTTTGCAAAGCAAATTCATATTTCACATTTAGGTTTTATCTATGTTAACTGAATTGACAGACAAAACGCTCCAAACTGGCAGCGTAGGACTTTCAAACTGCCAAATTTCACCGAGTCACCTGGAATCGCTACCTCAGGTTAGTAATTGGTGCTGCTGACATTCCGTGCAATGCTATATCAAATTTCGGGCTACGACAGGTATATAATGCAATACGAAGCAAGTTCGTGCTACCATCTGCCTGGATGCTGAGTAACATTCGCCGGAGGGAATACACCCTAACAGTGGATGTAATGAACCGAAATTGCCGTCAAGATATACGGTTAGTTTAGCTCAAGACAGGTCGACATCGAGGAACATATTTGACATACTGTTGGTTGTTGCCAACTATGTGTATCGAAATTGGGCATTGCGAGAATTACAACTCGCATTCGATGAGGTTGATAGCCTATTGTTTTCATATCTAGAAAGCTAATCCAGGATGATTGGTCAGGAGTCAACAGTCCGGAGCATGGCTAGCGATACATTCGAATCAAGTTCTGGATCATTTTGAGCTTACTGACAGCCGTTTACTTGCAACTACAACTGTTAATGCTTCCTCAAATTACTTGACAACTTGCAAATTATAATCAACCATTGAGGCTTCTGTAATCGAGTGGCCTGCTTTTAGAAACCACATACCATGCATGGTGCACGTCATTAAGCTTGCTTCAGGTGAATTCATGAGGAGGCTGGGTGTTAAAGTGCATACCAAGTCTTGGGAAGCCCATGAGCGCGATCAGCAATTTGGAGAGAATGAAAGTATAGACATAGGAAAGAGTAAAAGACTTCGTAAAGAGGACAATGGTAGAATCAACAAGATGTCAGCCATGAGACCAGGTGTAGCAAAGATAATTGAGAAAGTATGTATTTCAAGATATATTGAAAGTCCTGAAACTGACAGTCATATGGCAGTGGATGCTTGCTGTATTGAGTATGCTGACATCCAGTTGACTAAATGAGTCGATTGACTGTCACAATGCCAATGTACGAATTGTGGTACTACCTATTATGGATGTGAGGTCACATTGAAATTCAACACTGGAGTTGCTTGAGTGAGCCTACTGATTACAAGAATTCACCAGGCAGTGGATCAAGAATCCAACATACAGTGAGTACTGCGCACTGTTCACAACTCAGGATGAATGGACCATTGTTAAGTATGTCTGGCCAGTTTTGAGGCCATTCCGGTACTGCAACCTGTGGATGTCAAAACAGCATACAGTTACTCTGCATCATGTTATCACTGTGTACAGTGACATGTTCAATCATATGGATGGAATTATGCAAGCTTTAGCTAAGAACATGACTCAATGGAAGGATGACTTGTACTTCGCCGTAAAGCTTACGTGACAGAAGCTATCCAACTATTATAGTGACGTTACTCCAATGACGGGAGTGATTCTCATTTCGGCACATATCTTTGATTTTTTCCGCAAGTTGCGATCATTTAGGAAGTGGGATAAGGGAATGGATAATAATTTTGAGGACGAGACTTCCTATACTACCCAATACCAGGAGGCATTCCTGACGTGTGTGGAGAATGAATACTAGGTCAAACATCGACGTTTGCCCGTCATTATACCCGAAAGTGTACAGAGCAACAATCTCTTCTCCTCTGCAATGGCTTCATGATCTGGTGAATCTTCTTCTGATCTATGTGATTTGTCCAGCGATGACGAAGAATACTTAATGCCTACAGATGTGGCTGAAATGACACCCAGACTTGGCAATCATGCAGCATGCTTGTTGACAGCCGCAAGGCTCCATCTCAATTCACCGCCTGAATTACCACAGACCTGGGGGCAAAATAATCCAAATCTTAATGATTACCAATCCGATCCTATGGCGATTAGCAGCACATTTTGATTTCCGGATATTACTTAATAGTGGCATCATCAAGAGGAAATGCACTGGAAGTACACCTCTCTCTACATTGTGTTTCATGATGTATTCTCTATCATACCACATGGGGTCCGAGTGGAGGCCAGTTGTTCTCTTCGGCAAGTCATTATCGGCTGGGGGCAGTCAACAACAACAGGCGACACCTTTTGTGAAAATGTGATGGTAAGGCAGTCTGCTCAAGCCAGTAACGGGATATTGGCAGGCAATGACCCAGCATTTGATATGATGAATACCGAAAACGACTTGGAAATGAAGAAGGAGGCAGAGGAAAGGTAGTTGCACAGAATGGCCAAGGTGCAAAACGTTTTGGAGATATGGCAGGGCAGATAAAGCCTACGTGCCGCACAGAACGAATCTCCTGCTCACCACCAGGGAATGACAGCCATCGGATACATTTCAGATACTGAAGAGATCGTCAAGGCGTCCTGGTCAAATTTCAACGTGATGGAGTGGCTACATTTAAATTGTCAGAAACATCACCTGTGCCACCAGCTTTGTCTGCAAAGGACCTCCCTGGCGGACGAAATCAAGTATTGAATGAGCGCCGAATCAAAAACATCGACCTCCATCCAGCAGCAAGTGGTGAAGATGGTGCACCTGAAAGCATTTCAGACACCAAATATTGGCTTGACTGGAATTGGGAATTGGATCATCCAAATGACAGCGAAGACAACTGGGAGAGAAACAATGAATCCGAAATAGTGCCAGACAAGGGCATCGACCATCTGGAAACACCGGAGCAGCGGGACGTCAGTGCCTGACTGAATGTCCCTGAATATTTCGTCCAACAGTGATATCAATGACCAAGGTTGAATGTGTGTCGATGATGGTCAATACAATGGAAACGAGGAGGAATATGGTGAACAGCAAAATGTAGGACAGAATGTGTTAATGAATTTTTACAAGCTTCTTTATATTGTTTGACCGAGAATTTCATGTAGAGAAATATTACGGGAGAATATCAAGCAGTTGCATGTGAATATTGGTCAATGAACAGAACTATACAGGGCAAAATCAATCATTTGGCAAGATGTATAAAATTTAATAGAATGAGAGCAACCAGTGCAGGAATATTGCTTGGCTTGGCTTTGCCAAAGGGCGGTGTCTCAATCTGGTAGAAAGGCAACCGATACAGATGAATAATTATGAATCCCATTATCAATGGAAGCAGATTGTGAATGGACAATACATTAAAACGAGTGTCAACATAGGGTCAACAATTTTTGTTCTTTCATCTTGGGTAATCTAACTGGCAATAGGTTGCAAACATCCACAAGTCAAGTATTGGCCACTGTTAGGGGCAAAAACGATCGTGACGCGCTCCCTGCCCCATCCTGAAACTGAGTGTCAATGGAGCATGAACGATTCTTGGTCTTCCATCTTGGGTTATCTTTCTGGTGATTGGTTGTAAACATCCATAAATGAAGTATTGGCCGCCTTCAGGGGCAAAAACAATTGTGACACACTCCCTGCCCCATCCTGAATATGAGCATTAATGGAGCATCAACTATTTTTGGTCTTCCATCTTGGCCAATCTAAGTTACGCTTTGTGGCAATAATTTATATACGAAGTAATGGTGGCCTTTTCAACCAAAACAGCGCTTGACATATATGTTACCCCATCATGAAAATGAATGTGAAGGGAGTGTCAACAATTTTTGGTTTTCCATATTGAGTAATCATGGCATCACGCGGATATATGAATTCATGTCAGAACTATTGACTGCCTCTATAGGCAAAAATTCAACATATTACAGGAAAAACATGGATTCCAAAATCATCAATTTCACACACTGCAAAACATGCAAAAAGAGATTATTGGCTGTTGAATACGTGATTTTGATAAGATACTATCATCAAACAGCAAACACAAGAGCGTTATATGAATGTACAGACGGACCTGCTGGGTGACCTACTGACAACCCCCCCACTTCAGATGGATTGGGAGATTTCCATCGAAGCGTACCCGAATTGACAGTTTGGGTGAATTGACAACCCGGACTGCTAGGTTGCAAGCAGTTTGGTTTCGACCCAGACCCATACCCCAACTGACGGTCTGGAACCGTTGCTAACACTAGTTCTGGTTAAAGCAGTATCAGACGCAGGTGTGAAGATATGTGAAATGGTGAATGGTGACCTGAGGCCAGGATAGTGCCAGTCTATATAGGTCAACACTACAGCACTTAGATCTTTACTGAATATCCTACCATTTGATTCTCCATATATACTCACTCGCTCTTGTGTGCAACTGTATCACTATATGATATGTCTGCAGTCAAGTGTAGGTGTATGTCTCTTTGCACTATATTCGATTTTTCAGTTATCGGATAGGTTTTGCTCACAAGGATGCATGAGCTTTACCCCTATTGTCAAAAATGCACTACAACCAACAGAAATGAACAGCCTGCGCAGCAATTTTACAGTCAATTGTCTACTATGCCCCTAAGAACACTGCCAGAAGTCAATTGTACTTGGCTAGTACTCATTTGAGCATGCAAAACCTACGTTCCGCTCTCATCTAAGTTACTCCTATTCTTACCTGATGAGTATCCGTACCTCAGGAGGATGAATTCTACGACGAGAGTGATTACGACAGTGATCAAAACACTGCCAACATGGAACATGACCAGAGCAACGCTCTGTGCAACAACCAGAGCAACGGTCTGGGCAACAAACTCAGCAACGGTATGGGCAACAACCAGAGAGAGCCCGAGCCCACCATGCAATCCGGGGTCACAGCAATGCAAAAGATGATGGTGGACTGGTGAGAGAATCAATTGCATACAGTCCAACGAGACGAGTAATACCGACGGCTAGATTGTTCACCAATTGTCGAAGGCTACACGATCCCTGTACCCCTAAATGTGTCAATTCACGATTGATTGAGCTGAGTTCAAATACCGACATCCACATTGAGCACCCATTGTCGAAGTCTACACGATTGCCGTACCCCAAAATACATGAATTCATGGCAAAGTCCACAGAAATCAATATACAAGACAACAAAGCTACTTTCCAGAACCAGGTCCACCTATGATCGCAAACCTTCGAGTTGAGCAATGCCCACCAGTATGTGTACCGCAGAGACCAATTCCTCAGCACACCTACCGACGAGACGAAAAGTTAAAGTGTAATCAGAAGGAACGGGTCGTGCTCATGAAGACCCGGTAATCGTACTGGAGGAGCTGATCATTGTTATGGTGGGCCACAAAATCCCAATGAAAACACGGACATCTTACCGGAGGAGCTGGCAATTATTTTGGAGGGCCACCCAGTGCTCATGAGGACCCAGACATCTTACCGGAGTTGCTGATCATGTGTTGGAGTGCACAATTCTGCTTAGGTACTCCCGGTCATCTTACCGAAGGAGATGGCAATCATCATGCAGGAGTGATATATGCCCGGAGACGCCCGGTCATCTCACCGGAGGTTGTTGTCCTTCCGGCCAAAGACTTCTCTAATATCAACAGAGGCAGGGTTGATGAACTCGATATGCTGCAGCCATTTGGGTTGATGAACCTATTATGCTGAATAACTGATTCCCGGTCTCAGATCGGAGGTGGTGGCCACACTTATAAAGAGCCCCTCTATGCACATGGTACATCATATCTGGGGGCTCTGTATATCCCCTAATTCGTAGGTCGACCTGGCAACTGCCAGTCATCTATTCTCGACAAACTCCAGTCGAGGAATACCCTCGAAGGTCCCAAAATGACGGCAGTGCAGTATGAAGGCCATTACATGGCGACAGTGCATCGGTGGTAGCAGATGCACCACTGAGGATGCCCACATGTATCGCAAACGGCCTCATGGAATGCGGTGAGGTCATTTCTTCCACCGAAACTTATCAGTATACCACATATGAAAGACAACTCAAAGCATGCAAGAGGCTATGCTGACATTCTTTCAAGGAATGAGGAATACAGTGGCTCCTGGGAGTGACTATGGAGGTCACCACTTTGGGAGATCCAGGTGAGATTGACTATCAACCCAAGCGCTGGATGAGCAAGCAGGAAGCAGCGGCGGTAGTTGCGGCAGAACAGGAACCCCACTCGGGTATACTTGAATGACTGCTACCGGGCCGCCGGGTCACGATGGGAGGTTGTTGGACTAGCGGGGTTTGGCCGGCTCCGGGGCGAACCACTTGATCCAGAGGTCCTTGGTTTCCTTTCCGCATCATCATCCGAAATCGCAAATCCCAAATGTCAAGTCAGAGATAGAGGCTAATGCACAGATGCTGGAACATGTAATGTACCTACTGATGATGGAGGTTGTATCCCCATGAGATACAAGGGCTATGTGGACGTATTCAGCAGAGAAATGGCAGACGTATTCAGGAAAGATATAGCAGAGACTTTCGCACCGGCCAATTGACCACGCAATCTATCTGGAATCAGGCTTTAATTTACCATATGCCTAAATCTACCATCTTTCGGAAGTCTAGTTGAAAACTGTCAAGGCCTACATCGAAGCAAACCTAGCCAATGGATCCATCCAGTCATCATTATTGCCTGCGGAAGCTTTGGTCTTATTTGTGAAGAAGGACGGCGGACTGCGGCTGTGCGTGGACTACGGAGCTCTCAATTAAGCCAAGATGAACAGTCGATATCTTCTCCCACTAATCACGCAGATGAAGGCAATGACTACAAAACTGCGTTTCGCACCAAGTATGGGCAGTTGGAGTACCGAGTCGTGCAGTTTGAGTTGACGAACGTCCCAGCTACCATACTACCAATCTACAGTACCAATTAGTGGAGATAAGTCGTCGGCAGAGCAACAACCTTTAAAGAGAAGGATGACCCTACCACAACTGAAAACCTCATATATGATGACCCTTCTGGAGGTGCCGGAATGAAGGACCAGGGTGAACTTAACGACAGAGAAGTCCAACAGCAATAAATGCACCCAGAGAGCTAGGATAAGGGTACCAACAGAATCGACACACATACCTAGCATCCGGATGATGGTACGCGCACCAGGAGAACTCACAGCCGGAGCCCCAAGTCAGAGACAATGAGAACAGACCAAGGATAGTCTGAAAAGGTGAAAAGAAGTGGAAGGGTCAAAGATGAAGCAAGTCCAATCATGAAGCTAGTCGAAACATAAAGCAAGTCAGTCATGACGCGCCAATAGAAAAGTGAAGTCGAAAACCTCCGAAGTCTAGGGATGAAGGCTGCCGAATGATGCGTCCGATATCAAAGAGACGTATTGAACTGGATCACGAAAAGCCTACCAAAGCATAAGTCCACAGATCTATCATGGCAATCAACAACCAATTTGAGTCTAAGTCATCGGTAGAGCAGCGAACTTGAACAAGGGGGAGATAGCTATGTCTATACAATACAGTCCAAACAACAAGTTAAAGCCCACTGGGAGGCAGTCTACCAAGACACCCACCGAGAAGTCGACCAAGAAGTGAACTGAGAAGTCGACCGGCAAAGTCCAAAAAGTCGACCAAGATTTAACTGAAGCCACCTGCAAAGAGCAACTATGAAGTCAACCGGATGGTCACCAAAGCAGACTTCAAAAGATGATTGCTGAGTCAATCTCAACTTCCAATGACTGTTGGCTGCATGATATACTCTACAGAGCATGCGGAAGCACTACACACCCCAGACAGCGCTAGCACACATGAACTTGGTAAGTATAACCATGTTAGTGAAGCTTACGTGTTAGATGTCGACGAATGAGATGTGACTACACATGACGCACATGATGTATACAATCCATTATTACTGCAGGCTACTAATGATGCCGGCAGCGGAAGCTGCCATCGATGCCATGTCAGGAGCGGAAGTTCTCCACCAATCTGATGATTCCGACAGTGACCTATGCCGAGACATAGGAGCTAGGCTATGGATGGTCGGTGGGGTATGAGTTCAGAAGTGGCGGTGCGGAGGATATGGAAGCTGTTCAGACCTTTCCTTGTGTTCCTTTGTTGGCTTCTCTGCTCTTCTCTGCTTATTGGATTTTGGCCCAGTACAAATGGCATCGGCATGGGTTTTTACTACCTGCCACTGGAGGTGGAGTTTCCTCATGCACTGGATCCGCCGAAAGGTTGCAATTGAGCTGTACCAATGGGTTGTGAGACATATGGGTTCGTACCAATGTGTACGTAGGGTGATTGTGTCATTCCTTGTTTCCCTTTCCTTCTCTTCTCTTATACTGGCTTTGGCAGCCCAGGAGGTCTACACCTAAAGACGGGGATGATGTAATGGTGACACATGACCCGAGGCCAGGCAAGCTCCAGTGTATATAGGTCGCCCCTATGGCACTTAGATCTGTATGGAATATCTTACCACGTAATTCGCCGTATATACTCACCCGCTCTCTCGTGCAACCGTATTCCTATACCATACGTCTGCGTTCAAGCATAGGCATATGTCCCTTTACAATATGACAGACTACCGGCCAGGAGGAGCCACACAAGTTGCGCAGATCTATGAATACTCGGCAACAGCACTTGGGAACCATGAGCTGAGAATAATAGAGTGTGTATTTCGTTGACTGATAATAGGATAGTGTCTATCTGTCACGGGAAATGTTGAATATATACTCCCTTCCGCTCGGTACATCTCCATTATCCCTTGATCTGTGTACCCCAACCCTGTCACTCACTCCATCCCAGTTTCCACTGCATCTCCAAATGCCCTCCACTGGCTCCGTCTGTATCTGTTATCCCTGTACCTCCATACTCTACCCGCCAACTTCCCCCTCTGAAACTAACTGTCACTGCTCGGGTTTGCAAGTGGTGATATGGAGAAGAGAATGTGATATGCAGGGAAGCGGGAAGGAATTGGTGTTACGGAAAGGCGGAGACATTGGGAGATGTTGAGATGGTTCAAGAATGTGTCGACATGGTGGCGGTATTATGTGTAATGGTAAAGGAAGTGGTCTGAGGTGTTGCAATGTAGGATGATGTGGAGCACTTGTGTTGAGAAGAGTGGCATTTCTTTGAATGCCTTTCTGAAAGCAGCAAGCTGGGCACTTCTATTTGGCTGAATCAATTCCAAAGCTTTTGCATGGTCCGCGCCCAACAACACATCTCTCTCCCCAATAACAGTAGAGTTATCCCACCCTGTACCTCCAATCAATGCGGCATTCACAGGTGACGGACTGGTGATAGTGGCAAATGCTGGAAATGTAGATGAAGGCCAACCATACAGGACAGGGAGGCCACTAGAAGTACGAAATGGAGCGGTGCAATCTCGATGACATGCTGCCAGTTGCTGCCATGATTCCGTGTGTGGCATTTCTAGACTGCGATGATTGTCCTCAATCTTGATGAGCCAAGGAAATAGAACTCACTCGTATAAACTAAAATTTTCTACTACAGATTGGCAGCATACGGTAGCCTTTCAGTATATCTGGTGTATCACCAACCTCAACCTCCGCTTGACTGTGATCCCAACGTGGTAATAATCTGTGCCGATGCCACTTGTACTGCACTAAGATCATTGAAGTAATATGGTATGAAGATGAGAACAGAACTGACAAGAGGCAACGAATGACACAATTATTGTAGGTGCGAAATTATACGAACACATAAGTCGCACAACCTCTTGGTACAACCGGCGACAATCCCATCTATACTGGACCACGATCCAAAGAACTAATACAGTATAAAATAAAGAAGAAAAGTGAAGAAACAAAAGAAGTGGACGCCCAATTGATAACTTTCCACCAGTCCTGAGTGCCTAAACTTTATTGACCCATTTCCTCAGCTCCTGAGGAGCAGACCTTAATTCCTCCTCATCTCCAATCCCGAACTCATAGAGCATTCGTTCTGCTATCTAGTACCACACTTGTAGCTCATATCATGGTTTAGGTCTTGGTTAGAATCGTCAGTGTGGTACAGCTTCTGCTCATCACTTTGCATCGATGGGAGCTTCCACCGCCATTATTGGTTATAGCCGTGAATTGTTTCCATCAATTGCAACGGCTGTAGTCACATTGCATCCATCGACGTCTATCAAGTGAGTATCTCTAAAGATGGTTAAACTTATCAGGTTCATGGGCACTGGCGCTGTCTTGGGCCATCATGCAATGCTTGTGCAAGCTGCAGACAATATATCTGGTAGCCAGTTGTCATCGGTACTCATCGATGCTATTTGACTACAAAATTGTCTTTGTATGTCCAATTCAGTAACCATCTGGTCGACTTCAGGGTTGTGCTCTTGATGCATGGCTTAAGTTGAATCTTGGTCGACTTTTTGGTAGACTTGTTGGTGTATGTCTTGGTAGACTGCCTCCAGCTGGGCATTTGACTTGTCCGTTGGATTTGATCATGTGGACATGCCTATCTCGCTCATTTGGGAAATTTGTTGCTACATCGATAACATTATCATCGTATGGATTGTCAATTGCCATGGTGGCTCCATACCGGTGTAATTGTGATATCTGTGATTTGACATGTAATTAGGTTTGGCTTTGGCTTAATCTGCAGACTATTTTCCCTCAGCTTCAGTCATCCTTTGGCATCGCCCACTGTCAATGACTGCCCTGATTTGTTTTGCCTGTCGACATACTGTCATCTGAGACATCCCAATGTGGTCAATCATGACTTCATTGCAGCAGGTACGCCGTGTCGCAACATGTTCAGACTGTTGACTTACCATCACATGAGGCGTCTGAATGAGCTCAATCTTGTCGACAATGCAATGACATCTCGAACTGACTTTGGGTAATGATGTGAGCTTTTGCTCCTTGTATCATCATAGCTGTTGGATCGCATATGTGACTCCCTGGTCACCATTGGAGGGTGGTTGAATGTGCCAATCGCATATGCATGGGTGGTATATCATTGATGCATATCAGATAGATAAGCTTCACAGTAGGTGGTCATACTCACCAGGGTAGGAGTGCGCTTTGGCTCTCAGAAAGTCGCATTGGATAATGTATATGCAGATTTACCCAACCCTTGAGTCGGCATTTGGTCGGGTCTTGGTGTGACACTTCTCCCTCAAAGTCATTTTGTAGGCCTCTGGTAAGGCAGTTTGGTATTCAGTTCAGTATTCCATTCAGCCATAGTGTCTTGATAGATCTCCATGTGTAGTCCTTCAGGAGTGATATCCGACATTGCTTGATCTCAGTGACAATCTCCTGGCTATTCAGTTGACTATTGCTCGAGATGCTATTCAGCAGGCTATTGAGTATACTAGGTGCTCATATTCCATATCGTTTGGGACAATGTCGGTAGCCATTGTGCAGCCATTTCGTTTCTCATTTGGAACTGCTTCAGAAGACATATTTCCACTCCTTCAGCACAAATCGGACTCATTTGACTGGTTATCTCTATGGTGCAGCTGCAGAACAACTGGAAGTCCATTGTAGGCTACGTGAACATATCATCTTAGATCATGGGGTGTGCCCACTTGCTCTCCTCTGGGGGTGCTGGTAGTCACATGGCTCTATTCACTTAATGTTGTATTCTGAGTCTACTAGTCAATTCATGCCCAGATGCACTTGCCACTGCTAGCCCTGTGCATTGTTGAATGTATCTGATGGTGCATCATTGCTGTACTTTCGGGACAGTATCATATTATGGTACAGGTTGTTTGATATATTCATATGGTAATCCCCATCTCTTTTGAATGTCGTTGCTCCACTGGCAACTAATCTCATATGTCTTCATAGGGAACATCGAGTGGAACGGCTTGATTCAAAACTCAATATGCAGTCATTTATTGGTATCATAGTTGTAGTTCAGAATTGCCATGTGTGAGTCGGGATCTTATTTGGGAAGGTATTATGGGTCATCTCACTTCAAAACAGATATGGCATTGTATGTGGCATTGTATTCAGCATTGTCATCTCTGACATATGGCACTTGATTTTGTCTTGCAAATAGTGTGTGGGATTGCACTTGGTACAGCAAGGCCGGTGGTAGGTACAACTGCTTCTTGGCAATCAATTGCAAGTCTCATCAATTTTCATTCAGTGTAAGTATACCAGACACAGTAAAATTCAACATAACTTTGCATATGTCACCACAGTTACAGATTTGTTGTCATTCATCGCTGAGGAAGAATGCATCGTGGCAGTGTGCATATCGGCTGCTTGTCCGTCCACTTCTCATAGTGGCGATCATTGCTTCTGCAGGGACATTGTGATATATATCTTGGACAATACCTCATGTCTTCACTTGCAATTGCTTCGTATGCATTTGATGTTCTTAAGTGCACTCTTCGGTCTCAATTGTCATTTGTCCTCAGGGTAATCCCTGAACAGCTCCATCTATTATCTCCACAAGAATCAATACAGGATGCAAGCGGTGGAATGGAAATCCTGGAGGCTATGTGGTTAAAGGCTCGCCCACAAAGGAGTCATGCACTGCCATCCATTCACTCCCTTTGAATCTTGGTAAGCCAGTAGCAGTCATTCAGGCATCTGCTTGGAGGTGCACTTGTGCTGTAACCACTGCTGCTGCTTTCTGCTTGTTGTGTCAGGTGCTTGGGTTTATATTCTCAACTGGCATATCCAAAGTGATGCATTCCCAGGTGGCACCCAGCACCCTGGAGCAGACCCCAACCTGTATGGCAATGGCTGACGACTGCATAACTAGCTAGAATATCATCACATGTAGTTCCTCCGAGTGTCTGTATACAAGGACTGCGCCCCAGAAGATGGTTATTGACAGTATCATTTTCGGCTACTGAGACCTGCGATGCAACTGCCACCGTTATCTGTGTTATTAGCTCCACTCCGCTAGCACTTGGTGAACACGGTGACTTAATTGATGGTGATCCATGTCCATCTCAGTATTGTGTTTTTGGAATCATGGTGAGCCACAAACTATATCATCTGCCTGCATTGGCATGACCAGCACATCTCATTTGTCCCCTGGTGTGAGATAGTCCAATTACTAGACTATGATCTTCATCTTCTTTGGGATGTTCTTTGTATGTTGCATCACTCCTCTGGTCATGCGGTGGGTGATAATGTGTATGACCTGATGTGATATTCCAAGTCACTTGAGAAGCCCCAGTGCCATAAAGATACTTGTTGTGCCACACTCACCAATAGCCCATATGTACTTCATCTCACCATTTGTGTCTGGGATTTGCAAATCCTGAACTATGTTGTAATGGCAGTCATGATTAGGTTCTCGCCAATGGCACAAGACGTGTCCAGGGCCGGGTAACCGCCAACCTTATATAGACGACTCGCGATAATCTTACCTATCAACTACACTATTATATTACCACATGCACGTGTGCAACCGTATCTTCTCATATACTCTCATATGCGGCCATATATGGATATACGGCCTGACACTAGTATCGCTCTTAATCAATTCCATACGTTTTGCTCACGGGATCTCGCGATTTTACCCCTTTCGACGCGTCGCCACAAAATATCGTGTTTTATCACAAAACATGCCTCCAAAGATGTTTACCAGAACTGAATTGTGCGTCACTGACATCCATGGGAGTGATGACACTCGGCAGGCAGCGGCATCGACAGCCAAACGCACTACTCCAACGGTCTTACTGGAGGCCGAGATTGACGATGATGATGACGATGACCTCTACAACGACCTCGGAGGTCAAAGATACAAAGATAGCCCGATTGACAACGATGGTGGTGATCTCCGTTCCCAAATTACTGACGAGGATCATCTAGACGTGGCGACTCAAACCCGGTTGATGCTGGAAATGCTGCTCGAAAATCAAGCCCAGTGGATAGCCGAACAGAGACTCGAACGGGAGAGGATGGATGCCGAACACGAACAAATGGCTACCGAACGGGATCAATGGGCTGCCGAACACGCCGAATGCACCAAACGAATCACCGTAGGCCCAAGACCAAATATCTACAAGATCTTTGACTCTGTAAGGTTCTGCGGCGGTGCAAAAGCGCTGAACCGATTTCTGGACGCATTACGCTCGAATTTCAACGCCCACGGCCACCTATTCCCACGCAGCGGACCCGATCACTTCGAATAGGTGATCTCTCTTCTGGACGGCTGGAGTAATCATCAAAACCCGACACTTAGACAGATGGCAATGACAGACCCTTCGGAATGGGCGGGCGACTTATATGCGGAATCCGACCCATACGTACAGGAGTTCGACCTCTTTTCACAAGAGATGGCTAAGGTTTATGGGGATAAGGACCGACGATGCGTGGCGGTGATCACGCTGATGCAGGGATACATACAACTTCCACAAGAATTGGTCAGAGCCTATGCGAATCATTTGAAAGCTAATTGGAGACAGGCTGGGTAGAATCTACAGAAGCACAAAGAAGTCCTCTACAATATTGCCTGGGCAGGCCTCCGCAACTCTCTCAAGGACAAAGTTGGACCGATGACGCCCGCCTGCGGCAGATTTCACACCTTGGACAACTCCTTTGATAAGGCCACGGCGTCGGAAGTTACACATGTCGAATACAAGAAGCCACAGCGGCAGCAACAACAGCAGCAACAACAGCAGCAGCAACAGCCTACGAACTCGTCTTCCAAAGGCGGCAAACGAGGCTATTGGCCATCCATCTGCGAGCCAGCCGACACCACCGGCGGCGGCAAATCTGGCCAATCGGGATCAAACAGATACGGCAATTCAGGTGGCAGAGGACAATCGTCAGGCTTACCACCAGCACCATGGGTCTCAACGGAAATCTGCGAAAGCCGAAGTACAACCGGCAAATGCCTACGATGCGGATCTCCGAACCACAAGGCGAACTTCTGCCCCAAATACTCACGAGGTAACCCACCGCAGCAGGACCGGACATTAGCTCCAAACAGAGACAGAGGACACCAAATCAAACAACAGAAGTCCTTCAACAATCAACAACCGAAAAACTCATAGGCGTCTCTGGGCATCTGGCCCCACGGGAGAGATTCAACGAGGCGGAATTGGAGTTGGAGAGGTTGGCAAGGCAGACTTTGATGGCAACAATGGACAGCATACAACCGCATCGGATCGCTTTGAAGTCAAGGGTGTCGTTGTCGAGCCCAAAAGCTCTCATGTCAAGTTAGTACTTATGCGGCACGTCCAGACCGGACACGTCCCATAATATTCACGAGGTTTTTATAAGAGATGGAAATGGGGAAATGGAACGCATGCGAGCTCTCATTGATTGCGGCGCGACGACCATCTTTATGGCACTGAGACTGCGAGACCGGCTTGGTCTAGCGGACAAACCAGCATACGTCACGACTCTAGGCCTCAATGGCCAAGTAATGGATCACCCGAGCGACAGTCGAAGAACGGCGTTCACAGTTCAGTATATGGAGCACTTATCACCGGTTCGAGAATCGGAGGTGCTAGTTGTGCCCATGCAGGCTAACGACTTGGTTTTGGGATTGCCTTGGTTCCAGTCCAGGAATCTTGATGTCGATTGGCAACGCGGTCGACTTTTGGCTCTGCGAACCCCAGGGGGAGCGGAAGTGGTGGCAGTGGACCGGGTAGACCATCAGGAATGCCCCGTGAATGTACCAGGATCTACGGCTAGGGAGGAGGTGTGCTCCGAAGGAGGCGGCGGTATCCCAGGTATTCAAATACTCGGAGCAACTGGCTTTGACGATCTACTGGCCAGTGAGCAGGTCGTCGGGACATTCTTTCTAAGAGTGGGAGATTGTACAGGGCTGCTGGGAGCGACCGTGGAAGGCATCACTAATGGTGAGTGAGATAGGCCCCAGGCGCTGGACGGGCGAGCAGAGAGCAGCGGCGGCAACAGTCAGAAAGAGGTTCCCAATGGTATACTCGTGTAAACGTTGCCGGCTCGCCGAGACATGAATGGAGTACTGGACAGCAGGGCTTGGCCCTGTTGTGGCGAACCGTTTTGAATCCGGGCTCCGGGATATTCCTCCTTACCGCTCCATATCTACTATGAATTGAGAACTAACGTGTGCAGATGGAGCCGGGAAAATGACAAAGATGGTGCCTACAGATGATGGAGGACATATCCCGGCTACATACGGAGATTTTGTGGAGGTCTTCAGCAAAGATAAGGTGGAGACACTCCAGCCGCATCGGTCAACTGACCATGCGATTGACCTTGAGCCCAGCTATTACTTACCATGTAGGCGGATATATGACCTATCGGAGTTCGAGTTGAGGATGTTAAAGGCTTACATCGAGGCAAACCTAGCCAACGGGTTTATTCAGCGATCATCATCGCCAATCCCCTTTGCAAAAAGAAAGGATGGAGGGTTGAGGCTTTGTGTGGACTACCACGCGTTCAATCTGGCGACGGTGAAGAATCGGTATCCCCTTCCATTAATCTCAGAGATGCTTGACCGTGTTCAGGAGGCCAAGATATTCACGAAACTGGTCCTCCACGGTGCCCATAACCTCATCTGAACCAAGGAAGACGATGAATACCAGACGGCTTTTCGAACGCGTTACGGCCAATTTGAGTACTGGGTCATGCCATTCTGCCTAACAAACGCACCGGCTACGTTCCGGCCTTAAATCGATGATTGCCTACGGCCATACATTGATGACTTCGCGGTATGCTACGTTGACGACATACTCATCTATTCGCCAAACGAGAAGGAGCATGAGGAGCATGTGCGCCAAGTGCTGCAGCGACTGAAGGAATTCGGCCTCTATTTCAAAGCCGAAAAGTGCCAATTTCGAGTTTCGGAAGTCGGTTTTCTGGGGTTTGTTCTCACTCCAGAGGGAGTTGGCATGGCATCGGACCGGATCTCCACAATCAAGGACTGGCCGACACCAAAGTCAATTAGAGATGTCCAGGTGCTCCTCGGATTCACAAACTTCTACCGAAGGTTCATCCAGAAATATGCCAACGTGACTCTTCCACTTACAGAACTACTAAAGTAGACAGATAAGGCTGGCGAGCCACCGAAAGGCAAACCTCGACCCCAGAAGTCAGAAAACGGTGGGAAAGCCAAATCGGAATGGATGCGGCGAGCCGAATTGGCGTTCTGGAGACTGAAAAGAACCTTCACCAAGGCACCGATCCTCCAGCATTTCGATCCGGCCAAGCCAATCAGTCTCCAAACAGACGCGATTGGATTTGCGATTGTGGGCATTTTCAATCAGTACGATGTTCTTGAGGGTTCTCAGGCCAGTTATTTTCTACTCCCGGAGGTGCTCTCCAGCCAGACAGAATTACGACACTTATAATCGGGAGCTATTGGCCATTGTCGAAACACTAAAACAGTGGCGGCATTACCTCGAGGGCGCCAATTACAAGGTCTTAATTCGGTGCGACCACAAGAATCTCGAATACTTCCAGACATCCATAATACTCTCCAGAAGACAAGCGAGGTGGTCGGAAATTCTTTCGGCTTGCGACCTTGTCATCGAGCACCTGGAAGGCAGCAAGAACCCGGCCGATGCCCTATCCGGACAGCCCGACTACGAGATCGGCTACGAAAGCCCTGTGGCACGACTATTGGCAACCGTCTGAGTGGAACCATACGACGAGCTCATGCCAACAATTATCGCGGCCCAGGCTTCTGACCCTATGGATGTTAATGTCTCGGCGAAGCTTGTTGACCGACCAATGATAAACGGCACCGATACCACCAAAGAGGAGAGCCAATGGAAAGTCGTCGCGGGAGTGTCGACTTACGAGGGGAGGATATACGTTCCAGCGACCGATTCTCTACGCGGACAAGTGATAAGTCTATTCCATGACAACCCTGAGTCCGGTCATTTTGGAGCTCTTAAGACTACTGAGCTGGTATCTAAGGATTTCTACTGGCCAGCGATGGACTCGCATGTACATAAGTATGTCAGCAGCTGCGAAGTATGCCACCGAATCAAAGCACCTCGGCACGCCAGGCACGGGATCAACATGCCCTTGGAGACGCCATCACGGCCATGCGAAGGCGTCACGATGGACTTCCTCACTGACTTGCCAGAGTCAACGGCATCGGGCTACACCGGGATTCTCGTCATCGTGGACTGACTGACACAGATGGTAATCTACTCACCGTGCTGAAAGGATATTGACTCGCCGGAATTGGCCCGGCTCTTCTTTGAACATGTCATCTGCAAGTGAGGCGTCCCGGACTACATAGTTACCGATCGCGGCACCCAGTTCACATGCCGATTCAGGAAGCGGGTATGTTCTCACTTCAGTACTGCCCATCGGCTCTCGACAGCCTTCCATCCACAGACGGACGGGCAGACGGAGTGTCAAAACCAGACGATGGAGCAGCATCTCCGGGTTTTTTGCAAGTACGAGCAGGACAATTGAGTCGAACTCTTGCCACTAGCTGGATTTGCTTACAATAACGCGATACACACGTCTACAAGGATGACTCCGTTCTGGGCCAATTACCACTACCATCCGGTGATGCAGTTTAAGGCCCCAAAGCAACCATCTAGCCTGAATTCGGAAATCCAAGCAGACACTTTCGCAGCTGGCTTGGAGGAGACTCACCAAACCCTCTGAAAGAACTTGCAGGAGGCTCAAGCCAATCAGACGAAATAGGCCGGCGGCAAAGAGGTTGTTTTCGAGGTTGGAGATAACATCTGGCTTTCAACGCGGCACTTCCGGACGACAAGACTGTCAAAGAAGTTGGATTACAAACGCACAGGACCACACACGGTATGTAAGGTCATCAATAAGGATGCTTACAAATTACACCTTCCGTAAACGATCCGGAAGCACAACGTTTTCCACATCTCATTGCTCGACCGCTATACACCTCCTACCACAGGCCAGCCGCCATCTGAATGGCAGCCGATGGTGGTCGACGACTCTGACGAATGGGAAGTTGACTGGATCCTTGACTCTAAACAACGCTACCAGAAGCTCCATTATCCCCTACAATGGGCAGGTTACCATTATGTACAGACTAGCTGGAAGCCTGCGGAGAATCTCGGGAATGCTCAGGAATTGGTCGACGATTTTCACCGAGAGCATCCGAGGAAGCCTCGACGATGATTGGACTCGGAGGAGTGGGATTGGACGTTTTTCTACCGGGGTTTTACTTTGCTTACTTTCATATCGATCTTGGCCCAGTACAAATGGCGTCGGCATGGGTTTTTACCACCTCCGGTGACGAGTCCAGTGGAGGTGTAGTTTCCCCGTACACCCAATCCGCCATGAGGCTGCTCATAGGGCACTGATTGGTTGTGGGACTTATTAAGTCGTGCGGAGGTGTACGCATTGGTTTTGTTTCTTTTTGTGGGGTTTTTCTTATTATATAGACGTATGTGGCAGCCCAGGGGGTCTGCTCCTGAAGGGGGGGATGATGTAATGGCAGTCATGATTAGGTTCTCGCTAATGGCACGAGACGTGTCCAGGGCTGGGTTACCGCCAACCTTATATAGACGACTCACGATCACTCTGAGATCACTAGCGATATTCTTACCTGTCAACTACTCGATTATATTACCACATCCATGTGTGCAACCGTATCTGCTCACATACTCTCATACGCGGCCATATACGGATCTACAGCCTTACATATGTTTGCCAAATCCGGTGTTTCATTGCTGCATCAATATTGACTCAACATTCATACCCTCAGACTCTTATTGGTTAGTCTGTGGTTATCGTCTCAGAAATTGTGCATTGAGTGTGAATGTCGCATTTGTCGTCAATGTAGTTACTGTAGAAAATCATTCATTTGGAAGGTGGACTTTGTTTGTCCATCATATATGTGCTCTGAGAGGTCATCTTCATCATTGTTGGCATTGTTGTCGGTCTGCAGAATAGTGTAGGTGTTTGACCGTAAATGCATTTCACTCTGTGCACGGTATCACTGCTATTAGTTTGATTCACTCGAGGGACCACTTCACATCCTCTGGGTCATTGAGACGTAGGGTAACTTCTTGGGAAGTGAACTTCGGACATGCAGATGGCCATGGCAGCAACAGTGCTTTAATCATAGGTTGTCCTCACAGAACATTTACTCCGCTTGTGCAGATTTTCATGGTAGAAAGAGTGGTTCAATCATATGGTGTCTTCAACATCAGTGCACTTCACTTGTACAGTCATTCATGATAGAATTAGTGCTTCAATCATAGACAGATTCTCTGCTGTAGGTAGTCTTCACTCCAGTCATGTATCTGTAGGTATAAGTAGTCTTAGAGTGCTTCTGCAATTGGGTTTCTTCTGGGTTGCGAGAGCCGGAGGTGAACATGCAAACTGAGATAGGTGCACTTCACTCTAATAGAAGGATTGTAGAAGTAACTGTGCTGACTTGGAAATCATCTCTTGACTTCACCTTTCATTTTCGATATTGCTGCTTTCAGGAGCATGATCACTCCGTCCATTGGAGGCGCTAACACTGGTGATCATATTCAATTGACTAATAGGAATGGTGTTTGAACTCAATCAGATTGATGGTATTCAATGCCACATGTTTACAGGGTCAAATCACCTGTTCTGTACTCTTGATTATGGTCTTCATTGGCAGTGATGCATGTTGCATGCCAATTGGTCTTCAAGCTCTGTAGGTTCCAACCACAGATTGACACAGTCTGCTGAGCAGACGTGACTTCTGCAGTGTCCGGTGGTCGATTCCAGGTCTTTTACGTATTTCTTATCATCTTGATGGTATCTGAATCAATCATATGCGATTGAACTCTTTGTATGTGTCTTGGAATTGTCTGCAATAGCGACGTGCCGATAACAAATGGGTACAACTGATTAACTTGAGATCGCATTAGCAAAACGTATTAGTTAACTGAACAAAAGATAATTGTGTAAAGACACATATGACTGCATTTGGCCCCATTGGTATACCGATGGTACTTATAAGATTATGGTTGCAAATGTGCATGTGACTGATAGTATATTGAGATGTATAGGTAAGATTATCACTAGACATCTCGGGGTCTTGGTGAGTCGATTATATAGATTGGCCATTACCAGGCCCAGGTCACATTCCACCATTACAATGATACTGTCAGAGTCATCATGGTCATTCAATCTTTATTAACAATGGGGTGTACATTAGCCAGTTGCGTACGGAATGCCACCATGTGCCTAATTGTTTGCTTTTCTTGATCAGAAGTGCTCATTGAAATATCCAGAGGTTCCTCCATAATCCACAACCATATATCATCCATACTACCTACCTTGTCTATCCTCTTGCATCCCGCATTCTCCAAGGCATATCCCATTGACACATGAGCCACTGCGAATCTTATTTCTCCCACATTCATATCTGAATTTGTTCTTTTCTCCTCCAGTATATCACCATCTTCCCGTTCTTCTGCACTGCACTTGCATTGTAACACTTTTTCGTATTTATCATCAATGCTCGATTCCATGGTCCAGCCTTTGTGATGTTCCTTCTGACCTGTCATATCTACAGACTAACCAGAGTAATGCTGGTCAATGTCCAATAACTGTCAATTGATTCCTAACTAAAACACAGTCAGTCGAACACTAGCGTTCAGATACAGCTGACATCTTACTTTGTACTATATCAACAGCATCCGAGGTGCAGCTATAGTAGACAGTCTTCCTCCCAACTGCAGCTGTGAAGGTAATTGCTTTGCATACTCTCACATCAATAAAAACCTACATTCCTCTAAATATCCAGATATATCCCCTGTATTTCCCCATCTTGGCCATGAGGTTTATCACACTGTGGCGGAAATCCCGGATCAGGTGATCACACATGGTAGCTTCTGTAGGAAGCTACGACAATGGAGGTTAGGTTTTGAGGAGCTTAGCGAGGGAGTAGCCTCAGCGAGATAGTTGATTGGCTAGAAACTGAGAAACAAAAGAGAGAAGAAGGAAACGGATGAGATGAAAATTGGATGGGTGTCGCAGAGGTCTCTGGATCGTGGTGTCGGATGCCGTCCATCAATGGTTATTCAACCTTGTGGATGGCGTGATGCAGAGCAACGATAACCCTAACCCTGTCACGTACCCACTCAATTGGGTGGCGTTGTTGCGGTGGGAGCCGTTTTCCCACCAGAACTCCTCCCCAGCCACCAAGTGCGAGGTACGCGGTTCTCCTCTTCCCCCATCCTCCTCCACGTCCTTACCGTCATCTTGTATACCCAAGATCCCACCTATTATCCGTAACATGCAGAATTTACATCCGACAGCAAATGCCAACCAGCAAATGAAACAATCAAGAAAGGAATGAGAAATGACAAAGAAATCATAATACAAACGAAAACCTGGCCCAAAAACCCACTCTATCCAACCTTCCACGGAAGTCTCCACCACTCATATTCCGTCCCATTTGCAATTGGTCCTGATTGTCCCGTGTACAGTCACTGCTGATTATCCTGTTTGCTGTCGGTGTTGAAACTTGCAAGTCGTGTCTTCTGCGCTGAAACCCTTGTCGCGGTTTAACGAGCTGGTGCTCAAGGTCCTGCGTCCTCCGAGTCCAAATCCTCCAGGTGCACTTCTCGCAGTCGTATCCTCGATGCGCGCTTCTTGTACCTTCCAAATGCACCCTGGTCAAGTGCGCATCACTCCCATGTGCTCCAAGTGTGCTTCTTTCTTCCGACTCCACGTCTCCTCGGAGTCCACTTCTTTCCGCCAAGTCCACTTCTCTCCTCCTGGAGCATCCGCCGCCTGCAAGTTCACATCCGCGTCCCAAGTGCTGCCTTTCTCTTCCGAGTGCGCTACTATCCGGTGGTGGTGAAAAAAAATTAAATTTCCCCTCCCTGGCCCTGTGTGTGAAGCACATACTGTGTTCCCGTCTCCGCTCGCCGTCCGCAAGCCTATGCTCTACCCAGATGAAGGCGTCCAGAGCGTGACTGCTCCCGCATTCGTTCCAGTTGTATGGGGAGCGGTGGGCGGGCAGTGTATCTTGGACGGTGTTGCACGTCGACTTTGACTTGCCGAGATAGTGCGAAATACTCCATGACCTCCCGCATCAGCTGTGTCAATTGTTCTGGTGATAGCAGCGGTGTGGATGTAGTTGTCGATCGAGCAGAAGATGGGGCTGGTGAGACTGGGCGGGCTGGGGAGACTGGGCGTGCTGGTGGTGGTGTTGGGGACGAACAGGCTGATGGCGGTGGCGGCAGAGTTGACAGTATTGGACACCCTGTATGTGCATAATCTCTATTGCATATACAGGTCTCAGCCGGAGACGAAGATGTCTTGTACAGCCGGAGGCGGAGATGTCTTGTACAGTCGGAGACGGAGATGTCTTGTATGGCCGGAGACGGAGATGTCTTGTATGGCCGAGATGTCTTGTATGGCCGGAGACGGTGATGTCTCGTATGGCCGGAGATGACTGTTGACTCTGGTACGAGCTGATGGCATTCAGCCGTACTGGTACGTTCATATATATACTGGCGTTGTGGCCCTCTTAGATAGAATACAATCAAGCTTCTCTATCATCACTATTTCAACAATCTCGTATCGTGCGGCCACCGCAGGCGGCCAGTACCAATGGTATCTCCTGTCCCGCACGCCCAAGCACAAGCCTGTCGAGGTTATGGATACTTATAACACCATCCACCAGGTCAGTACGCAAATCGACACACTTCCGGAGGTGATGCTGACCACTGCATTAACGGCATGGGGGAATATCATGTTGCTCCGGAGGCTGTACAGGATCTTGATGGGATGGCGGGGCAGGTTCTTGATCGGACGGCAATTTGGGCTGTGGATGGTGCTGCTGGTCGGGCACTTGATGGTTTGACAGTGCAGCCTCATGACTGTGCTTGGGCTGCACAAAATGATGCCGACTGACTGGGGGGCCTCGAGGAGGCACAACACGGATCATTCCCAGTCGTACGGTCGGTCCAGAATGGATAGTTCCTTGTCTGGCCACGGGAAAAGGAGCCGAAGGAAGTGTATGAATTATCACCGTGGTTGAGAGCACCTTAGCTGCGATGGGAATTGTCGTGGTAGTCTTGGCAGCTGTTGGAGCGCAGGTAGCCCGAGAAGCCAGGGCAGACGGAGAAGTTGTGGCAGACGTAGGGTAAGTTGTGGAAGCCGGAGAAGTCGTGTGAGTCTTGGGAGTTGCTGGAGTCGAAGAGGCAGTGGAGCCAAAGTTCTTGTGGGAGCTGTGAGAGAGGTCGAGGCAATTGGAGCCTGCAGTGCAGGAGAAACTATCGTTGCAGGTGGTGAGGTAGGAGCAAGAAACTCGAAGATTGTCCAGCCCTCCACTGCAGCGATTCTCGCGGTGATCCAGCACTTGAGCATGTCGTATTCGAATGTACGCGGTTTGAGTGGGTTGAGACCATGCATAGGGATTGCCTTCCTCCAGAGTCGCTTGGGAAGCGCACCCAGCAACCTCTCCGTCCTCACATACTCGACGATCATGTTGCGCTCGGTGACAACTCCACTGATGTCGTCGTACGTGCGAAGGAAAGACTTCAGGAACTCTGTATCATCTCGACCTCAGAACCTGGCTCAGAGATTGTTGAGATAACGGCAGTGTAGATGATGTCCCGGGATCGACTGTGGGCCAGCCGAAACACCTCCAACATCTCCGTCATGAGTACAGCCCAATCTCAGTCCACGTATCCGCGCATCATGACAACCCTGTCTCGTATATTGGAGCCTTCCACACAGTGGTACAGGAACATCATAACGGCATCGGAACTGGTCGGGTTGGTACTGGTGAAGGTGGCGAGGCTCTCATACTTGTAGAGGAATGTCGTCACATCAGAGCCAAGAAAGATAGGCACGCCTGGACTATGCGTCAGTGGCATCTGATTCTGGTGTTTGGTCCCAGCCGAGATGGCCTCAATGTGTAGCTGTGAGATCTGCATGCTTCCAAGCCTGCTTGTCGGGTACGTTGATGTAGGGTTGTGGAGTTGTTGCTCGTATGGGTGGTTCTCGCAATGCTGATGGTGGCTCGGACCTCCATGGAGGTCAAATCAACACGTCTCTGGTTGCGGTTCCAGTATCCTCGTCTTCAATACCCCCACATTCTATTTGTCAATCTGTCGTTGACTAGTGGTCTTCCAGGCATGATTCGTCTTCAATTGTTGCTGTGGTGTAGTCTCTGCTCGCAGCCCAGTTTTCTGTGATGTGTCATTCCAGTCCCTCCGCGTCTATTCCATCCATATCCGTGTCGTCGCGCTGTTGTATGACTCTCGCTGCCAGCTGACTTGCCCGTGCTCTGCTTTCCACAACAACCTCTGACTTAGAGCACCATTTGGGGTGGAAATCCCAGATCAGGAGATCGCGCACAGTAGCTTCTGTAGGAAGCTACGAAACTGGAGGTTTCGTTTCGAGGAGCGTAGGGAGGGAGTAGCTGCAGCGAGATAGTTAATTGGCTAGAAACTGAGAAACCGAAGAGAGAAGACGGAAACAGATGAGATGATGATTCGATGCGTGTCACAGAGGTCTCTGGATCGTGGTGTTGGATGCCATCCAGCGGAGGATATTCAACCTTGTCAGTGACGTGATGCAGAGCCGCGATAACCCTTACCCAGTCACGTACCCACTCAATTGCGTGGCTTTGTAGTGGTGGGAGTCATTTTCCCACCACAACACATGTATGGTGAAATGGACTTTTCCATGTTCTGAATCAGTGCATACATTGAGATACAATGAGCAGATCCATCTTAGCTCATTACAATTGATACATTGTTCTAACCCTGATTGTGAATACTCTATGGAATTGGGTCACAAATTGCAGCGGGCAGATTATCAGGTTTCATTGAGTGCAGGAATGCTCATAGATGTATGAGGACATGAATGGTTAGCTTTGATAGCATACACCCCAGAATTGTGGTAGCCTCCATATCTGCACTTATTTGCACTGCTCATGAGGTTGTCCTATGACTTGACAGCCTTCATGATATTGTCAACTTTGATGTTGTTTGATCTTTCAATTGTAGCAATAGTAATCATCTATGTGTTATATACTGGTGCCCAAATATCATTGCTAGATATTGCCAGATGGTTAGCCTCTACTGGTGAAAAGGCTGATGCCCATGTATGGCCTCGTATGAAGGTATATTGGTAGATATGGCTGCAAATGTGGAGGTGAATATTGGGGTGTAGTATGATGGGAAGGTTTTCACTGGGGATTGATGGGTCATGGTGAGCCAACTATATAAAGCGGGTATTACCCAGCACTGGATACGTTACATGCAGCGATGGCATTATATAATCCCTCTCTGTAGGTGTAGACTCCCTGGGCTGCATGAGCCCATATAATTGTCAAAATGAATGGAAGCAACCAGATAACCATTGAATGTACCCAAACGTACAAACCTATATGTCCTTTTCTAAGTGGAAGCTCTGCCCATGAGTAATTCATTGCAGCTTCTTCAGATACCATCTCTGTTGGTTATGCATGATTCTGATATTGATTTCCATTAGCAGCTGTGTATCTCAGGATTGCCAAGACTCAGTCAGGATCTCATTTGGGATTGCAACTTGGGTATCGAGCTTCTTGACTCATCTGTATGTGTGTTTGCCATAAGTTCTCTTGGTGTACTCTTCATTATTCTCAGAGTACAATTGTTGGTTCTTTCCCATGTGCACTGAATGTTCATAGCCTTCACAATTGAGGGATGCACTTCAGGGTTCTTCGTAGTTCCACATCTGGGGCTGTAATTGTCCACAGTTGGGGTTGCAATTCCTGTACTAATCTCTTCCTTTGTAAATATCTTTCCTCCACCACAGAATAATGTTGTGTGGTTTCACAATGTGCTGTCTCAGTGTTGTAGATGATTGACTTGGAATCCGATTTTGGAGTATATTCAGCATCAAAACTTGAGCATGTTGCTTTCAAATTTGGCATTTCTGTATTGTTCTCTGCATATCTGGTTACATTGTAACTTTGTAGCTTGAAATCAAGGTAAGTGATCTCAAGATAGGTGTAACTTCACATAATCACAATATCTTCATATAGGAAAGGAGATTGATGGACAACTGCAATCAATAATCCATCTCCAATTATCCATCTGTTGCCATCTGCCTTTATATAAAAATCAATATCCGGTTGCAATTTATAACCAGCCACAATGCACACTCTGGAAGGAAACTATCTTGCTTGTGGGCTCCATTCCATCGCTTGCAGTGTAGGCCTGTAAGTTCTGTAATGGTCATCATTACTGATGTTATTAATATCTGGTATGCATTGCCTAATCATTGTACTCCCATAGTCCAACTGGTAAAATATGGTCAATCTCAAAAATATACCCACAAATCGATTAGTAAATATGACATGGGATCATTATGTCCAGATCTGTATCCATCATCTGGCCTCTTGAACACATGCTCTTATACCATGCAATTGCAGCAATACCACATCACCCTGCTCTACACAACTCCGCTGAACTCAACTCTGTGCAACTCAACTCCGTTTACCTCAAGTCTATTCATCCCAACTCCATTCACCCAAACTCCACTGAATTGTATGCCACCCATATAGGAAGTTGTACACAGGCTGCAACTCAATTCCATGGTCAATTGAATGTTGCAGTGGGAGTGTCATGACCTTAGGTGTTTTCAAAATTTCCACAATATCTCCGTCAATGGCTGGGATATGTCCTCCATTGCCAGTCAACACATTGTTTGTTATTGGGATGATTCCATCTGAAAACAGTTGTTCTCAATTCATAATATATATGGAACTGTAACACAGAACAGCCAACAGACTGGAAAAGAAAAGTTTCCCACAATGGGGCCAAGCCCTACTGTCGGGTGTCTCCTGTCAGGTCTTGGGGAGCTGACACTGGATTATCACATATACTGTATGGTACTTCTTCTCACTGCTGCAACTGCTGCAACTGCTTGCCCGTCCAGTCTCCAGGGCCTACCTCACTCATTACCAGTAATCCCTTCTACAGTCACTCCCTGCTTGCAGATCCAATATCTGAGGCGTATCTCACTGATTGGCAGGAATATGTTCCACCCTCACTCTCAGCTGCCCTCTATAAACTTCCACTGTTTGAAAGCGTCTCCAAAGTCCTACTGACTGGCCAGTAGATTGTCAACAGTGGTGGATTGAATGGTTTGAAATATATGAAATTCAACCATATTTATACTGTGGGTTGACCCTCGCCTTGACCGAGGTACATTCCCAGCATATTCCAGGTGGCCTGCATCATCCACGGGCAACACTTCTGCGCACCCTGTGGTTGCAGAGCCGAACTTGGAATGCTTTGTAAGTCAACCCTACAATTCCTCAACTGCTACAAAGGCAACTCTTGTCAGTGTCCAGCTAACAGGGTGTTCACCTCTGCTGCCACCACTTTATATGAATATGCACACTCAGTGAACCCCATACTTGTCACACCCAATTGGGACTCTCTGACAACCAAATAACATCCTTGCCTCACCCAATTGGAACTGCCTGACAACCAAATACCATCCATTCCCACATGGGGATACTATACATTAATTGAATATTGGTATGCCTTCAATATATGCTGAATTCGCGGAGCTCCTGACAGTACCTAGATGATCCAACCACTGGTTGTCCCATTGATCCTCAGAATTCCTGCCACAATTGAAATTGAAGACATCTACATGGTATTCCAAAAACCTCTCTTCGTATACCATCATATGGAACTGAATCTGTATTAACTTCTTGGCAATATATCTGATCAAATTAAATGCTGTTCGCATAGATAAATTTCTCTGCTCACATCGCAATCTGCTTTAGCCATTCAATCTGGTACGAATGGTGATAATTGGCAATGGTCATCACGAATTGGATGATCTGTGTGATCTACTCCACTATCCGAAACTGTGTCCATTAATAGATCAATCATCCAGGTGATCATAATGGTAATTATAGTTTTATCATTGCATACCCACTGCTGCACCTTCTTGCAGTATCTGTAGCATGGATCACTCCATCGGGTCGTGCAGAAGATACATGTCATTTGAACTGCATTCTTGCGTGTCGTACAAAGCGAATTTGGCATGTTTAATAGAGCTGCCATAATTGGAGTTAGTTGCACTTCGATCGAGGTTTGTACCCATTTATGCCCTTCGCAGCTTCCTTCGGCTCACATGAATATAATTCTAGGCATACGTATGTGTGCAATTGTTGCCTGTGTAATCTCGCTAGTTTGCATGGAATTGTATATGTCACACAAGTTCAGAGTGAACCTCTGGAGTGCAGACAGCATCAGTATTGCCAGTGAAATAACTCATGGGGACACATCGCCTCTGGAGTTATCCCTCTTGTCATGAACTGACTGACATTGATGGCACAATTGGTTGACTTAGAGTTCTAGTACGATAAATTTGTTGGGGTTATTCATACAACTTGGTTAATGTCTATCCTTAGACTGGTTGGCCTCTGCATTGGAATATGAATTGTGTCTGCTACAGTTGACCTCAATCGGGTGTACTTCTGAAGCCTAGTAATTTCCGCAATCTGTTACAGTCAATTCTGGACAATTCCTGGTTCTTAAGTATCGCAGTGGATATCTGGCAATATGGCCTCCGGCATCACATTAGAATTGTCTCTGATACGATTAACCTCAATTCAGTGGACAAAGCATCCCACATCGCATCAGTGATTCATAGATCTCAAGTCCATATGATTACATATCCCCGACAGTTGCAGCCCATACACACACCTCCGACAACACCTCCCTGCGCCAAGTTTTGCCAAGCTTTTCCCCTCGCGGGGCAAAGCGGGGTTTTACTTTGGCTTCATCACGACTTTCCCTGTGTGTGTCCGCTCTGCCAGTACATTATCACGTCAAAAACAGAGTTTACCTTGTCACCAAATCCACTCAGCATCGACGTCGATCGGTAGTCCCTCTTCTAGGGCCACTCGCCTTCTTTCGAATGTTTTACGCCAGTATTTAACGACAAACCGGGCTCAGTGAAGACAATTATGAGAGACCAGACCTTACGATAATATCACCATCTGCCCCCCCAACCCGTTAGCCCTATGATGAACAGCGCACCGTGAATGTTCTAGGGAGGCTCTTTTCCGGACCCACGAACCGCTGGCCTTTCGGCCGGTTGGGGTATTCCACTACGATAACTTCCAAGAGACCCTGCGGAAGCTTTGGCAAGGATTACAATTTGGCGGAGACTAATCGGGATTAGAAGGGTTTAAGGAATGGGGGTCAAGCACTAATTGCAAGTCTTTGGGAAGCTATGCCCATTGATGGAGGATGGGAGTTCGGCTGCGTCTGGAGTTTGGAGCGGCACCCACCTTTTAGCTGGTCCGTACTGGAATAGTTACTGCACTCAGGGAGTGACCAAGATAACAAGAAGGTTCTGGGGGAGAATGCTGCAGTTTTTTCGGGGAGCGTGGTGGTTGCGACTTTGCTGTGTGGGAGTTAATTTCGGGGCTTCGGGTTTTGTCAGATTCTTGGGGTCTTTGAGTTTTCATTTGCGCGGAAGCGGCTACTGAGGGGAAAACTGTAGTTTAATATGCCATGGCCGCCAGCGGCCGAATGCATAATGATTACAAACAAACAAACAGTTGCAGCCCATCACCCGATGAAGCACATCTCAATTCCACCTGATTTCATGTGACCGCTATCGTGATTTGAACAGATGTATTCAGTGACTTCACTGATGTGCTAAGTACTCTGAAATCTGAATGGAACCTTTGGTGTAGATGGCATATCATGATGCATTGGGACATGGTGAGACATGATATCCCATATGCAAAACATATGAGAAACAGCAAGAGTGAGACCACCCGACAGGCTTATACCCGCGTACGCCCGTGTATGACCTCGTATGAAGGTATATCAGGAGATACGGTTGCTAGCATGCGTGTCAGCATGGTGGATTGGTACAATATTAAGATTATTTGTAGAGATCCAAAGCTCATCATTAGCCGACTCTATAATGCAGGTAATACCTGGCCCTGAACATGTGACAAACTGCCATACGATTTCAAATGGTGTTTGTGGGACTCATGCCCCAGCTTGAATTGAGTGAGAAGCTTCAAGCTTCACAGGTACTCCTGTAGTGGCGAAGACGCGAAGGGTATCGACTAATGTGCAGTTGTGTTAGACACGCTCCCGCAGTCTGTAGTATTTCAATGTCAATCGTTCACTGAGACAAGGTACACTGTTGGTTACTGCATTTGTCCTCATATCCCTTGGTAAGGTACCAAACTGGAATCCCATCCATGTGAACATCACAATGGATTACTTCTCAATTATACAGTAGCTGATGTTATAGGTGATGACAAAGCCTTTCAAGCCAATGTGTCTGCATTCTAGCTGGTCGTTAGATCATTATTGCAAGTAGGATCTCCGGTAAAAATGATCTCTTCTATCAGCATGGTGGATGGCATTGTTAAGTTCCTCCTGCAACAACTTCCATTCCTTCTTCAATTATCTGTTCGTCTCATTTATTGTGTACTGGATTGTTGCAGAGCCAACTTATGGGAACGTTGCAATGATGTTTTTTGTTGCCTGGACAGTTACAGAGAGATATGGCAGGCTTTCATATGCTTCCATGAACTTGACAACATCTGCTCCTCCCAATGACTGGGGTACCCATAGTGTGCCATAATGCTAGTTGCCCCAGTTCCTTCATGATAGTGAAGATAAACGACTTGAAGAATTCACGTCAATCATATACATGGGTTGATGCTGCTATGACAGGAAATTTCATATTGCTGCAGGGTCCAATGCGATAGGAACTGTCTTGACAACTGGAATTAATGGAAGTGGAAGCAAATACTGTATACTTAGTCAACATCTTGATTGGTATTGCAGTTAGACAATGGAGATCAGATGGATGTTTGAGTACTTAACTGTGAGTAATTAGTTATTTACTGGGAGTTCCTCATAAGAGTTTTGGAATAGCAAAATTCAGGTCAATTGAGGTAAACCCTGTTTTTTATTTCCTTCTTAGTCACACTTCAGCATGTGTTGTAGCATAATTTTTGTTTGGTTTCTCAGCTACTGCCATGCTGTATATACTTCATATTCTATTCATTTCAACCCACCATGACTTGTAGTATCCTCATTAGCATTCTTTATGCTCCCACCCAAATACAGTATTGCCAATTCCCTTGTATGATGTTCCTTTGAATTAGGGTCTTCACATGTCCCAAAATGAGATGTAGTATGACTTACATTTTCAATTGCCTGAATAAGATCTGTATCTGTTGTTCTGGGAATAGATTGCTGCCTTCAGTCCTGGTCATTGGTCAGTAAATCAATTTCAATCGTTATTCTAGTATAAGGGTGATACCCGGCATCCGAGTATTCACTCAGTACCTCTTCCTGGATAATCATCCCATTATCAAGGTTGGGGCCTTTCTCTCAGTATTTATGCCAGCATAAGAATGCTACCTCTCATTGTGGTACTGTATTTTGCTTTCTTATCACAGAGTTTTGTCAGTGTCTTTTTTGTTAGTGATGTCAATGTACCCAGCTTTACCACATCAGGCATTCCAATCTGACATTAGTAGTACTGCCCCTATGAACATTATGATTTCCTTCTACATTTACTCTGTTTGCAGCACATGTATCTTGCAATTGTTGCTTCTCTCCATATATTTTTGTTTCTGCTTTCAGAGGAATTACCCGCCATTTTGTACTTCGCATTCTGGCTGACACTCTGCATTCCCACACCATTTTTATAATTACCAGCAGTTTGCAGATGGATAGCTGATTTGCAAAACTCCACTGCACCACATCTGGCATCCAAAGGGAATGGATGACAAATGGTCCGATCTGACCCCAGGAGTGTAGGCAAATGGTAACTGAATATAATACAATATACAGCTGTGAGCAACAACCCAAAGTGACCAGATATACTAAATCCAAAGCCAGTGTGTAAACTGAAATGCAATGATAAACAGAGTTTGTATTCCATTCATTGTCAAGATTCATGTCTAGCCACCATGGGATCTCCCGAATTTCTACATCCCCTGTTGCCCAGCCCACCACGATATCCCTTGATTGTCCACAAACATCCGCTCCCAATGTAAGCAGTGGTGGTGAGGAACTGATTTGTCCACCTCAATAGGCCCTGCCCTCAAAACTAATGAGAGTGAAATATTTCAAGTATACTATACCCAGTATGGGAGAATTTACATTCTTACAATTATGGACAATTTCTTGCCTTGCACTGCTAATCTGTTGCGCAGTTGTTGTGACATTGAATGGGAAATATGGGTAGAAATGACGAATGCCTCAAAATAATACATGTGAAGGAGGATAACCATACCCAGGTGGTAGATGACAGAGAATGGTGTGTTTCTTATTTCTACTATGTTTAGTAGAGAAATCATGGGTATAATTATTCAATGATACCATATTGTCTCCTGGGCGCTGTTATAAGCCAAACAGACCACCTGTTGAACCTATATAGGCTGTCTTCAGTGGATATCTGTTTGTCAGCATGGGTTGTAAATAAGACTTTAGTAAACAAATATCAATGAATATGTACTTGAGTATGAATGAGAGTTTGTTACTGTGTATTAATGATAGCAGTGACATTCAGCAGCAAGCGAGGCTCTTATATTTCTATATTTTGTTACAACCAGTGGTACATCAGTTTTCCATTGATCGAAAGATTCAAACAGTGTAACTAAAGTTATACTGATGCATTAATTGGCTTTGTTGTGTAAGTATTTATATTAATAAACTATGATCTTGGATTGCAGCTCACCTTCATACAGTTTCTGAGAGTAGAGGTCAATGAAGAGTTAGGGAATTGTTTATCAAAAGACTGAAAATGAATAATATTATGCTTTAATGGACGTATGATTATGGATGTTACACCTATATTTTGTGTATATCACATGCAGTTTCATTTCATAGGCAGCCTGTAATACAAGCAACAATAGTAATTGCTTCCTATTCAGCATGCTGTATAAAGATTATTCTCTCATCAGAATCCATGTAAAGGGTAACGATTCTTTCCGCGGCAAATATACTCAAGCCAGTTAATTATTGACTCTCATGAAGTAGGCATACAGCCAGTCAGGAAACATACCATTTCATGATGTCAATACAATTAATCTTCATTGTCAGCTGCTTGAGCGTTGAGTGTAGGTATACATATTCACCTTTCCAAAAGATATTATATATATTAGCCAATAGTTGGTGATTGAAAAAGCAACAGATAAACAGTATCTAACAGTATGTATATTGCAGTGATTGAACAAAGAACCTTCTCTTCTCCACTAACAATTTACAGCAGAAGCTAGCTTGAATTATTGTGCAGAAAACAATATATATATGATAGAATATTAGAAAGATTGATTATATGTTGACTTTGTTTTACTGGTCAGCAGCATTTGGTGGGATGTGATGGAGCTGTAAAACTGATATGTTGACCTGAGTTAGCTTGCTTACAAACAATTTTCCCTGGGGTGCAAAACAAGCAATATACTAGCAGCCACCAAAGAATTGTCCAGATTTATCAGAACATCTATACCAACTATTTCTGAGATATAATTATCACTTGACAGAAACAGATTAAATACTTTATCTTAAACCAGAAATTATTCAATAACAACCAACTACAGGTGGAATATAAACAATATCTCCCAGTATAAATAAATCCAGAACTAGTACCCAATGCAATTTTACTACATGCATGCTGGGATCACCATGGATCAAGTGAACTCAGAGATGCACTTGAATGGCCATGATCGAGTGAGTGTGGGGATGCACTTGCAGGCCATGATCGAGCGAGATTGGTGGAGTACTTGGCGGCGGTCGATGGGAGGCACCCCGGGTGCTAAGTCTCCATTCATCAGTTAGATACAGTTACTTGCAACCATGGGAATGTGACGAGGTGAGTTTACCTTTGAGCTCTCATGTGGAGCTGGCTGGTGGCAGTCAAACTTGGAAGGAGGAATGCTGGGGGCTGAAGCTACATTCAGGGGTCAACCCAGAATCGTGAGAATGACGGGAGCACAGGCAATCTTGGGTGTATGCTGTATTCGGTGTATACTGTATTGAGTGTATGCTGTGTCCCGTGTATCCTGTATTCGGTGTATGCTGTACTCGGTGTATGCTTTACACAGTGTGAACTCATGATCATGGCATGGAGAGATACAGAGGGATGACTTAACTTTGTGTTCGGTGATAATGGTACAGCTGTGGATGAGAAAGAGGGATGGGGGATGAAGATGGGAATGATATGGAGGATACCAGCAGATATGAGAAATCAGGGGTATAACTTGCCTGATTGGGTTTTGAACACCTTGTATTGGTGTGATTACCCGCCGGAATGGGACTCCTACCTGCCGCATCAGGGATGGTAAATTGACTCGCACACAACATTCTCTAAGTCCCAGTTTCTCATGATGATTTCCCAAAAGTTCTCTCATTTCTCTCATTCTTGTCCTCGACTCTACCATCACCTAAGAATACAAAGTTAAGTCATCCCGCTCTATCTCTCCATGCCATGATTCTGAGTTAACACTGAGTACAGCATGCATTGAGTACAGCATCATCCCAGGATCGACTGTCTCTTGCTCCCAACCAGTCTCATCACTCATCTCTTCTCTGACCTTGTTGCACTCAATTCTCCACAGTCCCACACTTACAAGTTAACCAATGAATAGAGTATCAGCTCCCATTGTGCCTCCTTTCCGATCCACCGCGTCCAGATCGACGGCCTCGAAGTACTCCTCCAATCACAATTGATCATGGCGTCCGAGTACATATCCAAACTTGCTTCATTCCGGCCTCCAGGTGCATCTCGAAACTCACTCGATCACGGCCTCCAATTACATCTCTAAGGGTACTCAATCTGGGCCTGCAAGGGCATCCCGAACCTCGCTCGATTCCCACCCCCATGTGCATCCTTGAGTTCACTCAATTGCGGCCTCCATGTGCATCTCCAATCTCGCTCGATCATGGCCTCCAATTGGGTATCTGAATTCGCTTGATCTCGGCCTCAAAGTGCATGCCGAAACTTGCTCGATTGCAGCCTCCAAGTGCATCTCTGAGTTCACTCCGTCTCATCCTCCAAGTGCATCTCCAAACTCGCTCGATCATGGCCTCGAAGTACATTTCTAAGGACACCCAATCGTGGTGTGGTGAACCGGTGGACCTCTCTCGGCATCTGATGGGAATTCATGAGCAAGAGCGGTTCTGCCTCAAGGAGGACAGACAGAGAGGGTGGGAGGACATGAAGGGGTACCTGGCCGTTAGAAACCACACAAATTGAGTGGATCGATGAATCCTTGACAAGGACAAGAGTGTATGAGAAACCAAACAAATTGTGGGGATCTACGAAAGCTCGGCAAGAGTGCATGGGACCATCTGCTGGGAAAGATAGACTGTGTATTTCGCTTAATGAAATGTCTATATACTCCCCTGTATCATCCTACGCCCCTCCCAGCTTGTCACTCAGTCTGTCTCTGGTCACGCTGTATCACTGTATGCCCCCTGCCAGCTTCCCTCTGCCAAACTGACTGACAGTGGTGGTCAGACACAGATTTTCTCTGCACGATGGCCTCCAAGTGCATCTCTAAGTTCTCTTAATCGGCATCTCCAGATGCTTCTCCGATCACGCTCCAGTATAGTCTGCATCCAGATTGACTGTGTGTATATATAGAGAGACATAGATACATAGTACATGCCATATTATGATGTAGCGAAGCTTGTGACTGTAACAAAGACGAATATGATAGACGAAATGCCTTGTGGTTATGCAACCCTAAGAATCACTGCTGTGAGAATACGGCACCAAGTCTCCTGCAGACCTGTGCTGAGGTCTCAGCTGGTCCGAAATTTGACTATCCTATAAGAAGCACCTGAGAATGCGCTTGTAGAGTCTGAGAGCACTGTGCTTCACTCCAGGGTGGCCTGGGAGCATCTGGAGGTACTAAGAAGCACTGGTGCGGTCGACCGGAGTGTCTGGAAGGTTTGGGTGTGGCCTCTGGGCCAATTAACATTTTGCTGATGCAGTCTCAAATGGTTCGCCAGCAAACAAAAAGATTATGTGGTCAAATTTATGAAGTAGACTGGGCAACATCCAAATCAAATCATTTCCAACTCCTGATATCCTGTGCAAATTCCACTCTGCAGTGAATATTTGGCTTGGGGATGATAGCTGGACCGATAGTGATTCACCTATCTTGCTACCATTACCCTACATCGATCTTTCTCAATGTATAATATTACATATGGCATATCTGTCATTCCATGTATGACACAATGTCGAAGTTTTGCATCTGACTAGCTCCAAATGTTATCAAATATGCAATTCAACAAATACACATTGTGCATTGCGAAGTATGTCACATTCACATCCTGCCATGGTGACAATTGTACCAGTTATCAGTGTGTCCAACAAGCATCACTTGAACAGATCTTTCAGCAGTCTTCATGTCTGGCCAGTATATATATAAATAGTTAATTCTTCAAAAGATATCTGCTGTACACCTAAAAAGCCCATCTGAGTTCTCATTGGGCCAATCCCAGGTCCCCTGAAGTGTATCACACATACTGACAAAGTAAGGCATACCATAGGTGGAACTGTGCTGTCTCCACAGAGGAATCTGGACATTACTGGGCCTATGTCGAAATGGACATGTGCTGATTGAATGGGTAGACAATGATAGTATCTGTTGGCCACCTGAATTGGGAATTATCCTGAACAAATTATGGGTTCTCAAGTCTCATAAGGTTTATGCCCAATGTGCAACATATCTAAAGGTACACAAATGGGGCATTTGTTTATTTGACTACTTGAAATCACAACAGATTGGAATATATTGTTCTGAAATGCTACTGGATACTAATATCAATAATTTCCACTCTCGATGTTGCCCCCACTCAGCAAGTAGCTTAAGTAATACCGTCTCCTTAATGTATATTTACTTCAGCAGCAATATTCATTACTCCAGCTGCCTCTGGGATTAGTACAGGTCTTATTGAACTTGCAGCTAATATATGCAAAGGTAAGAAGTGAGTTGGATCAATTTGCCGGAGTAATCCAATGGATACTCCGATATCCAAGCCTTGAGTACTTGTCAAGACAATTCAATTCATTAAACCGTTATACCAAGCTGTGAAAGTGATTTGGGGACTGAAGAAAATATTGTTGGTGGAGAGTGGTCCAATTGTTGTCTGTTTCAATGATACCTGGAAAACAGCAGCAGAAGCAATCTTTGCTAAAATGGTATTTAGTACAGTGCCAGCATTATGTGAATTCTCTCTACTTGTTAGTCAACAAAATGTCACATATCAATCCTTCAGAGTACTTGAACACAGACTAAAGTGATTTTACCAATAAGGAGTATTGAATGGGAAGAGAAGATATTGAAGTGTGCAAACACAAAAGTGGATGAACACCGGGCAACAGAATCCCATCAGTTGAACCAACATACTGTAGTTGAAATTTGCACAGCTATAGAGGTTCTTGAATATGGGACTGAACAGGTCTGTACAAACTCATATATTCAATTTGAAGTATACCTGACAAGGAGCCCTGAACAGTAAGATGCTGCTCAACAGAGAGCAAATACTCAATTGAAACACAATATTCATAAATAGATATCAGGTCAATTCAAGCTGTTTAATGGTGTATTTTCACATCATGAGCTACAACTATCGCACAAACTTGAGGCTATGCCAACCGGACCCAGATGCATATTGGCCCAAAAAATTGAGCAAGTGAAAACTACCACACCAATAGAGGTTATTGGGCAGCAAATATAACTCTCAACTAACATGTGGAAATTGTAAACCATCTATCCATTGCTGAGATAGAAACCCCACTTGTGAGTCGTATTGCTATAAACTGCATTACATATCATCTGGATAGTAGAATTGATGGTATTACCTTGAATGATGCACAGCAGCTCATAAAGGAATGATCTATATGCATGATTGAGTTAAAAGCTTGGAGGGAGATAATCTGCATTCAGAAGCTCCAATAAACCAATAAACTTCAAATAGTACATTTCAGATATCCAAAGATGCCTCTGGTAGGCAATATGTCGAAGGCTGATTAGCAAATAGATTGTGATAACAACTTTACCAGTGATATTTCTAAATAGCTACATATCAGCATTATGAAAGAGACATATCAATCCATCCACCAAATACAATACATCTGCTATATATGTAAGAGTAATGACCAGTGAAATGGACATAAATGAATGGAGGGGATGCCGTATGAATATGCATTTCGGCAGTCTGAGCAGTGGTGAGTCTGGCATTATTTTCGCACCACATATCACACATGTTCAATTCTCAGAGTTGTCTGGTTCAATCACATGGCTGTCAGATTCACCTATGAGTAGTGATGACAAATCTCAGAATGGACTGGACCAATGTGGAAGCATTCAGATGTGCCTGGAAGTGCTGATGGCAAATTGATAATAATACAGAAGGATGGTTGACAATCTTGGATACATCTGGAAACAGAATGTACAAGCTTGGAACCATGTTGAATTGCTATATACAAAACTGGGAAACAGGACATATTCTTTGGAAATCTTGCTGGTGCACCTCAAAGTCATTGTTACTACTCATTATTAAGCAATTTGAAAACATCTTTTCAGTTTGACATCTCATTGTTGTTTGTACATAACTAGGTATCTATTAAGTTACACAGTCTTCCGAACTGGCTCCAGGCAGAGCATCAGGACAACCAGAGGTGCACCTGCAGTTAGAAATTAAGTGAACACAGAGATGCACTTGGTGGCCGAGATTAAGTAGATTGGGAGATGCACTTAGTTGGTGTGATTAGGTAAAATCCCAGATACACCTGGAGGCTGTTCTTGTATATATATAGAAATATAACTAGGTGACTGTAATGGAGTGAATTTAGAGATACATTTTGAGGCTAACAATCAGTAAACTCAGAGATTCATTCCAGGATATGATGGAGTGCATACAGAGATACACTACAGGTCTGTATTCAAGAATGTTTAAAGATAAACTTCGGATAAAGTAATTCAACACAATTTGAACAATACTTAATGATCATCCGACTGGAGGCAGTGAAATGGGTGGGAAACCAGATCGGTACTTGAGACTCGATTTACTAGTTTACTACCAACTGTGGAAATGTGACATGTTTTCTTGACCTGTGAGCTCTGATGGACAGCTGGCTGGTGGCAGGCAATGTGTCAGGAGGAATACCATTGGCTGATGCTACATTCAGGAGTTAACTTGAAATCATGTGATTAAAGTAAAACTGGCTGTGAGAGAGACATTTAATCATTGGTTGATGCTGTGATCAGTATGAACCGATGTTTATGTCTTGGAAATATAGCCAGAGATAACTTAACATTGCAGTCTGCAATATCACAGAGTTGTAGACAAGAAGGACAGATGGGGTGAAAAATATCAGAGGATATGAGGGGATGTGGAAAATAACAGGTCGGACCTGCCAGATCACACTGACAGTGGCACAGATCAACTATCTTACCTGGCAGTTCGGGAGTTGAATTTGTTGTATCAGGTGTTATAAACTAACTCCCACCAAAAAATTCTCTTAATTTCCAAATTTTATAATAATTTCTGCAACATCATCTGGTCTCCATCTCCCATCTATTTATTTCATCCCCAACTTTCTCATTATCTGGTAACTGCAAGTTCAGTTATTCCTCTCTTGGACTTTATACCATGGTGATGAGTCAACAGCCCCGACTGTATCCAACTAAGATTAATTATCTCCCACTGTCAGCCAGTCTCTTATCTCCAGGCATAACTTGTTGTACTGTACTGGCTAGCTGCCAACCATTATATGTTAAACAATGAATAGAGTCATATCTAACATTACATCTCCTTTCTGATCTGCTGTCTCCTAATCAATTGCCTGCAAATACACCTTCAATATCACTGGATCACTTCCTCCATGTACATCTCTAAAGTCACTTAACCACTGCCTCCCAGTCCCTACCCATACTAACACACTCACAGCCTCCAACTGCATTTGCAAACTTGCTTAACCACTGCCTTAAGGAACTTTTCAAAGTTTACTCCATTATAGCCTCAAAGTCTGCAGAATCATGGTCTTCAAGTGTGTCTCCAAACTTACTTAACTATAGCCTCCAAGTGGGTCACTAGATTTACAGAATTTCATTTTTAAGGTACTCTTCCAATTGGGCTTAGTATGGTCCATGGCCAGATCCGATAAATGTCCATGTATTGATACACACACATAGATAATACAAACTCTATTAAGATATGTTGAATTCTCTTGTGATTGTGAATCAAAAATCTCTAACAACAACAAATATGATATATGAACCGGCTCGTTATTATCAAATCTGGAAGTCTTGGAAACAGTGCTGTGAGAATACAAAAATAAATTTGAGGTCCCCTAAATATCTGCTCAGATATCTCAGCTGCTTTGAAGCTGTTCTGCAGATTTCTGGCATGTTCTAAGCTGGTTCAAATGTTGAGTATCCTGCAGATCAAATTGAATAGTATCTTATATGTATCTCCATTACTGTAGGTCCTTTCAGAAGCACCTGAGAATGCGCTTGCTGCCTTGCTGAGTAATATTCTCAGCTTTAGAGGAGCCAGAAAGCATCTAAAATAACATATGATCATCAGTATGGTTAACTGGAATGTCTGGGAGATTTGTATGTATGTTCTCTACAGTGTTAGATTGTGATATTATACTGTTAGTTCTTGTGCTTCAACACAGATACAATAGTGATTTTGCAAAACATTTCAATCTACTGTCAACTACTGACAACCAGTAAAATACTCATTGAATGAAAATTTTAATATCTGCAGTGTTGTCAGCCTTAGCTGATTTTTTGGTCTTATACAACAGTAGCTATAATATTTGGGAGAAATGCGTGTCCCCAACATGTCCAGTCGAATTTAATCAACATCACTTAGTATTATCCCAGTACATACCAAAATCCCCAACAATGGAGACAGATTCCCCATTCTAAGTTAAAAGGACCGAAGATAAAAAGTTTGTGCATTGGTGCTTGGATATGTTCAGTATGTACTATTAGATAGTATATTCATTGAACTGCAGACATGGCTGCTATACTGCCATTGACCATACCTTTACTGAGCATCTGAAACTTAATGACAAGGTAATATATACCAATGCCAATCAAGGGATGGTGCATGAAGCTACCAATATCTGGGGCCAATATAATGAAAATGAAGAGAATGACCTGAATACCACATCACAAGGACAAGATCCTACCATGCATCACGAGAAAACTGTCAATCAGTCCAGAAGCCTCATCTATTCCTGCAATACACTCTTGTACATCTAACCAGCACTCTTTAGTTGTTCCACATGGCTACAGTCTCCCAACCAGCTAATCCCAGTGATTTCAGATGCTGTAAGGGCATTTTCAGGTGCTCATGAAAGCACCTGCATTTGTGGAGGTGTATTCAAGATGCTACCACATTTGACAGGAAATATATCTTTACTGTGGAAAAGCAAAGACCTAGGCAAAGATCTGCAGGATATCTTGAAAGTCACAATGACATCTGTGCAGATCTGACAGAGACTTTAAACTTGCTGCTGTATTTGCACAGTATAGGTTTTTAAAATAAATTGTTTTGAACCACACCGTATTAGGTCTCTCATACTAGTTGTTAGACATCATTACCAGTTGCATTGGTATATCAAAATATAGTATGTTTTAGAAATTAAAGTCTATCTATATGTACCCATAGTTGATCTGGTGGCAGACAATACTCAAGTGCTATCAGAGGAGAAACAGGAGATAGTGATAGAGTGAACTTAGAGGTGCACTTGGAGGAAGCAATAGAGAAGATTTTGAGATATACTTGGACACTGTGATCAAACAAGTATAGTAATAAGCTGTGACCCTGATATCTCTTCTGAGCTAGAAGATACAATTGAAGGCTGGTTACTATCAAGTTCAGAGAAACATTGGTAGGTCATCATCAGGTAAACATTGGGAAAAGTTTCGAGATTATCATAGCAAAGAGTTGTTGTGGAGATTAGCATGGTTCTATCATATGTTGTTGATATTACCATAGTGCCTCGGCACAGTATGAGTTCAGTACTGTGAGTTATGGAATTATTTGGTACATTTGATTACAGTTTTGCTGGTTTCAGTTTATTATGACATCTTGTGTGTGAGAACCTCAACTTATAAACAAGATATTTAATACCCATTTTAATACAAACAAATTGGTATTGACTTACACTAACAATATCGCACATTGTGTGTTATGTTAGAGCAATCCGGTTATTACTCATGATATAGGCTACTTTTTTGTGTAGTATCTCATTAAGCACAATATATACACAATGCTCAACTTTACCACCACTCCAACCGGTAGCTCTCTTAGGGGAATCGGTCTTTGTTATACTCTAAATAGAGTGAATACAATATGAATAAACAACAACAACAACAACCGGTAGCTGTCACTGCTCCAGCAATGCAATCTCAAACTAACAACTTTTACTTGGGCCCAGGTCACTGTGAACCTTGGAATACATTTGGGGTGAAGTAAGGAGACTCTTGAGATGTGTTCATCAATCAATTATGATGTACACATACTGCACAGAACTTGGTGAGACTAGTGTGTCAGTAGTATGCAACTGTCCTGGGATGATCTGTATCAATTTCATGAGATTGGTACTGCAACACTACATGGTATTTATCACCACTCCACAGTGACAAGTGTGGTTGTGATATGGGCCAGCAATCCCAGTCTGATTAATGTGGCTCAGACATGGATTGGAATAACATAGTCTCTGATAACCCGAGCTATGACAGTACACTCTGGGATTTATTCTGACAATTCTGGTTTTGATTGATATCACTTTGACTAGTACGACTCTGGAATGATCTCCAATCATCCCAGATATACTCATATACTCCGACATAGTCTGCGACAATTCCAACTCTGATAACTGTGTCTCTGACAAGCATTGTTCTGACAAGGTCTCTGTCAATCCCAGCTCTGATACACATGATATGAACATGTGCACTCTAGCTTGATTTGATAATCCTGGCTGTATTATATGTGACTGACATGTGTGATGCTGACATGGACTCCAGTTTAGATATGGCTCCTACAATGTGCAAAAGGTGGCACAGACAAGTGCCAGCTCTGGATACCAGTTATCATGGCTGAGAACAACATATCTGAGCCATCTAGCATGTGATATTATATGATTCCAATGATGTGCACAGGTTGAGCAAGTATGGGTAATCATACACGCTGTAAGGATGTGTATGCTGGCGTCCAGCCACGTAAGGATCTGCGTAGTAATGAAACATTCACAGTTGTACATGTGGATCTGAGTGACAGTATATGTAGAGGTGGGTGGTAACATTTGTGATAAAGACCTACGGCTCGTGGCGAGCCGACTATACCAAATGTGTGTTACCCAGCTTGGACCCGTCATGTGCACCCATGCCATTACACCCGCTCTGAACAAGTTGGACAGGTGTAAGATCTGTTGAAACATCAACAATGTCTGGTACTCTTTGCAGCTCATCTCAACAAATTATAGTTCCATTGGTTCTATTTTGGCTTCCACACAATACATACTTTATATCTTCAATTTGCTATATGTCATATAAAACTGTCCACAATAGTACACTCCTATTAGCATTGGCATCCCCTGAATTGATTCTATCACTAAACTGAAAAGCATATAGTGGATTGGCAGTGCAATGTGCTCATTGACATACCAAACTATCATTGCATAGTGCACAATCCCCTTGAATCAGATTATTGTTGAATGGATTGCCATGTCTATGCCACTTCCCCGTGTGCTTTGCCATCTTCACTAATAGTGCATCAGGATTACCGTGCTGCTGAGTAGTAAATGTGGCACTGTTTACTCAGTATATCATTTCAAGGAAAATCTCTCAAACATGCGGTCCAGCAATCTGAATGTCAAGATTGGCGCCCATATTCGCTTGACATGTTGATATATATGATGACATCTCATCGATAATATCATGTCTGCTGATACCTTCTCGAAATCTCAGCAATGCATCTTTGTGGGGTTTGCTTGTCACACTATTGATGTGAGGTTTCAAACTGGGTAATAATGTGTCGGATCAGTGTTCCCAACAGCCTGGGCCAGATGGTCCCATTTGATTTTTGAAACTGCGCAGGCCAGGCTGATGATTTGACAGCCTGGGGCATAACTGTGGGTGACTGGCCGGACTATAGGCTGTTAGTGGGTTGATTGTTGTATATTCATGCTGTATTCACTCTGACTAGAGTATGATGGGACCTAATAACCCCTCCACCTCCGGGCGAGCTGGCTAGATGGCGGAGACTTTTTAGTGGGTTGCATACGACGACAGTCGGTGAATGGTGACTTTCAATTGATAAGCTGCAAAGCTTCTCGTAGTCGATACTTTGATTAGTCAGTTCAAGGTGACACCTCACCCGAATGGCACTTGCGGTTCTTAGCATTCCAGCAATGTCAACTGAACCAGAGAGAGTCTTCAGTGGAGCGAAAATCACAATTTCAGACCCCCGATGCCGTCTTGGTGATAATCTAATTGAGGCATTAGAGTGCTGTAAGTCATGGGAACGAGAGGGTCTAATTTGTGGAGTGCATTCTGAGATCGATGAGATGGAGCATATGGTGGAGGCATTGTATCAGGAATCGATGGCCAAGGAAAAGTAGACTCTGGAAAATGTATTACTAGATCTACCAATTTGAAGTTCAATGCCTGGACCATAGTTACCTATAGTTACCTGTTGTCAATCTGCAGGCTTTTCGAACCATGGTTTACCTAGGCACCTGCAGTTCCCACCTGCTTAAAGCCTGCAGGCGTGGGCCACTCCAATGGCCTGGCCTGTGATGCGTGGGCCCAGCCGGGCTTATTCTGAAACTGGCCCGCCTGGCCCACGAGGATTACCGTGTCAGATACCAGAAAATCGCTCATCAGAAACTTTTTGCATATATCTACCATCCGCAAAAGGTGATCTGAGTGAATGATATGCAGTAGAATACCAACTCCCAACTCTATATGAAATTGACCCAATTCCCATTGTAACAACTGTGGAATATAGGAAATCTTGCTACAAGATCAGTCGCCATTCTTGATCAGGATATATCAAGTGCTTTCAGATACATGAGCTGCATGGGTACAAGTTGGCAAAGTCCATTTCCCTCATGCATTCGATATAGTGGAGAAGAGAATGAATTTCTGGTATCGTGCTAATACTGTGGCTCTTCCAGTGTTGTATCAAGAGGTGGATGCAGGTTTTAATGTGATTAATCATATGCTTTAAGTAATTGAGTGTAGTATCAGTATGAGAGTGCCTGCTGGCAATTCAGCTTAATTTGGTGATAGATTCAGTGAACTTACAGTGGATGTGATGCTTCTCAAGACGAGCGGCAAGCACTGGAATCCAGACTGTCACTGTGTCCTTCTACTGGCTACTGGTTCGTTGTTTACATAAGTCAGTGTATATTCAAACTGGAATATATCAGGGAAGTGACTAATTATGGAGAATTTTTCTTTGATCAGATCCACACCCTTTTCCAGGCCATAAATATCTTTCAGAAAACCAACACTCCATTCCCGGATGTGATTGCTACATAAGCCCTTCAGTAGCTGGTGTTGCAGGAAGCCCTAAGGTTCAGTGCATGGTCGTGACTGTCTCATTAGACTTCACACCCTGGCTGTCCATTTAAGACTTCACATGATGCTAGCACTCCTGCTCTTCATACTCAAGACACACCTTTGTCCATCTCTCTTGTACCAACAATCAACTCACTCATTCACATCAACAGGTTATGAGACCAGCGGTCGCTACTGACTAAAATCACCTATATTTTCTTTCTCTCATTTCCACGACCTTCCAAAAACCTTGTTGATTATAAAGACCTCTGAAGCCTCCAAAACACCGTCCTCCCACCCCTACCAGACCTCCAAAACCTCATAAACGGTGTTCTCCCACTTTTACAAGACCTCCGAATCCTCGAAAACACCACCCTCCGGCACAATGCCTACTGAAACCTTCAGGTGCGTTTATGCCCACATCCTTAAGTTGACCGAGAACAACTACCCCATGTGGAACGAGAAAGTGCGGCGAGTAATGATGGTAGCAGATGCTTAGGAGATCATGAGTAGAGAAGAGCCTGAGCCAGCAGGCAATACCCAGGAGGGCCGTACCGAACTGTGCAACTGGCGAAAACGACAAAACAATGCCCAATCCATCATCTTCATGGGATGCTCCGACCAGATTCTCTCGCAGATCCAACTCACTGTCGATCCTGCCGAGATGTGGGATATCCTCCACACTCGATTCGATAGCAGGCTCTCCCAACTCCGTCGAACGCAGATCCTACGCACATTCCATTCTTGCCACCCAGCAACAGACAAGAAGATAATTACCTACTGCACTAGCCTAATCGACTACGGCAATCAGCTGAGTGGCTCTGCCGAAGTGACCTCCGAAGATAGCTTTGTCACTCATCTCTTTACATCCATACCGAAGAAATTTGCTTCAATGATCAACATCCTTGAGCGACAAGCCCCACCTCCCACATCACAACAAATCATGGATGCCTTTCGATGGGATGAAGAGAAGGGGGCCTTCCTGACGGAAATCGCAGATGCTTCAACTGTAGCCGCCCTTCATTCTCGATGTGGAGGTCATCGTGGTTGTGGTTGTGGTGGAAGTGGGAGATTTGGGCAACAAATGACGTACTGATGCACCTACTGCAAGATGGACAATCACACAACTGATGCATGCAGCAAGCAGAAACGTGCTCAGAGTGGAAATGGCAATTCTGGCGGAAACAGCAATTCTGGCGGAAATGGCAGCTCCGGAGGAGACAATGCTGAAGGAAGTAACGAGAAAGCGTGCTACCATTGCGAAATCCCGGGCCATATCATACGCGATTGTATTCACTACAAACATGCGAAGAAAACATGAAAAAGAGTGTGCAACAGCTCCACTTCAATCGCCACCGCTGGAGATCGAGATCTCCTGTGATTATCCGGTCATGCTCTCACCGCCTCTTGATCCACCCATACAACTTGGGTCGTTGATTCCGTGGCCTCTCACAATATGTGCAACAATCGCAGCTCTTTCAAGTCATTCAAAAAACTACGCTGACCTATGCTCATTGAACTTGGCGATGATAACACGGTATGAGTAACTCATCATGGACTTGTTGACACTACTCAGGGCTACGAGATCGATGCTCTTTACACACCCACATTCCATCTTTCACTCTTCACCGTCAATCAACTGGACTCCACCAGATCTACAGCCATGTTTGGCAGCGGCAAATGCTCCATATCATCGACACAATCACCGATTACAATCATCAGTCATCATGTCAATGATCTCTACGTCATATCTCCCACCATTGCAAGTGCACACACAGCATCACCTTTGGATGGACGTCCAAGCACACCTCAGATCACAGATTCATGCCCAATCTCCAAGTCCACTCGGAAGAAGAGAACACAAAGCATGCTCACCATTGAATCTACAAGTCTATCTCTGACCACACCTCCGTCCGCGCCTCCGAACATACCTCCAAGCACACCTGCCATCTCATCTCCGAATGCACTGTGGAGTGAACCAAGATTGACCTTTCTAAGCCCACCAATCGCCACCACAAAGTCAATGTCCACTCAATCGGCTCTCACGATCTCACAGTCAACACTATGGCATTGCCGCGTTGCCCACATGCACCCCACCTCCGTGCAATCTCTCATCCCTGAATACATGAACTATGATAGAATGTGCACCATGTGCATCCAGCCCAAGCACACGCAAAAGTTCATTTGAGTCAAGGTCCAGCGCACTGCGTTGCCCTTTGCGCTCGTACACTCTGATGTATGCGGTCCATTCTCTACTTCTACCTTCGGCGGCAATAAGCGTTTCATCCTATTCATTGACGACTATACCCCCTTCACATTCGTATGGATACTCCCTGATAAGAAGTCAGAAACTTGCACCGCCACATACATGGCGTTTCAGGCCCGAGTAATTACCTTGGGCTGTCAAATCACACGATTCTGATGCGATAATGGCTGAGGAGAATACGATAACAAGACCTTCCGCTTGGTGCTCACTGCCAGCGGCACAACATATGAACCATGCCTGCCTTGCTCTCACCAGAAGAATGGTGTCGCTGAGAGAATAATCCGTACCATCACCAAGAAGGCTCGAGCTATGATGATTGACTCCTAAGCACCCAACCAATTTTGGAGAGAAGCTATCAACACCGCGGTCTACCTCCATCGGTGATCACCGACCAAAGACCTGGAGAAAGGAGGTGGCTGAGATGGCTACAAAGCACCATACGAAGTTCCATACGAGATGCTCTATGCCTCTCGCAAACACGCTCACGATGATGCTGGCAACAAGATATCGTATACGGCCCCTATTAACCATGCGCAACGATTCGGCTGCTATGTGAACAAGCGAATCCCCGAAGCCCAGCGCTGAAGTATATTTGGTCCTTGATCAAAGCCCTGCATGATGGTAGGCTACACCCACGATTCAACAACATTATGGAAGATTTGGGACCCAAATTTTCAAGTGGTTGGAGCACAGTCAGAAGTCATCTTTGATGAAGAGCGGAACGCATACATTTCATGCACCACAGACAGAATCAATATTTTTGGACTGCCAGAAGATGCAGAATACATTGAGGAACTTCATACTGGAGATGGACTTCTCGGCTTGTGAGACACTAGAGACGGAGATGGACTTCTCCCAGCACAGAACATAGCAACTGGAATGGGTGGAGATGGACTTCTCAATGGCCGTCCCAAGGATATCAGTGGAACGGGTGAAGGCCCCAGAGGTGATAACGGCACACGGATGAAGTCACAGATGTGCATTGCCATCTGCCCAACCACCATACTTGTTGAAGTCTCCCTGCACGTACAGGTTCGAGAGCATATCTCCCTCGGGAGGGGGAAACAATCATTCTCACACCCAGTCGTGATCAGAGCACACGCGAGCCACCGGCGTCGAGACGACACATTGAATACAGCCGGCCTCTCCGCCATGATAATCACACTGCCCGCAGGCAAGCCGCGGCCAGGACCAAGAAGTCAAGTCAAGGGCCACCACCATCGACCACATGTTGTGTCACAAGTAGTCAAAACGAGGCCTCCGTAGATGCATTGATGCCATCAGCGCTAGCATCAACCACTATCAATTGAGACCCATCGACATATGCCTGAGCTATGGCAGGTCCACGTACAGATCACTGGAAGCGAGCCTTGATGAAGAGAGCGCTTCCATCCTCTTCAAGAACACCTTCACCACAGTCAACTCCAAAGAAGCCAAGCAATTGCTTGTGAAGCCGGTTGGCTCCAGATGGGTCTTGAAGACAAAGAGAAACCCCAATGAGTCTACACGTTACAAGGCACGTCTAGTTATCAAAGGTTATGAGACGACTGATTTCGGTGAGACAAATGCTGCTGTTGGAAATCTAACTACCTTTCGATATCTCACCTCTCTGGTCGGAAGATCTGGATGGATCATTGATCACTTGGATGTAGTCACCAGATTTCTCAACCCTGAAGTTGATGATGATGATATCTATATGGCGCTGCCAGAAGGCAGCATCAGCAAAAAACATTTCCGTTGGGGCGGAATGGCTCAGTCAGAGTGGACGAGCTCCATCAGGGCCGTCAGAGACACCCAGGGGGCGGATTACCCCGCGCCCAGCGTCAATACCACGGGTCGCATTGCATATCGCCCTCCGATCACTGTGTCGCAGTTTCTTCTCGCTCTGTCAGTCTCCTATTGTAAACAAACACTCTGGCATTGTGGCCAACTGTGACCATACGACGGAATGGGTTCATTGGGTACACGCTTGCATTGGGATTGCAATGCACCGGGTGACGCTGCGAAAATGTCTGCTTGCGTTCCTTCTACATTAAGCTCGAGGAGCGTAAGAAGGTGAGAAGATATGATACTACCCGGCGGTGAGGATCCACAAAATCTCGCTACCTTATCATACGGCATGTATTATCTAAGTCTCTCTATATACATACATACATACATACATACGAAGATACAAGAATAATGGAAATGGACTCAGCGACAAGGACTATATATTTGGGAGACCCCGGAGTAGAAAGATTCCATCTTTCCCATTCTTTGATCTCACGAGCTCTTTCCACGATTTCGTTGATCCACGCAATTGCGTGGATCCTCGTGGCCGGGTAGTATCATATCTTCCCACCCTCATCCTACGCTCCTCGAGCCAGAACCGCTCTGTCTCAAGAACTCCATTCGGATGCCATGCAAGGTGCGGCGGAATGTTGATGATGGGCTGCCTGCCTTCTAGCTCCACCGTTTCACCACATTGTGATCGAGTGAACTCACAGATGCACTCCGAGGCCGTGATCGAGCGAGTTTGGAGATGCACTTGGAGGCTGTGATCGAGCGAGTTTGGAGATGCACTTGGAGGCCGTGATCGAGCGAGTTTGGAGATGCACTTGGAGGCCATGATCGAGCGATATTGGAGGAGTACTTGGAGGCAGTCAATCTGGAGGCGGTAGTTTGGGAGGGAGGTGCGACGGGAGCTGAGACTCTATTCATTGGTTAACTCGTAATTGTGGGAATGTAGAAAATCGAGTACAACACGGTGTGCCGAGAGATGAGAGACTGGCTACGAGCGGGAGAAAGTTGATGATGGGATGATGCAGTACTCGGTGTATGCTGTACTCGGTGTTTGCTGTACTCGGTGTTAGCTGTACTCGGTGTTTGCTGTACTCGGTGTTGACTCTTGATCATGGCATGGAGAGATAGAGAGGGATGACTTAACTTCGTGTTCTTAGGTGATGGTAGAGGAGATGGGACAAAGCATCATGAGGAACTGGGACTTAAGAGAATTTGGTGTGCGAGTCAATTGACCATCTCCGATATGGCAGGTACGAGCCCTGATCTGGCGTGTAATAACACCGATACGAGGTCTTCCCAACCCAATCAGGCAAGTCTTACCCCTGATTGCTCATATCCACTCGTATCCTCCACATTGTTCTCATCTTCATCCCCCATCTCTCTCTTTCTCATCCACATCTCAAACATCATCGCAGAACAGAAAGTTATGTCATCCCTCTCTATCTCTCCATGGCATGATCATGAGTTGACACCGAGTACAGCATACACTGAGTACAGCACTCAAAGATTGTTTGTCTTCCCTTCATTCCCATGATTACGAGTTGACCCCTGAATGTAGCTTCAGCTTCCGGCATGCCTCCATATACGATCGACCGCCATCAGCCAGCTCTCCATGAGAGCTCAAAGGTAATGTCACGTTGTCAGATTCTCACGGTTGCGAGTTAACTAACTGATGAAATACAGTCTCAGCAACCAACGCGCCGTCCATCAACCGCCTCCCAGTACTCATCCAATCTCGCTCGATCACGGCCTCCAAGTGTATATCCATACTCGCTCGATCACGGCCTCCAAGTGCATCTCCAAACTCGCTCAATCACCGCCTCCAAGTGTATCTACAAACTCGCACGATTACGGCCTCCATATGCATCTCTGAGTTCAGTCGATCCTGGCCTCCAAGTGCATCTCCGAGTTCACTGGATCTCGGCCTCCAAGTGCATCTCTCAACCCGCTCGATCACAGCCTCCAAGTACATCTTAATCAGCGACGGCAGGTGTACGGAGATACAGGGGTAACGGAGGCGCGTGCTGCCAGTCTAGATATACCGTGTGTAGATAGGTAGCTATATAGATACATAGATAAATAGATGAGAATACAAACTGAATGCATAAGTTTTGAAAAGCGTTGAACGATAAGTAGTAGCTATGATGTCCAGGCGCACCAGCAGCATTCCCAAAGATGTGGCGGCCGGAGAAACGCATACACATCGCCAGGCATTGTGTAAATGGCTTCAGCGTAACTGCAGCCACTGCGAAGAGCGAAACACACGTGTCATTCTGATGGTGTCTGTACGTCACTAAAAAGTAAAGGAGGTACGAGTGCAATGCGACCCATCGCCTGGGCGATGGGTAGCGTGTAATTCCCCATCAGAGGGTACGAGGTTCCGTCAGAGCCGTCAGAGCCGTCCGGAACACCTGGGTGTTTCTGACGGAATCTAGGGTCGTTGCTAATGAGGCTGAAAGGGATCTATGCACACGCTCTGCCAGTCATTGTGAGATTGAGATATGCTCTCTACGGTCTGAAACAGGCACAACGGCTTTGGCATAACAATATCACCGCCTTCATCCTCTTCGTCAGATCAACACCATCACATGCCGATTGTAACCGTTATATCTGGAGCGATGGCATTCTCATCCTACTGTCTAACGATGACATCTCCATGATATACTCGCGTATGGAGTCTGCTACCAACGCAGCGATTGAGGTCAAGGTGAACCTCTCAGAGAAATCCAAGATCAGCAACCTCGGTGTAGCACGGCCATTCCTCGGCATCGAAATACACCGCGATTCGAATGGCACAGGCATCAGTCTCGGCCAGAAGACATTCATCTCCATGATTGTCAAGCGATTCCACATGCATCATACTCATAGAGTCACAACTCCTATGGTCCCCAATTTGAAACTTGACTTAGACGACGATCGGGGGAAGAAGGAACTCGACACTGACGGTGTCAAGAACTATCATTTGATCGTCGGATCATCGATATACACAGCACTTGCAACGCGGACGGATATATCATATGCAGTCGCTGCTCTCTGCCAATACAATTCCTGTCCATTCACCAGCCATATGACCGCAGCAAAGAGGGTGCCCCAGTATCTCAGAGCCACAGCAGACTTTCGACTGCACTTCAACAGCAATGGCAACGGCAATGGCAACTGTGGCATTGTTGGATGTACGGATTCTGATTCAGCCAGCGATACCACCGACCGCAAGTCTCAAGGTGGACACGATGGTGGCGCCATATCATGGCCATCTTGGAAGCAAGACCTCATCACCCTATCAATATCCGAAGCAACATACATGGCCTGCTCCGAAGCTTCCGAAGATGTGAGATGGCTGCTACAATTTCAGAGAGATATTCACTGCTCTCCGAGCGATGCATCCCTGCTACCGATCTACTGTTGCAATCAAGGTGCCTTCACACATATCAAAACTGGAGTGATCAAGGGCAGAGGAAAGCACATCATTGTGTGCTACCCGAGTAGTCGAGATCTGCATGCTAGCAAAATCGTAGACTACTCCTACGTACACACAAATGACAACGTGGCCGATTTTCTCATGAAGCCACATAACACAGAGAAGAACACGAAATTCACGAAGGGAATGGGACTGTGGTAATGCAGATACAGGAAGGAGGTGGAATTCGATGGACTATTGATTCAAGACTGTTTCATGTGTCTGTTTGTTTATGGATTGCCATCCACAGGCTACGGTGGTACACTTTGCCCTGCTCACAGTCACTTCTCATGAGCAGGGTTCTCAAGGAGACCACTATGGGAATAACTTGCAGCGCATGTACACTTGCTATCATTTGATTATATGGATGTTTCAATCTTCAATCGTGCTTGGTACTCGCATTTGTTTAGTTAGTTCTTGCTTCACAGAGTGTAGCAGGAGGGGGGAGTGTTGCAGGAAGCCCTAAGGTTCAGTGCATGGTCGTGACTGTCTCAGTAGGCTTCACACCATGACTGTCCATCCTCGGCTTCACACGATGCTTGCCCTCATGCTCTTCATACTTAAGGCGCACCTTTGTACGTCTCTTTTGTACCTACAATCAACTCACTCATTCACATCAACAGCAGGTGCGATAGGTTAACATTCATGCGGCTATATATAGTACTTTCAAATTGTATTCCAATTTAAACTTCAAATGATTTAACTGACCACAGTTGTATGTAATCTTGCTATATAGAGGGTTATTAATCATTTACCTCAATATACAGTACTCCATATTCTCCTCATCCAGTTTCTTGTACCCCACGGTTTATGTGAAAATGGCTGGAAGACAGTATTGCTCGTTTTGGCTACCGTTCATCTGATAAGAAGATATTGGTATTTATATATACCATATATCTGGCAACAGAACCTGGACTGATACAAGGTTGATATGGTTAATATTAATCTCCATGCAGGAAATAATTACACATAATATAGTATTTGGCAATATAGAAGGTGACATTTTGTCCTGTTGCTTGATATACTGTGAAATTAGTTACCAGTTGCTTGTTTCCCTGCTATTCTTTTTTACTTATTACCGGAACCTCACTAGCATATTTCTCTAGATACATGTCTATCAACTGTCTATGTGTTCATTTTGAATTGTCCAAATTTTTTAATTGCAGTCAGTTTTCTAAAATTGCCGTGCATCTGGCATTAATATCTGCAGCTGAGACAGTTTTTCCCTCATCTATATTAAGCTAATTTGTCCTCTGATAATCCTGTTATACTACTTGCCCAGATATACAGCAATTTATCTTTCTGCCACTTGTTGAGAAGACTGATCTTGGGTTAACCCACTCTCATGTGAAATTGCTTTATAGTAAACTGACATAGTTCACAACATATCAGGGTATTGCTTTCTTTGCTGCCCAAGTCAGATGAACAATTACCATTATATACTGCATTTTATTCAGTCTAAGCACAATCTGGTAATGGAAGTAACTCCAGAAAATTTGCAATGTTAACTTTCCATACTTCGGATTCTGGCAGGAATCTCTTCGAAGCGAGGTGTTCAGGTTATGGTACAAGTGTACCTGCAGAAGAAACTGCAGTAGGCATATCTAAAAAAGATTGCAGGTTGACTTTAGCATTATCTTGTAGAGTTAGGTGTACTAAAGGTTCACCTGCAGTTGAAGGGCCTTGGGATCTATGTGCTGGTGGAAGCATTTACATTTCAAATACTTACTACATACTATATACATTCAGAGGTAATGGGTACATTTGACAAATCGATCGTTACTGATATACTTTTTAGAGTACTTCTTCAAGTTCATTGCATAGTGAGTATTATGCTGATTTCGACTACAGACAAACTATCAAATAGAACGTAGAAATGAATGGTGCAAAGGAGGGTAATGGAATCCACCTAGGCTAGAATGAAGGTTCGATTCCTACGAAAACATACACGGTCATTGAACATTCAACAATTGTCTTTGTGGTTTTTTATTTGGTAATGATGGAGGATCATGTTCTACAGATTCCAAATTATTGCCATGGTGTTGTTGTTGCAATCCAAAACAGAGCTCAACTTCACACCATATTATTCGGCTTTAATGGATATCAGTTGTTCCAGTTTACACTCATCTATATCTCTCAGTGTAGAGCAAATACAAACTCAAAGTAATGATTCAGAGAATATCCATATAAAACATACTTTCAGCAGCTGTGAACAGCCTTATTTCTCTTGGTTGCATGAGGAGTAATAGTGTTCTGCCCTGCATTCACTATATGAAACCGAGTGGAGCCAAACAAGTCTTAATCACTACCTATCCATCTCTGTAATAGTATTTTGTACTGAGACTAGAATCAGGACTGCAGCCCGTCTTCTTGTTCCTTAATGAATATATGGGTCATCTCAGGGAAATGAAATAATTTCTCCAGGTTTCCAGTACAATCAACAATAACTGATCCAAGTTGCAAGGTAAGAACTGCTAGACATATCCAAGGTAAACTGTATATCAATACTATTGCAAATTTATTTCTTGAGAGGCCTTTCAGGGGGAAGTAACAGTGTGTGCTACTGATTAAGTATTTTATAAAAGCTTTGGTGTATCAATCCCAAGTTTGTCTAAAATGAATAATCAATTATCAATATATATCTTGTTTAAACTAATCTACCAGTGGTACTATGAATTGTGTAGAAGCTGTCTAGACAACCCACCTACTCAATGTATGAGAAAATACCCTGTATTAAGAATGATTGCTTAACAGCAGAGTACATATATCCCCAGGGAAATGTATACAATGGCAAATGAAAATGCAATGAAGCCGATAATGAAAGATCAAGAGGTTACATCGACAGTTACATGGCAGTATAGAGATATCTGTACTACTCAGTTGTTTTTTCGGGGTTAAGAATAATTACAGTATAATATATCTACCCAATAAGATTTTTCAAGCAAACCAATTGAAGGTTAAAAAAGATAACTTTAATATATATTACCTCTTTCTGGCACTTTGTAGAGTGTAATGCAGCTGCAAAATTACCAAGCAAATGCTATTTAACTTGCATTTTCAACAAATAGCTGCTGAGACGCTCATCATCAATGATCAACACCTTTGCATGTGGTATTACCCAATATCATTTCAATAGATAACATACTTGCCATCTAACATTTTTCGAATATAATGCACATTGACTTACAACCTGCAATATATTTCATTATCAAAATGAAATTAATTGTTAAGAACCACTTTGAAGACTACTATGAACTGTATTACCAATTGCACTAAATAAAGAGTGTTTACCATACAGAATCATACAACCTGTAGACATGGATCACACCAAATCAATAATACATACACTTAATAGATATTCTTCATTAGTAATTTGATCAGCTGGTCTAGTCATAATCCAGCTCCAGATACTTCATGTTGTGCACCTCAATTTGTGGACTATTACACTGTAGAACGGATAGAACCCAACTGGTCCAATCTGATATATACATTTGACCATACATAAATCAACTCTTATGGAATCTTAACCTGACTGAAATATATAGAGAGTTAGATATATGACAAAGTAAAGGAATGTTACAATAATTATTGCAGGTGTTTGAATCAATGGAATCGATGGCATCCATTCTGATCATTTCATGGCATTCAACTGGCCCAAGTAGTTCGCTATCTAATAAATATATAAAGATATCAATATCTGCAAAGTAGACTCAAGAATATCATATTCCATTTCAATCTGTAAATGGACTCCAGGTCATATTCTTAGTAGTCAACATCAGACTCATGAAAGTCAGTTGAATTTATAATCATCTCCAAATATACAACCTATTACACTACAAAAGAAATGTTCAAATATATCTAGTTTTTTTTGCACATCTTCCATTTGAGGTACACCTTGATTTGGAACATATTTGCCTAGCAAACTCTTAGGGACAATAAATATACATCAAAACAAACGCCAGAAATTGGTGTTAGAAGGTAGAAAATCTAGCACTGTTATGGTGCAAGGTGGTAAGGGACAGAATGGTATTGAGAGATGAGTGATAGCAGGAATAATGGAAAGTGGGTGAAACTATGGAATGTGGTAATGTCATGAGATGTATGTGTAATTGTGGTGGGACCAGTCAGTATGGTAAGGCAGTGGCCTGAAGAATTCCAACATTAGACGAGGTGATATGGTAATTGTGATAAGATTATTATTGGTGGTGTGTACGGTTAGAAATGACAATTTGGATGGCGTAACAGACTAGGTAGCATCATTTGAGGGTGGCAAACAAACTGTATATAAAAATAGTTCTTAGGTATTGGAGAATTTTGTCGTCGTCTTTCGTCGCTTCTACTGTTGTATTGCAAAGCAATAGATAACATTTGAAAATAGCTTCAACCCCGGTTGCATGTTGATCAATCGACATCTTGAATTAGAGTCTCCATCCAATCACTTTTATGTTACTGATATTACCTACATTATACCCTGCTCAATACATGTACTAGTAAGTGGGATTTTAGTACTGGAAATTTGCATATCTGACAAGCTTATATCATTTAATATTCACAATATAAGTCTGCTTGAATACTGTCTTTAACAATGGAAAATATTTTCAATAATCTTGGCCATACCGAAAAATAATATATAATGATTATTGTCACCATGATTCCATGCCCACCGAATCGTACCAACAAACCTTATAATACGTAGTATGAAGCAATTGCAGTTGGTCCATTTATTGTAACATATATCAACTTCACTACTTCATGCTTGGTAGCAGATCATGTCAATGGCTGCCGATGATCATTGTTGTTATAACTGGCTGCTATATGCCAAGATTATCCACAACTTATCATAATTGCTTTAATTTTATTTCGTGTATTTCAAACTTGGAATATTCCTTCCGGTGTATCTATTTGAAGCTTAGTCTAATTACTGTAACATAATATGAGAATTGAGGAGAAATTGTCCCAGACACTTTAGAATAATAATATCGATAAACTACATGTATTAAGAATTTACCTCAAGTCTAACATATTAGAAATGCCCCTGTTCAGTATTTATCAGCTATAGCATATCAAGAAGCTGCGTCAGCTACCACTAGGTATATATAGCAACTGATTAAACTGGATTGTTAATGATCTGAATGTAAGAAATATTGAAATGTGTTTGAAAAATAGTGCACATCGATATTACAATATTGTTGCCTTCAACAGTTCCAACCAGGTTGTAATGAATTTAAGTAAGATACCTGGCCGAAAAGAGTAATTGGGAAATAAATAGAAACTTTACAACAAGGTGTTCACTCATTGTGGCCTACTCTCCAAAGAATCCAAAAAGCCAACCCCTAATCACATTCAATGATGAATTTATTAGAAGTTAACTGACTCTATGAAATCTTCCATATTTCTAACATAGCATGATCACTTCCACCTACCCCTTACAGTATTTGATAATGCATTGTTTTGATTTTACTTCCAGAATGGTGTTTTCAGCAAACACAAAAAGACATGGTTTGCTATGGTAAAAGTAATACTGGAATAGGTCATAGAATTCTGGCAGGTACAGAAGCATAGGACTCAACAAATTCATATGCAATCTGTGATTAATGTATAGTTTGTAGACAAGGCAATAATCAAATAACTGATGCTATTCCTGGTACTTCTGAATAGAATATTCAAAGAAGTTACTGTTCAGTCATATGCTACTTCACAGGAGGCAATTGAGCAATTCCAATAAGCCATCCGTTCTATTACCCCTGTTGAAAAAAATGTTCTTGATATAGTATTCTATAGTCATTAGCAAAAGCGATTTTGGCAACTTGGTATCGCTGTAAGATATCAATTAGAACACGATCCAAAATACTTGCAGAATACAACATTTGATGGAGGAAGCTGATTGGAGTGTAAACAAGATAACTTCTCACAAGTGGATACAATATCTGGTATGCCTATTTGATAAAGACATTAGTATAATATATGTGAAGATTCATATTCAGTGCTTTCTCACTGAATATCCGAAGAGAGAAATTGAGGTTATCTCTTACAACATACAGATGCAATTCAGGTATGAATACTCTGTTTATTGAATGGAATATCAAGCTTAGTGGGAGATAAGCAGTATAGAAGAACTTAGAAAACCTATTGAACTGCAGAGAGTACACTTTAAATATCCAATGATGTATCTGATCAGTTAGATTCTACAGCCAGTTCAGCAAACACATTGTGAAGGCATATGTACGACTGTGATTGTTGAATGCCACTATATTCACTATCTACAAGAAGCATAATATCTTTGAAATACTGTTAAATACTTATAACAAAAGCGAAAATAAAACAGCAACAGTACTCATCCAGTCTAATGTGAGAATACTCTGTCTTATATTTCACTTCCAAGTTGGAACGATACTGACATAACCAACTGTCTTGATGTGATATGTACTTATCATGTATAAAGAAATTACCTGAAAGCCAATTATTCATATTTTCAGTATATCTACCAAGAGCTGCATTTCTGCCCAGTATTACTGCCAGTGTGTAGTCTGAGAGAAAATCATATCTATGGAATATGTAAGATTGTTAAACTAGTTTATCTACACAATGAATCAGCTGATTTCAATATCCACAACCTGAAATACCATTCTGGATTCAAACCAAAGAAAAATGATAGTGGAAAGTTAATGTATTGTTTTTCAATTATAGTTATAATATACTTTGAGATATTATATTCATTAAATCTTATAATTGACTTTTGTCATAATGTCAAATTCATTATAGTCCTACTACAGTGTAAGAATTTGGATTAGAGTACAAGGTTGAATATATACATGCCAACTACATGATCTGATCTAAAACCTACAGTATCTGGATTCAGCAGAGTCAAAGTGATGATAATAAAATTGAAATCACCATCCAACAATGAGTTCCAACTTCACCAATACTCTACCTCAGCTGACATTGTGCCAATACTGTACTCCAACTTCCATAATATGTAACAGTAGGGAAAGCGATTTTTACACTGAACAAGTGATATAAGAAGAGTCAAAAATAGATTGTATATTCTCAAGGTAAAGACTATATGGCTGTAATATAAACAAACTATACCAATCTGCATGAATATGCTATTTAAGTTGATGGATTCATCTAAGTGGTAAAATTGACAAATTAAATATATTCAAATCACATTAAAATCATCATTAGGTCTCTATATTTAGTATAACGAAATACAGCCTTACAGAAACTTAATTGCATATGGCCAGCTAACGACCATGAAGATTTATATACTTGCTGGATAGCATATAAAATATAATTAAGAACACTAAAGATTTTTTTCACTACTTATGAATTATGCATAAATGACAAAGGAAAGCAGTATACTGACAATCTAATTGTATGCCAGATACAGCAATTTGATTGAAATATCATTCGGGATAAATAGCTGGAAAGTTGTAATGGCAGCACATGACCTGGGCTGGGTAATGGCCATTCAAGATAGTTGGCTCACCACGAGCCTTATATCTCCAGCCATAATGTTACCAATACATCAACATCTATCATTGCTTATATCCACATTTGCAACTGTATTTCTATGTATATCATATGTCTACTCATGGGGCCAATTGTAGGAGTACATGACCTTACACTATTAACAATTGTTCAATAAACGGACACATTTCACTCACGGATTTATGAGTTGACAACTTTGACCCCATTTGCAATGCGACACCATGGAGTCGACAATTGACAATAATGCCCCCCAAAAGAGATACCGAATCATCATTACTGTAAAGTACCAACTGTTGACAGTTCTATCATTCCATTCAGCCGCGTGTTGATAGTGGAGTCGAGATCAGATATCAATTCGTGCACCCAGTGCATCACGAACAACGAGGATAACGATTATCCCAAACACAGGACGCTACTGTTCGACCCAGGCAATGATAGAAATCGATTACAATGAATCTAATTCAGTTCGAACACTATTCCATTTAATCAATTAAGTGCAAACACCAGTGCAAACACCTGCAATTGATGGAGTGATCTCAACTGTAAATGGGGTAAAATCAGAAGCCAAACGAAAAGTTCTTCGATGATTTCCGACTCAGCACTGTGACGACTACAATCTTTCCGTTCATGTGCAGTGCACCTTTCCCTGTGTGCGTGTACACCTAAAGCTCAAGCAACCTTGAGCAAACCTGATTGCAAAAGCATTCTATGGCTCGTTGCATCTATGCAGAAGACACACTACTATTGAAGCACTCTTACTGCCACAAATGTCTGCACGAGTGAAGTACACTTCCGGTGATGACACCCAATGATCACATGACATTGAGTATGAGAAGCTTTCCCTTGAATGATGTGTAGTTATAGCAGCGATACATTGTGCAGCATGAAGTGCATTTACAGTCAAAGACCAACACAATTCTGCAGATCGACTGCAAAGACATCCATGACTCTCACTACCTCAGCGCACAAGTATTGTGGACGATCAAAGTTCACCAACGCTATGAATATTCTTTGACTGCACTTACTTTCATTACAATGGTGGCCAGTGACAAATCAAATGCATTCAATCGTTCGACAGTCAGCCAGTGAAAAACAAACATTACTGGTGCGAGCACTAATGGTGACTCTGAACAATGTTCAATCCCATCAGATCTCGGTAAAATCACCAGTTGTCCTTGAGAGCCAGGGGCAAGAGTGGTAAGTCAATATCTACAGGGCTCTGAAACACCAGTTTCGGCACACATAGTTCACAAACTAAAACTAAGCCAGACATGATGAGACGCAATGTGTGCAGGCTCTTATTGGGTGCAGCACACCCAGCATCTTTTTGACACCGAGGCTTCTCAAGCGGCTCGTGATATCTCATTTGGTGGCACACATAATCACCCTTAGCAAAAATGGAGGAGTTGTGCAACATGCAAAGGATACATACAGAAGACGTAGATTACAGTCCAGTACTTGGATTATCTCACACTGGTAGACAAATCGGAGGTGCAACTTGCGCTCATGAGGGTGTACAATCTAGTACTTCACATACCATAGTTCCAGACACACAATCCTGACATCAACTGGACTCGACTGAGTGCCTTCAATCACAGGGTGCCATTGGACCGGAGGGAATGACTCCGATGACTATGGCCATTGCATCAAACCATTCAGAAGCTGAGAATGAGCACCATAAGGTCAATAACCAGCTGCTGGGGCAGGGTTGAGCTATAATGACACTCGGAGCAACTGCATTAGATGATCTCCATACTAGTGATGAGGTCATCAGCATTTGCCCCAGGGATTGGGGAATGCCCAGGGCTGCTGGAAGTGAATATGGAAGACATCACTTTCGTTTAACCAGGGGGGAATACAGACCCAAGCGGTGAACGTGACAAGCAGGGAGCAGCGGTGGTAGATGCCACAGAACATCTGCTCTGAGGGGACTCTTGAGTGACTGCTCGCTGATGACTGAGACACGAAGGGAGTGACTGGACCGTGGGACTTGGCTCATTTGTGCGTGGACCGTTAATGACAGGGCCTTCTGGACATTCCCTTCTATCGCTTGCATCATTTCTCGATTCGTTTGCTATTAGAGATGGAGCAGATCGGAGATAGCCCTGAACATGAGTGACAATTGGGAGTGGAAAGTGCACCTAGTTGCGCTGCACATAAACTACATTTGGAAGCCTGGGGAAGAGATAATGTCCCAGATATGAGATCACGGTGCTGCAGAAAGCTACATATGGAGGAAAGGTGCGATAATTGAGACAATGGGAATTGGACTTACAATTGCCAATATGCTAATCCAGGAGATGCTCTGACATGGATGACAATTAATCTTTGACAATGGCAACATGCACAAATATGTACAAAGCAGCTGGTTTGCTGTACCACGTACAATCCTGACTACTATTTTCGAGACAAAATCAGGTACTGTGTGGCAGAGACTACAATGTCCAATACTTGGCCAAATACAATGCAGAATACAATGCCGAATACAATGCCACATACAATGGCGAGTACAATACTGAACACAATGCCATCACAGTTTCGAAGTTATATTACCCAGTGTAATATCAAGATTCAGACCATGACTGAGACTCGGTGATCCTGAGCTGTACAACTACGATGACAATTGCGAACAGTAAATCGACGTCAGAATCCACCCATTCAAATCTATGTCCCCTACTGAGCCATATGAGAATAGTTGCTGGCGGAGCAACAGCTTTCAAGATAGGGGGATGATAGCACTGGAATCTCAAACAACTTCTACAGCAAACGGTTACCGTCACGGAAGTGTATGCATCAAGCCAACCATGTCAAGCGATGGCAAGCACCCCTACAGATAAATCAACTAACAGACTCAGAGAATGATGAGAAGCACATGGAGTCAAATGATAGTAAACACACCAGCAGATGAATCAATAAGCACACCCGGAGGAGAGCCATGGAGCCCAGCCTGTGATCTAAGAAGATAAGTGCACCTAGCAACCAACACACGTCCAGTAGACCTGCAAATGCACCAGCGAGATGACATGTTGACCCAGCCAATCTGGGCCAAATGAGTGCTATAAGGCTACCAATGCAGTTCCGAACATGTTACAGAAGGACTGTGAAAAGGCTACCAAATCAGTTCTGATGGAGATCCAAAATGGCTACTGTAGCAACGGTTGTGGTTTGGATCCGAACTGTTTCCAAATTGGGGGTCTGGGTTGTCAATACACCCGAACCGTCAATTCAGGTGAGGTCGAATGGCAATCTCTCAACCGGTCTATACTGGGAGGGTTGTCAGCAGGTCACCCAGCGGATCCATCTGTAGATTCATATAATGCTCTTGTTTTTGCAGTTTGATAATAGTATATTATCAAAATCGCCAATTCAGCAGCCAATAATATCTTTTTGCATGTTTTGCAGTTTGCGATATCGATTATATTGGAATACGTGTATTTCCTTTTATATGTTATACTTTAGCCGAGCAAGGCGGTCAATTGTTCTGTTATGAGCTCATGTATCCGCTCCATGCCTTCATTACCCATTATGCAAGGCCAAAAATTGTTGACGCTCCATTGAGGCTCATTTTCATGATGGGGTAACACATATGTGATAAACTGCTTCAGATGAAAAGGCTGCCAGGACATCATATATCAATTATTGCCACATCGTGACACTTAGATTGACCAAGATTCAAGACAAACAATAGTTGACACTCGATTGAAGCTCATTTTCAGGATGAGTCATGGAGTGTGTCCCTATTGTTTTTGCCTCTAAAGATGGCCAATATCTGATTTATGGATGTTTGCAACCAATCGCCAGTTAGTTTACCCAAGATGCAAGAACAAAACTTGTGGATGCTCCATTGATTTTCATTTTCAGGATGGGGCAGGTAGCGTGTCACTTTTGTTTTTACCTCTAAAGGCAGCCAATACCTCATTTATGGATGTTAGCATGCAACTGCCACTGAGATTGCCAAGAGGCAACACCAGGAATCCTTGATGCTTGATTGACGCTCATTTTCAGGATTGGGCAGGGAGCATGTGGCTATTGTTGTTGCATCTCAAGGTAGCCAATACCTCAATTATGGATGGCTGCAACCAATCGCCACTTAGGTTACCCAAGATGCAAAGCCAAAAATCATTGACGCTCCATTGATGCCCATTTTCATAATGGGACAGTGACCATGTCGTTTGCTATTTTGCCTATACACGCTGCCAATATGATGTATATGCATAGCAGCAACCAAATTAGTTTTCAATGACCGTAAATATATGACCAGTAATCATTGACGCTCCGTTGACGCTCAATCTAATGTATTGTCCATTCAATATCTGCTGCAATTGATAATTACATTGATAATTATTTGAAATGATTGGTTGCCTTTTGCCTGATCGAGACTTGGCTCTTTGGCAAAGCCGTGCTGAGCACTCTTCATGTACTGCTCACTCACATCCCATTGAAATTTGTTCATCTGCCCAAATGATACAGTTTGCCCACTATACTTCTGTTGATTCATCAATATTCACAGGTGACTGCTCAATATTCCCCCATAATATTTCCATAGATACAATTCGCACTCAAACTACATAAAGAACAAGGTGAAAATACATTGACTCATTCTGTACTACTTTTTCTTGTTTCCCATATTCCTTCTCATTTCCATGGTATTGACCGTCATCAACACCTTTTCAGACTTTCAATTTGACCTCCGTGTTGGCCAAATTAATCTGGAAACGTTCAGTGCAGCACTCAGATCCCAGCCCCTCTGTGGTATCTGAATCCGTGACACCATTGTCTAACTCTGTGTCGGATTCATTGTCCGCCTCCCAGTTGTCTTCACTGCCAATTGCATTATAGAAGTCCCCATTACAGTCAAGCCAATATTCAATGTCCGAAATGCTATCAGGTGCACTATCCTCATCACTTTTCGAAGGATAGCGGTCGATTCGTTTGATTCGGTGGACATTTATTACTTGAGAGTGTCATCTTGGGAGGTCCTTTGCGGACAAAGCTGGTGGCACAGGTGATCATTCCGACAATTTAAATGCAGCCACACCATCATGGTGAAAGTTATAACACGACGCATTGATGAAGTCTTCAGTATCTGAAATATTTCCCACGGCAGTCCTTTGCTCGTTTTAAGCTCCAGAGTCCTCCAGTTTAGCAAATGGAATTTGGCTCCCCTCCCACATCTCCAAAACGTCATGAATCCTGGCCTATTTGTGCAATTTCTTTTGCTGTGCCTCTCTCTTCATTGCCAAGTCGTTATCAGCATTGATCATATCAAATGCTGGGTTATCGCCAGCCAGTAACCTGTTATTTGCTTGAGAAAACTGGCTTACTACAACTGTTTCGCAAAGGGTCTCCCCTGTGGTTTTTGACCACCTCCAGCCAATCACATCTCGCCCAATGGAAACACTGGGCTGTACTGCAACACCATGTGGTATGATATCGAGTATGTTGAGTGCCACATTGGAGAGGTAGGTGTTCTTTGAATGCGTTTTGTCTTGCTGACGCCACCAGTCCGTGATATCTGCGATCCAAAATGTACTGCTGATGTCAATAGGGTCGGAGTGGTAATGATTATGATTCGGATTCATTTGCTCCAAGTCCTGTGGTAATTCAGGCGGAGAATTCAAATAGAGCCTTGCAGCTGTCAGAAAGGGTGCTGCACAATTGCTTGGTCTGGGTGTCGTTTTGGCCACATTTTTGGGCATTAAGTATTCTTCATCACCCCTGTACAAATCATATGAATCATATAGAGATTGACCAGATCCTGGAGCCGTTGCGGAATAGAAAAGATTGTTGCTCAGTACCCTTTCAGGTATAGTGACAGGCAAACATCGATGATTGGTGCAAGGACCATTCTCCACAGACTGCGGAAATGCCTCCTGGTGTTGGGTGGTATAAGAAGTCCTGTCCATATGATAAATATCGACTCCCTTGTCCCACTTCCTGAATGATTGTAACCTCTGGAAAGCATAAAGGATATGTGCTGAAATGAGAAGCCTACCTGTCATAGGAGTTACTTCAGTATTTTATTTGGACAGCTTCTGGAGTGCACACTTCACGGCATAGTATATGTCTTCCTTCCATTGAGTCTTCTTCTTAGCTAAAGCTCGCATAACGCCATCCATATGATCAAACATCTCATTTTAGACAGTGATCACATGCTGCAGAGTAACTGTATGCCTTTGCGACATCCACAGCGTCCAGCACCAGAATGGCATCAAAACATCCATGTAATACTTGATGATGGTCCTTTCATGCTGTGATGTGAAGAGTGGCTGATCATCACTGTATTGTGGATTCTTGAGCCACTCGGGTGTGAATTTTCGTAATCGGTAGGCCCGCTTATTCAACTCCAGTGTCGAATTCCACCCTGTGTTCACATCCATAATTGGAGGTACTGCTATTCACACTTCGGCTTTTTGACAATCAATGAACTCATTTCGACGACCAGGTATCAGCAAACTCAATACAGCAGGTATGCTCTGCTATATGATCGGCAGTTTCAGGACTTTCAATAGATCATGAAATACGTACTTTCTCAATTATCTGTGCTAAACCTGGTCTCATGGCATACACTTTGTTGATGCTAGCATTGCCCTCCTTTGGAAGTCTTTGACTCTTCCCAATGTCTATGCTTTCATTCTCTCCAAATTGCTGATCGCGCTCATGGGCTTCCCAAGACTTGGTGCGTCCTTGCACTCCCAGACTGTTCATGAATGCACCTAGGGCAAGCTGAATGACGTGCGCCATGCATGGTATGTGGTACATCAGCAAAATGTATTTTAGTCACTGGAAGCCTCCAGGAGTGTCTGAGAGGATGTGGAGTGTAAACTTAGATGCGTCAATTTCAGGAGAGTATCAGACCCTAGGAGGGCATTCCTGCTGGCCTTCGGAGTACCTAGGATCTCTAATGACCGGTACAAGAGTACCATGGGAGTGATTGTGACAAGTTTCGAAACACCTAGGAGTACCAGAGGGAACTTTGGGTGCATCTGTGAGCAGCCCGGAGCGCTGGCGACATGCCTGGGAGAGTTGCCCAGACTCCTGGGAGCACCTGGTATCACAGTAGAGCAGTCTGGGAAAAACAACATTGTCTTTGGGAACGCTGCTGGATTGCCTCGGGATCATAGCTACCACTTAACGTTCAACGATTATTAAAACTTATGTATTCAGTTTGTATTCTGATCTATGAATCTATAAAGCTACCTATCTACACACGGTATATCTGGGCTGGCTGCAGGCAGTGCTTGAGAGCAGTTTGAGGGGCGCCTGAAAATGACGATCGAGTGAACTCAGATATTCACTTGGAGGCCCTGATTGAGCAAGTTTGGAGATGCATTTGGAGGCCATGATCGTGGGAACTTGGAGGCTGTGATTGAGCGAGTTTGGAGATGCACTTGGCAGGCCATGATCATGCGAACTTGGAGGCTGTAATCGAGCAAGTTTGAAGGCCGTGTTCAAGTGAACTTAGAGATAAACTCAGAGGCCCTGATCGAGCGACTGTGGAGACGGACTTGGAGTCCATGATTATGCAAACTTGGAGACTGTAATCGAGCGAGTTTGGACATGTACTTAGAGACGGTCGATGGACGGCGCGCCAGGTGCTGATACTCTTTTCATCAGTTAGTTAACACGCAACCGTGAGAATGTGAAAAGGTGACATTACGTTTGAGCTCTGATTGGGAACTGGCTGATGGCGGTCGATCCTGTAGGGAGGCACGCCAGAAGCTGAAGCTACATTCAGTGGTCAACTCGTAATCATGAGATTGAAGGGAAGGCAACCAATCTTGGGTGTATGCTGTACTCAGTGTATGCTGGACTCGGTGTATGCTGTACTCGGTGTCCATGCATGATCATGACATGGAGCGATAGATAGGGATGATTTAACTTTGTGTTCTGCAATGTTGGTAGAGTTGTGGACGAGAAAGAGAGAGATGGGGGATGAAATGCGAATGATGTGGAGGATACGAGAAGATATGTGAAATCAGGGGTACCACTTGGTTGATTAGGTTGGGAACACCTAGTATCGGTGTTACTACCCGGCAGATCGGAACTCGTACCTGCCTTGTCGGGAATGGAACATTGATGTGCACACGGTATTCTCTTAAGTACCAGGTTCTCATGATGATTTCCCCCATCTCCTCTCATCTCTCTCTGTTTTGTCCTCAACTCTACCATCACCTAAGAACACGAAGTTAAGTCATCGCTCTCTATCTCTCCATCCCATCATCAAGACTTAACACAGAGTATAGCATACACCAAGTACAGCATACACCAAGTACAGCATACACGAAGTACAGCATACACCAAGTATAGCATACACTAAGTATAGCATACACTAAGTATAGCATACACTAAGTAGAGCATACACCACGTACAGCATACACCAAGTACAGCATACACCCAGTACAGCATATACTAAGTACAGAATACACCGAGTACAGCATACACTGAGTACAGCATACACTGAGTACTACGTAAATTGCGTACTGCATCATCCCAAGATCGACTGTCTCCCACTCCCAGCCAGTCTTGCATCTCTAGGATGAATAGGTTATACTCAATTCTCTACATTGCCACATTTACGAGTTACGCATTGAATAGAGTCTCAGCTCCCATCGCGCCTCCCTCCCGAACTATCGCCTGCAGATTGTCAGCCTCCAAGTACTCTTCCAAACTCGCTCAATCATGGCCTCCAAGTGCATCTCCAATCTAGCTCCATCACAGCCTCCAAGTGTATCTCTACATTAACATCATTAGGGCCTCCAAGTTCGCAAAATGATGGCCTCCAAGTGCATCTCGAAACGTGCGGGAACACGGCCTCCAAGTGCATCCCGACCCTTGCTCGATCACAGCCCCCAAGTGTATTTCCGAACTGACACGATTACGGCCTCGGAGTCCACAAGATCACGGCCTCGACGTGTGTCTCCATTCTCGCGCGATCACAGCCTCCAAGTTGATCATCATGGTGTGATGGCGGGTGTATGGAGATAGAGCGGTAACAGAGCTGGATAGAGTGATGGGGAGTATATATTCGGCTGACCCTGGAGTAGATAGACATTATCTCATTTCCATCTCATCTTATCTTGCAATGAAAATACACACTTTATCTTTCCCAACTTTTGGTCTCACTTGTTCTGTCCGAAATTTCAAGGACCCCCGGAATTAAGTGGATTCTCAACGCCTGGTGGTATTGTATCTTCTCATGTGATTCCTATGCTCCTCGAACGAGAACCTCTCGTTCTCCTGAACTCCATTTCGATGTTGCGAGTGGTGTGGTGGAGTGTTGATGGTGGGCTCTCCGCCTTCTAGCATCATTGTGTCACCCAACGGCCTCGAAGTGGTGCATCTCTAAATTCTCTCAATCTGTGTGTCTGGGTGCTACTCTGATCATGCTCGACTACCATCTGTGGCCAGATTGACTGTATGTATATATTTGCAGAGACTTAAATAATGCATGCGGTATTCTAATGTAGTGAATCTTGTGACTATAACAAAGACGTATATGATAAGACAAAATGCCTTGTGGTTATGTAAAAACCACCCCTGTGAGAATACAGCAGTAAGTCTCCCGCAGCGTGGCGCAGCAGTCTCGGCAGCTCTCGAAGCCTCCCCGGGAGCTGCACAGCTGTCTCAGCTCCTCTTGAAGTCTCCCACAGATATCTGCAGAGGTCTCAGGAGATCAAAAATTAACCTATCCTATAAGTCAATTTTCGTACCATCCTGAATGCATCTCCATAACTGCATGGGCTGTCAGTAGCAACTGAGAATGCTCTTGCAGAGTCTGAGAGCACATTGCTTAGCTCCAGGAGGGTCTAGGAGCATCTAGAAGTACTTAGAAGCACTGGTAAAATCGCCCGGAGTGTCTGGGAGGATTGCATGTAGCTTCCGGACCGATTTACATTTTGCTGATATATCCCAATGCAGGCCCATCAATACCGGAGGCCTCAGGGGTTGATTGTAATTTGCAAGTCATCGAGCAATTTGAGGATGCGTTATCAGTTGTTATTCCAAGTCAACGGCCATCGGTAAGCTCAAAATGATCAAGAACTTCCTTCAAATGTATGGCTAGCTGTGCCCCGGATTGTTGACCCTTACCAGTTATCCTGAATTTGCTCTCGAAATGGGAAAAGAATAGCCTATCAACCTCATCGAAAGCGATTGTACTTCTCGCAATGCCCAATGTTGAGCCATGTAGTGAGCAATGACTGACATTATGGCTAATTTGTTCGTCGATGTCCACCCATCTAACGCTAAATTTACTTTATTTCTTGATGTCAATTGCTTCTACGTTGCATCCACTGTCAGTGTGTAGTCCCTCTGGCAAATGTTGCTCAGCGTGCTACCGGATGGAGCACCAAGTCGCTTTGTAATGCATATCATGTCGTTCGTAGCTCTAGGTTTGCTTGAGCATTCCATGGCATATGTGCTGAAACAAAATGTAACATGAGGTAGCGATTCCAGGTGCCTTAGTGAAATTCGGCAGTATCAAAGTCCTTCGCTGCCAGTTTGGAGCGTTTTGTCTATCAATTCAGTCAATATGAATCAAACCTTAATGTGAAATATGAATATCCTTTGGGCACTTACAATTGGAATTCCTCGACTTCCTGGTCTCTTCATTTTGCCCCAAGCTGTTTCATCGACTGTTGAACTAGTCAATTCTGTAACTTCCGCCTCTGTGAATGTGTTTAACTTTGCCATGCGCGCTGTTGCAAGCAAGTGTTTTCCAATGAAGCTGGTCCCGTGTTCTGATGGATGGCGAAGACCATGATGCCACATAAAAAATATGATGCCAGCGCTGCCGGTCTCCCCAATTCTGCAGTGTAACCAAAACTACCTTGATGGTGCATGTCCAGAATCATTCCAAGCAATAGGACGCTTCGAGCCTAGATTCATCGAAGCCCGCCAAGCATCGAAGGTGATTTGTAATGTAAGGTTGCTCAAATCACGAATAAAAACATGTTCATTTTTGGAAGATATCATAACCACTAGCCACGAGGTATTTAAACATCTTGAATCCGACATCGCAGTTGAGATTTGAATCCATGGTGATTCGACTTGAGTGGCTGTCAAAAGGTATGTTATAGTACAGTGAAAATCTGGTCCTTAAATATTGACTTTAGAGACACAAGCAAGACAAAAAAAAAGTCAGACCTGTGAGACATGGCATGCATATTTGTGATGTTGAATACAGGGAAATACAGAGAAGACTGACCGTTAATGACCCCATTTAGAAACCATGCAGTGCAGTTCGTTTCTGTGCAGCCAACTGAGCCCCCACAAAAACTGCTGGAACTCTGTAGGCGAAAATTTCTAGGGGGTGGTTGTGTTATCATCAGTAGTATTTTCGCCCATAAAGGCGGCCAATAGTTGAATTATGGGTTAACGCTGTTGCATTGCGGTTTGATTATCCAAGATGCAAGACCAAATATCATTGACATTGCGTTGACAACCGTTTTTAGAAGCCAGTAGCGATATCGTCACTATCATTTTTGGCCATAAAGGCGTCTGGTGTTAGCAAAGGTTCCAGGTTACCCAGCTGCGGTGCAGGTTTGGAACTGGATTGGACAGTCCAGTCGGGGTTGTTACCCGGAGAGCAGGCGTACCCTCCGGGTTCACGAACGGGTTCGAACCGGTCTGTGGTTCTATTTTACTGTTCCAACAACTTTGGCTGCAATTAAGTATTTGAATTCTGATCATATCGCAACATGATCTATACATGAACTGTGCAGATGGATGCCCAAGTTCATGTCCGATGGTCAGATTTGAGATCGGATTAATATTCGTTGAATCACTGTGAAATGAAGGCAAAATCTCGCCAAAGTGACTGGCTTGTTAAGTCGACTTAATGAATATTGATCCAATCACAAATCGGAGATCGGGAGATGAAAGCGGGCATCAAACTGCATATCTCGCATATACATTATGTTGCGATAATATGAGAACTCAAATACTTAATTGGAGAACGAAATGTTGACATTTCACGAGAGGGTTTTCGGTGGAAACCTGTTGCGTTGGTCCGGGTTCAGTCCCAACCCGGAACTGGCACCAAACCCGGAATTCAGAACCGTTTCTAACACTAAAGGCATCCAATACTTTGATCATGGGATAACACCACTGAATAGCCATTCGATTATCCAAGATGCAAGACCCGAAGACTTTGACGCTGCGTTTACACTCATTTATAGGAAGCAGACGCCATATAGTTGGTAGCATTTTTGCCCATGAAGGTGGCCAGGAGGTTGAATCTAGGTTAATGCTGTTCCATAGCCTGTGGATTATCCAAGATGCCTAACCAATAATCGTTGACACTCCATTTATGCTGATTTTTAGGAGGTAGTAGCGATATCGTCACTACCATTTATGCGCATAAAGGCCGCCAATACTCAGATTATGGGATAACACCGCTGCATAGCCATTTGTTCATCCAAGATGCAAGGCCTAAAATGTTGATGCTCCGTTGACGCTCATTTTCAGGAGGTAGTAGTGATATTGTCACTAGCATTTTTGCTCATCAGGCAGCCAACACTGTGATAATGGTTTATCCCATTACACCGCCCAGCGATTATCTAGGATGCAAGACCAGAAATCATTAAAGCTCCATTGACACTCATTTCTAGGATGGGGCTTGCAGCGTGTCACTCGTCTTTTTACCTATAAAGATGGCCAATACTTCCTCTGTCCATGGATGTGACTCTGCAGCCCTTTGATTGCTGAATGGGTAAGACTATAAATGGTTGACGCTCCATTGACGCTCACCTTAGAGACATAGTAACAGCCATTGGGTGCTCAACATTAGTACACAAACTGCATACCATCATTGTTGACGGCCAATGTATCATTTCGGTGGATAATTATTTCCATCCAAACCCCTCGAGACCTCTCAGTGTCTGAGCCACCACTATTCACGTCATCTGAACAATGGATACAGTAGGCCCATCGCGTTTCAGCGCGTTCGGCCGGCAATGTATGGCATAAAAATCAATCGACTCGTTTTTGATATATATAGCCCAACTTCCTCACCATTCCTTATCCAGCTCATTCTCATTGATTTCCATGACGTACCCTAAGCAAATTTGGAAATGTCAACCATGTTCAGCAGTTCTGAGCAGAGAGTCATGCAGTTGGATGCATGGATTAATGCAGAATGATGGTTGTTATTTATCTAGGTCCAGGTTGTGCATTGACCGCTTGTTCTACGAGTCGTATGACATTACTGACTTAATGTTTTTTAATAAATTTCATCTGAAATTTAACTTTTGCTTTCCCATTTAACTGTAACAGGCAAGACGATATGAAGTTTGTTGGTCATTTATCAACTTGATTTGGGGTCTAAAACTTTCGAATGGCCCGTTCGACCCTTGCACATACACTGACCAATTATCAGCTATCACAATTTAGTCACCAAAATCCGGAAAAAGCTGACATGTAGCAAAATAAGTACACAAATTGATTTTACTAGAGATACCTCATCAAAATCACCTATTTGACTATCTATTCCTTTGGTGACGCAGGAGCCGTCACCATGACTTTGTCCAAATCCGATTTCTATATGGTAATTGGCTATGGACAGGATATACAGGGGTAAAGCTTACAGGCTGGACCAGCTTCGCAGTACCAATCTGTGATGAATCGGGCACCACCTCAGGCAAGATACACTCGATGCATAACTGTGAGTGTGGTGCCTCTGACCCCCGCCTAATTTGACTGCTTGATGGTCGAGAAGTCACTTTGGCATTTGAGATTTTCCGGGGATGTTATCAAGAGTCTGCATAAGGTTGCCAAATGTTTTTGTTGATGGTGTGGCTGCAGTCGTGTCTATTTGGGGGTGCACAACTGCTGGAACCATCCATTCGGCCGTCCTGTACTGAATATCTCTCTCACGGAAGCAATTGGCGCTGTCCCCACATCCTAGTTGCCTCAGTTCGTGAAGCTTCATCTGCTTCTGCCGAAAACTATCCAAGCAGTGCTGTACAGATTTGGAGATTGTGCCTATCACCCAGCCAGGTTCGTCATCGTTGCTCAGCTTGCCAAGCTCTGCATCATCTTCATCATCTTCCTCGTCTTCCGCATCCTCTTCATTGTCAGAACTTTCAAGATCACTCACACTGTCTCTGATAGCATTCAACATCTCCTTGAATGTGTCTTCAGGCTTTTTGGTTGTGGATCGTGCCTTTTCAGCATTTCTCTTCTCTTCTTGTTCTTGCATAATTGCTGTCTCTGCGTCTTGAACTTGCATTCTTGCAACAGTGGTCTCTCTATCCACATAATCCACGATCGATTTCTCATTCTCTTCATTGCATACACTGTGCGTTCCTCGTCTGCTCTCTGCCAAAAGGTTCTTTTTAGATCATGAGCTGTGCAATGCTCCCATCGCTTGGACCCTGTCTGCCTCGAAGACGCTTTTGCCATCATTCGCTTGATACTGTCATCATGTGGACTGCTTGGGCAATTTGCATAATTTGCCCTCCGGATGTGGTGAATAGTTTTTTTCAGAACATTGACCATCGTATCTTGTGTTGACCTTGTTGTTGGGCTAGATGTTGGATATTGCAAGATATGGACCACATGGAGGCAAGCTTCATCTTTAATGTCAAGGTTGGTTGGTTTGATCAACTTTTACAAAGCAAAATCTGCGTTTTGACTTTCACTTCATTGGGAATAGTCATACTAACCGCACATCATGACTTGATGGTTAGCATGTGATTCATTCAAGATCTCGGCAATCTCTTGAGGCAAACACTACCCTACGTCCTTTTCGTTGAAGAATGTCTTTTATATCAATCAAACATGAGATTCCAGCTGTCATTCACCATGATGTATCCCTGTAAACAAATCATCAACATTGGACCGACATACTATAAATCACGGGACCATTCCAATCCCCTGCAGCTATACGCAGCAGGATTCAACTTGAACAGAACTTGCAAGTTGGCTGTCACTCATTCCATTTTGACTTGTACCTAACTATATATTCCCCAGGACTTCCCACTTCTTTTCATTATCGTCTTTCTCACCATTCCATTTCAGCAAGTAATGGCTCCACACAAACCTCAGCCAGGTGTGATTGGATGTGAATCGAGCCGAATGACAGGCGCTTCATTCAATGCGCCACCTGCTGGGACACAGCAGCAACGCAGACACCAGTTAGTCCACCGAGTTGCTGCAATTGCAGCCACTGAAAATACACCCCAGAATGCACATCTGAAAATGGTACCTAAAACCGGAAGCAGCAAGGACAAGCCGCAGCATGCGATTGGATTCCAGTAACTCCATAGGGATGTAGACGGTGGTCAACTAAAAATGTATCATACAGCTGCTGTACGTCGAGAGATACGTGACCAATGTATCGCTGCCCGTAATTCGAAGCCTCGATGGTCATGCAAGGCATTTGTCCTCACAGTCCGTGCAATTGTACAGCATCATGTTGTTAGTTCTAAAACCTTGACGGAAGACTTGCATGACAAATGTCCCCAGGAGTGGATGAAACAGGCTTTGAAGACCGTGGAGGTGGCTACAGAGTTGTATATGATTGATGTTATAGCCAAATCTTACTTTTAGATGCAGCTACTGCTGCCTTTTAGGTTCTAACTTGTCAGCTACTATGGCAAGGAGGTCGGGTACAGCTAGAACAGTTCGACATGTGCCTTGCCGTGTATATGGCCAAAATGGCCAATGGAGAGTTTTTGCGCACCTCTATAGGGGAAACACAACAACTAATCAAGAGACATTGCATAAAAGTCCGAAAACAGAAGAAACTGGGTGTCGAATTTCCTGGGCATGAAAAGGTGAAGGCTGCGATAGATAGACCACTGGCAATTGTTTGTGAAAATCACATGGACAGCTGCCTTCCTTGCCAAAATGGCACAGTAAAGCATCCACAGACAGGCTGGAGGCGCAAAGAGATGCGTGCACCTCCACCAGAACTGGCGCCATCTCCACCGGGAATGCCACCTGCGCAACCTGGTGATAGTGAGGGAAGTCAGTGCTCCGAAATGGAAGGTGTCCCACCCGGATATGTGTATATACATACTTCCCTTCCCACTGCTCAATTTTCCAATCTTGATGCATATGCCAAGGATCGCATGCACGATAAAGATTTTGTTCCAGATTTGCTGACTGATGATGCACGATCCACAGGTTAGTACATCATCTGCTTTGTGGTAATGCAGCTGACATCCATTTTGCAGAGGAAAGCAGCCTGATGAGCGAACCTGACAGTGAAGACGAGAATCAATACACAGGAACTGGATTTTTGAGTACTATCATTATCCACAATTAGCGGGCAATTAAAAGTATATTTTAAAGGATATATTTATATGCATTATTGAAGAACAATGTAGTGACAAAGGAGAACGTACATACACAGGACAGAACAGCTGCCACAAGACCATTACTGATATTCTATGCCAAAGTGAATCGGAGCATATTGCGGATAAGCCCGTGGCAAAATGAGCGTCTATGGAGTGTACAAGAATTTTGGTCCTCTCAGTCGGGTAATTTAAAAGTGAATTAGTCATTGTTATATATAATCATTGTATTGGCTGCCTTTAGAGGCAAAACAGAAAGCTACACGCCACCTGCCCCATCTTGACAATGCGCATCAACTGAGCGACAACGATTTTTGGGCTTGCATCTTGAGTAATGTAAGTGGTAAATGATTGCAGACATCTATAAACCGGGACTTGGCAGCCTTTATAGGCAGATAACCAAGCAATGTTCCCGCTACAGCCTCCCAGACACTCACAGCTTGATTCATTTTCAACACCGCAACTCAGTGATCGGGAGCAGTTAAGCCTATTGAACAGGTCACGACTTCGTATATAGTTATTAACGGCCACATCGCGCTTTGATTAACCATGATGCCAGGGCAAAAATCATGGACACTCCATTGACACGCCTTTTGAAGATCAGGCAGGGAGCGTATCGCATTCTATTTGGCCTATAATGGCGGCCAGTACTGTGCTGATGTACATCCATGACCAAGTCACTCATTAATTACCTGACTTACAGGACTCAAAATCATTAACGCTCTGTTGACGTTCATTTTTTAGCAGACAGTAGCAATCTCATTGCTGTGGTTTTTGACCATTCAGGCGGCCGATACTTTCAGTACACCTTACAACGACCTAGTCTCTGATCAATTACCTGACATACATCACCAAAGATTGTTGACGCTCTATTGACACTCATTTTCAGAATTAGGCAGGGAGACGGTCGCTTTCCCTTTTGCCTACAAAGGCAGCCTATATGTCAATTATGAATGGCTGCAACCAATCGTCACACAGATGAACCATGATGCAATGCGAAACAATGTTGACGCTCTGTTGACGCTCATTTTCAGAATGGGGTAGGGAGCATGTTGCTGTCTCTTTGGCGTATAAATGTGGCCTATACCTCATTTATGAACATCTGCATACAATCGCCACTCAGAGTACCCAAGATGCAAGACCGGAAATCATTAAAACGCAGTTGACTCTCATTTTCAGGATCGGGCAGGGAGCTTGTCTCTCTTGGTTTTGATTATAAAGGCAGCCAATGCATCAGAAGAGGAAAATGATGTACCAAATCCAATATTTTGCGATTAGCAGTAGGATATCCGAATGCGACCATAAATTGAAAAACCCAAAATCTGGAACCAGCGATTGGAACCGGTGGATCTGGCCAAACCAGCCAACACCCGCATGTTGACGGGTATAGGACCGCATTTGGCCCGCCAAGAAGTAGCAGGTTGCATTTTTGGACGGGTCAGGAACCGAACCAAATTGTTTCTGCGGTCCGAACCCAGACCGCTGGCGGGTGGACTGGACCAGTTGCTAACACTCAAAATGACCATTCAGCGCACCGAACATTCTACCTGAATGGCATTCCAGGAGAGAGTTGGGATAACAATCAGAAAATAGTCACCAAGATCTCACAGTGAAGGATATCACTGCCAATGCACATCCCATGGAGATCAAATGAGAGGATTACTGGGAGCCCAATTGGACAGATTCACAGGCGGGGATATTTACCCAATGGTGTTCCAGACGATCAAGATGTCGACCATGATCACACCCAAGCCATTATCTGAATGACTTTCAAGGAGCAGTGGCTCACCAACACCCTACAAAATGCCAAATCAAGAGATGCTGCAATCTGCATATGCATTGTACAAACAGCTTCCCAGAAGCAGAAACGTGCTCTAATCAGGGTGAGTATGACCACCAACTGTGAAGCTGACATGTTCGATATGGATCAATGACATACTGCCCATGCCTGATGCAATTGGCCCATTCTACCACCCTCAAATAGCCACCAGTGAGTCACATGGGAACCGATGGCTATGACGATACCAGGAGCAAAAGGTCACATCATCGCCCAAACCCACAACAAGGTGCTGTTGCAATGACGTTGAGATTGAGCGCATTCGGTTGCCTCATCCGAGAATATGTCAACAGGCATATCATCTCATGATGAGGCGTCACCTTTGTTCTGACATCCAGGTTGAGCGCATTGGGACGCGTCATACGACAGTCAGTAAGCAGTCAGAGCGAGTCAGGGTAGTCACTGGACAGCGGACGATCTGGAACGACCGAAGCATACAGAACATATTTCGCAGATCAAATGCAAGCCGAACCAAATTCCATTTCAAATTACCAATGAATGTCAATATCAATTCGGAGATCCAAGTTACACTGCTACCGAGTCACAAAACCTATCGCCAATGCATCTGATGATAAAGAGGTCAATAGAGCAACAAAATATCAAAAGAGGGATATTGCTGTATCTACAGAATGAATCCTACTGACAATTCATCAGCGAACCTGGAGGCAGTCTTCTGATACCTGCACTGACGAGTCTACCGAGCACTGGCCTGGCAACTCCACCACGAAGTCGATGGGCAAGTCTACCAAGACGACCAAGATTTTTGTGAAGCAGCCTGTCGAGAACTCAACCATGAAGTTGAACCAAAGGTCACCTACAATGACTTCCAAAAACAATTATTGAGGCAACACCACATACTGATGCCTACTGACTGCAAGGTGTATTCTGCAAAGCATGCGGAATCAATACAGATAGCTCGGACAGCGCAAGCTTGCTTGAAGCTGGTCAGTATAACGAATTTAGGGAGACTTCTGTGTTAGGTGTCTACGAATGAGAGCAGACTACACAATTGGCATATACGATGGAGGGCTACAACCGATGCCGGCATCGGAAGTGCCTATTTATGCTAAGTCATGAGTGGAAGCTCTACCGCCCGGACAGTTCCAACAAAGACCAGTGGTTGGATAATATACGCTACAAGTGCAGTACTAGATGGCAGGTCAGATGCTCTGATCATTTGGGAGGGAGTTAAGGAAGAATTGATGTGCGAGTATAGGGTGTTGAGGAATGTTTTCAATTGGGCATTCCTCTCTTCTGTTTAGTCTCCTCTCATCTCTTGTCCAGACATTATTACTTTACTGGATCTTGGCATGGTACAAATTGCATTGGCATTGGTGGTAATCACCTGCCACTAGTGGAGGAGTGTACCACTGCCCCGGGTATTCTGAACAGTCACCATTGAGTTGTACCAATGTGTTGTGGGACACATGGATTGGTACAATCACATAAGTAGGATGATTGTTGCAATCCTTCAGTTCTATTTCCATATGACTTCTTTGGATTTCGGCCCAGTTCGAATGGTGTCGGTATCGGTTGTTACCATCTCCAGTTTGCAGCCAAGTGGAGGAAG
>Ga0307515_10000360_pt1 | contig 111820 bp, 127 predicted proteins | sample 17_EM_MG_FD_194513 | JGI IMG/M metagenome (GOLD analysis project Ga0307515, IMG submission 194513) | Populus trichocarpa ectomycorrhiza microbial communities from riparian zone in the Pacific Northwest, United States - 17_EM | ecosystem: Host-associated > Plants > Roots > Unclassified...
CCCGCGGGGGGGGGCGGCAGGAGGAGCGTCATCGTCATGATCGAGCTGCTGCTGATGCGGGCAGATTGGGGTCGACAGCGGGACTTCCAGCACCGCTGGGGACTCGAGGAGGATTGGAATTTGCACCACCACCACCATCTCTACCACCGCCTCAACCACCCGGAACGTTAGGAAGTAGCAGCAGCGGGGGAGGTCCCAGATTGCCTCCGCAGAGTCCACGGACCGGAAATTTTACCGCACCAACGCCCCAGTTCCACCACCATCAACAGCAACAGCATAATCAGTATGACCAGCAGCAACCACAGCAACACCAGCTTCAACAACCACCACACAGCAGCAGCAGCAGCAGTATTGATCAACAACAGCAGCCGCAGTACCAACAGCAGCAAACACACCATCTTCCACCCCTCCAATCCCACATCCCTCACCATTCGCAGGCAAACTACGCTATACACCAGCAAGAACCACAGCCTCCACCCCCCCGCCGGGGACGCGGCGGCCGTGGACGAGGACGTTCAGCCTAAAGTTCTCGTCTTCGTGCTGGTGATTTATTTATGTCCATTTCCTTTGTCTTACGTCCTCATTTCTCTCTTTCCCTTGTGCGAGTGGGCCTTATTTTCAGCCGGCCACTTACTCAGCAATCACTCGTTTAAACGACCTTTTTTCCTTTGTCTCTGGTTTAACCGGCGCGCTGTTTTTATGTTGATGTTTATGTGGCGGGAATTCGGGCCGGCGGCCGGGTGGTAGGTATATCTCGTTTTTTTTTCGGTTTTTTCTTTGTTTCCCTTAGATACAGGAGATTGTAGCAATACATAACGGAGCTTTGTTTTTTGGGTTTTGATTTATTTCCTTTGGTCTGTCTTTTACGGGCAGGGGGATGAAATCCCCTCTGTTACGCACATTTTACCCTTTTTTTGGAGCTGGGGGTTGTGCATTTGAAATTTTTTTTACTATTCAGCTGCATCATATATTCAGTTCGGTGCGCGGCGGTACCGGTGAGGGGCGTTGAGTTGATGTTGTATTTTTTTTTTCTTTAGTATATAAACTCACTATTTTTTTCGTAGCTCTTTATGGCAGGCGTTTTCATCATATTATGTGCAAATCTCGTAGCAAGTACTTTATGTTAAATATACTTTATTATTATCGCACGGTATACCGATTTCGTTCATTCCGGCTGTACGTTGTTTGTAGTTACCGAAGTGATGTTTTGGAACAGGAAAAAATCCGATTAATTGCTGTGTTCGCTTCCGAGAACCAGGTTTTGGGCTTTTTTTTTTGCGTTGTGTTCTGCATTAAACACATAAATTGGCGAGTTGGGTTGGGAAAAAAAAGTGTGTTTGCTTTTTTTTCTTTCTATTTGAGCCCATTGCATATTAGATGTTTCTGTGGGTCCCAATCCAAGCGATGGGGTTTTCTATTATTACATAAGAAACAAGATTCAAGGTTTGTGCAGGGAAAGGGCGCTTCATGGAAATACGGGATATAATTCATAATCTTAGAATTAAGTATGTACTCTACCTGGGCTTGTATCAAATCAACACATCGGGCTGTGGGTATCATATCAAAAAATCAATATCCAATCTTCCAGCACTGCGGATTCATTGTTTCTCCTCCTCCTTCCCCTCCAGTCCCAAGACAAAATCCCAGCACACCTTCGGCACCTCAGAAACACTGAGACGACCCTGTTTCAGCAGTGGCATCATCGCCAACGGTTCGCCGGTGCCAGCATATGTCTTCAATTCGTGCAGGCCGATTGTGCGCGCGAACTTGCGCACGAACGAAACATGGACCAAGAACCATTTCGGAGCCGCAGGATCGGATTTGGGGTCGTAGTATGGTTCGTTGGGGTCGAATGCCGTCTCGTCCACTGATGCTGAACAGACCACCCGCATTATCCCTACTATACCGGGGGTCTTGCAGTTGCTGCGGGAGTTAGACTGACGTTTGGGGGCGGGAAGGCTGGCGTACGTTACCTGTGGTAGAAGAAAGCGAGGTCTCCTTCTTTCATGGATTTGAGGTTGTTGCTGGAAGTGAAAAACACATGTCAATTTCGGGAGATGCCAGATTCAGTCGGAAATCATGTATGTACTCACCGTGCTCCGTAGTTTCGGACTGAATAAAACAAATAATTATCAATCTTGTATCCGAGTAGTAATCATCTATTTTCGAAGAAAAAATAAAAATGTGAGATTTCGACGCACCTCCATCCCAAGCTTGCGGCTCGTCGCAGGCCGCAAGGTCATCTATTGAGAATTTGACATCCTTCCCTTTCTCGATACGCGTCTCGGGCTCTGCTTTCATGAGCCAATATCTCCTAGGCCCTGACTCTTCTTCATATCCTGGTTTTGCCTCCTCCTCCTTTTCCTGCCCAGACTCATTCTCTGTTGTCTTCGTGTGGGGCTGTGTGACGGGTCTCGACTCTGCTGGTTCCGATACAACGGATGAAAGTCGCACCGATTCACGACCGGCAGTGGCTGCTCGCGCACTAGAACGGGTGGCGTGCTTCTTTGCGGCATGTGCAGGCTGAACAGGAGGCGACTCGACCGTGGTTGAGAGCGTGCGTTTACGCGGCATGGCTGATGATTGGATTCTGATGGCGGCGGCGGCGATGTTTTGGTGAAGCGGCAATGGGCACAACAACGCGTGGGCGCTGATAAGTGTGCATGTCGCTTGTCTGGGGGAGCTAAGCGAAAGCGAGTGAGCAGCATGGCATGCGTGATGTGATGGGTGGGAACTGACATCCGGCCGACGACCCATGCCATGGCCAGCCCTGCGACAGGTCTCAGCCTGCGGCAGATGGAGGTGTTCGTGATGATGCTAAATTTGATGCGATCGGATCCTGCGCGTCAAAATTTGCCGCTGCCGACCGTTCCGGTGGAAGCCAGCCTCCAGGCGGGTGGTGGCAGATCACTTGTCCCACGATTTCGCAAGCGCTATGTATGTTCTGATCCATATCGGCGCTGTTGGATTCCTCCTCATCGCTGCCATCCCATCAGATACGTGCGAATCTTTCGCCTCAGCCAGCTGCATTAGGGTGCTCTACCAACTTGGCAGCTCCCTTTTACCAGTCCGAATTTCAATATTTAATCTCGTCACACTAGTGAGCCCTGCTTGGAAGCGAAAAGCGGAATTCCTCTTCTTCCATTGGCCAGAAAAGCAAAAAGGCTGGCGCTTCTAGTCCGCTATGATGGGAATGGAATCAACACCGAGGCCACGGTTCATTAAACCCCATTTTTTCCCGGGTCTCGAAGATTTGTTGGTACGAGCACGCACACATACCAACTCGGGTCCGGCAGTAGACAAGGTCAGACATTCCATACCATTTACGGTAATAGAGTCTTGCACTTGCTCAGCAACGCAGGGTTGGTATTGAACCAGGGGGTGGAATAAAAAAGCTGAGACACAAGAGTCAGTGCGCTACTGGATTTCTTTTTTGCGTATTCCCCAGAACGTCGTGTGGCGTTTTCTTACTAGTTTTGTACAGCTCATTCCCCAAAATGGGCCTTCCGATCTGCTTTTGGCGTTAACTGTGAGTTGTTGCATCACCTTTTCTTACATCATATGCATTACCTGGGTTTCATTCCGCCCCTAGTGCCACATGTAGAGATACTTCCTGCGGGTGTCTTTTGAGGCGGATGGTTCGCCTCATGTAACTGGCTTATGTACCTCCCATAGCGTGGACGAAGGTACTAGGAACATACATGAAGAGATCCGGAGATGGCGATGATAACGATATGTAGTAGGACATAGTGGCATGTAGGTGGCTTGAGATAGCGGGTTTCGAATTGAGACACAATTGCGGGGTGGCCGCAATACCAACCCCAACGCGCTCGGAAGGGCCGTGTGCTCTCGAACCGGTGGGGAAGAGTGAGGGGGGATGGACTTTCCCATTATTTTTACCCCGTTTTCGTGTGACCCACTAGACGAGAAAGTCACACATAAAACCCCGTGACATGTCTTATATGCAATCGCCAATCATACCAAATCATCCCACGATACTGCTCGTAAGTATCTTCGTTCGAATGAAGTTCTTGGGGAAAATAGGATCAGATCGGGTCCAAAGCGTTCGTTTTGCTGTGATACGTGGGAGGATGAGAAGAAGGCGCATGCATGTGTGGGGATGGATGGATAGGGCTCTCTTGCCGTCTATCACCATCCACCACCACCACCACCACTTACTATCGACCGATGATCGTAAGAACACGCAGACCACATGGTGCGTACTTGTCAATATGGGCATGCGCTCCTCCTGATGCTGTGCAGCAGGTAATCGAGATGACAAATGTCGGCACTGACGGGATGAGAGGGCGAAAAGAATGAAGACAAATCACAACAGGAGAGAGAGGCATTCCTAGTCCAATCATTCAATAGTTCCATAACTTCGGGCTCTCTCTCGGCGTGTCATGTGTGAATCATCTCCATGCTTCTTCAGCTTCAGCGGCGGACCAATGATATCCCCGCTTCAGACGGTTGGGCGGGCTTTGGGGGGGTGGTGATTACTTTGTACTCCTGCAGTCTTCATTTCGTGCAGCAGATAACTCTGCCCAAAGCAGTTGCGTGTTTTCAATTCATGCCTCAACGCCCTCGCTCTGCAGCATCTTCACCATCGTCTATGTTATGCTTACCCACCTCCGCCGCCAACATCTGCGGCGCCTCATCTGATCCGATTTTCTCAGGGAGCATGTGTGTTCAGGTGCTTGAATTCCCCTCAATCTTCCAGGATGCTTTTCCGAGGTGGTGTGTGATGATCGTGGTGGTGGTGGCGGTTGTGGTTGTGATCGTGGTGGTTGCAGTGGGGGAGTGCTGCTAACGGGGTAAACAAAGTTACTCGATGCGAACCAAAAAAGCATCAATATCGACCTCCGCACAGGTTATCCGTATCCACCTCTCGATATTATCATGCTCTCCTAAGGTGCCCGCTTAACTCTGGCGGTTATCAGAGTTGTCATGGTTTCTGCAAATTTTCAGTTGTGATTTCTTAGTTGTGAGGGTTTTTTGAAAACCTCCACTACTCACTACCACACGACAACAAGATCCACCACCACAAAACTTCAGAAAGTTCATATTTCGCTAATTGCATGGAACTGAATCCCTCAGGAAACCCAACAGGGTCATAAATATGTTCTTGTACCGAAAATTCCCACAAAGAGATAGATTTATCAAACGTCAAAACCCGGTGGGTTAACCGTTCAAATCCTCCTTCCCCATCACAGTTTCTGCTGCCTCATTCTATGAGAAGGCTGAGTTTGAATAACTCATCCTGATGACAGGACCCTAACTACCGCAGACGATATCTTAGCCAACGACTCTGGCATCCACTATCCATCACTACCACGGCAGACATCCACTTCCTTCCCATCCACTCCATACGAACTCAATTCAACCTCTTCAGATGCGTCGAAGGCTGGTCGATTTTGCACAGATGCCGCCCGTTACAGAGACCTCTGGTTGGTTGGTTGGTTCGTTATAATCATATGGTATTCGGCCGACAGAGACTTGCGGTGTTAAAGATGTCTCACGGGAAACACAACCCAAGCCCAGATCGTTCATCAAACATCCATCAATCCATCAGGAAGTTGTCTTCTACACTGGCTCGTTGTTCCAAGCTGTCTCCAGGTGCATCTGAGCCCCGGAGAGTGCTTTACTTGCCAGTGACGCCCATTCTCCGCCTCCAAAGAGCTTTGCGTACCATCTCTCCCTTCTTACCTTTGCACTTTACCTTGGCTTTGATCTACCATTTGGATGGTTCTGTCGTTGGTATTAACTTCAGTTAGTACAAACCCTGGCTGAAACCTACGTTGGCCATTGATGAGAGCCGTTGGTGAGAGAAACAGTATCAACACAATTTGTTTAGACCTTGACGAAGTGGGAATATTCTGGCTCTTCAAAAAATTGTGGTGGCGACGCAGAGAGTTTATAAAATAGCATCACATTCTGCTGTTTGTACTGTGATTCACAAGTTATGATTCGTATCTATTCATAAATCCATTGACTGCATTGTGAACTTCCCACTCGAGCAAAAGTGATGTCTCCACTATTCCAAGAAGAGCTTGACAACAACCTCATTGCTCCATCTCGTCCTCAGCCCCAGCTCTTTCCAAGCAGCTTCAATATCCACCTCCAGGACCGCTGGATCCTTCCGGCTCTTTGTGACCGTATCCACTGGCACAGGAGTCCCTGCAATAGTGACGAACAAGTCATCGATCTTCCTTGTTTTCAAATCCGAGATGTAGAAGCCTGCACAATGTCAATTTTCGTCCCGATTCAACCGAGGATTTAACCAAGCGTAATGAGATTGCGGCATACCAAGAACACCCAACGCCTTCACCGTGACCGATACAGCAGTTAACTGCCCATCATCCCCCACTAGCGAATCTACCACCCCCGCAGCGCCAGTAAGTTGAGAAACCAGCCCCAACACACCGACCTCGAACGCTCCCCTTCTCTGCACCGGCACCGCGCTAAGAAACTCCCACCCAGCTGACGCAAGGGTGAGGGATACCAGAGTGTTATCTGTCGCCGTCGTAGCCGGGCCAAAGACCTTCCCAGTGCTCTGTTGGCGGACTACATAGGCAGTTTTCTCTCTCAACCCTTCAAACTCAGTGAGGGAGATGAGATCTGAGTTTTCGTTGGAGGAGACATTGAATACCGCAAGCATGGAAGTACCGCCAAAGACGTTAGCGAGCTTGAGGAGACGGTTGCCATTGTATGGAATATAGGGGTCGAGAGGCAAACAGAGTCTAGAGGGCCGGAGGGTGATTAAACAATCAGGATCACGGACCGAAGCCGCAGACATCTGATTTACGAGATGGCTAGAGTGGCTGTCGGGTGAGTCGGTGATATATATTGGACCTCCGGAGATGCAGCGGCCTGCAGCATGGACCCCACCGTACACTGGCAGGCTTGTTTGGAACATGTCCCAGTCCGGCAAGCAGTTGAGATGAGAGGTGAAGATGTTATTCATGGCGTTACAAAATACATGCCATAGGTGAGAGTCCGGTATGTCGGGGTAGAAATCTAAAAACTTATCAGAATGTACAAACTCCCTGGATGGTGATGCCCATCCTTACCATCTGAGTTTCGAACCAGGACCGTTGGACCGTTCTGCTGTAGCAGAGAATGAAAGAAGATCTGTGGGACCTGGGCCATACAATAGATCACTCTGCCCGAAAAATGCCTCAACCCGTTTCTTTTGAACGCATCTTGATATGCGTGACAAAGTCTCTTTCGATCAACCGCATTGTCAAACTGGGTGAGTGATGATTGGACATCGCACTTGATCGAGTCAATGCCGCTGTCTCGAAGAAACTTATAGAAGTCGTTGTAGAGACGGTCGATGTCAGTTTCATCCACCAATGTCACATCCGATCCTCCGCGGAATTTTATGGTGGTGGTTGAATAGTTTGCGGCAATCCAACCCCAGCGCAACGTTAGCAAAGCCCCGTACAGACACGAGTAGAGCATACTCTGGAGATATTCCTTCCCAGTAACCTATCACAGCGTGCCACACGGCAATGTGTTTGATGTGTTTGAATCGTCGACGGATTTCAGAAGTCAACCCTTTTAAGCCATTCGGAAAGTATTCGTTTGCTTCGAACTTTTCCCAGCGCATCTTAATATCCAATGATTGCCAGTTGTCGTCAATTATAACAGTAGTTACGAAGATCCCGTTGTCGTGGAGGTCTTGCAGAGAGTCAAGTACACGATCTTGAGTGAGTTCTCGCCCAAGTGAATTCCATGTGCAGTATCCCAATCCATCATACCATGATTCCCGCCATAAAGGCTCCATCTCCGGCGGAGCGGTGGCCTCCGTAATTCCAGATTGTGATAGCAACACCCGTGCGGCGTAGAATGCCGCGTCAACGGTGCTTTGCCAGTCAAGACCTGTGGAGACGAGAGCACGATGAACTTGTGGTTCTCCACTGTCATTTAGGGACTTCAACACAACTCGACCCCTGTCAGAGCATATATATGTGGTGGTGGATCGCAATCCTGATATCCCAAGTACAACTACGTGGCGGCCATCGGAGCGTAAGTACCCCATTATAAGTGCATCAGAATCAACCACAAACGTCTCAGATCCCTGTCGAGGACCCATCCAAGGAACTCGTATTCTCACCTATGTTCTTCGCATTAGTATTACTGCTACAAGTAAAAGGGGTGGCTATATCAACCAAGGCATAGAAATGTTCCATTGCTATCGGCATTCCAATGCTAGCTCTACTCCATTCATTGTGCAAGGCCGGAGCAGTAGCCGATACGTCAAAAACATCAACGCCCGGAGTTTGGCTAGCAACAGGTTTCGCAGAAAACCCAGCGTCAGGCTCAGAGAAAAGCCCATCAAAGGTGATTGAAGCTGTCACCTTCGGTTGGCGAAAGATTACCTGACCGTCTTCGGCATGTGTTTGATCGCGCATCCAGATCCAGGGACTGTTGATATCGGGTTTGAAGCGCAGGGTGAACTTGTAGGGAGACGGATTCCTGGGATGGGGTAGGTTCAGGGTGTAGATGAGCTTCTCTAGTCCCACATTCTTGCTTGCATCGTGAACCTGGACCCCGTGGTTTAGATAACGGCACGGTATATGAGATTGGGCTTATGCGCCATACTGTGAGCTCTGTAGCCGACGCCCGAGCAAAGGCAGCTGATTTCCACTCGCAATCCTTGCGCCCATACCACAGCTCCATAATCCAGTCATTACTCGCTTCGGTAACTTCAAGCGCAGCTATAAATCGAACCTGAGGAATCCCGGTGTTAGCAATATCCAGGCCAGATTTTTCTTGATTCCTACCGCATCACAGGAGCTCTCTCGCACAGTGCTGGTTCCCAGAGGAGGTGAAACCCAAGCATTGACATCTTGAACGGTCAGAAATCGAACAACTCCGCTGGAGATTGCATAAGCTTACACATTGTTCAGGTCTTTAGGTGTTGTAGCTGCTGTGTTGTGTTGTGTTATGGGGTTCTGTTCAATGCTGTGTCGATGTGAATAGAGTTTGAATTGAGAATTTGAACCCTGTAGATGCAGCTGCAGGGACAGAGTTCGGCCCTGAGGACGTATCACGACGGGTATAACAGGTCAGAAGACAATCTACATGCATACAACGGAGGTCTTGGTATAGCCCCGCTTCTGAAAATTACCTCTCCACCATAAAAACAGTTGGTTAGTAAAGGATATTGTAGGGGAGATTTATATATAAGGCTTTGAATTCCTGAGTGGTTTAAAATTTTGATAGTGTTTTGGGAGAGGTTTTGAGATGGTCAATGCCAAGAAACACCAATTTGTACGCTCATTTTAGCCCAAAAATAGGAACCAATAATACAAAATCGGCCATATATCAATAACGCCGAGTAATTCTTCAGGTCGGTACTAGACCCCACGGCTACGACCACGTTCAGAACTATCAACTTCTTCCCTAGCATATTGTGACACTTTTTTCTCTCTCAGCCAAGGTGCCAATTCCAACGTCACTGGAATAAGGGATGTTACATAGGATACCGAAAGCAGCAAAAACCCTGCCTGAAGTTTAGAATTGTCTCTGCGTTGTTTGTTTTTCGAACATGTGTTATCCTACAAAGACGTAATGTAACCCGCCTGCCTTTTGGTTACATATCTGGGGAGACGGTTAGCCATTCCGATAGATGCCAATCTTATTAAGTAGCAAACTTGAGCTTGTCCGTCAAACCAAGAGATGGGGCCTTAAGGTTACCGTTTAGATATGAGCTCATCTCTTAAAGCTCACATCCCCAGAGGACCAAGGGTTTGCCGAAATCTGGCAAGCTAAATATTTGCTGACCCGGTAGATAGTTGTAGTCCGGCATCTCCTAGGTCGATCTACCTATTCTAACAGCGGTAATCTATATCTGGACGGTCTGCGGATTTATTAGTCGACCGGTGGTTGGACTGGCTGCTTCCAAATACCGCTAATCCAGTACAATTGACTATTGTCTTTGGACAAGACACCACTAGCGCCAAAATCAATTAAGATACGTTGGCAGAGAATCTCGCAGAAGCCATGGTAGTTATTGACTAACGAAGAACCAGCACTGCAAGTTACCATGGAGAGGAATAACTGCCCTATTTCCACTGTACCCTATTTCCACTGTATCGCCAGAGAACTGCGGCTCGTTTGGTCAGGCAAATCTCGAACAAAACTACGCAATTATCTGCGAACTTGGGTTTCATTGACTAAGGTGAACTGTATACATCATTTCCACCGGAGCTAAGTGACCGTACGCTGTATTTATCGAGCGTGGTCTAGACATGGCAGAACACTTTTAGTCATGTTTCTCAGCTGTTCGTACTTAAAATTTGGGGAAACTTGTTAGCGGGCGACATTCCTGAAGTCACACCGAACCACGCGGGTGGATTGAATTCCAGACTCTCAGTATGATCAGATGGCAGATATTGGTCAAGACATGTTAAGACGACTACTGGGGGTCACATAGACCGACATTTCCATCCATGACTTCGGCCAGGACCAGCAAGGATTTATATATTTTTCTCTTCCCTCCAATTATCGATCCGGTGTTAATGATTTCTCAGATTCGACTAATATCCATAGCCGCAAACTTGGCAGACTATACTGCGGTAGACTTCAGAACTTCAGTGTCACTCAATAGAACAATTTTGTGACTCCACATTAAATATTTCCAAACTTCTTAGTGCAAGTGTTAACATAGAGGTACAACTTTGCGGGCTTTGCTATTGTCTTTGTCATCATGCTGGGTTGTCCAATTGATATATTTTCACCAGTCTGGTGTGGCTAACACGGTAAATAAAGACTCTATAGTACTGTGTTCTACAGCACGGTGTTAAGGAGTGTCTTCTATCGGTATCCATTCGCTCATAAAAGGCTTATTGGTGTTTCTGTCATGAAGATGATAAAGAAGTATATGATATGTAGCTTTTAAGCTTGGCGATGACGCATTTTGGCGTGATCTGCGCAGGGTTCTTTACAGAGCTCCAAGTGACAACGACCTGTTAACACCAACCATTGCTCCAGCAACTCCTTTTTGATAAAGTACCTGTGCCTCCACGTCTCGCTCTAATCTGCTCCCACCCTCATTATCGAAGGGATTTGCGCCCTCGAAACCTCAGATTCGACTTTCGACAGCCTTCTGCATATCCAAATGGGCAAAAGAGTGTAAATAAGTAGGTTTCGAGTCTTGGTGTTTACAGCACCCATGAACTTTGGTGTCTATAGCATCAGCTTAGTGGTTTGAACCCTGGTATTTACAGCATCCGCGAACTTTGGTGTTTACAGCACCAACTTGAGGGTTTCGAACCCGAGTGTTTATAGTATCTGGTATCTATAGCACCATGAACTGCCGGCTATGTTAGCTACCGGATCTTGTTTATTGGAAGGTTCGAACCCTGATAATGCAAGATGGGGTTCCCAGCGGTTAATCAGTTGAACTTGCATCATAGCTGTCGTCCCGGACGAGTAGGATTCCGACTATATTCATCAATGTCGATCTGAACGACCCTGATATCTCGACTCCAGACACCGATGGCCCGCCAACTTCTCTATTCAGGGATGTTGCGTACTTAGCCTGCCCGCGGGTATTTGTGTTTAGCAAGGTTGCTTTGATCTTCGTGGTGTGTAGCATACCTTAGTGCCGATACGGTAAATTCAAACATGCTTCTACGAGACTTTATCGGCTTTCTGGCTTCGCAAAGTCTTCGCAAAGTTTTCGCAAGTATTTTGGATATACTGCAAGTAGGCTTTAATGGCAAAGTGTCGTAGAAGTCTTTACGTATCGACACTAAGGTAGAAGTAGCGATTGGATACGTGGAGTTCCTAGTGCTAAGGGGAAAATGTACGACATCTCCCAGTTTTTTTTCACAAGGAAAACGATATGGATGCACACCTGGAAACCTTCCCCCTCCCCCGCAAGAACGACAATTGCGAGTGATGTTACATGATCTTCAAAAAGAACAGTCGCATCGCAATCATGAAGGAAAGCCTACCAGCCAATGGATACAGGGAGGAAGTATTGATCGAGTGTAAATGAAAGGCAACCTCGGTAGTAGAGATCATTTAGTTCGCGACATTGGCGTTTCGGCAAGGGATCTTGAACCCCAGTTCTTTTTCTGCGTGGCATTAGGGATGTCAGATGTTAATCACAGACATTTGCCGAGTCCACAGACAGATAGCTTCTGATAAGAGTCCGTGAATTTTGATGAGAGAATCATTCGTGACAATAAATGGCAAGAATTGTGACAAGACATGATATGACGAACCTACGCGGCATCGTGCGAGTTTACTCCTAGTCGAGGCTAGAAACCACCTTTTCGTGTCGCTCCGAGGAACGGATTCGGCATAAATTTCGGGTATATAAGAGTACGTGGGCTCTAGCTATGCAAGTGTGCGGATGCTTTGGATGGACATCGCATGACGTTAGATATTGCAACGATAAAGTATCTCATGATAAGCGTTAATCACTGCTGTCTTGTCTGTTTCTGCACATGGAGCTTATTCGAGTATGTTGTGACAGGTGCAAAGAACTACGTTGATGTGGTGAGAAACCATGATTCATTAACGATACAAACGAAGGTCTGAATTCTGATATGACCTAACTACTTCGCTCGCCGCAGTTTCGTATGTGTACTATACTCCGAGACTACTCACCGTTGCCTATTCTGCAGCTATTAGAGCATAGTGCCGAGATTCACTGGAAAAAGCACAAGTCAGAAGACATGAACTATAATACAGCATTCGATCAGTGGACTTACCATAGACGGCTTTAGCGTTAGTATAGTTAATAAGTGCATACTCGCCGCACTCCCGCCCAATACCTGACTGCTTCACACCGCTAGAGTACGTTTAATTAGCAGTTGGATATCATAAACTGTCACAGGACTATGCAATTACCCAAAAGGTACCCCAAAGTGTGCATCATTCGAGCTGCAGCTGATTAACTATGGACAATCACAATATCCTACGGGGAATTATGTATACCTATTGATCCAGACCATGCCCGACTCAATCTTGCCAGCCACAACATGAGCCCGGGTGATATCCTTGGTAAACACAGCAGCACCAAGACCGTAGGTTGTTGCGTTGGCCCGCTTAATAGCTTCCGCTTGTGTCTTGAATTTTGTGATAGCGACGAAAGGACCAAATACTTCCTCCTGGCTAAAATACTGGTTAACACTTGATAGGTATTGCGACTATCGGATGAACGTACCTAATGGTGTGGTGGTCCTGAAGGCTCTAGTCAATACAGTGCGGGTATGTTATATGGGTCGAACGTACCTCGACATCCTTGAAGACCGTTGGCGAAATCAAATTTGTCCCAGGCGTCGTTCCTCCGAGGACAAGCTTGGCTCCCTCAGCCTTACCTCTCTCAACGTATTTCATGACCCTTTCAAACTGGAGCTTAGAAACCTGAGGGCCATGGGATGTTTTTTCATCGAACGGATCGCCCACGACGCTAGCTGTGGTGGTAAAGTCAATGAGCTTTTGAATAAACTTCTCATAAATGCTCTCGTGCACCAAGATCCTTGATGTCGCGCAGCACACCTGGCCTGAGTTGCTCATGATTCCAACGTGTGCCCATTTAACTGCTTGTTCGATATCCGCGTCCTGGGGAGTCAGAACTTCCAAAAGAGTAAACATCCACAAAGAAAACTCACTTCAAAAATCATCAAGGGCGATTTCCCGCCCGTCTCAACAGTACTTGCAGTCCGTCAGCGAACATTCATGCTTATTAACAACACACGTCGCATCAATGGGGGATCTACATGTTCTTGAGGTTTACCGATGCGGCTTTCATGACTGCCCGGCCAGTGAAAGTAGAACCCGTGAATGCGACTTTGTCAATACCCTCATGTGAAGCTATGGCAGCACCGGCAGTCTAGATTCATTAATTCCTTTGGCTGGGGAAGTGATGACAAGCATTCGACGCCCACCTTTCCGAAGCCAGAGATAATATTGACAACACCAGCAGGGAAGCCGGCTTCCTTAATGAGTTGACCTAGGAAGAGAACTGAAAGGGGAGACTGTTCAGAAGTCTTGAGTACAACTGTATTGCCTGTGGCTAGTGCTGGGCCGAGTTTCCACGCGGCCATCTATGGATATGTTAGGCATGAGCCGCGATGGCGATAGCATAACGAACCAGTACTACACAATTGTTAGTAAAAGTCGGCATTTCACATATTGTGGAACATACAGGGAAAATTCCATGGGATAACTGAATCTAGAGTTAGCACAAACTCTTTCACCATCGGGTAGATCCCAAAACGTACTTTGTCCGCTGCAGCGCCACGATTAGTTAGTAGTAATCATTGCATTGAAAAGAACCTAACACTCACCACACGCCAATCGGTTGATGTAGAGTATACACCAACTTCGAAGGGCCAACATCGATCGTCTTCCCTTGAAGATAATCAGAGCGCGTTGTGCTTCAAGAATGCAGCCGGCACATACCTGTAACTTTGTCGGCCCATCCCGCATAGTATCTACTATACTTTAGCCATGCTATAATTCCTTCCTTAAATCGGTTGTATACCTGAAAGTGTTGATGCTTTCCACCAGGTCAAAGGTCTTGGTCACTGTGATTGGCTTTCCCATATCCCATGTGTCCAATGTGGACAGAACGGTAAGGTTCTTCTCAACAAGATCGGCGAGTTTGTGTAGAAGTGCACCACGGTTGACCGGTTCTTCAAGTTCGTCAGTTTCTGAAAGCTTAGAGAACGTGCGATGATCGAACCAAGTTCACACCACTCGGGGTTTTCGAAGGCAGTGCGAGCTGCTTTGACAGCCTCATCAACGTCTGGGGAATCGCCGGCGTAAACCCGAGTAATTTCCTTGTCATCACTACAAGCAGTATTCGTCAATACAGTGCCTTGAGACCTCACCGAGACTTGGCTTACATTGGGCTGACAGAGCTAAGGGTTTCTCCGGACTTTGACTTTACAAACTCGTTGTTGATGAAGAGACCTGCACCATGTTTCTCATTAGTATTGAAGTTTGCTCGTAATAGCCCGAAGCATGCCATACCCAATGGCTGGTTCCACTTTGTGCCGTTAGGAGCCGTAAGCTCAGCGAAGAGGGGTAATTCTTGTTCAGACATCCTGTAATTTTGTAATTGCAACTTCGCAGTTGTTCGAGATTGTTTTTGTACGTGTACTGCGGGAGAGAATACTGCGTGGCGGCACGGAGATTGGATCAATGTTTTGTTTGTTGTTGGAGCGGGGCAAAAGCAAATTGTCCGGGCTCTACTGTGACGAGAGAGCAGATTTATAACATTCATGGCTGCAAGTTGCAAACAGGTGTTCCAGGGTGATAGCGACGCAGATCGCTGCATCGAGTCAGGATTTGCGACACTTTTCCGGCTGTCTTTTACTGCTTCTCGTCCGGCGGGTTGCTGCGGCATATCTCCCGAGTCTTCCCCACATGCGGCGCGAGAGGGTCACAGGGCCGGAAACTACAGAAGCTAATTTTACAAAGCAAAGAATCAACCCATTGCCAAAAAGCCTCGAGGTATTTGCTCTCTTCGAGGGCATGTCTACTCCTTGGGTGGAAGATTAAGCAAGGCTACTACCAAGTTGGTCAACAAGCTGGGGAATACAGCCAAAGTCCGCAAGGCGACAATGCTTTTGGAAAGACAAAGAAAGGGAGGGTCTAACTCGCATTAGTGGGTGTAGCTTTCTTATGAGGCTTCCCGCCATTCCTTTTCGTATTGTTCCACATGCTACAACATCTTTGTGATAGGATTTTCGCCTTGAAACAAGATGCCTGTGCTATGCTTAATCAAAGAATGATTCAGTATCAAGTGGCTTTATCTGGGCAATACCTATAAAAGATGTCGAAATAAAGTTTTTCCGAGTGATCGTTGATCGTCTGAAGTTACTTAGTCATTAGCCACATCAGACCCTTGTCGAGCCAACGTCATGATCGCGGCTGTGCGTAAAACCACCACCTGCCTGCAAGAATTTGATTTGATCCCCCTCCAACACCAAACAACATCACCTCCGGTACCAACATCAAGCTTGAAACGTCGCGATGGTTAAGGAAACAGAGTACTACGATGCGCTTGGAGTCAAGCCGACTGCCACCGAGCTCGATATCAAAAAGGCGTACCGAAGGCTCGCTATCCAGCACCACCCGGATAAGAACCCAGGCGATGAAACGGCGCATGCTAAATTTCAGTCGGTAAGGTTCGACCATTTGTTTTGCTCTTGTACCAGCGGGACTTGGAAAATCTTTCCGCTAATGCTCCCTAGATCAGCGAAGCTTATCAGGTACTGAGTAATGAAGACCTGCGCAAGCAATATGACCTGCATGGAAAAGCTCGAGCTGTCCCTGATTCTGGTTTTGGTAAGAATAAATCGAGGTGAAGTCTAGGAATGAAGCTCAAGCTGACGACTATTTTGTGCATAGAGGATCCATCCGAGTTCTTCGGCATGATCTTCGGAGGAGAAGCTTTCGTGGATCTGTACGGATCCTCCTTTCCAAGTTACAGATTCTTTGGATGCTAACCGGTGGGGCGATAGGATCGGTGAAATATCCCTTATGAAGGATCTCACGAAAACGATGGAAATCATGAGAGAGGCTGAAGAGGAAGACGAAGCCGAAGCCGAGCCCCTCGAGACCGACGGACACAAGGGCGAGATCCACGATACAGATACGAAAGTGGCAGCTGAGAGTTCAGCCGCGGGCGAAAGTTCTGAGAAGAAAACGACTTTTGTTGCCACCGAAACAGGAACAACAACATCACATTCGGCACCTAGCAGTCTTGCTCCAGAAAAGGAAGCAAGCATTCCTCCTCGATCCGCCGCGTCTACCCCCCGTCCGGGTGCTATCCCAACTCGACATCTATTGACGGAACGATCGGACGAAGATCAGCAGTTGCTCGACGGTATGACTGAAAAAGAAAAAGATTTAAGGCAGAAAGAAAAGAAAAAGGGCGGGCTTAGCAAAGAACAGCGTGAGGAGCTGGCAGCATATGAGGCAGAGCGGAAGAAGATTCGACAGGAACGTGTTGACAACCTGACTCGGAAGCTTATCGACCGAATCTCTGTTTGGACCGAGACCGACAAGGGCACAGAGACGACACATGCATTTAATGAGAAGACGAAATATGAAGTTGAGAACTTAAAGATGGAGAGTTTTGGTATCGACATTCTACATTGTGAGTACAGTAGTGATGCTTTTTTTGGGTAGCGGGATGCTAACACATCATTCCATAGCTATTGGTAGTATTTATATCTCCAAGGGCGCAGCATTTATCAAATCGCAGAAGTTTTTGGGTATCGGTGGCTTTTTCAGCAGACTGAAGGATAAGGGAACCTTGTTCAAGGACACATGGGGGACTATTTCCACTGCTATCGACGCCCAGATGACAATGGAGGAGATGGCTAAACTGGAGGAGAAGGGAGGAGATGAGTGGACCGACGAGAAAAAGGCCGAGTACGAGCGAAAGGTCACCGGTAAGATTCTTGCTGCAGCCTGGCGAGGAAGCAAGTTTGAGATACAGAGTGTTTTGAGGTTGCTACCCCCCCTCTCCTCCTTGATTACTTTAATATCTAATACGTTGTTCAGGGATGTCTGTGACAAAGTTCTTTATGACAAAGCTGTTCCGCTAGCTAAGCGGGTGGAAAGAGCGCACGCTTTGATCATGGTTGGGACAATATTCAAGAATGTATGTGGTTCTAATGTCACACTACCAACACGTAAACTGATATCCTATAGGCGGAACGTGATCCTGATGACGAATTCGCCGAAGGAGCATTTGAGCAATTAGTTGCGGAAGCTGCCAAGAAAGATGACAAGAAAGATCATAAGAAGAAAGATAAACATCCCAAAGAAAAGGCGAAAGAGTCAAAACCGAAGGACTCTGACGGCGAGGAGGTGAATATGCCCGGGAGTCGTGCCTAGATGCTGTGAATTGGGATGTCTTATGCGTTAGATGAATCGTTTCTCGTTTGCGAGTTTTGCGGACGTTCGTTCGAGCTTCTCATTTTTGACGTTATGTTTAGTTTGTTAATCTCTTTTATTCGGTGGCTTTGCGTGTATTAGGAATTTGTCGTTGTGTGCTGTTGAGCGCTTGTCTTATGATTAATAGAGATGCTCAATCATTTCTCTCGTCCAGTCTTGGGTCGTTGGCACAGTACTACTCGGGTTGGTGACGTAGTTAGAGGGTCCATTTACTGGTGTGCTGGCATGTATTCTTCGGCGTTGATGCATGTTTGTACTTGTGGGCAGTTGTGATTGGGTTGAGGAAGAGAGCTGGAAACATCTGCAGCAGTACACTTCGTGTGTACACCATACACCTTAGGACTCGTATAACTCAATACACAGTATTCACCGAGCATGTACCTTGATCATCAATACTCGAACCATGGTTACAATTACTGGGGGCTGGCTAGGTTTGAGTTTTGAACCCCAAAACACGTGATATCACTCGAGTCTTCGTTAGCTAAAGTAGCCGCAGATGGGGCTATAAAATACCACTCGAATCCTCGCACGCAGCATCGCGTGCATCTACCCGAACACCTATTTATTGGACAGAATAGATATTGTCCGATGGTGAACTTTGAAGAGAGAGTGTCTTGGCAGACGAAATGCACGACAAATGCATTTGTGAACTACGGAGCATTTCGTGAAGTTAATGTCACATTGTTTTACGGTTTGAAACATCAAGGAAAAGGCTCCAAATACGCAAGCAAATCACCCATCACCTCACCAGATGAGCGACCAGGCAGAAGGGGTGAGTGCGGCTGACTACCCTACCTTTCGCTCGTGGCAGCCTGAACCTCCTTTCCCACCCCTCTGCGCGCAGCCTTACTTTCCTTTACTACAACTCACACCGTCTTACACCATAAACAGCGAGAAGAGGTTTTCAAAGTGGTCGCGATTTTCTTTTACGTGTCTCTTCTAGTAGTACTTATCCTCTTGATTCCCGAAAGCCAACAACTCCTTCAGAGGAAAGCTTTTTGGGTTGTGATATTGAGGAGAGCAAGGTCGCACACAGCGGACTGCCCCACCACGAACAAGTGTGTGTCTCAGGCCCCACCACCTCCGAGGGTACATAAACCAGCCTTGTGGATAGTGCTATATCAAGATGCAGCAGACACAGCATCAAGATATTGTTCGCTGGCCCTTTCTCTTCCAGCCCGTTTCGCTAGCTATTGTAGTTAGGACAGAGCACAGCACTGACTCGCTCAGCGTAGCGCACCACAGATCCGGAGACGTCTCCTAATAAACCAAAAACATCATCTTCGTCATCATCATTACTTATGATGATGCCAAAATCCACCATCACATCGCTTCCTTCCCCATCGCCTTCAGTATCATTCGTCCATACAAGTACTAGTACTTCCTCGCCTAAGCCACCACCCAACGGAGAAGAAGATATTCCCTCCTCTTCCTCGCTTGAAATACCAGTCGCCAGCGACGAAACGACGACGACTCACGTCCTTTCACCGCCTGAATCGTATATGGCCGAAGAACCGGCTGTGATCGAACCAGCGAATGAGAAAGATGTAAACACTACCGGATCAATCCAGGATATTGCCGATTCTACCCACTCCACCAATGACATGACATTGAAATCGAGTTTGGAGGCTGGTGCTATCCAGCCACCTACGAGCGAGTCCAGAGGCAAGAAGCGGGCAAGCTCGGACGACGGGGAGGGGGAAACGGCTACGCCAGTGCCTCAAGCGAAGCGCGCACGAGTAGTGGGATTGAAAAACCTAGGGAACACATGTTATAACAATGCTGTGATCCAAGCATTAAGCCATACCGCCCCTCTACGAGAATACTTCCTCGACCGAAGCATTCCCTCGGTCAATAGCACTGGGAACTTGAGCAATGGTGCAGCAAAGCAAGAGGATGCAGCAATACAAGTGCAGCTGCACACCTCCCGGCCAAGGACGAGGAGAGCAGCCCAGCTTGAAGAGGGAATATCGGTTCCTGCAGATGTGTATGCATATCATCCCGTTCCTCCAGTCAGCTGGGGCTTTCCCGGGCGGGCGTAAGAAAATAGTGTACTGACATGTGTCTTGAAGTAACTTGTGCAATGAATTTTCCAAATTGCTACAAGCAATGTGGAGAACGGACATTGAAGATGCGACGGACGTAAAGACAACTAAAAAGAGGCGTGCTTCATCACGGTTGGCGTCGGTAGTGTCCCCTCATGCATTTGCTGGTGCGGTAGCTACGCTTCTCCCTCTCTTTCAAGAGAGATATGAGCAGCAAGATGCGCAGGAGTTTCTAAGAGTGAGTTTCTACCTACGTTGATAGTCGTTTGTGCTGCAGCTAACCGCTTCACCAGTGTGCCTTAGAACGGATGCAGGAAGAATTGATCATGGAGCGGATAGAGGCAGGCGAGAATTCTGTGGACCGTATCCACGAGGCGGAAAACACCATAGTGAAGCGGGTATTCGGCGGAATTCTGTGGAACAAAGTACATCCCCTCGCCAAATTCCCCGCGTCTCTAAGCACGGCTAACATCAACAGATTTCCTGTCTTTCATGCAAGAAATATACAATCAAGCCCGACCCCTTCCTAGACCTAAGTCTAGTCATCCCCGATCCCAACCCCCCCACCCCACCCACTCCACCTACCCCAACAGGAAAACCCACCAAAATCGTAACACTAGAAGACTGCATTGACCTCTTCTCTTCCTCCGAAGACCTAGAAGCAATCCCGGCCTCCGACCTCGCAAGCCGCTCATGCTCCGCTTGCGGTTCCGACCACGGCTTCGCAAAAGCCTTCACCCTCGGCGAACTCCCCCGGGTGCTCTGTATCCACCTAAAACGTTTCCGGTGGAAGCGCAACACCACTCGGGGTTCGAAACAGAAAGTCGATACGCTTGTGAAATTCCCCCTCGACGGATTGGATATGACTCGATGGCTTTCGGACCATGAAGCACACACTGGGAATGCACTGTATGAGCTGTACGCGGTAGTTGTGCACCTGGGTTCTGGGTTAGTCCCTATTTCTATTCCCCGTGTAGGTGTTGCTAATGAGGCTTGAAAGCGCAAACTCGGGACATTACACGGCGTTCGTCAAGAATGGCGATGAATGGTGGAGTCTCAACGATGAGCGGGCATCGAGGACGCAGCCCGAACAAGTGCTGAAGGCGAAGGCCTATCTGCTGTTCTACCGCCAACAGGAGGCTCCATCGACAGTTACCACTGCAGAAGCAGCAAAAGTAACAGAACCCGCAGAAGCAGCGGAAGCCGCAGAACTGGCGGTCTAATACAACCCCCCAACAATAGATACTATAAAATTATTTCCTGCGTCTTGTGATATAAGGCCACTACAATACACTAAGGAGTTTGTTTAGGTGTGAGTTTGGTTTGGATTTAGTTGGGTATGGGCTGGGGTTAACCTATGTGTTCTTGGGTGCGTTATATCCGTAATTTCTTTTCTTTGCGTGGGATTACAAACTTCCAGATTCCTAGATGGATGGGTAGGCGTGGGAAAAAGTTAATAGATGTGTGTAAAATATAAATCTCTTCTGGAGGCGAGGTCTATCACTCGATGCCGAAACCAGCGACGCGGGTACTTTATGCATTGATAAACAAACATCCATAGCCCTCGCTGATTCAAGTATCCCACGGCCTCACATACTCCCCCCACTCATATGCTGCCCAATCAACCCGGCCATCTCCAGCAACGCCTACAATCCGCAATCAGCTCACATCTCACCAGATGCACAGGGAATACATACTCTATTCGCCTCAATATCCTTCCCCAGATTAACCTGGCGTCTCAGCATCGCCTCCCGCTCCTCCCACTGCCACGCCTTCCTCTGCGCCTCCGCCTCACTGCCATCGTTAGCCCTCTCCTTCCCATACAGAAACATGTACCTACCTCTCCCCGCCACATCCCCAAACTTCAATCTCCTCAACCTCAAACCGATCCTGCCACTCCCCCCGGCCTGTACCCCCCCTAAACGCCCCTCCCTCCCCGGCATACGTAAAAACCCCATACTCCAGCCCTTGGTCCAGAACCAGACTCACAGGGCCGGTATTAAAATACGGTGACGGCCGGCGGGAATTTTTGAAACCCTGCGGTGCGGAGCCAAAACCGATACCATCGTCTTTGTTGAAGTATGCATACTCCCTCGACTGAGTCGACGCTTTCCAGACCGTGTGCACGGGCTCGAGTTGGAAGAGAAGTGTCTGGCTATCGCCGAAGCATTCTTTGTGGGACACCTTCCAGGGGGATTCAAGGAAGACGCCGTAGACGACTCTGCCGTCGGCGGACGGGAGCCGGCGCGGGGGGAGAAGGTCAAAGAAGGTGCGTTCACGGCTGTTGCTTGGGTTGGCGGGAATGCACGTTCCTGAGACGAGGATGATGGTGGGGGCGAGCCATTTGCAGACTTTGGTTTCGAAGGAGCCGAGGGAGAAGCCGTCGTCGGAGCCGATGTAGAGGGGGCGGACTCTACGCCAGAGACGGTCGCCTTGGATGAAGAGTGAGAGTTGGGAGAGGGTGTCGGGGGTTAGGATCTCGCCGGGGTGGGCGAGGAGGGGTTCTGGTTCGGGGATTGCTTCGCGGGTGGTGACGCCGGAAACGTTTTTACTGAAGAGGAAGTGGGAGAAGAGGGCTGGGAGTCCCTGGTCGAAGAGGAAGGGAATGTTGCTTCGTATTGTTTTCTTGAATACGGGGTAGGTGATACCGCCGGTTTTTAGGGGGCCAAAGGCACGGAGGATGTTCTCGGCAGTGCGGTCGAGGCTTTCAAGAGACTCTGGCGAAAAGCGGGGTGCAAAAATGGAGAGTGATTGGGTCTCCTCCAGCGGCGAGATGACGAAAAGGAGCATTATCAGCTTCTTCATGTGCTCCTGGGGGATATGGAAGTGGTGCACATCTTGCTTCTTGTGTTCGTGGATATTGATAGCATCGAGAGCTTCCAGCGCCGCCAGAGAAAGATCTTCAGATCCATCATCGGAGTCGTAGACCAACACGTCGCCTACTTCCTCCCCTCCCTCTTTCCCACCATCATGAACCCTCCTTTCCCGAACCGCAAAAGCTCTAAACAACGTCCTCAACCTCTCGTTCCGTTTCAGCACCTTCTTCGACCGTCCCGTCAACAGCGCCACCACCTTCACCAACGCGCCAAAATCCAGTATCGCCGGCGCCAAATTCTCAAACGGAAACGCGCCCAGCTGCGATGCAGCCTGAAATATGATCCCGCCAACACCCAGCGGTTCCGGCAGTTCCAGAAACCGCACCAACGTGTCTTCTTTCCAATACAACACGCCACCCTCGGAGTCGGCAAGGGTGCGGAAGTTATCCTGCTCATTATCAGAACGGACCTAAATGTGTACCTGCGACTCACCTTGAACGAGTACAGCTCAAGCGGGTTGAAGCATTGGCGTGCGAAACGGTCAGCTAGTTGCTTCGATAGCTCCTCTGCAGGTGCTAGGTTGTCAGCGTAACGACAGCTCGGACGTCCATTTGGTCATGGTTTGACCTGAGAATAGAACTGAACACCACCTGCTGATAGCGTTTGGATGTGGGAGTCTGTGCTTGAAGCTTGACCCATGATGGTAATATCGTTGTTGTCGTCAGGTGTGGAAGGTTGAGAGCTGCAACGTCATTCGACAAGGTTAAGGCCGAAGTCAATTGTGGCTAGTGACGGGAGCTGGGTGCATGTACTCGTCCTGACGAAAACTACCCCATTTTAAGGTGTTTAGCCCCATTAGTCGGGCCTCAATTCCCATTATTTCGGCCCTTTTTTGCCACCAATTCCTCAGACATGTTAGCTTGCACGACAATCTGTGCCGCTGGCGAATAGCGTATTTGCAAGATCATGTGAATACCACGATCATAGACGACGCAGTAGCGCGTACAATACAGTTGTATGTAACCTCCGAGGCCCGGTTATCGGGTCCATTGTCGACATTCCAATCCCAAACCTTCAACCCAAACATATGCAACTATGCACGCAACTATGGGGGACGATATGGACTGGGACGAAGTTTGGGACAACTTAGACAACGAAAAAAATTGGGCAGCTGTTATAGCAAGCGGGCTAGGGTTGTCAGAGAGGTTGTCAGAGGTGACCGGGTGACGTCATGCCACAGTAGTGCTTGTGTGCCCATACATATCATATCACTCAGAATTACAATGAACAACTACGTTACTATACTTATCGACCAATCAGAAGACCACCTTTACAACGATTTAGAAATCAATTTTGTCTGAGAAAGCTGTGAATACCTGACTAATGTACAGATATTACAATATAAAATTTCTCGAATTTTTAGAAGTTGTATGGTAGAGGAAATTAGGGTTTAATCAAAGGTGCTTGGGTTGCTATGTTGTCAGCCACACATTTTGTATGATAAGCCATAGAAATGTGACGGCGCTAACAAACTCCTTCCTTTGCCAATTTTCTGCATGCAACCCAGCTCTCCAAATCCTCCATAAATTTAACTTACAGGACTTCGGATAATTCTGCATTAATAGGAATTTTCTTAAAATGAATTTCAATGGGGATCGCGAGTAAAAAGTTGCTCAAAATTAGTATTTTCGCTGTGATTTGGGCCCTGTCACGGCGATTTAATGCACCGTACTGCCCACTACCAAGGCAAAAGCATTGTGTAACGTATGATAGCTATCTATCTTAGCAGTGGCACCTCTACCCACCATCGTTCTAAATCCCTCCAACGCCCACCACCCTCGCCCACCGCCTCACCAGTCCTGTGCACCGTCTGAACACCCAACGACCCTTCACTGACAATATATACAGCCCCCAGCTGAGGCCGGAGACAATAGCACAGAGACCACAGACACCGGTTACGAGCTTGATGCAAAGACCGATATGCATGACAACTGCCGTTCTGTTCGAGATTCTCTCGGTATACCCAAACGAACTTATGCTAACGTATAACTAGCGCTTTGAAAGCCTCGAAAACATTGTTGAACACAGCTTGGTCAAGAAAGTCAGCAGTATGGAGAAGCGTCTCGACTGCATGGACTCACGCTTTGGCTCCCGTTTCGACCATATTGATGCAAACTCCTTGTTTTGTTTGTTTTAATCATTCTGCATTATGGCAGTGCCCTATTTCCCCTCCTCCTCCGGGCAGCCGACTAGATGGGGGGGGCTCCCCTCCTTCTACCCTTCTTCTCCTTTAACAAACGAAAAGAACGTGAACGACTGCTAGTTACACTCTGCTCCGCTCCGCTCTGCTCAGCGGCGTGAGAACTTCCCGCCCTCTGTGGCCGCCAGGAAGTCCATCATCGGCAAACTCCCTGTCCCAGCGTCGAGAAACACTCCAGCTCATTCTATTTCTTATTGGTGCCTGCATCATCGGTGTAAGTTATGGAGATATCCCCCTCTAGTTCTCCTTGTATTGACATGCCAATAGGGTAGTTTCAAGGTCTTTGCATTTGACGACACACGCCACCAAGAAGCCACTAAAGCACTACAAAGGATCAGTGCAGCCCAGTCGGCTGCTGCAACCACACAAGCCTCAATGGCCGCCAACGTCGAGGCTCAGCGCGAAACCATTTGTGATGTTTTGAGCACTCAATTCTATGCGAGCAGGGATTAAACATTTGATTTCAGCTTCCATGCAAAGTAGAGTATATACAGTCCTGACAAAGGCCGGAAGAGGGGATTTTGGCCGATTTTCCGGTCCCTTGGCCCTGTTTTCCGACCCTCACTGGGTGCGTAATTCGAAATACTAACACTCCAATCACGTTCCAAGTACTAAGTATGCGAACAGCTTTTTGATATCTGCGTGCGGTGGATGGCTATGTTCCCATTCTTTGGCCACCCCCAAAACGGGGGCTGGCCCTCTTAGCATAGTGGATTGTGGCGGTGTTATGCTGCTGCGGGTTCGAATCCCAGTACTAGCCCCACTCTCGAGGATGTATGGGAGTAGGAGAAAGGGTTGCTGCATTATGCTTCACAAGGAGCGCGGACAGGACTAGGAGAAAGGGGATGAGCGGAGGGAGTTGCCATGATCTTATAGGTCGCATGTAACTCGTTAATAAAACTGATTACATTGAAAAGCATACCCCCCCTAGACAACCACGCAGAAACACAAAGCAAAGGTATAAAACGATGCCACCCCAACAGAACACCATTTTAAAGAAGCAAAGGATGCCACCCCAAACAATAGAACGACAGGAAGCATACCGGGGACACCATTTAAAAGCAAAGGTATGAGACACGCCACCCAACAGAACAAGGACAGAAAGAATTCCGGAACCACCATTTTAACAAAGCAAAGGATATCATCTCAAACAATATAACGATAGGAAGCCATACTGGGAACACTATTTAAAAGCAAAGGTATGAGACGACCCAAACCGAACAAACGACATCAGTTACCTACCGCCTGCACAACCGTGACCGCTTTCAGCCCAACTTCGCCACAATCTGTCCTTGCACCTCTTCCACCTTCTGCTTCTGTTTCAGATCAACCCCCGCCTGCTCTCTTGCACGTAGCCAACCCGCAACGGCCCACAAAAAGACCCTGCACACGTGATATAGAACATAACAGATCGTAATCGTGGTATCACAATATTTCATCTATAAAATATCCTACAATACAAACCACAACTCCATCCAACCATCACCTCTTCGGTGTAAAAAGCCGCTTCTTCTTCGGCGGTTCTCCTGGCGGCTTTCCCTTACCAGTTCCCGCTGCAGTAGATTCATGAACCGCACTCCGTATCGCCTCTTTCGATAAACAAAAGTCCATGTGTTGATTGAACAAGGCGTCGTCGGCAGGCTGTTGATTTCCACAGATGGGGCATTCCCAAGTCTCAGCAGGCCCAGGAGGTGGGGACACTGCTTTCTTTTCCGGGCTGCCGACGAGTTCTTTTTCCTGCTTCTCTTTCGCCGCCAGCTCCTCATTTAGTTCCTGTGTCAGCTTCATCTCTTCTTCTTTTTCCTCAGCCTGCACCCGCTCAAACTCCTCCTCAGGCCAGACTTCCCAACCATCGTCGTCCCTTTGTGGCTTCCGCTTCTTCGGGGAACTCTGCGGGGTCCCGCTGTTACCAAAGAACCACTTATTCATATCGACGGTCTCTTTCTTCGTACTGACAAGACTGGTGACTCTTAATCCCATCAGCCGAATCTTCAGCCCCGGGAATTCTGTCTCTAGCCCCTGGAGTAAAGGGAGGGAAAGGTTATAAAGGTCCTCCTTCGTGCTAATCGGTCTCCCTAGATTCCTTTGACGCGTATAAACCTGGTAAGTATGCAACTTCACCTTTAAGACCAATATCCGCCCCGAGAACTGTGTTTTCTTCAAATCCTTCTCCAATTCTTCAGCTGTAAATTTTAGTTTCTCTCTGAGCTTGGTAGCGCCGGAGAGGTCGCGGAACGTTCTCTCTGTCCCGACACTTTTCCGCTCGTACTCTTCGATGGGACGAATTGTGGTTCGTCCGATGCCGAGACAGCAATTCATGAGGAAGTCGAAGGCTTTGTTGCCAAAGAGCTGGCGGAGGAGACCGCGGAGAGGATAGATGTCGCCGCAGGTTTTGATACCAACTGCTTCTAGCTCTCGGTCAAAGACACGGCCGACGCCGTTGACTTTTCGAATTGGGAGCGTGGACATGAAAGTCATCACAGCGTCTCTGTCGTTGGCGACTCGCTGGGGTTGTGAGTGGTGCCTCTGCCTTGAAAGGAAGGGCACTTACGAACTGTCCGTTCGGCTTGTTTTTGTTGGAGGCAATTTTGGCAATCTGTTTATTCTCTAGTCAGAACCGGGAAGGTAATTAGAAGAGATAGGTAGAGAGACCTTTGCGTTGGGCCCGATTCCTGCTGAGATGCTGATCTTCGTTGTGTCCAAAACTTCAGCTCTGATCTGCTCTACGAGGGCATCCGCGGTCAAGTCTGGGTGTTCTTCCAAGTACTGTGGATAAGTTGGCACATGGAAACCGCAGAGATATGTGTATATCATGAGTATACCTTAGTGACGTTAAGGAAGGCTTCGTCAATACTAGCCGCTTCGAATCTTGTATCATATTTGACTAGTATAGCTTGAATTTCTTCTGCCTTGCCGGTATATTTATCGAAGTTGAGTGGAATGAAAACTAGTTGTGGGCATATCTCTGAAGACGTTAGTACTCTAGACTCAGTTGAAGGGATTGGAACTGACTTTTTGCAATATGACCCGCCATTCCCGAGCGCACCCCGAACTTTCGAGCTTCGTAGTTGCACGTGGTCAAGACGCCGCCGCCCACAGCCATTGGAACTTGTAGATAAATATTCAGCAGATATTCAATCCAGCAATGGTCAATCCAGCAATGGTCCAAAGCAAATTTACCTTTCTTGAGTTCGGGCCTGGCTAACTCTTCAACAGAGGCATAGAAGGCATCGCAATCGACATGTACTATCTCTCGTGAGCGACAGAACCCCCGACGGAAGAAAAGGCGCTCCGTACCAATCGTTTGACTCAGATCGCGACTCTTCTCTAGTATAGCAATCTGCGCAAGGACGTTAGATATTGCATCTCATGTCTCCATATTGGTCGACGAACGTGCTCATCTGCTTTTCGTAGCTCATTCGTAATACTCGTAGCCTCCAACTCCTTCTTGCGTTTCAATATCACCTCGATTCGTTTCGTGAGCTACAGACACAACCTTTAGTCTCACACCAGCAATCAAGAACCGGAATTGCGCAGCACCTGTTCATCCCTCTTCTCCTCATGCGCAAAGAATTTTGACCCTACGCTTGCGTTGTAGATGATTTCCCCGACCTTTGTCTGGTCCACGCCATCCTGCCCGGCTTTCAGTAGGCTTGGACCGAGGAGCGAGTAGTGTAGAGATGAATTCGCTCGTTCTTCTGCTGGTTGCGCCGGGGATTGCGGCGGCGAGGTTTCCACCTCGTCCTCGGATACATTCGTCGACTGGCCAGAAATGCTCTCGTTGTCCATGGCTCGCACGCGCTGCGTGAGGAGGTGGAGAGGGTTGACGTGTTTTAGAGCAGAGAGCACGTGATTTGGTGAGGCGCGAAGGAGTCATCCCAGGCAACCTTGTGGCGGAGGTGACGGATCAACGAATTGCATGCGGCTTGTTTGGATGAGATGAAGATGCAGCGGGTTGATCAACAGCAGAGAGATCATGGCTATATGCTTGGGAGCGAGTGAGGAGAGCAGAATCATATGCGTTACGCACGGGACGGCACTAACCGACATGCCGAGCAGGATACTGAAGATGAGGGGTCGGAGCATGTGGAACTGACGGGGCGAACAACGCGACCAAACAGCAGCGCTTGCTACGAGTACTGAGCGGTACCTATATACCAGTATTGTCACCGTGTTGTTTGTCTCTGATCGATACATCTTTTGGATGTTGGATCGACACATTAGCTGCTGTTGGCCACGTCGGAGTTGGAGTGGTTTCTTTTGTCGCGGTCAGTAATGCCTCCTGATACCACTGGATGTTATACGGCTTGGCAAGCGATGCCCTTCTAGACGCCCTCCAAGTACGCTATCAACCCGACCCTGTCCCTCCGCTCAACGGCCAGCTTTTCTCGATTTGCACCCTCGAAAGCGGACGTCGTCCAATGTCGGAGGGTTCTTTTTTCACGATGTGTCTGTTGTGAGCACGGACCCTTCCCTAATTGAGCCCAAGCTGTCTTTCCGCCTTTCCTAAGCTCCTCCCTTTTTATAAGTATTTCGCCCCAACGCAGCTAGCTACCTTGTAAGCAACTTTCTACACGTCCACGAACGACTCCATTTCACAGCACACCTGGATGTACGGATGCCATGAAGGTCCCTGCTATCACAACCAATCCACCAAATACTACTACCGAAAGATTAAAACGCAAGAAGAGCGGAGTCTTCACGATGCCCTCAGATCGGACTCCTGCAAAAGCCCCCCCACAAAACCCCACAACTCCAGTGGTCCCTCGAGTGAGGGCTGTCCAGCGAACGCCAACTACTTCAACCTCCCTACATCCGAATGTCACCACGCGCTCTCCAAAGTCCCTGGCACGAAAGGCACGAGCCGAAAGTGTAGCGTCGCCTGACTCGCCGTATCACTCGCTCACCCCTCGGCCTTATGTCCCTCGGCCTTCGAGTGCAGCTAGCAACCGAAGTTTTGCATCTGCAAGTAACAATGGGACTCCAAGTCGACTTTCGCGGGAGGAAAGCAATGGCTCGCCCATGTTTTTCCATGCCAGTGAAGTCAGTAATCCCGCAGCATCATCCCAGCAACCTACGTACACCGCTGCGCCCCATGTATCAAGCACTGGCCCAAAATTTTTCCATGCTGATGGCGCACCATCTGTGGTGGGCGGCTCAGGAGAGCAGGTTCGCCTTGGTAGTAGAGCTCCACGAGGCTCTACAGCTGGTTCTCAATTGAGTTCTAATACTTCAGTGCTTGCGTCTTCGCCATCTACTCGAAGCATCAATCACTCGCCACCGTCGAGCCGTCCATCCTCGATGGTTAATTTTCCAACATCGCCCCGTCCCTCGTCAGTAGTTGCAGGGAATCCAAGAGCTTCAGCTCCCATAACTACCCCAGCGATACTGCCGAGTAGCCGTAACCTTGTCAAGTTTGTATATGCAAATGGGACGGAGGAGCTATTACCTCCGAGGGAGCCAGCTTCAGAGATTGGACCAACGTCTCCTCAGCTATCATCATCACCAATGTGTTCCGGTGCATCAAGCTCGTCATCCCCCACTAAAGTTACATATCCGCTATCACCATTAGCTTCGCCGAGTGGGCCCTCTTCCCCATCACACTATTTTCAACGACAGACAGGGTCGTCCTCATCTCGACGATCGAGTATCGATGTTAAAGCACGGCATGGCCGGGGTTTATCAATCAGTTCAGTGGTAGAATTGTCTATTCCCACAAACGAGGAAAACGGCGATGCAGATGACGAAGGTCATCATGGCTCAGGTGGGAGCGGTTCCTCTTCGGAGGAGCCGGGAGAAGAGGAGGGAGTTCCACCACCGCCACCTCCTATGGCGGCCGCTGAGAGGATAAAACTAATGGAGGAAAGATCTGCGAACTCCAGACGGGAAAGAAAGGTATACAATCCAGGACGGCAGATATTGAGGCGTATAGTTGATTATTATGAATTAGGTCATGGATCTGGAGATATCTAATGCATCACTCCTGGCAATTAACAAAACGCTGGAACGTGAGCTGAGGAAACAATCCGCCCAGCTACGGCGCTACAAGCGCCTAGCACGATCCGATAGACTATCCACCGCGCCATCAATAGCAGACCTTCGATCCACTGATCTCCCGACCGCCGAATCTGAAATAACCATAGATGGAACGGAAGATTGGGAAGTTGATGACGATGACGACGAAGACACAGAGACAGAGAAATTGTCCGAGGAGGAGGATGATGATGACGATGACGAGTCCAGTGCCAATGACGAAAAGCATCGTGCACAAGACGAGAAAAGATTAACTTTGGACTTGTCAAAGCACCAAGCTTTACTGGATGCCTCGACAAAGATGAACAAATCGCTGAAGTGTTGCCTCTTAATTACGGACCAGTTGATAAAGGAAGGCAAGAAGGCGTTAGAATATAATGTACGACCATCGGACGTTCGACTAGGTGGAAGAATCCTGTGCGACGAAGAAGATTATTACGGAAGTCCAATGGACTCAGTCGACGTTTCTGCAGCTGAAGAGACTGATGCAGAGTTAGAGACTGATGCAGAGTTAGAGACTGATGCAGAGTTAGAGACAGATGCAGAACTAGAGATAGGGACTGAGACGGAGACGGAAGATGAAGGGGGGTTTCACAACTCATATATACCACCAGAAGAGCTCCAGCCTGTTAGACATAGTCTGATTTAAGTGGTTTGTTTGCGGGGGATTAGGCGTTTTTACGGGAGTACTTGTTTTGATTGTTTCGAATGCGATGCGAATAACATTGTTGATTGGATTGAAGTTAGCGGGTTTATGGAGCTATAAGTTTCGCACCTCATTCTTTGGTGTTTTTTTCTTCTGTGTAATATGTACCACTTTGTACCATTACATTCGTCTTGGGCGCCTGTTCATACCCTTCTTTTCTTTCTGTTTAGTATTGGAGTAGCATCGCCACACCATAATACATGGAGTTCTTGTCATGTGCCAAGCTCTGTTTTTGATTGGAATTGACATCTTTTGCACAAGAAACCCACTCTATTCATACAATCCGACATAGCCACAAAACCCGTTAGTTAGCATCCTTCGTTGATTCCTCCCTTGCCCGTCTCTCCGCCTCCACCTGCTGCCGCCTCTGGGAAAGTTTCCTTGCCCTCTCTATTATCTGCCGTATGTTAGCCCTTGCTCCTGCTTCTGCCCCACATGAAAACGCACCTCTTTATCCTCCTGATCTCGGATCTCAAGCTCTCTAATCCAGGCCTGTTGCTTGTCCTTCGCATTCTGCTCTGCAACTTGTTGAGCAATATTCTTCTCTTTCTCACGCTGGTCTTGGTAGTAGTAGCTGCCCCCGATCATGGCCGCAATCGTGAAGGCCTGCGCGTAGATTCGCGCCCGGAACATCCGGTTTGTATACTCCTTATTGCCGGTGCGGATGGAGCGCGAGGCTTTGTAGAGGGCGAAGCAGGTGAGGGCGACACCGAGCGGAACCAGTGGTTCCTCCTTCAGGCGCCGGCTCAACTTCGCGAGCCGGTTTTCCTCATAAAATTCCCTGGGAGAGAAGATTTAGTTGCGTTCCAGAACGGGCGGAGAGAGACTTACGCGTTGCCATCGAAGGAGGAAGGAAGTGGACGGCCAGACATAACGAGTTCGTTGGTTGTGGTGAGGTCGTGTGATGTAGTGGATAGGAACGGGAAAACGAAGTGGGTGTAGACATCCGACGTCACCGCTTCAATTCACTCAATTCACTCACGGAGATGTCGGGCTGGAAATCCGCGATCATTCTCTCAAATCGCGCGAATTGCCGGCTGATTTTGGAGCCCTTTCGAATACGCGGCTTGCCTCGTGCTTAAAGGACGGGCCTGTTCCCCACAAGCTCTTGCTTTGCTGGAGGATGTCTTGCCCCTCCCGCGATAAGCGATAAGCGAGATCGTGTGTCACCCCGCACTGCTGCTAAAATTTCTTTCTGGAGTCACGAAGAGCTGCTTGTTTATATACAACCACACCCTTACAGACCGCAGAATGGCAGCAGAGGTTCAGTCCCCCACAACTAGCGGCCTGACGGACTACAGCTCCACTGTGCCCGATCTCCCGCGGCCCAAGTCTATGGTTATACAAGAGCAGGATGGCTCGCCCGATGTGAGTCCTCATTGCCACTCTAAATTACAATAATGGCTGATATGCAAAGTACCTGCGTCTCATCCTCACCTCCCGCATCTACGATGTCCTGCAAGAAACCCCCGTTACATCTGCCGTAAATCTCAGCGCAAATCTAGGCTACAAGGTGCTCCTCAAGCGTGAAGACCTGCAACCAGTATTCAGCTTCAAGGTGAGGGGAGCTTACAACAAGATGGCGCATCTTCCCGTCGAGGACCGGTGGAAGGGGGTAGTTGCCTGCTCTGCTGGTATGTTGCACCTCGGGGTGCGGCGAACACTGCAGACCTGACTCGGGATCATGACCGCAGGAAATCATGCGCAGGGCGTTGCCTTCTCCGCAAAACATCTGGGCATTCCCGCGACCATCGTCATGCCCCTCGGCACGCCGACTATCAAGCACCAAAACGTCTCGAGACTCGGCGGGAGGGTTATTCTTTTCGGACAAGACTTCGATTCTGCGAAAGAGGAATGTAAGCGGCTGGAGCTGAAGCATGGATTGACGAATGTCCCGCCGTTTGATGATCCGTATGTTATTGCTGGCCAGGGAACTATCGGGATGGAGCTCTTGAGACAGTGTAATATTGCGGAGCTGGAAGCGGTGTTTTGTTGCATCGGTGGAGGAGGGTTGATCGCTGGTATTGGAGTGTACTTGAAGCGGATTGCACCGCACATCAAAGTCATTGGTGTGGAAACATATGATGCCAACGCCATGGTGCGGTCCTTAGAGGTGGGGAAAAGAGTAACGCTGAAGGATGTGGGATTGTTTGCGGATGGTGCCGCGGTGAAGGTGGTGGGAGAGGAGACGTTCAGACTGTGCAAAGAATACGTGGATGAAGTTATTCAGGTATCGACGGACGAAATCTGTGCTGCGATCAAAGACGTATTCCAAGGTAATAAGCACCCCTCTCGTCCCTAACCTGGCTAACAGGGTAGATACCCGTTCCATCGTCGAACCCGCCGGTGCTCTTGCCCTCGCCGGCCTCAAAAAATACGCCACCACCAACCTTCCCTCTTCCCCGAACTCGTCACTCTGTGCCATCCTCTCAGGCGCAAACATGGACTTTGACCGACTTCGCTTTGTCGCAGAACGTGCACGTCTCGGAGAAGGGAAAGAAGTCCTTCTCTCCGTAGTGGTGCCAGACAAGCCAAAGGTGTTCAACTCAATGATGAAATGTATACTCCCACGCGCCGTCACCGAGTTTTCGTACCGCTTTGGCGACAGGGAGAGGGCGGTCATCTTCATGTCCATCATGGTGCAGGATAGAGACACAGAGATTCCGGAGATCTTGAAATGCTTTGAGTCAAAAGGCTTTCAAGGGCAGGATATTAGTGATAATGAACTGGCTAAGAGCCATGCGAGGTACCTTATCGGCGGGAGACTGCCGGAGGGTGTGGACATTGAAGAGAGGCTGTATCGATTCGGTAAGATCCCTACCACCACCACCACCATTGGGCTCAAAGGCGTGTGTATACTGATGTAGATGTAGAATTCCCCGAGAGGCCAGGAGCCCTCGGAAAGTTCCTTGACCTCCTCAACCCAGAGTTCAATATTTCACTCTTCCATTACAGGAACCATGGAGGCGGTGAGACCCGCCTACCCCTCCTCCACCTTTTCCTCCTTGTAGCTGACGCAACACGAATAGATATAGGAAAGGTCCTGGTGGGAATCCAGGTTCCTCCTGGGAAGAAGCCGGATCTTGATAGGTTCCTAGCCAAGCTGCAGTTTCCGTTTGTTGACGAGACTGATTCGGATGTGTACAAGAGCTTTTTGAAATAGCCATAGATATATAGACTCATTTTTTCCATGCGCTATAATTCTCCCGTCACACAACGGGTGTAGAATCCAGATACCCATCTCAATCCTTGAAATGCAGTACAAGGTAAACGACGACGGGACCCCAGGAAGCTGAGCATGTTTTTTCCCCCATGAGCTCTATGGCGAGGTTTGAGAGAGTTTCCTCTCGTTCTGGGATTTTTATTGTTTATCACTTTAATTCCCACGCGCCTGCCCCATAATGACCGGCGACTCTCTCCATACGTTTATTCAGTTCCCCTCAGGACCCGTGGTGTAACGTTTCCTCTTCGAGTGAGCATTGATGTTCTAGCCTCCTCCCATATAAACCCCCCTCCCCCTCCTCCCCTTCAGTTCCCCAAACTACCCGCCCTTATCTTCCTACTCCACACCAAAAACCCTAACCCAATGTCTCTAGTCGAATCCCACAACGCCCTCCCACTCGGCTCCATCCTCAGTCTCCTCCCGGCCTCCTCACTGAATATAACCCTACACACGTCCTCAACATTACCACCCGAGGCCTTTGCAGCCGCATTCGGGCTGGTACAAGGTAACATGATGGAGATGTACAAGCGCAGTTCGATGGGGTGGTCTGCGGCCAAGAAACGGGAAGAGATGTTGCATCCCGCGATGCGGTATCTTGTGTTTAAGGAGGATGAACAGGTGAAGGGGTTCACGAGTTTTATGGTTACTGAGGAGGAGGGGGTGGAGGTTATATACTGGTTTGTTTTTTTCCCTGGGTGCGGGGAGGAGGGACTGACGGGGACAGTTATGAGTTGCAGCTGGCACCCGAGGCGCAGGGGAAGGGGTATGGGGAGAAATTGATGATGCAACTGGAGGGGTTTGGGAGGAATGTTGGACTGCGGAAGGCCATGCTTACAGTGTTCACCGAGAATACTGGGGCGATACGGTTTTACAGACGGATTGGGTATGTATTTGTCTTGCGTGAATGGGTGATGCTGATGGATGGGTGGGTAGGTATGAGGTGGACGAGGTTTCGCCGGGTCCGAGACGGCTGCGGAGCGGGGAGGTCAGGGAGCCTACGTACTACATTTTCTCAAAACAGATCTGAAAGGGGAGCGATATTTTGTGTGGGTATCCATCTTAACTTTTTTCCTTCTTTTTACTTTGTTTTGTTTGGTTCATCTATTATATTTGTACAATATCCTTCCCCTTCATTTCGGGTCGTTCTGTTTCCCACTCGTCTCGGAGAACAGCAAAAAGTGCGTCTGCCACGATGACTGTAACGGCCAAACACCACACTAATGTGATGGCATAGAAGAAGTTGGCGTTGCCGGAGCCGGCATAGATCCATAGGTGATAGAAGGCGGGACCAAGTAGAGTTGCATAGAGCAAGGTAGAAGTGGCAAAGAAGGTGTAACGCATTACTGGGGTTGTCAGCATAGAGAAAGTGAGTGGTGAGGAAAGACGGTGCATACATGGGAATATGTGGCGGTAGAGCGATAGAAGGGAAAGGTAGAGTGCCGTATCTCCGATAGAGGGGTACGACTTAAAGATAGCACTGATCCCAAGAACTGTTGTAATCACAAAAAGCGGCTGTTTTCTATCATAAATGTCAGTCCCGGTTCTATGGCGTCACAGATATCACCCACCGAAGTCGAATGCACAGACCACCAACGTAAATCAAGAGGTGGAGCTGAAACACGCATAAAAAGAACTCTCGGAACGAGTCAAACATCTCGATGAAGAAATACCACCACAGCCCAACGTTGGGAGTCAGATCCGGGAGCAACAGGTGTACTCCATATGTTGAATACAGAAACTCCCACGAGTTTGAAGTGATGAAGTACGACAGTCCAAGCAATCCCGCCATCGCAGCTAGGAATATCCCCGTCTGCGTAGCGGCAAAATTGAGAAGCGTTGGCTTCCCAGCCGGCCGAGGATGCATATCATAGCACAGGAGTATAATGGCCGGCAGAATCAGAACGGGGTATAGCGACAGGTAAGACGACATGGCGAGCGCAAGAACAGCTGGCAAGCTGTCTCCCTGCACAGCTTTGGCGATCGAGGTGAGAATCACCGTGTTGGTGAAAACCAGCGTGGACCGGGAGAGGCATGTTGCAACAGCGAACGGATTAAGAAGGAACGCAGCGCCTGCCGCCCACGGAGGAAGTGAATTCCCCTTCCTGCTCGACGTATGCAGAGGAGTGACTGCAGATACACCCGAGGCAGCTATCTGGATGAGTGCAAGTGCCGACTGGACATCGGCGAGTATGTATATAAGGTTCGTGAGGATTGGAGAGTTCGGTAAGTTTGAAAAGAATGCTAGAAGTAGCGGTGCCTAATTCGCATTAGAGATCTGTGTGCAAGGACGATGATCTCTCTACCTGGTGGAAGATGCCGCCATCATAAGGAGAGACGCCGTGTGTATAGAGGAACAAGCCTTCTTGGAGTCGTTTAAAGCTGGTAACGGGAGTGGAGAGCTCGACGCGGTTTGTCAGGAGGTCCGGGAGTGAGGGAAACGCAGTAAACAGAAACAGACGGAGTGACACGGCGAAGACTATGATAGAGACGCTTCGCCGGTCCATAACGAAGGATAAAGGCGGGTCAATTGGCGGCAGCGTCAGCGAAGCATGAGCATGGCCTTGAAGGATGAGGGTGTGGTGCGGTGGTAGTGCAGCGCAGGCATCAAGTTTAGGAGACATGTGGCTTTCTTGCTCTCAGCCGCATCATTCCAACCAAACCTCCGCCTTCTGCCAAAGGGATCCTCCCAAACAACCAACCACCCTACAACCACCACCGCCAGCTTTGGTCTCTACCTTTCGAATCACTCCTTAACCGCTCGTTTCTCGTCTTACTTTGTCCACCCACTTGCTTGTTCACCGCTTTCTCATGGCTTTCGTCAACCCCTTTCGTGATATCAATATCACTGCCGCACCAACCCACTACCTCTTCAGATCGCCTTCAGCCCCAAATGCGGCTGCTCTCGTCGTCGACCGCCCCTCGGGGGACTTGAAAATGGTTCAGTCGCCTATGCTTGGTGGAAAGCGAGTTACCAGCATCGCCGGAATTTTGGGAATGATTCAACTGCGACTCGGTTCGTACGCTCAGACCCCTCTCCCCCTGGACAGAGGAAACCTCATAGCTTCAGCTTGAGTGAACGGATACTTGGGCGTTTGAATTTGCATCGCTGACACCTGAGAAGACAAATATATCATTATAATCACAAAAGCCAAACTCGTCGGCCGTATTCGAGGACATACCGTCTACAAGGTTGAAGCAACCGAGTTCCTGCCAATGCAGGAGCGTGCGTTACACGTGTGTTCCTTCTGCTGCTGCTAGGTGTCAGAAAGGGTGCTCACTAGATACTTTGTTTCAGGACCTTGATGAGGATACCTATCTTGCCTTGTTGCGTACACACATCCGAACGGCGCCAATGTACTTTTCATATTCCTTCGACTTAACCAACACCTTTCAGCGACAATCGGTGGCTAATCATTCGTTCCCACTGTGGCAGCGGGTATGTGTCATTGCATTTCCGTGTTGCATGGCTGTTGATACCCGGCGCTATGTATAGGCCGGAAGCGGACGCCTGACGCTAATGCTTGATGGTTTCTGTAGGTGGACGAACGATTCTTTTGGAATCGCTATATTCAGTCAGACTTGATCAACTTGCGGAGCACAAGTACCCACGTCGATCCTTACATTCTACCAGTCTTCTTTGGATTTCTCAAGATTGCAGCTACCAAGTTGAAGAATACACCCCTCACCTTTGTATTGATTACACGGAGATCTCGGCATCGAGCGGGAACTCGGTACCTGACTCGCGGAGTTGACGAGGCCGGCAATGTTTCGAACTTCAACGAGACAGAGCAAATAGTGATAGTCGGTGATTCGACTGGCGGGCTGGGTTATGACCAAGACACCGTCGGCGGAAACCGAGGAACTGAGAAAGTGCAAATTTTGAGCTATGTCCAGACAAGAGGTAGTGTACCAGTGTTTTGGGCGGAAATAAACAACTTGTCGTATACACCAAAGCTGCAGATTCGGGGTGTGGATACAGCGTTACCAGCGTCTCGTGCGCATTTCGATCAGCAGATCAAGCTCTATGGGGACAATTACTTGGTCAACCTAGTCAAGCAGAACGGTAGGGAGGAAAGAGTAAAGGCAGCATATGAAAAGATTGTCAAACTGCTCGTTTCGTCGCCGGCCGAATCAAAACAGGCATCGGAAAAGACATCAGAGCGGTTTAGGGAAATCGAACCAACAAAGAAGGAGCAGAGGATGGATCGTCTGCACTACATTTACTTCGATTTCCACCACGAATGCAGGGGCTTGAAATGGCATAGGGCGCAGCTACTTTTGGATAGGATTAGAGAGGGGCTACATGAGCAGAAGTACTTTCACTCGATTGAAAGCGGCGCAACAAGCAACGTCCAATGTTGCCAACAGAGTGTAGTAAGGACGAATTGCATGGACTGTCTTGACAGGACCAACGTTGTGCAGAGCATGCTCGCAAAGTGGTCATTAAACCGGCAGATGATTGATATCGGTATTTTAGCACCAGGCGAGGACATCGGGTCTTTCGCCAATTTCGAATTCACGTTTAGAAACGGTATGTTTATGTCTGGTCCATTTCATCCTTGATATTAAATTGATTAACAGCTTGGGCCGACAACGCCGACGTCGTCAGTCGTGCGTATTCTGGCACTGGTGCCTTGAAGGCCGACTTCACCCGTACCGGGAAAAGCACCATGGCTGGTGCTCTCGCGGATCTCTCCAATTCCATAACCAGGTACTTTCGCAATAACTACACGGATGGCGTGAGACAGGATGCCTACGACCTCTTCCTGGGCAACTACCTCCCCTCGAACAATTATATCTCTTCCCACCTGCTCTTTGTCGATCATCGCCCCATTATCATTCAAAGCATACCCTATATTCTCTACGCTGCCATCTTCCTCGAGTTTGCGTTGTTGATATTACCACGACAAGGGGATGGGCAGATAAGCATAAGACTGTTTGCACTGTTCTGGTTGGTGGTTGCGGTGTGGGCGATTATGTTTATCAGGGAATATGGAGTACTCTACGTCTCCTGGCCAAAGTTGAACGTTCCGGCATTTGCGATTGAGGGATATAATGAGGCGCTAAACCGAGTAAAGAAGGATAAGGTTGTTGGGAAGTGGCTAGCTAGTACTACGACCAGTGGCGGGCGAGAGAGAGGCGCAAGTATGGGAGGTGCGAATATCAGGTTGATACACTTAGAGGAAGGAAAGAAGAGAATTGAGTAAGGTGGCAGTGCGATTGCAGACACTATATTGCGAGGAATGAGGAAGAGGTGTAGCAGATTGTTTTGAGATATGCATTGTTCTTGGTGCTGGATTGAGTAACAGATATCCGTTGGCACTGCAGCGAGGTGGAAGTGATAGAGAGGGTGGGGGCGTTTGTCGTTGGATCGCTACAATAAGGGTTCTCTTTTGTTTTTGGATTTTTGTTAGCTCTTCTTCTGTTTGATTATGAAGTATTTTTTGTAATTACCTAGATGGTACCTGTCTCCGCTTTGTTGGATCATTCCCCTTTCCTGTGCACGTGGTAGTGGGCTTCTTCTTTTCATTTGTCTTATAGAATACAAGCATGCGTTGAGTGATGAATGGTTTGTATGCTACAACTAAATGCGTTGTTTACTCGACGATAGCGATATATCGAAATAGGATCCTACACGGTGAGATGAACAGCTACTGAGTACTTAGTATTGATCAGATGTCAGTATTTGCACAGGTAACCTTTAGTAGCGTCAGAAACTTACGGTAACAGTGAGCAAGCTTCTTCTTCCTCCATCATTCGAGACTCCCATGGGTGCTTTCCCTCTCACCTCCTCACTCTCTCTGGACTCATTGCTGCAAAAAGGACACCTACAGACAAGGAGAAGTAGTGGGAAAGACATTCATCCGGGCTCCCATGCTTGTTTCCTCTGCAGTAAGCAGACCCCCTCCCTCCCTCCTTCCCTCCCTCATCATCCCACCTAGTTAGCCAGGACCAGGAAGACGAGCTTGCGATTTGCATGTGGTGGGTCAACAGTTGCGTGCCCATACTGGGGGCCAGATCGTCGAAGCCAGAGTGGTTTGTTCCAAGGAGTCATGATGGCGGTGGAGGTGGTGGGGTTGGTAAGAGAAAGAAGCTATTCCCCGCCAGCCCTACCTATAGGATCATAATAAATCCAGTATAATACCCAATAAATCCTGTAGAAAGTCAGTCATCAGTCAAATAATAAAATAAAAGCAGACTAGAGCGGGATGATATGCGGGCAGTTGCGCTCACGTAAGTATGTATGTAAGAAAGTGGCTCTCATCGTGATGAGGGAGAAGAGATTGCGAATATACATATGGTTTAAGCTGTGAGTAGTGTATGTGAGGAGGAGGAGGAGGAGGAAAGAGGACGGATAGACAGACAGGTAGAGAAGAAAACCACCCAAATTTCAGCAGCAGCAGTGGGCGTGATATGCATGCAGTTCCATGCACGAAAATCGACATCTCCAACCAGCAATTCCCATAGGATCCCCAAGTACCTTAGTGGTAGTAAGGCAGGTTTTCTTCACCGCTCCGGCCACCGTGTAACACCCACCATCGTAACACACCCACGGGCCTCCGTTGTACAGAGCTGCAGAGTCCCACTTGTACAACATTCCTAACCACATATTGTCTCGGCCGCTGACGGTGCCTACACTCTTCAGCTACCATACAGCGTCAGATCTCAAATTGTACTTGTGTACTCTACATAAATCCCGCAGGAAAAAAGAAGAAAAAGCAAAAGGGACATCCGGGATATAAAAGATGATTGTAGCCAGTACGGAGATTACATCGGCTAAGGCACAACCCGTGGCTGAGAGACTGAGAGTCGAGTGAGCGTCTATGGATAAGGCATTAGGGTGCATGGCGGGGAGACCCGTTTCTGTGATAGTGGTATCGGGTTTAGTATCCACATAATGTCTATTACGCTTTCTCTACCAAGCAGTAACGAAATGTGACCTTCAGTTTAACATTAGGAACGCGCACTTATAGATTCGTCCGTGCAATTAAACGTCGAAGTTGTTAGTCATACGCTGTGGTCATATACTTATGTATCGTGATGACACTCAAGGACTCATTTTCCAGGTTGATGGTATAATGCGGTTCTAGATTTTCTGATAATGACGCAGGGTAGTGTACGTATGCTGAAACAATAGCCGATAACTTTCCTCCAAGAAGAAAAACATGTATTCAGTGCTCAATGATGCGTCTGCAAAACGTCCCCTTCTGCCATATTTTCCAAGAAAAAACGAAAGCGTAACGGAAATGACAGCGGTATATGAGAGTAAGCACGAAAATAAAACCAAACAAAACCACTGGGCGAAAACAATAAGGAAAGCAAACGTTCAGTGTCGAGACAGGCCGTAAATACATACTTCCCAGTGTCCCATTCCGCCCATTACCGTAAAAGGGCTGCAGATCACATAAGGTTGTATTGTTATTACGTCTTCTGTTGTTGAATCGTTGTGGATATGCGGATGGCGGGAGTCACGACTCTTGAACTTCCTGAAAGTCTAACGGCTGGCACTTCTTTGGTTCAACCTGGCTAGAACTCCCTCCATTCCCTCCTGCCCAGGTATTAGATATCACATTCCCACCATTCATGGGGTAGAACGAGCTCACCTGCGCAATGACTCTCTGAAGCCACATCCCTTCACCTTGAGGCCCAAATGGGTGTCTGAGATACTGGCTCAACGCTCTGTAGCATTCTGCTAGATATCCCTGGGTATCGGCCGGCAGATTATGGAAAAACTGATCTCGAGCGCACAGATCGCGAAAAGTGTAACTATCTCGCAAAGTCGAGAGGTACCCGTCGATATCATGCCCATGGCGTTGCTCTACCGACCAAAGATAAATGACCAGCGTAGTAGCGAACGACATTCGGTCTTCATTGCTGGGGAAGCCGGTGAAGTTGACTATACTGACTAGGTAATTGGCCACTTCCTGGGCAACCTGGGCCTTGTGTTCCAGGTTTGCGATATACCCCTCAACCAGCGGAACCACGCTGGGATCACCGAGGATGTTTAACAACTGCTGTGGTTGGGAAACGTAGGTGGGAGATCTTCTTCCACGACGGTCTCGACTAAAGAATGATGGTGGTGACCATATCTGCACAAGCCGGTCGGCCTGGGGAAGTCGAGAAAGCCTTACGCGGAGCACGCCGGCCCTGTAGTCTCCAACCGTAGAGTTAAGAACGTGGCTGGAGGAAGACACACTCGCAGTATTGTCAAGAAAAGAAAGGATATTCAGAAGAAGTTCTGAAGGAAGATCGTGGAGCATGTTTGACATGAGTAAAGGTCTTGGGGCTCTTGTGGGTTGTTTTTGTGACTTGAAAAGAGTGGTTTCTTGAGTGTATGGATGGATATGAAAATTGGTATCGATAAACTTGATTTTGAGCTCGCTGGCGTTGGAGGCAGCTTTGAATCTTCGAAGATGTACTTATGACTGGAGTGTTTGCTGATGAAAGATATTTCAAGGAAGCCCCACTGGCCTTATATATTTCTAAAGAAACTACGAAGATTTCGTGGTACTGATGCTATGATATGCATGGGTATGGGTGCATCTGTGATGTAAAGACGTATGCACTGCCAGGCCATGGATAGAAACCATCCACTCGGGCATCGATATGCAACGAGTTGAGCGGTATGACTGCAAACGTTGTGGTTGGATAGGAGGATGTCGGGGAAGATCTTGGGGAGGGCGAAAATTCTCCGGACGAGATAAATTGGGAAACGGTTTTCTTGCAGGACTCTGGAGGCGAAGAGCAATACAAAAACCTGATGCAACACGCAGGAGCCGAGACTTGCCAAAACACAATGTCTCTGGATCTATTTGTGTGTGTGGTCCAACCCTCTGCTTCCTCGTCCTCGTTCCATCACCCCTGCGTTGCCTAGACTTGCAGGGTCAGTTGTTTGACCAGTAGTTGAAGTGAGGCAGGATGAGGAGGAGTAGGAGAAGACAGAGGCGAGAATTCAATAGGGCTGGCCCACACCCGACCCGTGATTCTCGCTGACGCAGGCACAAGAACGTCAGAGTGGGTCTGAATACAACACAGCAAGCACCAAAGGCATTAGGATGCATCATGAAGAAGCCATGTAATTGATGACGTCCCCACATCTTTGGTGGATGTATTATGCTTGCTGGACGTCCACGAATTTCAACTCAGTTACTAACTGCTAACCTCAAAAGGTGGTAGATGTGCAGATGCATAACCGCTGGGTCAAGGTAACGTTCCTGCAGCTTTACCCAAGAGGGTGGTCTGCCATCTGATTCGTCGAGGGCAGATGTCAACAAACTTGCATCCGGCAAAGGGGACAGATATCCATCGGGGATTAGACCCAACCGCTCGGGGACTGGAAAGCTCGGCAGTGGGGGGAGGTCAGATGGATCAGCAACACAACCAAAAAAGTGTACGTGAGCATAGTATCCAAGCCCAAGGTATGGATGGATGAAATCTTCAACCGTGAAGTTTTGGTTGAGAGGAGGTGGTGGGTCCAATGGCAGGGACTATGGCTGGGGTAAACAGGTAAACAAGCGAGCTCTGACATTGGATTCCTCGGAGTATGGGACAGAGATCAGTACCCCATCCTCCTGCGTCCTGCGGGTGTTTGTTTCAGTTCAATACTCTTTGCACCGCCTCGCTGGTCACTCGGTTGCTGGTCAGAAGCAGGCTTTTAGCCTCACTGATTGGACAATGCAGGAATAGCACCAGCTATAGCACTAGCCACGGGACCAGGTGCTCTGAGTTATAGGTGATTGACTCAATATCTAGTAATAGGAAGTCGGTACTAAGTAAAAGTGATGTCGATGTGAGGGCGTGAGGGCGTGAGAGAGTGTTCTGTAGTGCAGGCTTCTAGAAGGATTCGACAAAGTCTTGCTATTCGCTGTGGTGGTGCCACAAGGAATAAGCTCTAGTACTACCAACTTGATTGGTTGCCGCCTTTGGTGCGAGCGTTGCCTGTTTGGGCAAGTCTTCTTTTTCCCTGAACCTCACCTCACCCCTCCTCACCTCTTCCACCCAACCGAGTATCTCCATTCCCAGACGGACGAACAGACAGACAGACAAACTAAATCTCGCTACTGGCCTTGTACATTCTGTTATAACTGCCGTACGCTTCGCTCGCACAAGCATGATTCTCACATCGTCCGTAGCCCTGCGCGGCAGTTTACTACGGCTTACCGCCTGGTCTCCGACTATAACTCTGGCCCGATCGTTCACCTCGATCCCAAACACCCTCAGTTCTCGGCTGCAAGTTCCTTGGATACTGGGTTCAGCGGCTCTGCTTCATCAGCAGCCGCAGATGCGGAGCATGAAAGTTCGTGCCTCAGTCAAGAAGCTATGTGATGGCTGCATGGTATGTCTACCACAAATTCTGCTATTACTTCCTCAAATTATCTGGGCGGCGAATTGAAATCCAGGTTACACGCCTATATGGGGTTTTTTATTATTTTTGTTTTTTTGCCCTCTGGCGTCTATTTTTCTTGCGCTGTATTAGCCCCCATCCCCCCGATACAGCCTTACTGACAAAATCTGCCTTGCGTCCTCTAAACAGTCTGTCCGCAGAAAGGGACGTGTGTACATCATCTGCTCAAAGAACCAGAAGCATAAGCAGCGCCAAGGTTAAGGTGGTTACGTACTTCGGGTGTCGAAGTGTATGATAGTGCGGGAATAGAGACAAATGATATGTACTGTACCTGAGTCATTTAGTACGATATGAAATAGAGAGACAGGGGTGGGTTGATTTCAGCTGGAGAGTGTGATTGGTGGTAGGAGAATGGTCCAAGACTGAGGGAATGCTCGCTTCCACCTGGAGAATACGAAGATATTTTGGAACCGGTTTGCACTGTGGAAGTCCCGAGGTCGTTAGTTTGTCCTTCTACAGCGGAGTGCTGAGAGGTATCTATCGACTGGAAAGTCATGACCTATACTTCGTGTTCCTATTCTTGAGTTCCTTTTTATGTACTTAAGTATATATAAAGAACTTTCTTTCTTCTTTCGGTTTGGGCTGTGTCCTTGTATCTTGCTAGTGTCAGGCCTGGGATTCAAGTTGTTACTATAATGTGTGCAATCCGGGAAAACAAAGGCCCGGAGTTGTATGCGACAGCTGGATAACTGGATAACTGACTGTTGTTACCGTGAATAGATTTATATCCAAACCGGAACTTTCAAAACTCCGAACCAGGCGAAGCGCGAGATACTCCGCCCAAGACATCCGCTGCTGCTGCTGTACTGCTACTGTAACAGCTTAAGCTTGTGTCACTCATCATTTCCCCGATCGGCGGTCCCGCCAGGCCTTGTTTCCAAAAACAAACATGTCCCCACCCCAAGTCGCCCAATTCATTCAGTAGTGTGAGATGTGTATTTTTGGATTGTCTAAGCTGCTCTAAATTGACTAATGAATGTGCTGAATGAGCACAAAGAAGCTTTCTGCGCCCGGCTCGATCGGTAGCTGATGCATCTATTTCGGCGTTTAGTGCAGACATGGTACTGTAGCGAGTATTAAGGTACAAACTAAATTCTAAAAATGATACTTCTAAAGATCAAATAATGTAATTGATGACAGTTACCTAACAAACGACAAAATTGGACTTGGGGGACTGGGAAAATGTCACTGGCGGAAAGAATTGTCTTCGAAATCTCCGCGGGTGAAAGGGCAAGATAGATAGATAGATCGTAGACGGGATAGATAAGGAATATAAGGACTGGTTATATTATTACTGTATTTTTGCGTAGATTTCTCGTTATCAATCCTAAAAATACATACGTTATGGCCGAGTTTACGGAGCCTGAAACCGTCCACTTGAACATTTTCTCAACGTCCGTTTTCCGGACCAACCATCGGTGTTGGCCGAAGTAGAGCAATTCGTCAGCTTTGATAGAACCCACTGGGGATTGCAGACGTTGGTATTTGTTCAATGGAGGATAGTCACTCGCACTTGGCTTGAGAACCCAGCAACCGGACAAGAACACCTTACTAAGTCTACATGCAAGAAGGGGGTTTTTCAACGGCGGTCGTAAGACCATTATCCTTATATGACTATTATCCAACCATCTGAGTACCGTTTTTGACGGTTGTCAGACGGTCAAAATGCTTTTACAACAGTTGTATGATAACGACGGTCTTACGACCGCTGTTAAAACCCCCCTTTTTTCATACAGTACTTAAGTATCTATTATAGATTGGTTTATAAAACGTGTAAGCCTATTGAAAGGACTTATTACTGCGTCTCTTATATCATTTTATATCATTCTTATGAAAGAGCTTTTCTGATATAAGTCTTCTGACAATAATTTTATAAGCATGACAGTCAAATAAATCTCTGCAATTGCCTTACAAGCTTTATTGGCTCACTACAAGGTACTTAGGCAGCTACAAGAAAAGAAATTTATAAGGCTGGAAACTGGATGTAAAGTTACTCGACAGACCACTAAAAGTGACTAAATGACATAAATTGAAGCATACGTATATACCAACCACCTTGTGGAAGACAGGTGAAAATAACAAACCAAATTAGCCTGGTGGCGGTGGCTATTTTTCCTTAATGCTGGCTATAATACCTGACATGGATAGCTATGTTATCTGGTTCTCGGTATGTTGAGGGTTCATACCACTACATGAAGAATATTCCTGTGAAACGGGGGAACAGGACTGCTTTTTGGGCGTTAAACTGGGATTTGGGCTCCTGGGAATATCAACAGGATTATTTACTAAAGCTGCCATGATGTAAAATAACTACTAAATTTATTCTCACGATTCATTTGTACTGACCAAAGGCCCTCGAGAAGTTCGCAACCTAGTGGGATTCTATGTCGGGGAATAACTTGGATCTACGGAAGAGCGGCTGCGCCAAGGCTGTTCTTAAATCTTGCGAGACCTCACTGTTTCCAATAATCCAGGAGAATGCCTCAGTAGTCTTCTCCCACTATATATTCCACTAGGATACTTTAAGCTGTTCGAATTGTGAGGCTCCTAAAAATGTACCCAGTGCCGCGTAATTGCTGTCGAGCATATAGGCGCATGCCTCAGGCAAAGTTCTTCACCTGCAACTCCCAACCAACACATGTAAGCAGCTTTTCTAGCTGCTCCAACCGCGGTCAATCTGCATCACTCAAGATTCTACAGGTAAGAGCTGAAAGGCCCCCATGAAGCCATGCGGAGTCTAGCCACGATTTTCACGAATGCACAATACTTGTTGACTGATCCACAAATCCGACCCATGACAAGTGCCACCTCCATTACGCTAATTTAATACTCGCAATTTAATACTCGTGTATCGGGCCCTCTTGAAAGTATACTTGCGTAAATGGAAAGGATTTCTTCCTGTCGAGGTTGGACTACGAGCCTCCACCTGTGGCGCTCCTAGCGCCTCATATGTGGCGCAGAGTGTATAAAAAGTATCCACCGATTTGACTGTGGCAATGTCCGCAAAGAGGATTCATTGACGAAACCCGAAACCGAAGGAACGAACAAACTGGGAAGCCCTTAAGACTCCCCTGAACAAGTGTAGCCTGGCTCTGCAAAGCCAATGACTGAAGTACGCCAGTAAATGAAGAAGCGGGGTTATACCTGTGTTGGTGGTGGATGTGCGATGGTCTGTGAATTCTTTCAAGCCTTTATAGGGAAGAACCGAAAGAAGACACCGATGAAGCCATGTAGATACAACCGCAAGTTTTACCAACGCTGGGTACGTTTTGACCCAGATTGTAGAGCCCAGACATGATCAAGAATATGCAACCGTCAGGTCGACTATGAAATAGAACTACAGGCTTACAGATCTTGTACATAGAAGCTTTGATAAGAATATTGAAGGTTAAAGTTGGCATTGATGTGGGAGTCCTTAAAGCTGGTGATCATTCTGGAGAGATAGAGAATCAGGAGTTGAGCTTCACGATTTTTTGAGGAGCGCACATGGATTCAAGATTCCGTCTTGGGTCTATTTATTCTGAACAAACAAAGGTCTACACACAGCAAAACTGGACAGTTACCGCCCAGAAAAATTTCTATATCGCCATAAATTCTCTCTACTAGCTAGTCCGCCACCATCGTTGACGGAATCCCGGTGGTTCGCCCGAAGGAAGTGGCTGGGTACTCCAGAGAACTGGGCCCAAACCACCGTAAAAGAGCGGCAGACCATGTTGATTGTCTGCAGTGGAAACAGTGTATAAATAAGACCATTGCTCTGGTCCAACATCCATCAATCGGGATGTCATAGAAAGCTGAAGGAACAAAATCTGCTTTGGATTTCGTTAGCGAGCGCACAGACCACACCTTAAGTTAACTTAAACCGTTTCCACAATCGCACAGACCACACCTAACATAAACATCTACACAATTGCTCACTCGCCAAGCTCAGGTACATTACACTAGCGCTTCAGCGATGACTCCAACATCATAACAAGTAAGGGCACTTAGCATCACAAACAACCCCTAATAATACCCGGGAGACCTCCCGGATCGAGATCGAGAAGTTTACCAACCAAACTGCATAATCCCACTTCAACCTGCGGCTGTCCGCTCTCTGTAATGGGGATTTCTAGTAGTCACAGATCGGCGCCGCAGGAATGATTATTGAACACAATGTTCAGTACCCGTTTCTAGCGGTTCCACAAGAGCCAAATCCGATCCCGAGGACAATCTCCTGGGACGAGGAGCTGACTCTGGTGCTCAGGGTTGATTCCCCATGACATAACTAATTTTAGATCTACTAGCCATCTACCGAACAGTCCTATGAGGGCTTCTTGTGGGGACGGGTGTACCCGTGAAAAGCCCTTTTGTGTCTCGGTTGGTAGCATTGAGGACTTTAGGGGCTATGGCGACTTCATCCAAGATGACCTGAGTAGTGACAGGGGGGCCTCGCAAGCTGGCTATGCCAGGAGGATGTGTATTTAGGTTTCTTATGTCCGTCATAGGCCTATGGCCTCAATACGAGTACGATTCAAAGTGGGGCAAGGAATGATCTGAGTAGTGATTGGTGTGGGACGGAATATTCCGGCCCTGAGACATGAGCCTGGCATTGGAAAGACGTAAATCTAGGCAACGAGGTGTCTTAGTTTTTTTCTACGGTCTTAGAGCGACTCGGGACTCTGTGGATGATATTCGATGGTATTGCGCGCCTGAGCGGCGGTGAATCTGGCTCCCCGGTTCCCGCCGCCATTACTTCATGGGAGTCTTTCCACCATATTACTGCACCGGCATCACACTGTACCGGGCACTGAGGTTCGGACACTGTCTGCTGCTGGCAGATAATATCGTTTTGGACAGCCAGTGCTGACGGCTGCAGAAGAGGACAGGGTTATGGAAATGATGGCAGTGCATTGAAGAAGTGTAGGGAGAATGGGTGGGGGGTAAAGGGTGGATTAAGTGCTATATGGATCTGTTTTAAATGTATAGTATATAATTGAACTTGAAGGTGCTGACAACTTTTACTGCTTGGACACTGGCCTGCTGGCGCTCACAGAGGCATATAAACAGCTGGACAGACACCCAGTGCTGACTGCTGACGTCTGAACCTTAGTAGTCGGTACAGTATATGACAGCTGAGTGGATAACATGTCTGAGAGACACTGAATCTCTCCCTTAATGCTATTCAATGGGCCCAGGTACCCAAAATTACATCTCTGTACTGTACTTAGCAAATAGATATCCAAATACAAAAAAAAAAACGCCAATCCAATTATAAAACTTAAGTGTCAGCCTATCGACCCCAAATTCACCGCCCATCCAAAGACGCCTGGCCGTACCAATTCCTAAAACAAACTGCCCTCATCCGCACTAGTCTCCCCCTCTGTCTCCGTAACCGTTTCATCTGCCGGATCCATGTCCCCCGGTTGAGGTTGAGGGTGCAGCTCCATCCTCCTCTCTTCGCCTGGCGGCGGGCCGCCGCCAAACTCAACGACTCTCTTAAGCATAGTCATGCTTCCTAGAATCAGCAGGGTGCGTCCTGCCACATCAGAAAATAACTCACCGCTCCCCAAAAACCCTCGCCAGCTCGACTATACCAGCACTTGGCTTTACGCCCCTTAACCCCAACTCCACGCCATCAATAACCAACATTTGCCCTCCTTTCCCCTCTTCCCCCGCCATCTGCGGAGCTTCCTTCACCGTCGCCTCCACCAGCTGAAAGTCTTTGCTAAGACTATGTGCCTCTCTCACGAACGCGCCGTGCTGCTCGTCAAAGTCGATATCCACTGTAATTATCCTGTCCCGCCCATTCGGTGGCGGCAGGTCAAGCGTAGGATCCGTGAGGTCATCGGCAAAAATGTAGTGCACGTGGGGATGCGCATGGCTAGGGTTCGAGGGTGTGGGCGAGATGAGGGTGAAGAAGGGTTGGAAGCTGGGTGGGGGAGGGGGTGGAGCTAAGGGAGGTGGTTGGAATGGTTGTTGTTGTGACGGTGAGGCTTGGAGGTATTGCTGGTTCGTGGAAGGTGAAGACATCGTGCGAGTGAGGTTGTGAAGCCTAGCAATGAACCTTGCTCATGTACTCACGCGGCCGCCTGCTATATTGGGCACGTGATGTGGCTTCGATTTGGTTAAGTAACGACAAAGTCCGGAAGAGAGGGGATTTGGCCCGATTTTCCGGTCCCTTGGCACTGTTTTCCGACCCTCATCGTTTTCACCAAGGCGCGTAATTCGAAACACCAACACCATTCCAGCGCTCCAATGTCATTCCAAGCGTGAAGGGTGCGTCCAACAGCACCCAACAGAAAAGCAAGCCACGGTCATTCAGATATCCTATTGTTCTGTTGAATTTTTAAAAGCCCCCTTTCGAACTACATCTACATCATCCCCACCCGTAATAGACCAGCCTACCCAACCTCCGGTCATGGAAATACCTGAATCGACCCGGTTCGGTCTGTACTCATCGGGATTGTTTGACTGAGGCTATTATCTATTCGGGGCTCTCGCGAGGTGCCTGGCTCAAATTCACTTGGACATGTGCTGGTAGCCATTATGTGCCTAGTCGTCTCTCCATCTATGGACTTCTTAAGAAACTCCAGGACAAGGCCATAGGAAAATAAGCAAGAATAAAAAAAGACACAAACACTATTCGATCCGCGCTCGACCAAGCTCAGTTCAGCCACGCAATACTTCGGCAGAAACCTACATACGCCGCTGGCGTCAAGCAGACTCTTCTTGCAATCCGCCATAGGCAATTCCAGTAAGCTCAGGGACTGGCGGCTCCCGGGAGTAGGTATTCGGTGGTGGTGCCGGTGTTTGTGCCAAATGTGGGCCTTAAAATTAGCTGCGGGGGTGCCGTGATACCGTGAAACTAGTTGCAGTGGGCCTTAAAGCGAACGGATTTGGGTGCTGCAATGCCGGTGGAGGGCCTAAGAACGAAAAATAATATAAAATAACATGATTTCCACCGCTTCCTATAGTTGATTATTGTATGCCATGACATCATAGAGACTATAGGGCCCTGTAGGTATTTAGTCTAAGAACCATTTGCCCTGGTCTCAAACGGTCTAGAATTCTTGCCCTGAAAACCATAGTCTAGTCACTCTTGAGGCTCTCGGCAGCCACGGACCACTCCACCGTGCCCTCCGAATCGGTGGGGCACATCTGGTTGAGGCCTCGAAATTGGGCCGAGTGGCACAACAGTCGATCATCGAGAGAGATGTGGTGCGATGTAAGGCAGTCTTCGCCACCTGGGAGAACTGTTATATTCGTGCCTTGCAAATATTGCGCACGTCTATTCTGATCGTCCTCAGTTTCGGCTGAGTGAGTGAGTCCTCTAAACCAGGGTGGTGAACCGTGTTCAGGACTTTCCAAGCGACGAGTTTCACGTGCATTTGCTTTCTCCTTTGACAGCGGAGTCGTGTTGATGGCGGATGATCCATGCGTTGGAGCTGATTTACAAGGATATCGCTGATCTCCCGTCGTTGCATGCAGCACGTGGCGAATCAACGTTTTCTCGGGAGTTTCGATTGACTTGATCGAAGGCACTCGAACCTTCTCTACTTTGTTGTACGCGTTCGGGACAAAAAGGCAGACTATAAGGGTACAGCCCGTGAAGAGGACTCAATCTTAGATGTTCTTGTCTCCTGTAACGCGTGTCAATGAGGAGATTAAAGATGAGTCAATATGTCATATACATACCAGGTATTTTTCACCATAACTCATTTTCAAGCTCTATAACCTGAGCTGGGTCTCCATTCTCCGAGTCATCTTCATCTGATGTGTGCGTGTGTACAGCAATTTATTTCTACCTATGGCCAGACGCGTTTGACAATGCCATCTTGCCGCACACTGATTAGTTCCACTGTAGCGCGTACATGATCGATCACCTCTTCCCGGTACGGTGCTGAAAGGGCTGCATCCCCCACTATATCGTGCACCTCAAGCAATTGCTTTTTTCAATCCACGGAGTTGTAGCAGACTCTGTACCTTGACGCCGTCGTGAATCTCCTCTTCTAAAGTACTAGAACAAAAGTTTTCATGCAACTGCCGCAATGGATTCCTTCCAGTGTACTCCTGGCCCGATTAACCGATTAACGGGGCCAAGCACCTTAAAATAGGGTCAGGACACCATTAGGTACTTACTGTACCAAAAAAGCCCCGTTTATTGATGCCAAGTTAATGCTGTATTAATGTTGAATTCTTTATAAATGTATACATTGGCTGAACTTGTGGGGTATTTCAGAATTTGCAACAATATCAATTGTGGGATCAATTTCACAATAATGTAGCACAGAAGACCACATTAGATGGTATATTGATGCCACATTGATGCTGGATTGCTGTCATATTCAAAATGATGTGCATTGAGTTAAATAGTAGAGCTATACTATATTACTTCCACATGTGTATATTTCGCACATGCCTGCACACACCTGCACATGCCTGCACATGCCCAATGGCTTGCCTCCAAGCCCAATGCTGCCAGCTGACTGACATATGGTAAAAAAAATATCTCTAGCATGATTTGAACCTGTTTCAGTGGGTATTGTACACACCCACTAACCACTTCACTATGTATGTAGTTTGCTGAACATAACATTATGTTAGGGCTATTTGTAGGTATACTGGTTTGTTACTGTCACATCATTGTGACAAGAATGTGGAATGCCTGCCACATCTATGCAAATGCTCAATACTGCTCAATTGACCAATATTACCCCATTCAACTAAATACTCAATCATTTACAATGTCATATTTGCTGGTATCTTGTATTACTGTGATATTTTGAGCTATTCCCCAGTAATTGGAATCTTAAATTTAGTAATATGCTACAATCACTGGACTCTGGGAGTCATGCTGCACTCGGGTAAATGTGGCACTGCAGTCACATCAATAAACGGGTTTTTTTTGGCATAGTAGGTAGAGTACTCGGGTCAGGCTGTAGAAGATCGGACGCCCCATTTCTGGCGATGGATTTTGCTGTGGGAGCAGGGTGTTGAGTCACTATTGGAGTAGTTCCCGCAGCGTCTGGTGGACCTCCAGACAGCAATCTAGAGCCCGGTCACAGTCTCAGGTGTCAGAATTCGAGCTCCAGATTTACCGGTGCTCCAGATGTCAGTCTCAGAGTTCACAGCAAACAAAAGTGGAATAGTTTATAGCCTGCCGAGAATTTTGGCTTCGATAGTAAGAACTAAACACCAAGCGATCACCACACTAAACAAGCGATCACCACTAAAACACCCCGCTATCTTTTCTATAGTATCTGAGACTGAGACTGCGACTGAGAGCAATGTTATGCTGCGGGGTGAGAGTGGCCTCCAGATTTTTGAGACTGAGACTGTGGCTCGGTCTCAGACGCTGCGGGAACTACTCCATTGACTAAGGGGTGAAGCTAAGAACAAAGTCAAAGCACACTGGCTTTGCCCTTTCTGTTAATATTTAGATTGTGTTATGACTATTGCTATACCATATCTAGTCAGTTTGTTATGGTAACCTGCTGGAAAAGGAGCGTCCGATCTTCTGCAGCCAGACCCGAGTACTCTACTCTGCATGGAGCTTGGATCGCAGAGTGGTACATGCGCAGCTTGGCATATATAAAATGTCGGTCCCATTGAGTTTGAAGTTTGTTACTTGTACAACCCCATTTCGCAGGGAATGAAGAGGACCAGCAACCCACTCTCCAGTATAAATAAATACACAAGAGTTGTGCCAGGGAAAAATTCAATCGCATGGTATCTTGAGCGAAATATGTATAGAACGGCTAAAATCAAAAGTAGTGACGAAGAAACCCGCAAAACACCAGAAATTAAAAAAATACAGAAGCAACACCGGGTTAAAGAATTAGCAATAAATCACCCATCCCCCTATCGCATCCGCCGTCTAGTTGTGATCGTTGTCATCTCCAACCCATCCTTCATATCCGATGGGTCGTCCGCCTTCCTCTTCCTCAAACTTCTCCTTCTCGAAGTCGTGTCATCGCCCGTACTGAAAAGGGAATTCTCCTTCAGCTTCATGTTGGATTCGACTAACCCTCGGTCATCGCCTGGTTCTCCCGTAGTAAGTGCGATATCCCGGAGCACCTTTTTTTTGGTGACAGTGGGGTAGAAGGCCGCACCAATACCTGCCCCACCTGATTTCGGATCAGTCAATATCGAAGGTGCATTGGGGATCTGTTTCTGAGGAGAGTTGACCTCTTTCTCCCCCAGCACCGGCCTGACAGTTTCTCCTCGAGCTCTAGCAAGTACCTCTTCTGCCGAACTGGTGCTAGGCAGAGTCGTGGGGAATGTATATTTTCTCTTGCGAGGTGTTTGGCCAGTTGGAAGGCATTCTTTGAGAGATTCGGATTCTACATTTCCGCGAAGTTGAGATAGGCGTTGCTGAGTACTTTGACTGAACGAACTGAAGGCGTCCAAGCTCGTAGATGCCATGCCCGATACCTCCTCGATCGACTGGAGTTCGTCACGAAAGCGTGTGATAAGACCCGAAAAGTTCTCGACAAATTCGTGCCCACCACCGTACAAATCGTGCAGACTCTGCAGTGAGGCTTCGTGGTGGTTTTCGTTCTGAGAACGGGCTCGTGTCACGAATTCATCAAGGGCTTGCATCTGGACTCCGACATCTTCCGTTTGTTTTTCAACGAGCTTGATGGTCTGAGCATGAATAGACTTCGTAATATCTTGAATAGTGGAGTTTCGGTTTTCAACGTTCTGTTAGATGGTGTTAGCAAACGCTCTAGAAGGTCTACGCTGCAGATTCAGCTTACCTGCCAGTCCCGGGCCAGGACGCAACGGACAGTCTCCTTCGCATCGCAAAGTCTCGAGTAGAAGTTCTCCTCACGAGCAGACCAAGATTCCATACCCTCCTTGTGAACCTTAGAAGCTACCTTCAGCTGGGTTTGGGTGGCACCAATCTCCTCCTGAACAGCTTCGATACGTTCCGTCAAACGCTTGTCTTGTTCGTCCGCAGTACTGTTTATGAGTGTAGCAATCTGGGCGATCAAATCCTGGCGGTCTTTTGAAGCCCTTTCCCGCTCTTCCACCAATATCATCTGAAGATTTAACTGAGCAGCAGCAGTAGCAGCGCTTGCATTTACTGCTGCTTCTGAAAGCTCGCGGCCGGTATGCTCAATCCCTGACTTCTGTGCAATCATATGTTTTTGGGCCTCGCTGACCATGATCTTGAAGCCCTGGTTAAATCTATCATACGATTGGCGCAACTGAAACCTGTTAATAATTGCTTTATATTATAGGGATTCACACCATACCTCGAATCTAAACTTCCCAAGGTCAGTAATGACATCGTTTGACATTCGCTCAGCCGCATTGTTCAAACCCTTAAGGCCATCACCGATGCGAGTCTTTATATCTTCCCTTAAAACCTTGATTTCCTCTAGGACCAAGTTCATTTCGTCTTTCGACCCTACCAAGCTGGATTGTCCTTGCTGCTTTGCGGTTTCAAACTTTGCCAAACGTTCTTCCATAAAATCATAGGCCTTTTGCAACTTTGTCGCCTCAAGCTCGACAAAAGTCGATATTCGGTCGGAAATTTTTCCAGACAAGCTTTCCTGTTCTTCGGCAAACATAGTAACCGCTGCCTCCACCTCCTCGGTAGCTTGCTTTACCCGAGAAGAGCTTTTCATCCAGATTGTGTGGTTTTCGACTTCTACGTTCGCCATCCGACCAATTTTGGCACGCAGTAGATCGATGTCCGAAGTCGTAGAGCGGGCAGTAGATATAAGGACATTCCCGGCGATGCCCAACTCTCTTTCGGTCTTTTGATGTGCCTTTCTAATTATAGTCTCCTCCTCAAGTTTCGTTGTTGTTTTTGTGAGGTTGAGCTCGGTGCTTTTCAGGACCTCCTTTGTTTCTTCTAAGTGCCGGATCTGTTCCTCCAAACTGGTTTTGGTATCCAACAGATCCCTCATAGTATGCTCAAAATTTTCGCGTAGGCGCGTTATTTGGCCGTGCAAGAGTTCTTCCTCCCGCTTCGCTTCCTCGACCTCATTTTTTTGGAGCTCCAAGGACTCGTTTATGCGGTTGAATTCCTCTTGAGACATGTAGATACCGTTTTTTAGCCGAGAAGCATGAAGGGCAGACTTCAATCTTTCAATATCCGTAACAAACTCGGCTATCACAGTCTTCTTATTCAACATCTGGTTCACTTGAGGCTTATTTTGGATATTCTTGGCCCGAGATGCATAGTCAAGAGTTGACATTGTTTCCTCGAGATTCATTTTTGCTGGCGATATGGTTGCAATAATAGTTGTCTTAGTACGTCCACCGAGAGAGTCTTGCAAAAGACGAGTAAGTTTGGACTCTCTAGTGAAATTTCCATTAGACTGAATTGGCTACGAATGGTTATGCTGTAGGTTCTTACCTGTAAGGAATATGAGATGATTTGTCGACCAAAGCATTGATGACCCTGCCTAAAGTCAACAGACTTTGATTGATCATACCAGCTTCTCGGGCTCGCTTGTTTTCGGCGCCAGACCGCCCAACACTCTCAGATCCAGCCAAATCAACAAGATTGAGCTTGGCAGTCCTGATAAAAACTTCGCCATCCTCTGCAGTGTCCCTGACATTCACTGTTATGGTAAACACAGTATGAGAACGTGAACTAAGGTCATTGCATTTCGTTGCGGCCACCTGACGCTTGTGGCTGCCAGCCTGAAGAAGCGCAACACCCTGCGTAGCTGACATGATGAAGGTCTCTTCCATTCCTTGAACGATAACCCCCCCTTTCCCATTGGCAGCATCGAATATCTTGACTTTTTGGGACTCGTCACAAGTCAACAGATCTCGTAGTTCTTCATTATAAAGCTCAATGAAAGAGCACTTGACCGACTTATCGCCGTGTTCAACGCTTCTAAGTTTTTCAAAAAGCTTATATAGAACACGAGGAATGATACCCGCAAAGTCGGCATATGTCCCAAACTGGTCGGACATATCGCCGGTCATTGTATACGTTTTTCCGGTTCCGGTCTGCCCGTACGCAAAAATGGTGCAGTTGTAACCATCGAGCACCTATCCAATCACAATAAGCACTATACCAATTGCAAGCTACTCCAGCAATACAACACACCTCGTTTAAAAGCGGCGCCACAACATTATCGTAAATCCTCTGCTGATCTGCATCGGGCCCAAAGGTGCGATCGAATGTGTAAAGTTTGTTTTCCACTGACGCAAGAGGTCCCAATGCCAAAGCAACTTCCGTAGTGCTAGGATGCGATACTACCACATTGCTATTCTCGCTCTTTTCTCTTTCGGATCTTCCCCTGCACCTGACTATAACATTGATATTGGCCTCATTGTTGCCTTCGTTTTGGGATTCTGCAGAAGCCTTCCTTGGAGACATGGTTCCAGCACGCGACCTTGGGTCGCGTGCGGACATGGAGGGTACCGGTGAACTTAGAATACTTGGGTTGTTTCTTGATGAACTTGTGCCAGATCGTACGGGAGGGCGCATCGAGCCTTGGGCAGTGGTTTTTCGGAGTGGTCCTGTTGGGAATCGCGAAGAGCCATTCATGGCTCCTCAGGATAGCGAGTAGCGGGATGCGAGGCGAGGCGATTGATTTATCGGGATACTGATGGCAGATAGAATACGTAATTTTGCGCGGCACGCAATATGTGAGTAGTGTGTAGATGGAATGGCAAATTATGGGACGTTGGTGTAGAGAGGGTTTCGGCGGTCGTTTGGCTGTCGTGTTGGTTGCTAGACGAAGGAATGTAAACAAAGAACCACAACAAACAGAGCGCCAAGCCGGCAGGTGCGGCAGGGGCGCGATGATGAAAGTGACTCGAACTTCACTGAAGTACTCTACGTAGGTATTACGGGAGACACAACACATAGAGCATAAACTTTCTCTCGTGTTCGTACATCTCCTGTGCGAGACAAACTGTAATACCAGGGCTAGAAGCAAAAAGGAATAAAATATAAAAGACGGGAAAAAATACAGTTCAGAATCCAAAGAACCAGCAAATCGCAAATGGAAACCGAAAGTACCCAAGCCAAAAACACCGAAACGTTTGTTGCACGAGAAACCCAGACAGAGACACAAGACCAGCAGGCACATCCACTTTATCCTTCATCCATCATTACCATGTCAATCTACTCTCTCGATAACAGCTTTTGAGGGCCTAGCTTGATCGCTCGTGATCTGTTACTGGCGTCGGTGCAATTCTGCGTCTCTTCTTATCACCACCGGGCTGTTCTGGTGCAGTTGCAGGTACACTCTTTGTATCCTTGTTCTCTATCGACTCGGACTTGGCTGACGGTGGTGGTGTTGGTGCCTCGTCTCTCTTGCCTAGTACGGTGCCGCTGAGGGGCGTTTGAGGTGGAGTTGTCAATGGCACCCCTGCTACAGTCGAAGCAACACCTGGTATTGCCCCAATAGTGGGTGTCGGGTTGTTCATTGCAGCTGTCTGGGCTGAAGTTATCGTATTGACCGACGAAGCCGATGAAGACCGAGCAGGAGAATTGGGACGTCGGGAGAGGTACGGAGCCGGTGATAATGGCGGGAGAGAAGTGGGTGCTAGCTTCCCAGAAGGCGTGGAAGTCGGAATTGTAGGAGTTGAGGCGGAAGTTGGTGTGGGAGTCCCAGAACCGTGGGAAATGGGTCCCGTATATCGGTCCCCTAATTCGCCAGGGGCAAACATAACGACGGAGCAAAATCCATCAGTAGATGTCATAAGCAATGTCAGCCCATCCGAGGACCTGGGAAACAGTATTAGCATTGAACAATATCGAAATCATAGAATAGACACACCAAGTGAGATCTGTAAATGCAGCATAGTGTAAGTTGCTCACGACGCAAATCGGGGTTTGTTGCTGTGTGTCGTATATAAGCACTGCATCCTGAGTTGCAACGGCATACACCACTCTGTATGGTAGTGAAAAGGCAGCAGTTGGAGTACTTGGGGTGGACGGGCTTTCTTTAGATGTTGCTGAATTGGCCTGTGGCGTTGAAATTGCCGGAGGTTCCATCTGAGTAGAAACGGCTGGAGGCGGAAGAGAGGGTATAGCGTCGTCCGATGATGAGGTATCAACCGTAATGTTTTTGGTTACTACACTCGATTTTCGAAGGGTGTATAGGAGTGGAGAACATTTTATTGCAATGGAGGGTTTCTTATGTCCAGGTAGATGTGCGATCGGCGGCTTGTTAAGTCCGGCACGGGTATAGATATACACAGTATTGATAATGTCATCGGCTGTCTTTGCACCATCTCCAGTGGTAGGGTTGGACATTTTATATTGCCCCGCAGGTGTGAGCAATAAGCTTCCATCGGGTGTAAACGTCAAACGGCGGAAAAAGGACGTCAAAGTCTCGTTGAAATAGATATTTGTGTTCCTCACTCCCAGACCATGAACTTTGGGAGAAAAGTCCATTGGTTTCACCGCAGGAAGCGGAAGCGCGGGAGATGGCGATGTTGACCGGCGTAGAGACGGTGAAGAACTGAAAGAGCTTCGACGACTGGCTGTAAGCATCGGAGGATTCATCGGAAGTGAGAACGACGTTGGCGTTCCAGGAGTGGACGGTGCGGGTGATGCTATAACAGCAGAGGATCCAGCCGGAAAATCGCTGCTTCGAGTTGGGAAATCTGGAGGAGCAGGGCTGTTTGACGATATCCGTCTCCGTGGAGGAAGGTCCATGCGGGAAATTTTTCCATGCTGAGACAAGGAAAACTGGCCATCTTTTGACTTCAGTGTATAGATGTGAACCGATCGATCTGAGCTTTGTGTCGCTACAAACTCATTTAATGGATCCCAGGCGACGCCTTGAACATAATGATTATGCTCCGCAATCTGACGAACCATCTGGCCTTTGAATTCCGAACTTCTCAGCACACCCGGAAACACCTCGTAAAGCATGTACCGCTAAGATCCCTACCAGTTTGAGCATTCCAAACTCTGGCAACATTATCCATGCTTCCAGTGATGAAGAACATCCCGTCAGGAGACCAAGCGAGATCGTATATCTCAGATCCCATGGATCTACACATGTGCTTGAGTCTCCACGTTTCCTTATCTTCCAAATCTTCTTCCCCAAACACGGGTGCATGTCGGTGAGTCGATTCTGCCGGCACCCACAAAATAATATTGCCATCGTCGCCGGCAGACGCGAGCATCTCCCCTACAAGACACGCAGAAAATTAGCATAAGCACAACAACCATAGGTGTGCACAATGTACCTCTGGGGCAGAACCGAACAACATTGACAGCTTGGTTATGTTTGGACAGTGTGCTGAGATACACAGGTTTTCTTTCGTCTCCCTCACCTTCTATCTTCCAGATCTACCCAATAACACATCAGTAACCAACCGGGTACCAGCCAAACAAACCGATCAAACATACTCGAACATTATTATCACCACCAGCCGTTGCAAGCCGTCCTTTCCCATGAGGCTCAAAATGAGCACTGTAGATGGGTTCATCACGCTCGCTCCAGTGAACGGTCAAGGCGAGCGCTGTTGGCATGGTTGATAGCCTTGTGAGAAAAAGGTACTCAAGGAACGGCGCCCGTCGGAAGCGGCGGTGGTGAGGCTCAATGGGCTCTCCACACTCTTATTCAATCCGGCGGTTTGTCGTTGTGAATCTGAAGATGAGCCGATAATTCAATGGTGGGTTGTTCGAGCGGAATTGGAAGAATCAAATGTGGTAGAATCGGGGGTCGGTTTGGCAGGGAAATGGATGGTGGTGTTGGTTGGGAAGGTAGAGTATGTTGCGGAGAGAGTTGTGGTACAGCAGCAGACGTTGTTTGGGCGAGCTTCTCACAGCTAACCTCCACAAGGCGACCATACGTTATATATATGAAATTGTCCTCTAAAGCCAAGCGTCGAGATTAAATTCATTTTATAACTTTTGGTCATATCATCGTTCGCTCTTTTTATTTTTTTGCTTGAATATTCCATCAGTTCATACAAAACTGCCGGCGATTCATCGCTAGGATATGCAGGTGCCCTGAGGTCCTGTGGCCGGTTTCCACATGAACTGCCTCCGTTAATTAGTGGCGCGCTCTACTAGAGTACTCTATTGCCTCCCAGTCTGATTGACACTGCTGGCACAATTGATAACGGGCCGGTCCCGAAAGCCATCTTAGAGCACCTACTCTCGAACCAGAATGCTTCGAATCCGATGTGTTGACCTCCGTTCTGCATTAGTGTGCCAACTTAAGAGCGAGTGATATCAAAGGCATTTATTCGGAGGAAGGTGTCACGTCTCCTGGTCCTTTTAGCTCAGTACTGAAGTGAGATCCAGCAAACTTGTCTCGTGCCCAGCCGCATGCTAGCTCGTACCTCGCTTCGTCCGGTGGATGTGTGGCGCATGAGCTTGCGAGGCTGCGGCTCACCAGGCGCGCCATACATCCACCTTAGTCTAGGCACGAGAAAACAGCAAAACATGCTTCGGGGAAACCCTCAGTTCGTGTCATCTTCACCTCCCGCATGATGCATATCTTCAGATCACTTTCGCTCGATCGATCTTAGAAGTCCAGCATCCAATTAAATCACGTGCAGAATTTGTTATCTCACTCCTCGTTATCATCTAGTGTATCTACCCGAGTCGTGGAAGGTCGATCCGGCCCGTTGTTACTGAGCACGGATTTTATTATTGACTTCTCTTTCAGCCCCTCATTATGAGTCAATAATTGCCAAACAAGGGAGTATGCAACCGTACAGCCATTCTGAGTCACGAACAGATTATAGAATGTGAACGATTTTAGTGAGCTATTAAGTGCTCAAGTGGTCCTTTATAAGCATATAACCTGAGATTACCCTGCAACCGTAATATCCCGTATTGACATCTCTCATCCCTCAGTGAAGAGCGACCTAATTTCTAGGCTCCCAGATCAGTGGATGACAACAACCATGGATTTTATCGCAATTGCGTCAATATCCGCCTTTTTCATTACCGGTTCAACGTTGTTGTGTTTGCCACAGTTCATCCGCCGTGTTGGTTCAAGAAAGCTACGTCAGGATAGCGCAGAATCAGATTCGCTGTACCAGGACGAAGATGGAACGGCTACTCGAGAATCGATGTCCAAATACATTGTGAACCCTCAAAAAATTGCTATTCTACTGGCAACTTGTTGTGGCCTCAATATCTCAATAGCGTTTGGCATTTGCGTAACTAGAACTGCTGCGGAAGCACAATTTGGGTCTAGGGTAGGGGAGATTGTAATGGCTTGGCTTTTTACAGCTAACTGGGTACGTAAAAAACGTATTAAAATTGGCGCAATACTGACCTTCTATAGATATGTCTCTTTGTGCGAAGCATTTTCTTATACCTTGAACGAGATTGCGGTCGAATTTTTGGTCACTGCAGAGGATTGGTTTCGCTTTTGGCGGTATCGCTTTGTGCACAAACAGCGTTCCTGGTCATGAAACAATACCCTAGTGTCCGCAGTGTAGGGTTTGCTCTTGCTGGTGGCCAAGTTAGTTCAACAATCATCGCTATTTTAGGGGCTATTTTTATTCCTCGACGGCCCGATGTATACTTCAATGGGTCACAAGTGGATAGAATGCGAACCGGAAGTTTGTTCTCGCGGTACACATTCCATTGGAGTACTGCAATGCTTAAGCTGGCCATAAAGAAAGGGCATTTCGATGATGAGGATCTTCCTGTTCTAGACCGCGCAAGGAGGACCGAGCGTCTTCAAGAGGAATTCTATGCTTTACAAAAATCACCCGAGCTCTATTGGCAAATTCTCAGGGTACACTGGCACATGTTCATAAAAATATGGCTAGCTACCTTAGTTGGAACCGTAGCTACGTTCACTCCCCCTCTTATCTTGAACCAAATTTTGAAGCATCTGGAACAGCGTGATCAAGGGGATCTGGATTCTGGGAGGCAAGCGTGGTTGTGGGTAGTTGCTCTTGGTCTCGTAAAGGGCTTTGAAGCCGTGGTTCTGGCATATGTCTACTGGTAGGGAAATGGCCTTCTTGGGTATATTATTACTAACCGCTTGCTGTGTTCAGGATATGTTTTATGGGGCTACTGATTCCCATCAGAAGCCAATTGTCTGCTGTGGTGTTCTCAAAAACCATGCGTAAGAAAGATGTAAAAGGATCACAAAAAGACAATGACAGTCAGGACGACCCAACGAGTACAAGAGACGAAGAAGAAGACGAGTTAAAGAACATGAAGCAAGGCGTAATCAATTTATTAGCTGTGGATTCCGAACGCATCGCAGCATTCTGTGCTATGACTTTTATCTTTGTCCAGTCTTTCGTTGGCACCCTCTTCGGGTTTTCATTCATAGTCATCATTCTGGGATGGCAAAGCTTACTTGCTGGTCTCCTTGTCATAGTAATCACGACACCCATGAACATATACGCTACCAAGAAATACTCAACGGCACAAGATGATTTGATGAAGGTTCGAGACAGAAAAATGGCAGTTGTTTCGGAAGCTCTGCATGGTATTCGACAAATCAAGTTTTCTGCCTTGGAAGACAAATGGGAGGACAGAATCCGGGGCGTTCGCGAAGAGGAGCTGGGAATCTTGCGGAGGGTGTTCATTGCAGACGTTGCCATCTTGTCGGCATGGATGTAAGTTTGTTAGTCTCCGATGGCTCCTGCCCGCTGCTGAATGATCGTGAAGCATCAATCCAGTATTCCTATCGGCAACTGCACTCTCGGTTTACGCCATGGTCCACGGATCCATGTCGCCGTCCGTTGCATTCTCCGCGTTGGCGATTTTTGGTGAACTGGAATGTAAGACGCCCCATCTTTCTAGTAATGAATCGATGTTTACGGTACATTTTAGGGACTCTTTCCATAGTTCCCGAGCTTGTGACAAATTGCTTCGATGCTCTGGTCAGTGTCGGCCGTATCCAAGAGTATCTTGAATCAGCAGAGAAGAAGGAAATCATCACCAAGTCGCCAAGGATCGCCATGGTAGATGCTACGATTGCTTGGGCTGCGGATATCGACGATGAGAGGAATCGATTTTGTCTGCGGAATATCAACCTGGAATTTCTTAGTGGTGAGCTAAACATTGTGTCGGGGCGCACAGGCTCCGGAAAGAGCTTGCTTTTGTCAGCTCTGCTTGGTGAAGCAGACTTGATAAGCGGAAGAATTGAAATGCCTTCACCACCTAATTCCGAGGAGCGATTTGATTCCAGGGCTATTCCAAGCAATTGGGTCCTTCCTACCGCAGTGGCCTACGTCGCCCAAATCCCCTGGATCGAGAACGGGACAATCAAAGACAACATTCTCTTCGGATTACCGTATAATAAGTCTCGATACCGGAGAACTCTGGAAGCATGCGCACTGGAAAAGGACCTCGAGGCGCTCACAGATGGGGATGCGACTGAGATCGGTGCGAACGGAATAAATCTCAGCGGAGGCCAAAGGTGGCGAGTAAGTTTCGCTAGAGCTGCTTACTCACGGGCTGGAATCCTGGTGTTGGAAGACATTTTTTCAGCAGTAGACTTTCACGTAGGAAAGCAAATCCTTGAGAATGGGCTGACGGGCGATCTAATGCACGGCCGTACTCGGATTCTTGTTACACACCATCTGAAGCTATGCCTTTCTCATGCTGCCTACACAGTTATTTTGTCAAACGGTACCATTGAGAACGCAGGAGCAGTGGCCGAGTTACAACAACGTGATATCCTTGATCGCATCATTGCCAAAGTGGAAGGGGAAGCATATGAGACGGAGGAGCAGATTCACGAAGAAGAACTTGGGCTCAAAAGGACCACTACAAGAGAGAGTACAATGTCCCATCGAACTTCCCACGCCGTCGACATCTCAACAGTCCTACCCAAGCCCCGCCAGTTCATACAAGATGAGGACCGAGAGCGAGGCGCGGTGAAGTGGGAAATCTACAAAGCATATCTAAAGGCGAGCGGAGGGTATGGATTTGTTACTGGATACGTACCAACCAGCACTGATGTGATTACAGGTTTTGGGTGTGGGCGTTCATCATATTCCTATTTGCTTTACAGGAAGGTTTGACATTAGGAAGGGTCAGTGTACAATCCGCAAACTTTCTTGGGATTGTCCCGCTAATGAGCTTGTCGATTAGCAATACTGGGTTAAGATTTGGACGTCAGGTGCCAAAGCTGAGGCTGATGGTCATCGTATCCATAGTCTGATCCAATACTCTCTTCAGAGGCTTGCTACCGCGGCATCTGAGAGCCATTCACTAGTCTATTGGATTGGTATATATACCGGAATCAGCATTTTTTCTTGTTTGCTTGGGACGTTCAGATATGGTAAGTCAGAATGTCCGGTTCACTGAATGATGCGGGCTAGTTGAGAAAAATCTGCACATCGACTCCCTTACCCAAGCCCAAATCACTCAATAGACTGGAACAAAGAACCACGTGCGCAATAAATTGGTGACAGCTGACCCAATTATCACAGGGTTTGTCTACTGGACATCGCTCCAAGCATCTCAAGTGCTTTTTGATAAAATGCTACATGTCGTTGTTCGAGCGCCGTTACGATGGTTGGATACTGTTCCTATAGGTCGCATTTTAAATCGGTTCTCCAAGGACTTCGAAACGGTCGACTCGCATTTAACGAGTAATATTACATATTTCCTCTGGAACGCACTGAGTGTCGTTGCGATTAGTCTGGCTTGCTGTGTATGCACCATTCTTTATACAATGTCATTGAAAGCTAATTGCATACCAGTACCTATCTCCATATGTAATGGTGGCTGCTGTAATTGGTCTGGCCATCAACGTCCAGTATGCTGTTTTTTACCTGGCAGGGGCCCGTGAAATCAAGCGACTGGAGTCCAATAGTCGCAGCCCTATCTTCGAACTCTTTGGCGCTACTCTAACTGGTGTTGCTACAATCCGGGCATATGGGCGCGTCCAAGAATATACTGCGTTATTCCAAAAAAGGGTCGATGTTTTTGCCCAGCGCACCTTCTACAATTGGGTTTTCAACCGTTGGGTAGGAGTGCGCATGGGTGTCCTTGGCGCAATATTCACTACCCTTGTGGGCGTTGTGGTAATTTCTATGCGTGGCATTGACGCTGCATTGGCTGGCTTTGCTTTGAGCTTCAGCCTTAGCTACACAGGGAATGTTATTTGGGCCTTGATGCAATACTCTAATACGGAGTTAGATATGAATAGCACAGAGCGCATCGTCGAATACACTAAGCTTCCTATCGAGGACCAAGGCGGCGCTCATCCACCTGCTGCTTGGCCTACTGACGGTAGAGTTGAGGTAGATGACTTGTATGTCACTTATGCGCCCGATCTTCCCCCAGTCTTGAAAGGTATTACCTTCGATGTCAAGCCGAGGGAGCGCGTAGGGATCGTTGGTCGGACAGGCGCCGGAAAGTCTTCTTTAACTCTGGCGTTATTCCAATTCATCAGAGCCACATCCGGGACTATCTTCATTGACGGCACCGACATTTCAAAGATGAATCTTTGCCAACTTCGACGGAGGATGGCTATCATTCCCCAAGATCCAGTGCTATTTTCTGGAACCATTAGGTCCAATTTGGATTCGTTCAATGAGTTTACGGACGCCGAACTCCATGAAGCGCTTCAGCGAGTACACCTTGTCAGCAATATGGAATCATCAAGTGATTCTCGGTCTTCCTCTGCAGCCAGCGATAATGCGAATGTGTTTGCTAATCTTGACTCCAAAGTTTCGGAAGGAGGACTTAACCTCAGCCAAGGGCAAAGACAGCTGCTGTACAGTTCTCCCGCGCCAATTTATAAACTACCGACTGACCACCTGTGTTCTAGTTGCCTAGCGAGAAGTATAGTGTCACAACCCAAGATACTTGTCCTCGACGAAGCTACAAGTGCGGTAGACATGGAAACAGATTCGCTCATCCAGAAGAGTATCCAGGAGGAGTTTACAGATTGTACAACGCTTGTAATCGCTCATAGACTTCACACAGTGATAGATTATGACCGCATATTGGTGTTGGGCGATGGAAAGGTTTTGGTGAGAATTATCCTGATAATTGCTTGTTTCTCCCTGGCTATGACTGACGACCATACAAAGGAATATGATTCGCCGGCGAAATTGATACAGGCAAGAGGTGCATTCTATGAAATGGTTCAGGAGAGTGGAGAGAGTGAGGCACTTGAGGAGGCTGCCAGGAAGGCTACCGGTGAAGAGGAGTTAGTCAGGATTTGATCATGAATATGCGATCTTTGGATTGGAACGAGCGCAGTTTTTTGGACCTACTTTTTAGAAGTATACCAATAGAATACAAGGCATTACAACGACCCAAGTCCTCTTTATCCAGATTCCAGGTGGGGTAGACCGTGTGACAGTCGGATTTGCGGAGGTGTGGGAGGTATTATAGTGGGGGTTAGGGTTGTGCATGCCCAGACTTTCGGATCCCCAAGCGCGCTGCTGCTGCAATGTTATCTGCATCCACCAAACACAAACGCGTCGTCCCCTACAATCAACCTCGAATGATCTCCCATGGCCTCTTCGTCGCGTACTTTCCACCATTTCGCCGCCATTAGTACAATAAGAAGCTAATTGCGCATTGTAGAAAACTCAAGATACCAGGAACGCCTGGCGCGGCAGCGGGGAGCTGGGTAATGACCCCTTCTCCACTTACTCGTTCTTGTCCTACCACCTCCGATTGTCTCAGAGGCGCTGACGATTCGTAAAGTACGCATAAGGTCTCGAATGCGGGGATCGATTTCAATCTTGATTTAGCGGGGTTGGCACTTCCCCTCCATGCGCCGGTGGTACAATCACATCCTCTGCTTCCGCAACAACCGGTTCAAGAGCGGACGAATTCCGGGTTTTCGGGGCTGGAATCTTCTGCACCTGCAGCTGAGAAGCAACAGGCAGCAAGTGCGCCTCTTCCGTTACCAGGGCCGGAAAGCTCCATCGGAAGTCTAGTCGCGGAACCTCCAACGCGCCGTCCATCCCCGCGCACCAATGTTTCCGAATCTACTATCCCCGATGTCGACCATCCGGCATTGGTCGGCGCCCCGCACTCCTCCACTAACACTGCGCCAGCGCCGGTGGTAGCATCAGTTACTCCGGAATCACGAGGGAAGCGGAAGCGACAACCCAGTCCCAATAAGTTTCTGGATACGCCTGATCGGCAGGAGATTCAGCAGAGCAAACAAAGCCGGTTAGGGAATGGGGTGAGGGGTAGATTTGCGGAGAAGCGTAGGGGAGCTGGGTAAGCTATTTCTTGGGCGCCGGATGGGTATGGGGCGGATGCTGATGATGAGTAGGACGCATAGGGTGGCAGATCCTGGTTTTGTTATTGTGGGCATCGATGGGTTGGCAGAGCAGGCAGGGAAACGGCAGAAAGTTACGCCACCACCGGAACCGGAGCCTGAACCGGAGCCTGAGCTGGAACGAGGGCCGGGGCCGACCGAAGCGGATACGTGGGTGCATGATGAAGTAGTGCTACCTAGCAATGAGATGGGGGTGGAAACTGAACCCGAGCCAGCACCAGAACCTGCACCTGAGGATGAATCATTGGTCAACGATGTTGGGTCAGCAGAGGAAGACCTAGAGGATAACTCAAAGGAGGAAGAGGAAGTACAACCGGTACGAAAGCCGCCACGAGTTAGCAAGAAGCCATCCTCTCAGCCACCAGTCAGTGAAGGAGACACGGTCATTACAGCAATAAAACGACCCCTACGGCAAAAGTCTCAAGGAAAGAAACCACCATCTCCAAAAGTAACTGTAGAAGAAGAACGAGAAGCCGAAGAGGCCGAACGGGTTGCCCTATTACGAGCGCAACAAGAAAGAGAGGCGTGGGCAAAAACAGAAGCATTAGCAAAGCGACGAGCTAAAGCGAAAGCAGATGCCCTAGCAGCGGTAGAGGCAGAGAAACAAACGAGAGTGAAAGCCAGGGCGAAAGCAAAAGGGAGAGGGAGGGTGGTGACTGCTCGACCACAACCAGAGCCAGATCCAGACACAGGGCTGGAGTCAGAAGCTGAGGAACTTGATGACGAGCCACGCGCGATAGAGGAAGAAGATTACCAAGAAACACCGCCACCTCCTCCCCAGCATAAAAAGAAGCGGAAACCCGCCGGCCAAGAACAAGCCCGAGATAACGATGAAGCCGCCGGAGATGATGCAGCACCGCGGCGACGGAGACGGGAACCCGGTATCGAGGTCAGAGTCTGGCGCTACGATAAGGGCGACCAACCACTTCCTCCTGGAAGCAATCGAAAAGGCGTCAACCACATTGATATTGCATACTCATTATTTGTGGAGCTCATTGACAACCATTTTGGAACGCTTCAGAGAACCACTGAGAAAACGGCCATTGAAAACTTCAAGGAGGAACTTTGTGCAAAAATGATGGTCTATGTATGCTCCCAACCCCATGCATGGAATGTCACCTCCTAACTGGAATAGACGGAGGGTATTGAGAATTACCTCAATATTCAGGCTTGTACTCGCCAAGCCAATAAGCGGAAGCTGCAGTTACAACAGGAGATACTGGAGGTCGAAAGACAACGTCGTGCCGTGGCTGTTAAGCAAGATGAGGTCCGGTATAATCATGATATTGCGTCAAAGAAAAATGATGTGAGTTGCATTCCTTGCCTAGCCCTTCGTTCTTGTGTGCTAATGGTCTAATAGCGTCGGCAACGGGCTGGTTCGGCTTTCGAAGATATCGCTGGGGTTGTCGAACTCGGGGAAGCAAGGCTTCAGATTCAGTCACCAGACGATTCTGATACCCTAGAGGGCCTGGAGGCTTTGTTGAATAAGATCCAACAAGCGGTCACAGGTGGCGGCGAGGACGGATCCGGGATCTTGAGCCAAGTGATTGAGTTTAACCGGGAATTGGAGAGAGCTACTGAGGCGCTGAAAGAGTATAATAAGGCGAATGGCGCTGCCTGATAAGAATAAGCATTCCGGAGGCAGTTTAGTTTTTCCTCGTTTTTGGTTACTGATACCCTTGTATCAATACGGCGAATGGTGTTGTTGATAAGATTAAGCATATCGGGGGCAGTTATTTCTTTGGTTATTGGTACTTGTGTATAATTCAAACCTTCCTTCTCCGGATACCACGGCTACTTTGATAGCCTTCAGAAAGGAAACCGTTCACCCAATGATGACAGGAGAGCATCTTTGCCAGGACAATAGGGCTGACGTTTTGCCCAAGTACTTTCAGCTGTGAGATGAGCCCAAGTGCATTCCAGCATGTCAAAGCAAATGAGCAATCGCCTAGAATAGCAACCAGATAATGTTGACAGTCTCCGTGAAAGCATCGACGTGTATTATCTAGAGCACGGATATAGTTAACGTTTGTTAATGTAACTATTGCAAACTTTAAGAAATTCTTTGAGCGTTTTGGTGATACAACATTCACTAATTGCTTAAATGTGCCTGGGGTAGAATTAAACACACCTCTTAAGTCCCATCGGGGGCTACAAGGCGTTCAATGCACCACCGGATAGTTACTTCTGCTGTGGATTTTTTGCTGGGACTCGCAGACTGAAGAATATTGGGTGTCAAAGACAACCAAAACACATTCACTCGCTCTTCGGTTCTTATTTATACCCAATACGTTTTGGCTTGGAGTGTTTGGTGAACTATTATTCGTCTATTCATTTTCCCAAAAGACGTTTCAGTCCTAACTCTTACACAGCTCCTCACTCGAATCGTTTGCTAGTCCGTGCGTCATGTTTTACCCGGTGTAGCGGAGATTTCCGTCTTCCACAGCATCCGCTGCTAGCATTTCACGACCACCTCTAACCCACCCTACCGACTTCAATTCACGTAACCTCGTGCGCCTACAACAATTACCATGGGCTGGTTCTGGAACTCAGACAGCGACGGCAACGACAAAGATGGCAAACAAAAAGACACCTTCTCGCACCTGCGACCGGAAGTGCGCGAGTTCCTTGAACGAGAAGCTCCCATGAAGCCGTCGCGCAACCAAGTACCACCAGCGGGCACCACCCAGATACCGCAGGAAAAAGCCGAGTTCGATCCAACAGCATACTCAAAATATGGCAAGAAATACGCCGACATCTGGGCGCAGTACCGGCCGCTCAGCGACATCGAGGCAGAAACTCGGACCCCCGCGATGGCCGTCAACGATGTTTACCAGTCCTACCACGACCGCAAGAGTGCCATTGGAAGAGCTGCAATGGAGAATTGCGTGTTCGAGCAGGCGGCTGTGAATGAGTGCTACAGTTCCGGTGGATTGAAGAAGTTTACGGGGTGCCGAGAAGAGAGTAGAACTTTGGATAGTTGTTTCAAGAGTCAGCAGGTGTGTTTTGTACTCTGAGATAGGGTATTAGTGGGTCGGGTCTAACGAGGGGTAGGCGTTCCTGAGGACGTTGGGCTACATGAGCGATCTTGCACGAGATCCCATGGTCGACGAAAAGATACAGATGCACGCCGATAGGCTATATAAGGAACAGTACCGGAAAGAGAAGGAGATGGAAGAGAATGCAAAGGCAGGGCGACCACTCGATACCCCGACGACGGAAGGTGGTGAGAGTCCACCGTCGTAGGGGGGGGGGGGGGGTGATGGTCACGAATTTGCATATGCTGAGGGACATTGCAAGAGCGACTGTCAGCTTTAAGACTATTTAATACAAGGATGAAGAAAGTGGATAGGTGTTGGATATTTTTGGAGATCACGACTTAAATCTTGAATGCTACTATCAGCCGGAACCCCAGGCTGAAGCTTTGTAACCATGATGGATTTATGGATTTGGCTGTAACATAATCAGGTGTTGTTAAAAGGAGTACGGATAACAAGAAGAACCCGGTGTATATCTATCTGTCTATTGAGAAGGGTAGTAATGAGATTAGCGGAGTCGGTGATGTACTATTACCATTCTCTTGATGTATAAAGACTCGCATGTTGGAGAGTACATGAATTCTAGGATACTACTACAACTCTATACATTGACATATTTCGCAGCATTGCACAAGGAGACCTCCAATAAATAATTCGAAAGCGTGGTAGTGGGATATTGGAAATGAAACGAATCGGCGTGCCCATTGTCAAGGGCACCCGTCAGAGTGTTTCCAGTGTATTCAATGTAGGAATGCATAATTACACAACCGCAGATATAAAAGCAGCGGTGCGTATCTAAAGCATGGACGCATTCCAACCCATTATAATTCGCCATCAAAGTATCACTTGCATCTCAGCAAATGCATAGGTAGGGGGCTTAGGGTGCAATCTATCTATAACCATTACAATAGTGTACAAAAACTAAGTATACTACGGTCCGAGCCCCTTTAGCCGTGCCGCCTTAAAGCGACTGATCTTGGGTCTACTGCCTTCATCCAATGGTACAACGGCACGGTCCTCATCGCTCTCCGTAAATCCACCTTGCTGATGTATCATCTTTGACCGTAGCTTGTGGAACTGCATGGCCACTTCCTGTCGATGTAAAATGGGATCCATTTCATCCGGTGGATCCACCGCCAATACGGCTGGTTCACGTTCAACGACAAAGTTTGACATGATTGCTTGTGCTGCTTCCGTCTCCGGTTGCTCATCTGCGGACTTGGCAACCCTAGCTGCCTTGAAACGAGACATCTTTTTGGCCGGAAGACTAGGTGGCTGAATTGAAACTGCGGGAGCGTCCGAAGATCGCTCAATGACTGAATTGCTGACAACCGAGGGGGGAACAACAGCCTCTTTTACTGGCTCCTTTACTGGTTCTGGGGGCGTTTCAACTTGGCGTAGCGGCGATGGAGCCTGTACCTTATCCCTCTTGAAGAGGGATACCTTTGGCTTTGGTTTTTTGATAGTCGTTTGGTTTGGCGTGGGGGGAACGATTGGCCCAGCATTAGCAATCTCTTGTCTCTCCAAGAGCTTTTCCAGGAACGGAATTGCATCGTTGTCGTCGGGTACTATGTTGATCTGGTCAGCGGAGACGGCAGCCATCTTGGGAGGCGCCGTAGGTTTAGGAGCTGCAGGTGCAATATCGAGTTCCTCAGCAAACCTGACACCCTTCTTGTTGTTTGGTTTCCCAGTGGCGCTCTCCACAGGTGTTTCCTTTGCTTGCACGTGCACTGGTATCTTCCCCACCAATCGTTGCTCGAGCTCTTCCATTTGTCTTCGATAGCTTTCGGAGATGACCTGCCGAGTAGTCCTGCCCCATTTATCCTCGTCCTCACTATCTTCGTCATCTTCATCAATATCGATGTCTTCATCGGAATAATCTTCGTAACCATAAAAATCTCCTTCTTCTTCCAGGTTGAGCTCTGCCACCACAGCACCAATCTCCTGCATGTTATAACTGAGCATCTCCTTCCGGAGTCGGGTTTCCTCCTCAGTCTCTCCAGGGACTTCCTGAATCCATTCTTCCGGTTTTGGCTCCTGCGGATCGTCGAGGATCCGCACATAACCACCACCTTCTTCCTCTTTGTCCTCCGCGTTGAAGTCAACCTCTTCGACGGGAGCCGGCTCGGATTTCTTCTGCAATGATGCCCCGACGGGAGTGGCCTTAGTCTCTGCTAGCGCTGCCGATGTTTTACTAGCGTTGCCATCCTTTTCCACTCCTTTTTTTTCCGTCTCGTCCACAAGCTTCTCCAACTTCAACAACTCGACGGGATCTAGCATTCTGGATGTAGCCTCTGGGTCCTTGCCATTAACCCAAGCATCTGTGCTGCTTAGCATCGCATCGGCATAACCAGGAAGAGGGTACTAACTCATGATATTTCCGTCATCATCAAGCTCTTCCTGGATATCCATTACCGACAAGCCCTCTTCTGTTTTCGCCTGCTTCTTGTCAGCGGCTGATATTTACCCTCGAACGCAAAAAGCACTTACATCTGGCGCGCTAATAACCAAAAGCTGATTAACCCTCTCCTCTCCCGCATCAACCTGTTTCTGCACTTTCTTCACGTTCTCGTCGACATCTGCACTGTATTAGCCTACAACTCTTCCCACGGTGACATAAAAGACATGCAGTCGATTCTATGCGAAACTGCAGTAATGGCCTGATCCCGTCCTCTCTTAATCCCAATCTTCTCCCCCAGTAAATTGCGAATCTCGCGCTCATCGACGAGTTGCCCTTCAAGCTCCAGCCCAGCATTTAGCTGCAAAAGACATCAGTGCCCGCTACCTTGGCGCACCGCATGAAACAAGGCGTACCTGGTGCAGTGGCTACTCACCATTGCTTCGTGCGATGCTCCCACCGGCAGAGCTTGCAATTCTTCACGGAACGCTTCATATTCAAATGAATAGATGCGCCAGTTGTCCAGGGCTTTGCGTAGCTTGGCAAGACTTTCTTCCAGACGAAGACGGTGCGCTTCGATGGCGGTCGGGAGGGTGCGCGCGGGTTGCTCCATGGTTGTTGGTGTGGTGAAGATGGTGAGGCGAAAGGATTGAGGGTTGAAAATATTTGGTGTAGTGTACACTAATGCCACAGAGGGTAACCGCCAAGACAGTCTCGGGACACCTTCTTGATTCGCAGTTGCGTATGCAGGCAAGGTGCAAAGTAAAAGACCTAGTTCTGTGCCTGTCTGCGCAACGGACCGAAAGGAGAGATCGACAGGAACATCTAGTTGTATTTTCGAGGTAAAGCAATGGCTGCAGGCACACTGATTCGGTCTTGGTTGGAGAGGACGAGGGGTAACTGGACGCCATTATACAGCGCGTCTATGCCCGCCAATCACACGGAGTAATTACCACGAGGCCGAGAGGCGCGTTTATCCAATGCTATCGGATTTATTCGACAAAGGTAAGCTAGCAAATTTATCTACAGATGGTGGACGACTAAGACGTGATGGTTAATGGAATATAGAACTCGAGAGCCTCCTTTAACCGCCAAAGCACAGTAAAGCGTTGACGCAGGTTAACCCAGTGAATTTTACTCTCTGCGAGATATTTCGGGCGCTTTTTTAGTCGAACGACTTGGTTACGACGGGGCATAACAGACTATCGAGAGCCTACTGATCCAAAGTTCCTTTCGGGGGTGTTGCAATTCCGAGTGACATCATGTGTATGAGTTAGACCTGAGCACCCACCTTTCCAGATCGAAGCTGCCCACAGCCTGCCAGGCTAGTGGCTTCCCACCGCCTTTAAATGTTCTACTCCCTCGCTTCTTCTTCAACCTTTTTCGCTTCTATCTTTAATCTACCCTTTACGATAACAACTTCCATCTATTATTTTGATGGACTTGGTGTTGCTGAGACGGTCCCTCTGCAAGTGAATCAATACCTCCATACCTTGATTGCCAAACATTTCCTGCTGTCGAGGTACACTCACAAGATTTCTGGCGTCGATGTGCCTGGGTGAGAAACTTGCAAGTTCCGCGTTCTCATCACCAGGTTCCAAGTAAGTATATCCCCTCAGAGAAATCTGAGTATCCCATTTCGGCTCTTGCTTGCCCTTTCGACGACCTACTCGACCTTCCGTGATGGGGTACTAACAGGTAGGAAACATTCGACAATCATTTTTCCCTAGGGGCACTGCAAGTAAGGGCCACCAAAAATCCTCCCCCCATTGACACCCCGTGAGCGTGGTGACTGGTTATACCCATCCATACCTCCCACTGCACGGGTCGACAAAACTCAAAAACACGGCAACGTCATGGGGCCGGGTAGCTACGTCTTGTGCTCCTGTCCCGGCACAAGGCCAGCGTAGCTAAGGTTTGTGACCCTGGAGTTGTTATCACGAGAAGCACTCCCGGGTCCCCTCTACTTCCGCCAAGCTGGCATAAAAGGGCGGAGTCGTTCCTTCGTTGAAGATCAGGGTGATTGAATTGCCTTAGGCCGATCTGAGGAGTTGCCGAGGCAATAGAAGGGTTTATTTTCATTGCTTGCTTGATTCTGGTCTGGGTAAGACCATAGTTTCGAAAGAAACTTGGTATATATTCCTTTACTTTTTGGAAATCAGGGGAGAAATTCCATCCGTACCTTGTGCGTGGTGGAACCCCGTGGTGTCGCTGGTATTGCACTGTCTCCAGCTGACGCTGTACCTCTTTTTCGTTGCTTTCCTGGCCGTAGGCGAGGGGGTGAAGAAGAAGATATGATGGTGCCCAGACTTAGATTACCGCGGACGGGTGACTGAAAGCTACCGATGCTATGTGTTGCTTGTGGTGAGTTTAGCATCTTTACTATCCAAACTCTATGCTGATATTCATGACCATATATGGATAGAGCTTGCCAAACGTTACCTTCAATAATCTTAAATATAGCTTTATATCAATGGCTTTATGGTTTCATCTAACAGCTGGCTGAGATACCACCTCGATTACACACATACTACTCTTCCATCTCATGTCTGCGAGTATGTACTACACATCTCATATCATACTGCATTATCTGTTCGGTGTACCCTGTAGAAACCCGCCTTGGGGCATTCTGGTATCAATTGTGAGCTTACCACAGCCTTACTGTCGCTGCACCAGTAACTAAGACTAGATATATTTTGATATAGGAAAGCCAAATACCACGGTGTTCGGGGGCAAGGAATGTATCGGTGAATATCTTGCATTCCATTATCAGAGCCCCTTGAAGGACACAGCGAAGAGTCCAAGAGTGATGTGATTCGGGTGCGAGTCTGATAAGACTCCAGATTTTCACTGCCTCAACCCATATTAAAACCATATAATGCCATATAGAACACCCGGAAGATATCAATCAAAAGTCCGCCTATCCGCAACACAATATCATCTAAGAGAAGAAAGACAGAGCCAGCTTGTCGAGAAAGCAAGATACAAACACGTGATTACCCTCTATCGCCAGTCCATGTTCAGCCTACAGTAGATACATCAGCTTTTGTCCCCCGAAAGGAAGCTACAGCTCAGTTTTAATACCTCCCCTTTTCGCCTTGCCCCCTAAAGTCCCCTCCAGCCCCATTGCTGCTACCATCCATGCCGTCACGAGGGTCCCCCAATCCTTCACTGTGTCCATATCTAAGTGTTTTCCATTATCCGAGATAGTATGCCACACACTCGGAAACGGAGAAGGAATTAGATGAAGCACCTCCACCCCTCTGTCCATGAAGGGTACGTGATCATCTTGCACTGCGCCGCCGCGCCAATAAGTATCTTTGTCCTTATCCGCCTCATGAAACCATGTATTGGGTGATTTCTTGTGGCTCGCGAAAAGCCCGGCGGTGCGGAGTTGCGCCTCTATCTTTGCGAAAACCTGGTACGCCCAGTGGGTGGTTGGGAAGTAACTCGGTATGCGGGGGTTGACAGAGCCAAGGAGATCGAGGAGGACAAAGAGATCTATGTTGCTGAGATGAGTTTTCCGAGCTGATAGAGGAGGATGGTAGAGCTGCTCCCAATGCGCCGCCAGATCCCTACACCATCAGCACTCCTCAATGTCGGCCGCTTAGGCGTGAGGGTGAAGAAGGGGTCTACCGTGCGCCATAGAGCGAATCGCTTGCGGTCCAACTTTGCCAGGCCTCCTCGCCATCCAGCAACAGTACCATGAGCCCCCGCTCCTCCTCCATAGCCATCTCATCGCCCTCCTTCTTGATCTTCGCCCACTTCTTATCTAGCGCTTTATCTATAGCTCTAACCGCCTGCAATATCACTGCACAAGGCACCGCCGAATCTGTAGCTCCAATAAACCCTTTCGGTGTGACCTTCGAATCATAATGCGCCACCAAAGCGAGTCTCCCAACATCACCAGGCTTGGTCCACGGGGGATCTTTGGTTGCCACAAAGTTCACAAACGGAATCTTCTTCCCTTTCGACAGCGGCGTAGTTTGACTCGAGTTTTGAGTACTCAATTTCCAATCTGGCAGGTGGTTTCCGAAGAAACTTTGGAAATGTCGGAGGACCTTAAGGGAGCCTTCAGTTCCTGGGACACGAGGGATAAGGATAGGTGAGAGTATGGCGCCGGTGTCAATATTGAAGTCTTCGTCTGTGGGTCGAGGAATTAACTGTAGGCCCGCGGTGGATAGTGGAGCGAAGGCATTCGCGAGAGAAGTGGTAAGGAGGAGCGCTTGGAGACATAGGAATGGCAGGGTCCAGTACAGGGGAGACGACAGAGACCACATTGTTTCGTGCACCAGGCGCAAGGGAGTGGGGAGGGCGGCGAGGGGGCTAGTTCTCCGCGAACGTCAAAGTTATTTTGAGGCTGAGGAAGCTCTGAGGTTGCAGAGCTTCAGGTACGTACGACCTACCGTACTGTATTTAGCACGGTGTCCTTTACCGGCGCCAACGGAGTGTACATGGTTCATCCATAGCCCTGTATTCAATCAATTCAGGTCTGGGATTGACAGTACTCGTACACTATCAACTTCAAAAGATACAGGCATCATGAAGACTGCCGAGGTGAAGCTTCAGACACCAATATGATACTCTAGAGACAACCATGAAGAACTATTTATACACTCGAGTGATGTAGAATTGAACAAGACCTATAGGTACATTTACAAAGAAAACAAATCAACAAACAAAAAAGCAAGTAAACCATAAACAAACAAATGCTCCGCTAAAATAAAACTACAAATCCATATATATAACACCCACTACCCACTGACCGCAAAGGTTGAAAAAAGTGAGAATGGGCCAGAGAGCTTAACACACGCCATCAGAATCGTAAACATAAACAACCAAGGGCACACCAACCAAGGGTGAAAAAAACATAAATGAAAAAAACAAAAGAGGAAATTCCATATACGAAGTCTCCTCACGCATTTTCAAGACCAATTCGCCTTCACGACCAGTTCCACCCAACCAACCCCACACGCCTTTATGCAATACACAAACATAGAAATGGTAGTTAACCCCCTTAATAGTAATGACATATCGAGAATAGAAGACAAAAGAAAGATTAAACTCTGAGAACAGCAGATACCTTACTTCGTTGCTGTCGCAACTGACTCTGAACAGCGTTGACACCATTGTAAGGTGAGCGTGTCCAGAAGTGCATGCTTTTCGACCGCAATCCCCAACAACATATCACTCTTTCTATTCATCCTTTGTCGTATCCGGAACATCCCCATCATGAACAAGAGTCGTCGAGGACGACGTTGTAGTTGGTGTGTGTCCCTCATCCTCCATACTGTCGTCATCCTCCTTTACAGATGCATATTGAATATCCTCTCCCGAGTCAATGGTGCTGACAGTAAGCTCGGGAGCCTTCTTTTCGGGGGTCGAGGGTGTCTCGTTCTGTTCGGATGGTTCTTCGATCACAATCTCCTGCGCAGCCTGCTGGAAAGAGTGCGTTTCCTCCTTTTCCTCATCCTCCTCCCTCGCATCCTTCTTCTCCTCTTCCCCCTCCTCTTCCTCGGTAATTGATTCTGGATCGGAATGCTCGATCTGCGCCCTTTCGGCGACTCTCTGATTCGCCTCACGCGGGGTAGGCGATTCCGCACTCGGACGTACTTCCGGCTCCATCATAAACAGAGGAACATCTCGAATTGTACGCTTTGGAGATGTAATGCGAATGGCTTTCCTAACTCTAGGTGGTGACTGTGGCTCTTCGGAATTCCTTCCCATGGCCGACCCAGCACGCAATGCTGGCTGAAATGGTGGTTGGAAGAACTTCGCTTCAGCTTTCTCATGAACCTTACTAGCTGAGCTTTTGGTGGGACGCATCATTCTGGTCAAAAAGTCACTGCTGGGCAAAGGTGGTGGCGTATTGACGTTGTCTGCACTGGACGTCGAAGAGACATGCGCAGCAGCAGTTGGGGGCCGACTACTAGCGTGATCCGAGAGTGTGGATCTCTGACGTCTGAGGGTACGATCGGTTGACCTGTTTCTGCTAGGCGCCGCAGCGGATGGCGGTCTGCGAGCGTGGGCGTTTTCCAAAACTAGGCCTCCCTGTTTGGCAACCCAGGAGGCAGTTGGTGCAAATGCAGAACCTTTGAGTTCTGCCGGTTTAGTTGCTTCCTTCGGGTCTGGCTTTACAAAAGGTTTGTGGGCTATTGGTGCTATGGGCGCCCTAGGTTTGGGAGTGACAGTTTGCGTTCGAGGTTTCGGAGGAGCCTTCGCAGGGGAGGACGACCTCGGTTTGGGCTTTGGCGCAGGGTCCATTGAAGCGGAGGGCTTTCTAACATGACCCCTTGGTGAAGGTAGAGGGGATGGAGTTTTTGTACGAGAACCGGATGTCGGGACTGTAAGATTCTTAGCAGCTGAAGGATTCGACCCTAGTGTAGGCTTTGTCTGTGGCAGCGACTTGCTCGCGGATGGCACGGGCTTCTGTTCTGGTTTTGCTACCGGCTTCTCCTTCTTAGGTGGTTCCTTTATTGTCGCTTTTTCTTTGATGGGCTCCTTGGGGGGCGCTGGTTTCATCTGCTTCGGCTCGGGCTTCGGAGGCTTGTTTTCCTGCGTGATCGATGGCTTCTCCACCTGCGGTGCTACCTTTACTACGTCCGCCTTTGGAGCTGGTGTAGGAGCTGGATCTGGGGCAGACGCCGCGTTTTCGCTCTTCCGTTCCTCGATGTTCGTGCTGACAGGAACGATGACAACATCTTTTTTAATAGGATTTTCCGCGGTCTTCGGTTTCAATGCTTCGGGTTTCTCATTCGGCGCTGTTGTAAACGATCCGTTCGCAAGAGGACCCGGGCTGAAAGGTGCAGCTAAAGTGGTATCACCTGCTGGAGATGAAGGAGACGTTGGTATCTTTTGCAAACCGAATCCTGCTTGACCATCCTTCCCTCCAATAGCTACGAAAGAGGTCCTAACTCTGCTCAACGGCTTCGGCCCAGGGCTTAACTCGCGCGTGATTGGTTGTGTGCCCGGAGAATTGGGCGCCGATGATCCCTTTTCAAACATCGCAAGGAGGTTTTTGACACCTCCGCCGCCGGATGGCCGGGGAGCCCCTCCGATGCGACCGGTTGACTCCGGAGAGGCCATTGCGATGGATTTTCTTCCTGACTTTGTCCCTGTAGTATATTCGAATTTCGAGATTATATCGGAGATGGCAAGTGAGTTTCTGCGAGCACCGTCGCCGGTTGATACTGGGGGAGAGTGTGAAGATGGAATGGGCGATGGTGCTTCGTGGGGGTTATTCGTGGTCGATAAAGGCGCGATTTCTCTCCTGAAGGCTGAATTAATCATAGGTGTCCAAAAAAAAACAAAGCTCAAAGTTGGGTGAGCACTTGCGGAGTTCTTGTAACCTACCACACGGGGTTATCTAATTTCCATGCAACAATTGCCAGGGCGGTGGTAGTTTCAGGAGAAGTGACGCTTTAGTCTTATAGATCGATGGAATCCCGGCAAGTCAGCGAGGATAATCAAGTGAACGACAATAGCTAGGATGTGCAGTCAGGATGAGGTTGGATGTGAGCGGCGAGTGATAGAGACTGGGCGGTGAACTTCGAAGTTGAGGAGCAAAATAACGAGAGGAGTTGTCGGGGCTGAGGGGTTTATTATGGTGGTTGCCCGGTAATAGATGCGCGAGCTAGACACGGTCACCAAATAAATGGGGCGCCTAAGAGCTCATTGCCCCTTCTTGCTGCGTTTCCACTACTCCTTTCAGTTGCTTCGAATAACTGTTCACCACCTGCATCTGCGAGCATCTTTGGTCTGCGAGTACAACCAATCACAAATGCGAGACTATGATATAGTATCGACAAATATATCTATAGAGCAGTGTTGTGGTGAGATAGGAGGTACTACTTTACATTCCGAACACGCTGTCTCCTTTGTAGTTACACCTACCTGCAAAGAATGTTCCTACTGTCTGATGGGTTCTATTTTGGCTTGCAGCTTGCAGCTTGCAGCCTGTCTCCGAGTTTAAAGTGACGGACGAATTCAAATTCCTGCAGGAGCTCGGAGACCTTATTTTAACAAGCGCATACACGTGACATGTCTGTGAATTCATCTCGACCTGTCAACCCCACCCCACTTGTAACACCCACCCAACAATCCACTCAATTCTCCACTCGATTCAAATTTAGCCGTAATGGAGGAACCTCAACTCAAATGCCATCGCTTTCACCATGACCGCCGTCATAACCATCATGACAAACCCCGTGAGAGAGACGCAGCAAAAACAGCAGAGCTCTATGCCAGCACGAATCCCTTCATGCCGATGTTCCTCACATTCCGCAAAGAGCTTGATGAGCACCACGACCGCCGAGAACGCGTCATTAAGGCCTCGAGGGACATCACGGCTCTCAGTAAAAAGATGATATTCTCTCTCCAGCGGTTTGTCCTTCTGCAATCGCAGCACCTGAACTTATTAGCTGACAGCTTTTGACAGCGCCCGAAAGCTCAATGCTCCTCTCCCCGCCCATCTCGAGAAAGAGATCTCAACCCGACATGCGGAAATCAACGCTCACCTCACAGCCATCTCCCCAGACCTCCAGAGCCTCAATGCGCACCGCTACCAACGCCAAATTTCGGGCGGCCTCCAAGAGCTAATGGAAGCACTTTGTTTCCAGCACTACCTCACCACCGGAGCCCTCCTCTCCCACACCGCTGCGCAAGCCATGATTCCCGGTGGCATCGAGCTCACAGCCTCGGATTACACCCTTGGCGTTTTCGATTTTACGGGCGAGGTGATGCGGTTCGGGATCACCATGATAGCGCTCGGAGGAGTCGGGGATGAAAGTGGAGAGGCGGACAGGATCTTGCTGGATTTGAGAAGGCTGAGAGAGGAGTTTGAGGGATTGAATACATATTCGACCGGTGGATCTCTGGGGAAGGATGTGGACCGCAAGATGACGGTTATGAGGCAGAGTGTGGAGAAGGTCGAGAACGCGGTTTATGGTGTGATTGTGAGGGGGAGCGAGAAGCCTAAAGGATGGGTGCCGGATTTGGAGGTGAGGACGGAGGAGGGCTGAGGAAGGCTCGGGGAAGCCAGAACTGCATACATTTGGGCGTTTAGGGATTGCTTTTCGGTAAAACGGGACTGTATATGTGGAATTTGCACTCGCGGAATGTACTCTACCTAGAACGATGAATACGTGGACGACGCATTGGGGTCTGAGTACCGAAGTGGTCTGTGCTCTTAATCGAACCAACGCAATCTCGCTTCTGGTGTGGATGGCCCGACCACAGAACATTACCTCATTCAATGTCTATCAAATATGGTCAGAGTTTATATTAGCTTTTTCCACGCCGAATTCCAAAAACCTTGAGCAGACAGGGTTGACATATTGTAGGCAGTGATCTGTTTTTGACCGCGGGACCAACTACCAGTAAGCTTAGAATGTAGGCGGAGCCCCAGAAGGAACGGAAGGCGGTAGCATAGGCTTGATCTTAGAATAGAGATGACACAATGGCCATGTCACCCGGGCACACTAACGTGAAGGCGCATCTGATGTAGAACCGCCATCAAGCGCCGCCTTGTCTTGTCTTGCTTCCACGCGCTGATGCGCGGCAAGATGTCTCGTTTCAACCCAGTCATTAATGGAACACAGACAACCTTGTTGCTCAGGATGGTCTGAAGAATTCCAACATGTCCAAGGACTCAGTGTAGTGTCTGGAGCGCTGTGAATCTACGGGGAGCGGTGTCGGATCCGTCTCTATGGGTTTTAGCGGGGGGGAGGGTCCGAGTGAAGGAGGGGCAGTCAGTCATATAGAAAGCCTTGAAGAAACTTAAGATGTTTTCGAAGAAATACGACAAGCTGTTGGACAAGAGGGAGCCCAACTGGAGAAAATATCTCGATCAATTTAATAATCACTCGATAGCGGACCTCAAAAACGAACGACATGACTTCAGAGCAAAGGCACCAGCAGATAATCACCCCCCAGAAGTCCTATTTTGATACAATGCTAACCACGTCCTCGTCCGCCACGGGATGACTTAACCCTACTCGCTGTGGCACATGTCTTGCACTCGCTCCCCATACCAATGCATACTTGAATTTCTCTTTCAAAGACCTATGGATCTGATCACAAACATCCTCAATTGTCGAGTTCTGCCGCACAATCAGCGCCTCCGAGAAGTCAGGTGCAACTCCCTTCCGCTTGGTGTATATTCTCAGTAGGTTTAGCTCCTCCCATGCTTTATCGACGACATCTGTGATACCCAAGTCAAGTTCACAGGACATTACGACCGTGTGAGGTTCTCGGGCGAGCGTGTTGAGGTAGGACAAGGAGATGCAGTCAATCTTATTGTACACGTAGAGGCAGCGGATGTATTTTCGGTGCGGTGCCATGATGACGTCGATGAAGTCATCAACTGTACAGTTTTCATCGCGGACTAGAACTTCGCAATTGAGGATTTTGTAGTCGCGGAGGATGTTGTATATCATCTTTCGTGTCTGTCAGAATTTGAAGTCATAACCTCTCACTCTGGCAGTACCTTTTCGTCCAAGTTCTTGGGCTGCGCCATGAATGTGATCTTCACCCCACCTGCCTTCTTCTCCTTCAGGTAGATGTTTGGTGGGCTGCGGTTCAAGCGGATCCCGACGGCTTCCAGCTCCGTTTCCAGCAGCGCCCGTTGCTCGGCCTTCTTGGTGGCGTCAAGAACCATCATGATAAGATCACTCGTTTTTGCGGCAGAGATGACTTGTCGCCCTCGACCTTTTCCTTCTGCAGCACCCTCGATGATCCCCGGAAGATCTAAGATCTGAATCTCAGCACCGCCATACTCCATAACTCCAGGGATTGCAGTAAGGGTGGTGAAGGCGTAGGCTGCTACTGCGGCTTTGGTCTTTGTGATTTTTGAAAGAAGGGTGGATTTTCCGACGGAAGGGAAGCCAACTAGGGCTATTCGTGCGTCTGTTTAGAAGTTCAGCATCGTGGTAGGAGTAATTGCACGGAAGAGTGATGCACCGCCGGACTTAGAAACATCGAACCCGGTTCCTGCACCACCAGATTTCTCGCCTGGACCGGGTTCTAGAAGTTGTGCGCGTAGACGTGCGAGCTTTCCTTTGAGGAGACCAAGATGGTATTCAGTGGCTTTGTTCTTCCTGTACGGTGATGAGTGAGCTCGGGGATCGGAGGTGTCGCAATTGGAGGGGAATCATACTGCGTCCGCCGCATCTCCTCCTCAATCTCTTTGATCTTTTCGGCGACACCCATGATGACTTGCGGTTATGAGAATGGTAGGTTGTATTTCACGGAGCTTCTGGTGTATAAAGATTGGGGCACCAAGGAGGAGACGCGGGGCAATTTTGGCGGGGAGTTAGATGTCGAACCGACCCCTGTCAGTTGGAAGCTTGGCGAGCTTATTTGGGCGCGTTGGCCTTAACTTTGTTGGACGTGTACGAAGGCTTAATACCACTCATCCCATCTCTCACTGCACATTCTCCTCTTCCATGTATACCTCCCATGTATACTGCCCTTAGCATCAACTAGGCTATTCCTGAATAATCATACAGCTATGAACGAAGCTGCCAGATCTCCGCGCGAGTCCCCCTCTGCAGAGGAGACTCCTGCGGAAATCGAAAACACCACGACGGCGCTGACGACCACGACCTCTGAACAAGGCGTCACCACTACCAAAACAATCGTTAAGAAGAAAAAGCGTCGACCCGCGCGCCCCCAGGTGGATCCTGAGACTTTCAAGGGCGGCGAGATTCCCGTGCAAACCGGCACTGTCTTTAATATCTGGTACAACAAATGGAGCGGTGGCGACAGAGAGGACAAATACATCTCCAAAGCGCACGCATCGGGGCGATGCAGTATTGTAAAAGACAGCGGGTACACCAAGGCGGACAAGATTCCCGGATCGTACTTTTGCCTGTTCTTTGCGAGGGGGCTGTGTCCACGTGGTCAGGAATGCGAATATCTGCATCGTCTACCCACTGTTCATGATCTATTCAACCCAAATGTGGACTGCTTTGGGAGGGATAAGTTTAGCGACTATAGAGACGATATGGGCGGTGTGGGTAGTTTTATGCGGCAGAATCACACACTATATGTTGGGAGGATCCATGTAAGCGATGATATTGAGGAGATTGTGGCAAGGCATTTTGCGGAGTGGGGACAGGTTGAGAGAAGTATGTTCTCTGTACAATTTTCATTTTGGAGAGCCCAAGCTGACATAAATTAATAGTACGTGTCTTGAACTCGAGAGGTGTCGGATTCGTCACGTATACCAATGAGGCAAACGCCCAGTTCGCGAAGGAGGCGATGGCGCATCAGTCGCTCGATCACAACGAAATTCTCAATGTGCGATGGGCAACTCAGGATCCAAACCCTGTTGCCCAAGCCCGTGATAAGCGTCGTGTGGAGGAGCAAGCTGCTGCAGCTATCCGTGCAGCACTGCCAGCAGAGTTTGTGGCCGAGCTAGAAGGAAAGGATAGAAATGCAGCCAAGAAGCGGAGGATTGAGGGAAGCTTTGGGTTGAGGGGGTATGAGGTACCTGAGGAAGTGTGGTACGCAAGGGGTGAAAATTCGGTTAATCCCGCAGGGAGAATTGAGAGCGGCGAGGAGATGATGTTACTGGAGGCTGCACCACACCAACAGCAGGTGGAAGAGAAGAAAGAGGCTGGGATATTCTCGAGCTCGGCTCTGACGGCATTAAAGGGGTTGCGGGAAGGTGGAGGTGCTCGGATTACGAGTAAGAAGGAAGAGCCTTCGAATGGAGGAATGGGGCTCGGGCTGGATTATGGCAGTGATAGTGATTAAAGGATACTTATATCTGTGTATTTCTTTCTCGTGTTGCCGAGTGTACATTATTGAATACTCCTCTGTTGGGAATTGTCTGTAGGCATTGGTGTACTCGGCCGATGGACCAACCGTCCACTTGTTTTGAGAAGCATTTTGTGAGCTGTGAATCAGCCAAACGTAGCCTCATGAGACTATCATTGGCGAACCAGCAATGAAGTCATGAACGAGTGACAAGCAGGTGGATTGTTTACAACTGTGGCTTTTGTGGCGGTGCTCGCATATTTTAGCGTGGTTGTCATCGCACACACGAAGCAAAACAAACAACAAAGGCTCCTCTCCATAACTTCTTCTCCAACCACTATCAACAACAGCAACAACACTCCTCTTCCTCACTCTCTTCCTCCGTCCAACTCGAACCCAGGGTTGAGGTAACAGTGATTCCTTTGCTCCTTGCCATGACAAAGTAATATCTTCAGCACTCTCAATTTTGGTTTTCATTACCAATTCCCCAGGACACATCTACTCCTTGTAGTAAAATCTTACACCGGGAGAGAGCTACCCCAAATCAATCGTAAAACCATAATACAATACTGCAACTATATCGCAACCGATGGCTCCTGCTCCTTACTACAACCCAGACCAGACCGACGACACGCTAACATTACCACCATTCGATCCCAGCTGGCAAAACGATAACGATCAATCTGAAGCCTTTAACCGAGACCGCTTACGACTCGGACGCGAGCTTGCGCGTGACTTTGAGGACGCTTCATTCTCATCGGTTGCCCGTCCGGGCGCAGACAGTACTGCCGCATCACTCGACATCGGAAAGGACGCAAACGCTACATCAACGAAGCGGATATACCCACAAATTCCGACCAGGGCTCCCACTGGTCGACCGGGTACGATGCTCTACCAAACACCCACTATCGATTCGAGGCTTATGCGTGATAATTTCATAGATTTCACCATGGCGGCAGAAGATGTTCGTGAAACGGACGCCGATAGTTATGAGATTGGGCAAGGAAGGAATACAGGCGCTGGAGTTAGTTTTATGGATCAAAGTGTTGACGTCTTTTCAATCGGAGAGACTGGCGCGAAGAAAAATGAGAGTCGAAAACGAACTGGGGGGAGAATTGACGACAAAAGGAGCTCTTCGCAAGACCGTGCGGATGCCCATCAAAGGACGGTCCGAGATCGTAGGACAAGAGCGCAGGCGCAAGATAAGTCTTTGGGTTCACCGAAACCTAGATCTTCGCCATTTCCCAATTTAAGCTTCTCGCCACGAGCTATCACCCCGAAACGCGTCAGGTCACGTCTATCATCGGGGAGCGGGGATCATCCTTCGAAAATTAAGGATTTTGTTTCGAACTCCGGGAGTGGCGGATCGAGAGCCTCGAGATTTGTCAACCCTCCTACTGATCCGAGAGATTCGGAGGAAGATGCATTATCCGATATTGGAAGTGCAGCTGGTCGACAGTGGTTTGGAAATACGAGGTTTCAACGCAATAACGCACCAAGTCCCACCGGAAGAAAGCCTCAGGACGAAGATCTTACAGATGATCTCCCAGCTATACTGAGTCGAACACGGAAGAGCAATTCTGCTGATGTAGTTCCCAAATCTTTCAAGTCGACGCCTGATTTCTTGAAGGAGCTAGGATTAGATGGGCATACACAAACAATCAACCTTCAACAAACACTAAGACAGTTGAAAGATGCCGGAACCCCTCGTCCTTATACAACGAAGCCAGCTTTCCAGCCGCCTGCACGAAATGAGCCCTCTTTCATGATCCCTAATATTCCTGACATGACTGATCTTTTCTCCGGCAATGAACCTACGCGATTCTCTGCGAAGAAAGGCGCTGCTGCAAAGTCGCATCATCGCATCGACTCCATCCCAATTCCCCATGAAACTAGGGCAATGTTGACGGCCATGAAGCTGCTCCAAGAGAAGGTTGCCAACCTTGAGGGCAACAAGGCTGCCAACGAACAAAAATGTGCGAAGCTGGAGAGTGAACTCAGGAGAGCAGAGGTCAAATATCAACAGGAGACCAGGAGGGCACGACTGGCAGAGGAGCAAATCAGGAGGAGAGGAAGGCCGGATAGCACTTTTGGTGGCAGTGAAGATGGTGATTTGGACCTACAGGAAAAGGCCAGATCCGACTGGTTGATGGAGAAACTGAGTAAGTTCATAGCGACTTGCAAGTTATGTCATTGTTAATATTTTACAGAGCTGGAATCGACCATCACTACCCTCCAAGGCGATATCAACCAAATCCAGCATGAGCTACAGACAGCTAAGATTGCACTTCAGAATATGCAAGAGGAACGTAACTCTGCCATCAATTCTGTTGCCATGGCTATCTCATCCAACGAGGACTTAAAGGTTGCCAACATTGACCTTCATGGCCAATTGGAGCGGATGGAACATGAAAAGAGACAAGCTGAGGAGCGCGTAACCCGTCAACGAGAGGAATATCGCGCTCGTGAGGAGAGACTGCGACAATATGCAAGGGATGCACGACAAGCAGCTGCCATGGCGGAACAAGCCATGAGAGAGGCAGCCCGGCGAGATAACGAGGCACAGGAAGCTGCTGAACGCGATGCTGCCATCAAGCGACAGGAGGAGAGAGAGCGAGAACGGCAGGAGATGGAGCGCCTCATGAGAGAACGAGCCGAGGAAGAACAAGAAGAACAGAGACGATTAGAGATCAAATTGGAATTTGATCGACGCGTCGAGGAGGAACTTAGGAGAATTAGGCCGGATTTGTTTTTGGGTCGAGCCGAGCCTTTCGCAGTCCCATCAGCACCCACTTCCACCACTAGGACAGTGGAAGTTGGTGGCAGACAGAGAGTTATCGCAATACCTCGAACTCGCAGGTCAAGGATCTCACGGCCTGGTGAGACTTTAGAATTGGAGATTGCACCAGAACCGAAAGGGAAAGAGAAAACACATGTGCCAGTGCCAGTACCCGAACCAAAAGCACCTAAGCCAGTCGAACCAGAAGTGCCAGTCCCTAGACCTGCAGTTGATGACAGCACAATGTCTATCTCTCCAGAAGAGATCCGCCGAATAGCAAAGGAAATCAATGCCGAACGCAAGAAGCGAAAGGCAGCAGGAGTTGCAGAGAAAGCAAGGCAAGAGGAAGAACGACAACGGGAGATCCAACGACAGCGAGAAGTGGAACGCACCCAGCAAGAGGCGGCAACTAGACCAGCTGTGGAGACTGTTCAGCCTGCTCAGCCTGCACGTACCGCTGAGCCTTCCGCACCGGCTGAACTAAAGAAAGGCCGCAGAGTGGTCAAGGTGGTGTACATGATGGATGGAGATACGACAGAAATTCGTGAATTGGAAGAAGGAATTGAGAGCGAGCAGGAGGGTGCACGCAATCAGCCTGCACCGAAACCGACAAGTGCACCAGTTTTCCCGCCAGTTGCACCCGATTCTCAAGAGCCAGAAGCTACGTCGGTAGTGGAAGAAGAAGGAGCTGGTTCAGTTCCTCAAGCACAAACTGCCACTGGACCTCGAGTAATGTTTAATGCACCTCCGCCTTCGGCTCCCGCTCCCCCCCCTCATCCTCTTATCGATCCCGCGGCCGAAAACCATGATCCCAAACAATGCACTGTGTGTGTCCGGTATGACGAACTCCGCCGCCGTGAGGAAGAGGCAGAAAGAGAGAACCCCTTGAAGGATGTCGATAATTCTTGTCTCTTCCCTGCACCAGAGTTAGAGCCTGCCTCCCAGCGCACTATTCCCGAGAGTCAATTTGAAGAAGAGCCAACACTTCGGCCAAGCGTATGCCCAAAGACCCAGTTGGAGCGAGTTGTAAGGCAGCTGAAGGACGAGTTTAGACATCTCAAGTTGTGAGTATTCTTCCTTTCCGTTAATCGTAGAGGATTTAGCTAATAATTTGCAGGATGTATCAACGCAGAAGCGAAGAGTTCATGGAGCTAGACCCAGCAATCCAGAAGAAGAAACGCAAGGCATTGACACGGGAAATGAACGAGCTCGTCGCGGAAATGGATGCAAAATCAGATCAGATTTATGCATTGTATGATGTCAACGAGGAGTTTGTAGATCGGGAGAAACAAAAAGAATATGAGATGGGAGAGGAGACGGAGGATCTTATTAGGTCTCTGGAAGTGTAGGCTCGTTAACCTTGTTTTATTGTAGTTTGTTACGTTTTCTTTTCTGTGGGTTTGTTCTTTGGATCTTCCGGTTTTGGGATACCAATTATTCCAGTTTTTACATGCGTGTTTCTTTTGGCGATTATGCTTTTGGACGTCTATTGTTTGTGTGGGTTTTGGGCTTTTGCTCTTCGTATTGTAAGAGATGGGGCGGTTTGTAGTAAAGCCGATGACATTCTTATTGGAGCTTTGAGTACTAAATATCTATGAATTGGGGGAAATCTGGAGCCTGGATTGTTGAATTCAACTTGAGGAGTCAAAACTCCTGAAGTCAAGATTCAAAAGTGAGTGCTCAGCGATGAAGAAATCGTTAGTGCCCAGCCACGGGAGCTAGTGCCGCAATCATCCTTGTCAAACCTTTACAAGCTCCAGCTCTCTTTGAGCATACCTCATCCACCAAAACATCTCACACTGCCACCATGACATCCGATGGTACGATACCTCACCCTCTCCATCCTCGCTATCTCCTCTAACAAACTAGACGAATACTGCCCCGTCTGCAAATCGTCGCGCTACCTCAACCCGGCAATCCAATTCCTCATAGAGCCAACATGCTATCACAAAATGTGTGCTTCGTGTGTTGACCGTCTCTTCGGCAGCGGACCAGGAACATGTCCAGTGGCGGGCTGCGGCGCGCGTCTTCGTGCCGCAAAATTCCGAAAACAGACATTTGACGACATCGCAGTAGAGCGCGAAGTCGACGTTCGAAAACGAGTTGCTAAGATCTTCAATAAACGCGAGGATGAGTTTGCGACGAAGCTAGAGTGGGATGACTACCTTGAGATGGTGGAGGCGACTACCTTTGACATCGTGAATGGGGCCAAGAAGGAGCGCGAAGCTGCCGAGAAGCTATTGCGGGATTACGAGGAGACGAATAAACAGGCGATCGACAGGAATTCACAAAGGGAGAAGGCGGAGGCTATGGCGTTCCTGGCCAGGGAGGAGGCCGAGAAGGAGGTCGCTAGAGCTGCAAGAGAGGCAGCGGTGATGGAGACGGAGGAGGAGAAGAGGGAGACGCTAATGAGTCGGCGGGCACAGTTGGAGGCTATGTCCAAGGGAGATCTTGAAGCGGTGGAGCGGATTAAGGCCGGATTTGCGAAACGTGCCGAAGAAAGGAGGAGGAAGGCAAGATTGGATGTGGAGAACGCGAAGGGTATTAGAGAGGGCCGTGAACTCGCTTTGAACTCATTCCTGGCAAAGGCTGGAAAGGAGGACGAAGAGGAAGAGGAGGAGGAGGAGTGGGAGCCCCTTGGAAAGGGTGTTGACGACAAGAGCACCTACTTTGAGCTGCTGGAGGAATACCCAAGGAATGAGTGGATCGACGACTTTATATCTCTCCCACAGGTGGCTGCTGGAGGGTATAGCCGGACTGAGTGGTATCAGAGAAGCTTGCATGAGGCGTTTAGTGGGTTGACGGTGTTTCTCGGCGAGGAAGAAGAGTCAGAGGAAGAAGAGAAGGGACAACAGAGGAGAGAGAGATCGATACCCGATAGGACGGACATTATGATTGTGGATCCTGTGTCATAGAGGTGGATATAGTAAACGATCTGATGGCAGGGTTGTGTAGTATGTACGATGGCCGCTTGTTTAGATGGAGTATTCTTGCAGGATCTTTTGGCGTTACTGTGGGTTGGGCTGGATTCTTTACACTAGAATCAACTGCATTTTCATACCTCTATTCACTACACTGATGTTAGGGTTGAATGGTTGGTGTGAGACCAAACGATAGTTAGTCGATACGCGTGTACCACAACTCCGAGACTATCGATAGGCGATATGTTTTCTAATAACGCTTAATCTCTCCGCTTTCTCGTCAGCTCTTTATCTCAAGAAATCGAGATCCAGAATGTCATGAAACCCGCCGCCGTTCCAGCCTTGCTCCATTTGCACCTGGACCCTGCTGTACCCAGTGCTTGGCTTTAACCGTCGGCAACATTAGTTACTCGTACTCGACGACTCCCAATCTGAGCAACCAACCACCATGGCTGCTACCACAATCACGCACCCAGATCATCGCTCATCGACACCCACTCAAACTCAATCCCAGCCTTCGTCCTCCCAAAACTTCTCAACTCTCGTATCAACCATCCTCAAGACCACCGGCAAAGAACCTGCCCCTCTAGTTGGCCCCTCAACCACCATCGTCGGCGATGTCCTTTACGTCTTTGGCGGTCGTATCCTGTCGCGCTCGCGACCCCAGCTTACAAGCGATATGTACGCACTCGATCTGATCACGCGGGTATGGCGCAAGTTGGAGACGCGCGGCCAAACACCACCGCCTAGGTATTTCCACAGTGTCTGCGCTCTCGGCGATTCAAAGCTAGTGTGTTTTGGCGGAATGTCACCGGCAAATACGGGCACGGCGGGGGAGACAAAAGTAGCAGAGAGTTTGAGTGCTAGTCAGCCGGATCAGAGCGAGGTTATGGTCATGTCTGATATCTACATTTTCGATATACCCACATATACATGGACGTTTATCCCCGCCTTAAATCCACCGGAAGGGAGATATGCGCACTGTGCCACAATCTTACCAAGCACAGCATTTTATAGCGCCGCGAATGCCGTGGCCGCGGCGGTGGTGGGCGGGGAACGACTTGATGGGTTGGGTGGCGCAGAGATGGTGGTGGTAGGGGGTCAGGACTCGGCGAATCATTATATTGAGGAGATTAATGTCTTTAATCTAAGGAGTTTAACCTGGACGACTAAGAGTCATTTGGATCGCTCGTGTGGAGCTTACAGATCAGTGGTGTCACCTCTAGGGAATCGTCTGTCAGTTTCGCAGATTGGAGCCGGGTCCGATCCAACCCCCGGACAGTCCGATGACCCAGCACTTTTGGCTGTCAACGGAAGTTCGCCGCAGAAGGATCCCGGAGCTATGTTGATATACTCAAATTACAACTTCCTAGACGTAAAGCTTGAGCTACAGCTTAGATTATCAGACGGGACGTTGTCCGAGAAGGCAATGAACGGACCGCATTCACCGCCAGGCCTACGGTTTCCCAACGGGGGAGTGTTGGATAACCATTTCGTGGTGTCGGGAACATACCTCACATCTACCAAGCAAGAGTACGCACTCTGGGCCCTAGACCTCCGGACACTTGTTTGGTCTCGTATCGACGCCGGCCAAGTCTTTGCGCAAGGCTCCTGGAACCGTGGTGTTCTCTGGAACCGTCGTAGCTCTTTCTTGATCCTCGGCAATAGGGGCCGATCACTGGTAGAAGACTACAACCACCGGCGAATCAATTTCACAAATCTCTGCAAAGTCGACCTAGAAGCATTCGGCCTCTATGAAAATTGGCGGCGCACCTCCTACCCCGCAGTCCAAAAGACATTCTCTCCCGCCGCTGAAGAATTCGGCAAAATGTTTATGAACATGCCCGAGCTCTGCGATATGGAGTTTATATGCATAGAGGGCGAGAGCATACCCGTCAATTCTAGACTGATATCGAAACGCTGGGGGGCCTACTTCATCGATCTGCTGAGCACAACTAAGCATGAACCTGACCCCAGCGGCCGCGCTGCATCAATGGCTACTATCACACCACAGTCCTTTTCCGCCAACCAAATCCTGCCAGTAACAACGGCAAACTATAACCCCATAGACCGACCGCGGTCCCTATACTTCCCGCACTGCCACTCTGTAGTCCTCGCCCTGACAGAGTTCTTATACACCGGCGCACTTCCGCCTCCCGGAGATCCTGGCGTCATGGCCCCCATCCTCTGTTCCCTCCTTCAAATCGCGCGTCCGTACCGGATCGAAGGCCTCCTGGAAGCAACCGTGGAGCGGATCCACCAACAACTCGACGGGAAAAACGCGGCTGCGGTATTCAACGCGGCCGCAACGGCAGCGGGTAGTGGGTTTGGGATTGAGGCGGTGTATATGGACAACAAACACTCCAGCGACGATACCCCCGCGCAGAACGGCAATGGTACTACATCGGGAGCAGAGGAAGATTACACTTCCAACATGCCGCCGCTACCAGGATCGGTGGAGGACGATGAGTGGTGGGAGAACGTCAATATCATTGGACTGCAGAAGCGCGGGTTGAGGGGGCTGATGGAGGGGCGGCGGATGAGGGAGAGGGGAAAGAGTTTGGGCGGAGGGCGCGTGGGTGAGGGACCTACTACTGGGATGCAGGGGACTTTTGGAGCCACGGGGAGTGGGTAGCGTGTGTGGTAGTATATTTTCGATTTATTTTCTGTCTTTGTGTTACCATCCTTTTGGAACCCTGGGTGCGTGTGCGTGTTATGTTTTTTGGATGGGTTACCTCGTACTTTTCTGTCGTGCTTAAGTCTGGGTGGATACCTGGATGTTGTTGAATATTGTATGCGCAGGAGTTACGTTGTTCAAAATTTATGACGATGATGATGTTCATGTGGAATCACTGGAGAAATGTTCTAGTAACTGAGAGACACGAACAGTGGAAAAGGCGGGGCATGAAATGCTCGGAGTACAGAGAATGCGCGCATTGTTGGGGTGGACATATATCGCTCTACAGTTGAAAATTTGTACTGAAGCAGAGCAAATCACTCGCCTCCGCAGCAGGTCCCGCTAGGTCCCACCCCTGTAGCCTGTGCACTGTTTCCCCACACCGTCTCTTCTACACTCTCCTATTTGCAGTTGCCCAGTGAAGCTAATGGCAATGCCTGGTCCACGATACCAACACCGGGGGAGGCTCCCGAAAACCTAGCTACATGTTCCTCTTCAAGCTAGGTGGTCACGTCAACCCCGATGTGCAATACGAAAATGCCTACACGAATACCACACAGCAGACATGGAACTTTTTGGGTCGCGTCGATTAACTGGCTCTTCCCCAAACTTCTAGCGAGGGCTTTACATCTCCTATGGTGAATATCTCCAAGGAAGATACCATAAATCCAATCTAGTCCGCTTCATCCGAGTTGAAGAAAGGATCATAGCTCGATATCAAGTTTTCACAATGAACCCTCAAACCCATAGAGATTAGTTTCCCATGACGGCATCATCCACCAGGCCTTAGAGGTAGAAAGCGCTGTAGGCACCAGTCAATATTTCAAGCCTTCCAAGAGTAACCGCCTGCAACCTCTCGACTCTTCTCTATTTCCCTTCCCTCCCTTCCTTCATCGCTGATGGGATAAAACCTTGTGGAATGTGTTCCCATCCAATAGCCACCTCCACCATAAGATCTCAAGAAATCCCAAAGCTAGAGCACTGTGGGAGCAATAAGAATTCCCTGTTAAGCTTTCTATATGCAGGTCCCACACCTCCCGCTAAAATGATCAGCGGCAAGGAAGTCAGGACCAATAATATCTCGCCGAAAAACTCCGACCTTGTGTTTGACTGGTACCTAGCCTAGTCAAACGGCCTGGAGGCTATGTCCTGCCGTTTCCAGAGTCATCTGTTTAAACTATTCGACGGGTTTCGAGTGTTGGTGGCGTCAGGAGATCAGGATCTCATGGACGAACGCAGCTGATTCACAGCGAGGATATGCCAGCTTTGAACCAGCCCCGAATCCGCGGCTGAGCAAAATGGATCCCCTTTACAAAACGCTTGGGGAGATTCATGCTGACAGATCCAGGGGTTTAAGGATGTTCGCCCACGGCATCATTGGGCTACATCACACGCCGTCACTCGTGGAATGAAAATCTGGGGAGAAAAAGGCTTGATTAACCTTTCAACTCCACCGAAGACAGAAATAGAAGGACAAAGAACGTCTCGTCAGAAGCTTACAACTTAGAAGGCTCTGGGAATGCTTAGATCCCAATTGGTAAGTAAAGCCAAGCCTTATTTATAGCCGGGCGAATCCGGTCGCCACAAGGTAATAGGCTTGTTCTTATTGGCCGTCGCTTCGTCGGCATACTGGCGCTGCCGCAAAACCGACAATCTGCAGCCGTCACTTACCTTGCTCACTTCACCTTCGTCCGATTCTTTTTGCACTCAACCGACATCCACCACCACCACCACTACCGCCTTCCTACACACACAGCCAAAACACAATACAAATACACGCACACGCACAATGTCGTCCCTCCGCTGTCTAACAACGCCAATGACATCACTGCGCTCCCTCACCACCACCGCCCACTTCCCACTCCTCCAATGCGCCTCCTACTCCTCCAGCTCCCTCGGCAAGCGCCTATTACAAACCCACACGCACACCTCAACACCACCTTCCTACCCGCCTCCGGGCACTCCATCCTCACTATCCACCTTCCCAAGTCCCCCATCACCTTCCCCCGCCGCCGCCGCCGCCACCACCGCCGCGCCTACACGGACCAAATTCCGCTCCCGCAAAGCCGCGCTCTCCCTCACCCCCTCGGCAGTGTCCCAACTAAAGCGGCTCCTCTCCCTGCCTTCGCCAAAGCTGATCCGCGTCGGCGTCAAGAACCGGGGGTGTTCGGGGCTGGCGTATCATCTGGAATACGTTGATAAGCCAGGGAAGTTTGATGAGGAGGTGGAGGTGGATGGGGTGAAGGTGTTGATCGATAGTAAGGCGTTGTTTAGTATAATCGGGAGTGAGATGGATTGGGTCGAGGATAAACTTAGTGCGAGGTTTGTGTTTAAGAATCCTAATATCAGTAAGTTTCCCCCTCCCCCCGGTTGTGATGATGTGGGGCTGACGAAGGGGATAGAGGATCAGTGCGGGTGCGGGGAGAGCTTTTCGATTGGTTAATGGGTTAGGGGAGGACGTATAGATGGGGTTCTTTTGTTTGGGGTTTGAGGCATAGGTTCGTTCTTGTGTACTCTAGGGGTTATGGCGTTTTGTTGCTCTACTTTGTGTTTTCATTAGGGCACTATTGTATTGTCGATGACTCATGTGTTTTTCTTTTGCTTGGGCGGCGTTGCTCTGTTGGCGGGCAAGACTGTGATGGCATAGACGTTCGTGTTTCACACTTTTGGTCTTGGGGGAATTTGGTCAAGTAGATTTTGTATGTCAATAGATACATTTCTCCTGCGAAGCTCGCTGACCTCCAACCACGGAGTCAAGCTCTCTCACAAGATACCTACTTCCATACTTCCAATCTGCTACTCCTTCGCCTTTCCGCATGGGCATTTCCAACTCAACTAGCGTCTGATTCATCTTTGCAATTAGCATTCCTGCCAGATTCACGAGTTCCTCTGTGCTTCTACACATCTTCCAGGTGGACAGACCTGCACAGCAATTGTTGACAGCTAGTATACAGATGCAGCATAACAGCACCACACCATGACCTGTCAAGTGGGTATATTTCGTTTGATTTTGGGCGTTCCAGAAGGTTTCTCCTCTTCACGTATCCGGAGGATGGATGCATTAGTAGGCTCGAGGTATTTATTTATAATTGTGCTTACTACTTTTTCGTCTTCCTACGCATGCACTTTCCCTATGGTAGGCTTGACAGATCCGGACATGGTATCCTGCTGGGCTGTTGAGATCATGAGCTCAGCTTTCAAAATTAGGGACGGGATGTACACCCAGCCCCAATACAAACGGTGGATTCCTTCATTAGGCTTTGGAAACACGCGGACTGCTGCAGATTACGCCCGGTGCTTGTATCGCTGGAGTGGGGAGAAAAGGGCGCAGGGAATGTAGGGTGCCGCCATGGGAGGTTCTGACAAGAGTGCGTTGTCCAATGGGTTCCGCTGGACACTTCTCGTTCGTACCTGCATTTGCTGAGGATGAGGGATAATTTGTGAAGGTTTCGTTAGGGAAAAGCGGAAGGGAAGGGAAGGGAATGGAAGGGAAGGGAGGATATTCCGAGAAAGAGGCGAAAGGATATGTTGATCCTTTCTTTGGGCTCAGATTTATTTCTGAATCTGGATCGAGTCATTGCTGCCCGTTCTTCACCTGATGGTGATGATGGAAAGGGCTCAGCATAGGTAAAAAATTCAGAGTGACTTGTCATGGTAGTATAGTGTTTCTCCCTAGCTGAAGAACTTGATCACCTGTCCATAGATCATGGTGAGCCTTGTCAATGCCTCGAGGGTACCCATCGGGGGGCTGGAGCTAAGATACATTTGATGGGCTTGTTTTCGCCTTGCATTAGGGTGATATCATCCGTTCGGGAAGTTGCATGTTCTGCAGCTTACTAGTGTTCGTGGCAATGGATTACACGGACCCAACGGTGAATTCGCCTTGAGGTCCTACAGAATACTAGAGGAAATCGTAAGACGTGGGATGCGTGCGAACGTTGGTGTCTTTCCTATGGCTCTCCAGAATCCCGGAGATAGTATAGCCCAGTGCTTTGTTGTTATTTTGTCTGTAGTGTGCAGGCATATCCCATGATATTAATGTTGAGAATCTAGAGGAGAATTTGTGTATAAGTTAGCCCAGTCTCTTGCATCTCTTCGATATCAACCGAGCCAAAGAAACAACCACCAACTTGAAGCCCGCTCCCAAGAGACTAGCTTTGTAAAGACACTCGTTTAAAATATCCTCCACAATGGCAGCCTTCCGCACTCGCGAAGATTACAATTACGATCTTAACTACACCTCCACCGCCGAGAGAGGTATGACACTCCACGACATGGCCCGCGATCACCGGGGACGCCAGCATAGCACCGAAACGTCAGTGGCTGTCCGCCGGGACCTGTCAACGGGTGTTCTCCGTCGAGGAGCAGTCCATCACGCATATGAATGCCGGGGAAGGGACGCATGCTATGTCAGCAGCCGGCGAGAGACCGATTTTGTGCCCATTGTTGATGCGATTCGACGGTGAGTTCCAGCTTCCCCAAATCCGCTCAACCCGATCTGTAGACTAATTCCATTGACAGAAATCATCGAAAGATCGACCAGATGAACCGCCAGATTCAACCCGGGTCGAACTATAGCCAGGTTCGTGCTCACGAATATCGTCATGCGGCCCATTGGCAGATTGTTCTCCAGACTGACAGGCGCCCGGAATTAAAGGTACACCCGAAGATGAAATCCGACGGAACCTTTCCGATCGACTTCGGCCTTGCCCTGACAGTCGACCAATTTGAGGCCATGGATAGTAAGTCTGCCAGTCCATCCTCTTCTATGCTAAACTAACCGGTTCTAGTGAGTATCCTAGACCGCATACTTATCTCCTATGGCCTGTTGTGCACGTTTACTGGGCGAAGCAAAGATATTAAAAGACGGAAATTGTGGAGGCTATTCGAATTCCTGGGAGCAGATAATCTCACGCCGCCGAGAGATTCCAACTATGCTCAGACTGCAGAATACGGAGGAGCCCCGGGCCGCTATATCACTTGGTAAGCAAGAGATGTATGTGCGGAAGGGAAAAAAACCGAAACTAGCTGTACTTAACGGTGACGGAAGGCTAGGATGGGTGTAGAAAGGCATGTTTTGGCGTTTGATCCCTTGGTGACGACATATAGACGGCCGTTGCATAATGTTGTCTCTGTTCTTCCTTTTGTTTTAATGGCTATTATTGTATGAAAATGACGTTTGATACCTGCCTCATGAGGCAACGTGATGAATTGTGATTGAGGTTCTGGCGTCTGGCGTCGACAGTAGTGGAAGGTGGCCGAGTAAGTGAATCCTCTTCCCTGCACCTCCCCTAGCTCGTGTTGGATGTCCGAGGCTGAGCGCAGGGCTCACTGTTGTTCCACCACTCGCTTGTTCACACAGGGGTACACCAACTTTGTACGACATCGCGAAGCGAGTGAGGAGTGAGCCCAGAATAGCACTAAGTAATGCACTCCACTGCGCGTGCTGCATCGAGCCAGTCTGCAAACAGTCCTCCTTTTCTGCTGGGGCTGAAAGATCCCCCAACCTTCAACCTTTGTTGTGCTTCTTTATCCTCCACTCTCCACTGCAGAGACCAAACATCGCCTGTTTTGTTGAATCCATTCTCCTCTGCACGGCCGGTCACTCACTCATTCACTCACTCGCTCACTGTCAACAAAAACATAATGAGGGTTTTTACGCTCCTCGCTGCCCTGGCAGCTCTCGGAGCAGCAAAGGTTGTGCCTTCACCCAAGATCACATCTGCGAATGCGGCACCAGATCACGCCCAGACTTCGCCAGAAATCACACCTGCTCCTACACATCCTCCATATTCCGATAGACTCGAGGCCTACAGAGAACTGTTAAAACGTAGTGCAAATGCTACTCCTGCCTTCAAAAAACGATCAGAGGGCCCTTGCCCAGTCGACTGCGGCAATGGTTTCTGTTGCCCTCTTGACCAAAAATGTTTCACCGAAAAAGATTCCAACGACCAGGTATCGATGTTATGTGGCTATCCGTAAGTGCCCTATGCGATCGTCATTGTCGGAGTTTATGCTAATGAGGTGCAGGGAACTCCGTAAGAGACAAGCCACCGACTTCGATTCCATGCTGAGCAGCCTCTACGCCATCACTTACTCTTACGACTTCGACGCTTATTACTCGTCCCTGTTGTCTGAGATCTACGCTTTCACAACCGATCCGTATTACAGCTCATTGCTTGAATCAATTACAAGGAATGGCTATGGATATGGTACACGGACGACGGGATCGGGTAGCCAAGCAACAGACTCATACAATTATTCAGGTTCATCATCATCCTCCTCACATAGGAAGAAGAAGTCTCCTGTCGGCGCTATTGTCGGCGGAGTGATCGGAGGGCTCCTCTTCATTGCACTCATTGCAGGCATCATATTCTTTCTCGTCCGTCGCAACAAAAAACAGGTGCCGCCAACTTCTCAAGCATTTGTAGCTCAGGTTCAGCCTGGGCCTACAAAGCCGCAGGCTGCTTATCCCCTCCAATCCCAGACGCCTGCTCCAGTGCCGGAAAAAGCATTTTACCAGCCGGTTCACCCAACGGTTCCCGGAGCCGTCGAGGCTGATGGCGTTCAGACGATGCCACCACAGTATACGGGGAATTCCCAACAGTATCCTCAGCAGCCAATACAACAACAACAACAACAACAACAATACCCCCAGCAGCAGCAGCAGCAGCAACAGAATTTCCAACAGCCTGGCGCTGTGTATCACGAAGTTCACAACACATCCTCTCCGCCTCCTCAAGGGCATCAAAACTACCCTCCTCCTCCTCCACCAGTGAGCCCACCACCGCAGCAGCAGTATTCAGTACCAGGGTCTCAGCCTGGAACAGTGTACCATGAGATGGGTGCACCTAACAGGTAGAAAGATATTAATAGCCTAATACGCTATATGCATGGATTGCATGGATGCAGTTAGTAGATAGAAACATATGAAGGAAAGCTACGTGGTTTTTTTTTTGTGCGTGCTCGTTAATGTTTTTTTGTGGTATTTTGGGCTTGCAATTACTGATGTATAGAGCTGGGAACGGAAGACCGGCTGGCTGGCGGGAATTTTCGTGGGTATTGGCTGGCTAGATTGATGTGTAACGAACGAGATTGATTCTTCAGCTCCACATCTGGAACATATAATGTTATGGTTTCTGTTACACGATACACTTTTCACGGCTTCATTGGCAACTTCAAGATTATGAGTTTCTAATCCTTGGTCAGCCCTAACCCACACTACACCCCTGCTTCGTGATCGCACATTGACTAGAATGGTCGAGATCCCAATCTGCTGGTTGAGTAGATTCCATCGCTTGGATATACCCTGTATGTATATTGGCAAGGTTGGCTGGTCCCCAGGGTCCCTAAGACTGGCGATGTAGGCTCTTCTGCCTCTATCGTTTGCGTGGAGTGGCTTTGATCTCGCTCGGATGGAGTTCAGAAAGTGAGGGGAGATATGGCTGGTATTTTTGATACAATTACCGTATGGACAGGGTAGCTCAAGAGCTACCCCTTTCTCATAACGTGATGATACAGGAAGCCAAATGCCCAAATAATTACTTTCATATGGTTTTCTTGAATCCCAAAGACCGCTACAACTCCTACTTTTATATACATCTAAGCGGGCGGTTCATACCCATCCTCCTCCGGCTCTGCTGCCTCCTCTTCATCCTCCTCCATAGGCTCCCCATCGACATCCTCATCATCCTCAACCATCGGCTCCCCATCCACATCATCGTCATCATCAACCATTGGCACACCATCAATATCCTCATCATCATCCTCCACCGGCAACGCGGGATTAAACACACTCGGCGTCGCATCGACCGTTTTCCAGCGACTTTTTGTGGCTGCGGCGGGAGCGGCGGTGGTGGTGGTTGTGGGGGTGTGGGATCGCGATTTCGCCTTGTCAGATGTTGAGGGTTGGTTTGGAGTGTTCAGGAAGGAGTCTAGGAAGGCTTCGTAGGTGGTTTGGGGGAAGATACACCATTTCTATGTTCACGTTAGTTGAAATATTGGGTTATTTTGGGGGAATTGGGGGGGGGATATACCTCCCAGCCTTCTAACACGCCCTCGACTACCATCCTCCGGAACTTCTCGGCCTTCATCCGCCCCCACCCGCTCTCACGATATATCTCCCCCAACCGCGCAAAAACCTTCTTCTCTCGTAGTGCAGTGTCAAAGAGTTGTCTGTACCTCCACGCAGCGCGGACGCCAAGCGACGAATTCGAGAGCACGTCGGAGATGATCCAGAGCGCGACGATCTTTGCGGATGACGTATCTGGCTTTTCTTCCTCCTTTTCCCGCTCGGACTCGGAGTCAGACGGGGAGTCGGGTTTTGCTGCTTTCGTGAAGGCGAGAGGTTTTAGGACGTTGGAGACTAAAATTTCGACGACTTCCTCGCCCATGCCGCCCTCGGCGTGTTCCATTGCGAAGGCCATCACGCGGCCGATATCGCCGCGGCGGACTTTGCTAGTTGTTGTGGGAACGCGCGAGATCAGGTGGATGAGTTTTGCGCGCTCAAGAACACCGAGGTAGCCTTTTACCTTTTTCCCGTCCCCGCCTGCGAGGCCGACAGGGCGGTCGTCGTTGTGGGTGTGTGAGTCGTGATCGCTATCGTCTTCGTCTAGCTCGTCGCTGCGGAATTCATAGTCTTCCACTACGTCCGTCAAACTTCCCGCCCATTCGTACTTCAGCGGCTTTTTTGGCGGGATCCAGACTGCGCCCGCAGAGTCGAAGATGTCGACGGTGGGCGTGTAGGGCTTGTCGATTGAGTACCCCGTGACAATCTCCCAGAGCTTCCACCGGTAGTATACCCCCGCCTGGCTTCGAGCGTCCCATAGCCATGAGAACTTGGGATCCTGCCGGACTTCGTCTTTGGACATTAGTAGAGCTTCGAATTCGGTGCCGTGCGTGAGCAGCGTCTCGATCGTGCGGTGGATGAGTTTCAGCGTTTTTAGGTCTTGCGGGGGCTGCACGTGGACCTGTAGAGCGGCGGACTGCTGCTGTTGCTGCGCGCGGCCAGGAGGTCCAAAGCTTGGTGGTGGAGCGAAACCACCGCGGTGCGGGCCGCCACGTCCACCACCGGTTAGTCCGGTGGGTGGCGGGGCTTTTGCGCCAAATGGATTGGATTGTGCGCCGATTATGGGGATTCCCGTGGGTGCGGAACCGGCGACAGTGGAGGAAAGATGCCGTACTATGTTGAGCCAGAACCCGTAGCCCATGTAACGTCCGTTCAGCGCTGACACCGCGGCGTCAATATCAGAGACTGGTGTTTCAGAGGTGAGAGTAACAAGTGCTGACGCAGCTTTGCGGATTGACGGCGAGGGCATTGACGGGCCGGGAGGTGGAGGCGCGGGGATAATACGGATGGAATCGATCTTGAGCGCGGTCGAGGAAAGGAGATCTGTTATAGCGGTCTTCGAGATTGTGGGGGGGATGGAGCTGAGAAGGAGCGTAGGCTTTGGATGAGCAACTGCCGTATCGGGGTCTGTACTCGTTAGTAAAAGCCGCCATCGCACAGAGCCACACACGCGCGGTGCGAACCAGAATCATCATCCACGGCGGCATTATACCGCTCCCTCCGCTTCGACCCCGAGTTTTCAAACGCAAGCAACCCCGTATTCCCCTCCTTCATCCTCCGCTTCTCCCTCTCACTCGGAGCCGACACGCCCCCGCCAAAAACTCCACCCTCCTCTTCATCCCTCTCAAACGCATCCCCAAGATTCCGTTTCCTCGGCGGCGGCCTTACAGGCGCAGACGGGGCGCCCGAAAAGTGTCGTCTACCAGGCCCATTCGGCGGTCCTCCTCCCCGGAACCCTCCACGTGAGAAGCCAGCACCGCGGCCAGGATATCCAGATGATGACGCGGGTGTGTCTGGCGGCCCTTCGTCGAACGAGGCGACAAAGTCTTTGTAGACGGCGGCGGTCTCGGCTTCTTCGCGTTTCCGCTTCTCTTCGGCTTCCAGACGCGCTTTCTCGAATGCGGACTTTTTGGAGGGCGCACTAAGTTTATCTCGGACATTGGGGAATTGGTGAGGGCCGGACATGGGTGGCTAGTTGTGGTGTGTTTGTAGTTTTGGGTACGTTGCGTGGAGAGCTTGAGATGAGTGGAGGTTCCCGGGCTTGGCGTAGGCCATGGTGAGTCACTCGGCGTAATTTTGGCGGTAGTTCAAACTAAGCTCTTGACGTCGAGGATGTAGAGTTATAGATAGCTAATCCGCTACATGGTAGATACTAGGTACTAATCATATTCTAATCATCATGAAATTGAGCCAGCACAGCGAATAACATTACATACACGAGTGCCCAACCGTGCTACAGACGGAATACTCTGCATAGTAGCAGAACCTAGTCACCAACCCAAAGCCTACCAGCTTCTCCCTATTCAAACCTACTCACCAATTCATAAATTTTCATATCACATCTTAAACTTGCGAGTCAGCGTATGTACCTGCTTATGGCATCATAGTGAGAAGCACAACGTATGCACAGGTACCCTCAAGACTAGCTTAACGATAAGCCCACAGCCCACACCCAAAGATGAGCCGACGAATATCCGTCTGAACCAAAGAAATTCCTATATATCACTTCGTTCGCTTCGGTCATACCCGCTCACTCTAAGCCAAGATTCGAACATTAGATATCACACACCCTTCAAGGCTCCAGCCTTTTCCCTCTCATCCGCAACCACCCGGTGGAGGGTAGAACCCAAGGTTCATGGGTAACCGTCTGCATGTCGGCAGGTTGGATAGAAGACTGTAACGCATGATACAGCCGCGGCTTCCGATGGAGCTTGATAGAGTAGTGTCAAATAAGTACTAATAGAATCCAAAATAATACCGCTGGTAATTATTGAGACATGTTTCTACTGTTGTTCATGCTGAGCCGCCAGGAGCCAGCTTTTGAGACCATAATGTCTTTGAGAATTGGCTCTCCGAATGATGACGTGCTGCAGAGAGTTCCGTAGTTGCAGGACGAACACCAGGGTTCGAGAACAACAGAGGAAGAAATCTAGAGGAATTACAAATGGCACTATGAAGGGTGATGTCGGTGCCACTACCGATGAGTTCCCTCGGCAGGTATTAGGTGGGTCTTGGTGGAATGTCTGAGGTTCATATATAACATCCTTTCTGGCGTCGAACCTGCATTACTCTATAGCCCATGATATTGATGAAAATACCACTCAATGGAGGTATAACCCCGCGGCTGTCGGTGCCTATGGCAGTAAACAGAAATTTTTAATTGTTTTCATCCGTGAAGATTCCGCACGGCCTGTAGAAATGATCATGCCCAGCCGAAAGCAGTTTTCCATACGTAAGAGAAGGCTTGTGTCCTCATATATCCTCCTAGAGTCGGCAGACAGCGAACTTGCGACCCAAGAAAACTCTGAGGATGAGAGCAAAGGCTTGTTCAAATCCGGAAATAATATACCTCCACAGATCCACCATAAGTTGCTGTGACATTGAGTGGACGTTCAGGGAAACCCTGTCATCAAGCTCGCTGCGCAGCCTTGCCTCGCGATGGAGGCAGCGACGGGAGGAGGACACCTATTTGTTGGCAAGGGCAAGGACTGAAACGGCGGCCTGAGAATCTGTCTGTCAATCTGTAGGAGAAAAGTTGCCGGGCTGCGTTGGAGCCAATCGCATGGATGCTCTCCCCCGACTAAGGCGGCTGTGCAGGGAGTACCACCCCACTGCAGTGGAGCGTTACCGCTGTTCTTGGGCCTGGAGGGAGCACGTCAAGAGAATGCCCTATTGTTGCACCGCAGCGCACTTAATTAACACAGTGGGACTGAATGTGTCCGTACTCCATTGATCTTGCAATGGAAGATGGGGGAGCCTGGCGGGCGGGGTTCATGGAGGGTGGATTGATTGGATCTGCACTCGGGGCTGCTTGTTCGGTTCTAGCTGTGCCGATGGCACCCAAATCCAGTTACTTACCCCTGATCGGAAGCCAGCGCTACTGTAAACACAACCAAATCGTCCATCTGCTCCCTCTCGCTCTGCTCGCAGATGATCGCATGGTACTTGCTACAAGAAATATGCAACTGCTTGCCATTCGCGCGTTGCTCGATAGACCGCTCTAAAATCCTGAGTGATCCATTAGATTCCCATGGTTATTTATTTACTTAGGCACTTATTATTTATTTATTATTGTCTTATTACATCTCTCCGCTTCTTGGCTCTCACACCTTCCCTTCCGAACTTTCAGCTAACCGCCAATCCGCCCACTGCCAACTATAACCAACCACCACCAAATCAACCGTCCGAGTAACTCGCTCGTACTGTGCTCTCCGCGATTCTTCCAACTAACCTCGTCCTTCGACCCCACGCGCCCCGCCGTTCGTCGTTGTCGCGCCTCTGAAGCTGTTGAGTCGACCATCGATCCAATTTCGGCGGTCCTCTGTCTCCAACTTCGGGGGTCAGCCTTGTTCCCAGCCAGCTCGTCGCGCAACAACGATGGAGCACCGCTTGCCACTACCCCGTGAAATGGAAGAGGATGAATTTCGACGATTCTCTTTCACATCTTCAGTAGTGCCACAGCGAGGCTCGGTTGTATTTAATCGTGTCGCTTCTGTACGGGAGCCAGAGAATGCCTTCGAAACCCCGCCAGGAACATCCTACCACGAACCAGAAAACATATTTGCGACACCGACAAATTCACGACCTAATTCCTCTTACGGCTCTCTCGCTGATGTGGGCGAATTTGGGGCTGATGCAACGTCGACACACCGGGGCTCGTTGACATTATCGGTATCGAGGTCATTGTCGCCCATATCAGTAGCAGATGGGGGATGGGGGCAGTTTGGAACGTACCATCGTTCAGTATCATTGTCTCGGTCAGCGACACCGTCAATATCAGCTACTAGCTCCAGTGGATCCATAGGGTTGCGGCGTTCCAATACTGCAAATACACACACAACAAGTAATTCGTCTACCCTATATTCAATACCGTCACAAACCTCAGAATTGTCGTCACCACCAAGTCCAATACACTCGATCGCCCCAATCAGGCCTCGATTTGACTATGGTGGTCATCAGCAAACACTCTCCATCGGCGGATCAGAGTTGGACGAAGCTGATCCGTTCGGTGACGGTTTTGAAGTCCCAGTGGGCGATGGTTTCGCACCGCATGCCCAGAGGCCAGTAACTTCATCAGTAGCTAGTGACAGTGGAAGTTTTGGAAGTCTGCCGCCTCCTTATACACAATATCCCGGATATATAGCTCCAAAGCCCGAAGACAGTGAAATTGACCTTGGTGTTGCTGTTATGGAGCCGGTTGCAGGTTCTGGGGTACCGTCGGCTGAGGATGAAGGCATGCGAAGAAGAAGGGAGAGCAGGAGAGTAGCACCTATTGGTGGTGGCATACCTGAGGGGGGAAATGATGTGGATAGGGATGCTAGCGGGGCCGCAAAAGAATGGCATCAAAAGAAATTGCTAGGTTCACGAGGATGGCTTGTTGTTCTTGCAGCAATAGTGGCTTTGTTGATAGGTATAGCTGTCGGATTGGGAGTCGGCCTCGGAATTGCACATAAGTCAAACAGTGACAGGTGAGTTCCTCATATTAATGATGAGCCGTGACTGAAGTAACTGACTATTCAAGGGATAATTCACCTATATCTACACTTACAACAGCAACAGGTAGATATCATCAGCCCTCGCCCGAACAAACAATGGTGCCTAAAGCCGATCCGAACAATCAATTTCCTAACATTCCTGTTGGGCAAGATGTAATCTCGCCTATCGAACTCAAAACCTTTAATTCTGGCTGTACAATAGTCCGTACAGACCAAACATCGCCCAGCTACTTCAAGTCAGGATCCACCGGCCTGTGGACTTGCAATATACCTGAAAAGAAACCATTATTATGGGATATTGACGTGTGGCCAGTAAACCTTGTTGGTGCGGAGTTAAGCAAGCTGAAAAGCGTACCGGATACCTTGACATGTGCAGATTGGGAGAACAACAGGTGGGGAGGGTACATAATCTCAAGCGAAGAAGGCGAATACAACAAAGAAAGAAAGAATACCGTTTACCAAACACATAGCGGAGAAAGAGTTCTGTATTCCGCGATTCATGGGTTCCGCGAGGGCATGCAGGGGCCAGCGTTTTTCCGGCAACCCCTTGGTTTCAGGAATGTTACTTGGGAGTATAACGGAACCGTTGATAATAAGTCCAACCATCCAGCGTCACTCAACACACTATCGTATACTTTCGGAATATTATACAACAAGACGGTTATCCTCAAGGAAACAACTATGATCCAAACGTTCAATACCAACGGAGAAAATGACGAAAGAAACGGAAATGGAACGGAATTCGAGCATAACGAGAAGGTATGGATGTGCGTATGGGAGAAGACGTTGTTGGAAGTCGAATTGATGGTGAACGAATCGTCTATTGCGAAATTACGAAAAGCCAGCACTGCCACTGAGGGTGGTAACTCCTACAACACGGACACGGACGACGAAGACAACGACAGTTTTCTGACAACCATAGTTGTGGGACACCCTATATCATCAGCGTCATCAACATCAGCGTATAGCGCCCAGCCAACTGTACTCCCAGATTTCGAATTCGTCGGTGATGCTCGACTACATAAGAGGAGCCAATCAAAGAGAGGACCCCGCCATCTTTCTCGGAAGGTTTACATCAAAGAATCTCGGCCAACGGAAGACCGCTTGCGCAGGGTCTTGGGCATTGACCGCACCGATGACGACCCCGAAGGACGTGCACGGCCCGGTGCCGTACGGTGTCGGAAGATGTTAGTCCAAGATGATGGTGGGCTGATGGAGTACACTGCGGTCGGGGAGGAGGTCGAAGTGAAATTAAAGGAGATTCTGACCAAACCAGATTCTCTAGGGAAGCGGGATGACAGTGAGAGCGACGATGAAGGGACTTTCCCGGCAGACACTGGGTGCAGATGTACTTGGGAGAGTTAGTGGCGATGCAAAAACTTCGTGATACTCTGAGCGGTACGGGCGTTTTCGGATTCACGTGGTTCAAATCTATTTTTTTGGGCTGGTGGGGGGAGGGGGTTTTCACTTCTGGATGCATCATGCATACGGGCCTGCGGGCGGATCTTGAGCTTCATAACTTTTTATATTGTTTTTTTGGGGTTTTTTTTTCGTTAGCCTGATATTTTTTGTTGTCATGTTCTTGGTGTTGGTGTTGGCATTGTTTTGGAGCGTTGGTATCATATGGGCTCCGCGTTTTTGATTTTATTTTCTTGCGGGTTTTCTCTTGTGTCCGGATATGGGAATTGCTCTGGTTAGTTGAGTGGTCACACCCCCCGCCTTCCTTCCGGATCTTTTGTTGAGAGCAAATACGTTGGGTGTGTATAGATATCATAACTGGACCAGCTTTTTATCTTCTGGTCTGCTTTTTTTTTGTTGTTTCAGAGAGGGTTGGTTATGGAGGATGGTGTTATGAGTATCAATAAATGGATGATGGACGGGGGCGGGTTTGTTGAAATAGGTTATTGGGTTACTTTAGGTACTGAATAATGGAGGCGCTCCTCAGGAGATGTGGAAATAACTTGCTTGTCGCACTATCAATTGGTCAAACACCTCCTTCGCTACTGGTCGCCAGGGCAGCTCGTTCACGTGTGGGTCGGGGGGGCTAGGGGTCTATTTATCGATATCACGAGATGCTGTAT
>Ga0307515_10000361_pt1 | contig 111434 bp, 82 predicted proteins | sample 17_EM_MG_FD_194513 | JGI IMG/M metagenome (GOLD analysis project Ga0307515, IMG submission 194513) | Populus trichocarpa ectomycorrhiza microbial communities from riparian zone in the Pacific Northwest, United States - 17_EM | ecosystem: Host-associated > Plants > Roots > Unclassified | place...
AGGCGAGAGCTGAGGCGAGAGCTGAGGCGAGAGCTGAGGCGAGAGCTGAGGCGAGAGCTGAGGCGAGAGCTGAGGCGAGAGCTGAGGCGAGAGCGAGAGCCGAGGCTGGGGCCGCTGGCGGTGCGGCAGGAACCGCGGGCGTTGGACCTTGGTGCGCAGCGGTCTGCTCGGCACCCGCGCGCACCAAGGTCGCGGAGTATGGCGACGATATGGAGCGTTATGCGAGGTTCTGGTCCGGAGTGTGGGACGGGATGCTCAGGATGTGGTGGCGGTGCCCGGTATGCGGAATCGGGGTCCATCAGTTGGACTGCCGCCGGCACGGACAAGGGCGGGACGTAGTTCCGAGGAGTCGCCGAGACCGATCACGGACGTGAATCGCCTGGCCACCGGCTTCCGGGCCGACCTGAGCAACGACGGTGTGGCATGGCGGCACGCGACCGCTGCAAGATCCTCGCGGGGTCGCCGGCCCGGGGGCGATTGTGGTGCGGGCGGGTCCGGAGCAGACCGCGCCGCCGCAAGATCCAGCCGCGATTTATCAGGATCGGGCGACCGCCTACCCCCTCAGTGATCAGGTAATTCTCAGGTCGGTAGCGGCCGGGCCGATCTGATGGGCTCTGGCACGGCGCTGCTCCCGAGCAGCCACCGGAAAGGCCCCGTATGAACACTCAGGTTCCCCCCGGCCCCGGGAACGCGGTCGCGCCCCAGGAGTATCCCCAGTTCGCAGCCGGTTACGCCCAATACCCGCCGGCCCAGTACTTGCCCGGGCGAGAGCAGCCCGTCTCCGCCCCGCCCACCGGGTACCCGGTGGGGGGCGTTCCGGCCGTCGCGTATCCGCAAGAGGGCACGGCCGGCTATCCGGCCGTCGGGCATCCGCAAGAGGGCGCGGCCGGCTATCCGGCGGTCGGGTATCCGCAGGAGGCTGCGGCCGGCTATCCGGCCGTCGGGCATCCGCAAGAGGGCGCGGCCGGCTATCCGGCGGTCGGGTATCCGCAGGAGGCTGCGGTCGGCTATCCGGCCGTCGGGTATCCACAGGAGGGCGCGGCCGGCTATCCGGCGCCCGTGCCGTATCCGCAGCCCAGCACCTATCCCCCGCCGTCCGCGTACTCAACCGCGCCGCCCTGGGCCACCCGGCCCGCAGACCACGGCGCCGCGCCTGCCATCGGCCCGGGCACACCGCCGAATCGTCCGGGCACACCGCACGAGCATCTGGGCACCCCACCAGAGCGCCTGGGCATCCCGCAGAAGCATGTGGGCACCGCGCAGGAGCGGCCGGGCATCCCGCAGGAACGTCCAGGCATTCCGCCGGATCAACCGCTGCCGCAGTACGGCGGCCTGCTGGTCCCGTTCCCCGACGAGATGCGGCACGCCTCCCGGGCCCAGGCGCCCGCCGTGTGGCCGGTCGCCGCGTTCACGATGCTGTTCGGCATCCTCGGGGCCGTCTCCGCCAAGCGCCGCGCCGATCAGGCCCGGCGGACCCACAACAGCATCGCGCCGTACTGGATCGCGTTCCTGGTTTCGGTCGCCGCCGGCGCCTTCTGCTGGTTCGTGCTCGCCGCCGCGGTGATCGCCCCGATGTACATCGAGTTCCGCGAGACCGCCATTCTCAAGGCCGTGCAAAGCAACGTCGTCGGGGACGGCCAGCTCAAGGATGCCCGGATCGCGGTGACCGCGGCCCAGTGCCGGGCGGTGACCGATCGTGACACCGAGGGCATGCGTGACTACCTGTGCCGGCTGACCCTGGAGGGCGGGCGCACCGGCACCCTTGCCCTTACCGCGGACGAATCCGGCCAGTGGCACTCCGAGCCGACCGGCTGAAGCAGACAAATCCAGCCAGTAGCACTCCGAGCCGACCGGCTGAAGCAGACAAATCCAGCCAGTAGCACTCCGAGCCGACCAGCTGAACACGCCGGCCGGGATGGGATGGGCCGTCGTGATGCTCCGGGGGGAACATCACGACGGCCCCTGTCCGTCAGGGGTAGACCAGGGCAGATCGGGTCAGAAGACCGGGACGCCCGCGCGGACCAGGCGCCAGTTGTCCGCCGCGAAATCGGTCGGGTTGATCGCGCCCTTGGCCTGCGCCCAGTCGATCAGCAGCTGGCGGATCTCCTGCTGCGCGTTGTAGACCTGCGTCTTGACGATGCCGGGGAAGTTACCGCCGCCGCTGCGCCGGTAGTTGTTCACCGCCACCACGAACTGGGCGTCCGCTGCCACGGCCACACCGGCGATCTCCAGCCGGGTGATCCGGTCGCCGACCGGGCGGCTGATGTCGATGTCGTAGTCGATGCCGGAGAACACGTCGTAGTTGTAGTCCGGCACCGCGGGGTCGCTGATCGACGCCGGGACCGGGGTCGCGCCGACCGGCAGCGTCACGAAGTACTTTGCCGAGTATTCCAGGTACGCCTTCACCTCGGCGCCGGTCAGCACGACCGCCTCGAGCGTGTTGTCGTAGATGTACAGCCCGGCCACGTCCTTGATCTTGACGTCGCCCTGCGGGAAGACCGCGGTGCGGCTGAACGGCGCGGCGATCGACAGCACCGGCAGCGCCGCGTACTGGGTGCCGGCCAGGGCCGCCGTCACCGTGTCGGTCTGCACCTTGTTGATGAAGTCCAGGATCGGGGTGTCCTTGTAGCGGGACTCGGCCGCGGACAGTTCCACGGTGGAGGCGGCGACGACCTGGTTGATGTATGCGACCGTCTTGGCGTGCTGCGACCTGACCGCGGCCAGCACCTTCGGGTCCTCGGTCACCGTGTTGGTGTTCAGCAGGTCCGACTTCTTCCCGGTGATGGTCCACCGGCCGCGGTCGCGGGTCAGCGTGAAGTCCATCCGGCTGAGCCGCTGGCCCCATTTTGACGGCTCGGAGAGCAGCACCTGCGCGCCGGTCTTGGTGTTGGTGACGAACCGCTGCGGCACGTTGGCGTGCGCGTGCCCGAACAGGATCGCGTCGATGCCGGGCACCTGCTCGGCGATGAGCGCGCTCGGGTTCTCATTCGGCAGCTCGGGGCCGTAGCTGGACGTGCCGCTGTCGCCGCCGTGCGCGGAGATCAGCACGACGTCGGCGCCGCGGGCCCGCATGACCGGCACCCACTTCGCGGCCGTCGCGATCATGTCGGCGAAGATCAGTTTGCCCTCGACGTTGGCCTTGTCCCAGATGGCCACGCCCGGGTTGGTCAGACCGAGGATCCCCACCCGCAGCGTCGGTGCGCCGTGACCGAGGGAGACCTTCTTGATCACGTACGGCGTGAAGGCCGGCCGCTTCGTGCGGGCGTTGAGGGCGTTGGCGGCGAGCGCGGGGAAGCCGAGCTGGCGGATCCACAGGTTCAGCAGCGGCAGGCCGTAGTTGAACTCGTGGTTGCCCAGCGTGACGGCGTCGTAGTGCAGCACGTTCATGGCCTTGGCCATCGGGTGCTTCTCGCCGGTCTCGGTGATCGGCTCCTGCTTGGCGTAGTACGTCGCCAGCGGCGTGCCCTGGATGGTGTCGCCGGCGTCGAGCACCAGCGTGGCCTTGCCCCGCCGCTCGGCCCGGATCTGGTTGACGAGCGCGGCGAGCTTGGCGACGCCGACGTCGTTGTGCGCGCTGTCGTCGTACTCCAGGTCCTTGTAGTAGTCCCAGTTGAAGACGTTGCCGTGGGTGTCGGAGGTGCCGAGCACGGTCAGGTCGTACGTCTTCGGGGTGTGGCCGTGGCCGGAACGCGGCGCGGGAGCGGCGCCGGCCGCGTCACCGAGAACGAGCGGAGCGGCGGCACCGGCAGCTGCGGCGGCGAGCACACCACGCCGCGAAACGCCTGCGGGAAGGGTCATCAGGAACCTTTCGGAGGGGATTGCGCACGGCGCCTCGTGGGCGCCCAGGAGGCACCATAACCGCCGATGCATGCGCAGGCGAGAGCAGCCGCGAGACCGTTACTGGACGGTCAGCGCCAGCAGGCCGCGGTCCAGCCCCACCATCAGCACGTCGCCGACGTACCGGCAGGCCAGCGCGCGGTGATGCACCGGAATGGATCGCAGCCCCCGGCCGGTCACCGGATCCCATAGCCGCACCGTCCGGTCGAGGCTCGCCGACGCGAGCACGACCCGCCCGCCGGCCGGCACCGGGCACACTCCCGTCACCGGCGCCGTGTGCCCGGTCAGCACCCCGGCGGGCGCGCCGTCGTCCAGGCTCCAGACCCGGATCGTGCGATCGGCGCCGGCCGAGACGAGCACCTCCCGGCCGCCGGCCGAGAGCCCGGTCAGCGCGTTCACCGCGTCGTGGTGCCCGTGCCGTTCCCAGAGCAGCTCCCCCGCCGGGTCCCAGAGCCGGATCGTGCCGTTCTTGTCGGCGGAGACCAGCAGATCGCGGCCGTCGCGGCGGACGGCGGTCAGCGCGGTCACCCAGTTGGCGTGCCCGAGCAGCGGCCGGGCGCCGTCCTTGTGGATGTCCCAGACCCGGACGATGAGGTCGTCGGCGCCCGAGACCAGCAGCGGGCCGGCCCCGCACACCGCGTTGACCCGCTCGTGGTGCTCCTTGAGCTCCTTGAACAGCTCCCCGCTGTCCACATCCCACACCCGGACCGCCCGATCCTCGCTGGACACCGCGAGCAGGTGCGCCTCCTCGTCCGGCAGCGCGCACACGTCGGTGACCGTGGTGCCGTGCACCGAGAGCTCCAGCCGCTGCTCGCCGGCCGCCGGTTCCCAGAGCCGCACCGTGCCGTCGCTGCCCGTGGTGGCGACGAGCGTGCCCGCGGCCGTCGGGACCTCGGTAAGGGCCGCGACGGCGCCGAGCCGGCCGCCGTCCATCACCGTCTCCGCGCGGCCGGTGGCGGCGTCCCAGAGGCGTACGGTGCCGTCGTCCCCGGCCGTGGCCAGCAGGTTCCGCTCGCCGACCGGCAGTTCGCAGATGGCCCGGATCCAGCTCGCGTACCCCTCGATCGGCGGCCGGCCGGCGCCGGTGGCCATGTCCCACAACCGGATGACGCCGTCCTCGGCGGTCGCGGCGAGCAGCAGGGTGCCGTCCACGTCGAGCGTGCAGAGATCCGTCAGCGGGCCGGCGCCGGTGTCGATGAAGGCCACCTCCCGCCGCGCCCCCGGGTCCCAGAGCCGGATGGTGCCGTCGTAGCCCGCGGTGGCCACCATGTCGTTCACCGGGCACAGCGTCGTCACCCAGCCGGCGTGGCCGGTGAGCACGGCGTACGCCGCGCCGGTGACCGGATGCCACAGCCGGACCGTGCCGTCGTAACCGGTGGAGGCGACGAGCTCGCCGACCCGGCAGACCGCGGTCACCCAGCCGGTGTGCCCGCGCAGCGTGTGGACCAGCGCGCCGGAGGCCGGGTCCCAGAGCCGCACGGTCCGGTCGTCGCCGGCCGAGGCGAGCAGCTCCCGCCCGTCGGGTAGCGGCACCGCGCAGAGGTTACGGACCCAGTCCTGATGACCGGTCAGCGTGTGCACCAGCTGGCAGGTGCGCGGGTCCCACAGTTTTACCGTGGTGTCGTGGCTGGCGGTGGCGAGCAGCCAGACCCCGCCGGCCCGGACCGCGGCCAGCCCCTGGATGCAGTCGGCGTGGCAGTCGATGACGTGTTCGGTCTGGCTGGTCAGCGGGTCCCACAGGCGGACCGTGCCGTCCTCACCCGCCGAGGCCAGCAGGCTGCGGCCGTCGACCGGAACGGCGGCGACGTCGTAGACCGCGTCGGAGTGGCCCTCCAGGACGGTCCGTTCGAGCCGCCGCGGCGTCCGGGCCCAGCGCGCGGCGTACGGCGGCGCGAGGTGCGGGCGCAGGTTGCTGGCCAGGCCGTCCAGCTTCTCCACGACCGAGAAGAGCGCCGCGCGTTCCCGGGCCGGAGCCCGCAGCGCCTGCGGTGTCCGCTGCAGGAGCTGGGTGCGGGCGACGCCGAGCTCAGTGCGCGCGGCGTCGGCGGCGGGCAGCAGCCGGTCGAGGTGGGCGTAGAGCAGGTAGTCGTCCTCGGCCAGCAACTCGTCGACCAGCCCGGCGCGGGCGGCGTGCTGCGGCAGTGAGCGCAGCAGGTAGTCGGGCGCCGCCGGCCAGCCGATCTGCCGGGCGTGCCCCAGCCAGGCGGTGAACAACAGCCGCTCGTCGTTGGCGCGCCCGATCAGCAGCGCCTCGTTGAGGGCCTGGTGGAAGAGCCGGTAGGTGGGTGCGGTGGTGGCGCTGCTCTCCACCAGGAAGTTGGCTGCCGACGTACGCGCGAAGACGCCGAGCTCCTCCTCGGTGACCTGACCGCCGAGCGCTTCGACGGCCACCCGCCAGAGCGAGACCGGCAGGCCCGGGGTCGCCGCGTGGGCCAGCGCGGTGAGCGCCAGCCGCGCCGGCGTCCAGCCGGCGGACGGCAGCCCGTCGACGTAGCGGTCCAGGGCGTCGGCGACCGTCGCCGCGAAGGACACCTCGCCCGGGTGCACGGGGTGCTGGTCCTGCAGGCCCCGGGCCCGGGCCACCAGGCCCGCCACCAGGAAGTTCCGCTGGGACCCGGCGGCGATGCGGCGGGCGACCGGCGCGGCGACGCGCTCGTCGGCGTAGGGGTTGTCCGGCCGGTCGGCGCCGGTCAGCGTCGCGAGCGCGTAGTCGGCCAGATCCGACTCGGCGAAGTATTCCGGCCCGTCCAGGTCGATGACCTCGGCGGCCGCGCCGAACTCCGCCAGCAGATCGCCCTTGTCGTCGGCCCGCCGGGTGCCCACGATCACCTGCACCCCCAGCGGGGCGAGGTTGCGGGTCAGCGGCAGCACGACGTCGGTGATCAGCTTGCGGGCCTGCGCCGGGGACGCGGCCTCGTCCAGCGCGTCGATGACGAGGTTGAACCGGGCCGGGCGCCGGGTCAGGCGGTTGCGGAGCGCGGGCATCACGTCGGCGGGGTCGGCCGGCAGCCCGACCGCCGCGGCCCGGGCGATCTCGGTGGCGATCTCCAGGGCGCTCTTGCCCTTGGCGTGCACGGCGCAGGAGACCGAGCCGGCGGTGGCGGACTCGGCGGTGTCCGAGACCGGCAGGGCGTCGCGTACGGCGTGATCGGAGGTGGTGACGATCCGGCCGAGCACCGCCGACTTGCCGACCCCGGGTGAGCCCGTCACCAGCAGGGTCCGGCCCCGTGCCACCGGGGCGTCCAGCCACGCTTTGATCCTCCGCAGGGCCGCCGTCCGGCCCCGGAACCGCGAGCCGCGTTCGGTGTGCACGGCGACACCGCGGGCCCGCGGCAGCCAGTGCCGCTCGGCCTCGTCGTCGCCGGTCAGCGCCCAGCCCCAGGCGGCCAGAGCGGCGTCGTCGGAGTCGCCCACCTGCCATCCGGCCAGCACCGAGAGCTTGAGCTCCGGCAGCTGGTCGTCCGCGTGGTGCAAAGTCAGGGCGTGGCCGTCGCCGTCGCCCGCCGCCGCGACGACGAGACCGACGACCGCCTCGTACTCGTGCGACCAGAGCGCGCCGCCGCTGTAGCCCGGCTTCAGCCCGGGTGCCGAGGAACTGTCCAGGTGGATCAGGCCGTAGCCGCGGGGGTCGCCGACCCTGCCCTCGGCGGAGCCGCCGTGCTCGTTGCCGCCGGGGAAGCCGAACGCCCACCAGGTGCCGCCGGTCAGCTCGCCCGGCGGGGTGCAGCGGAGCCGGGCCGGCCGCACCGCCGGGGGCACCGGCTCGGCGAGTTCGAGGAGGGCGATGTCGACGTTCTTCTCCGGCGCCATACCGTCGTGGGTCAACCGGGCGCGGCGCCGGACGCCGTAGCCGATGCCGGGCGCCTTGGGAAAGGCGATCCAGACCTCGGGTCGCATCGACCCATCGGAGCGCAGCACGTGTGCGCAGGTCAGCACCTGGCCGCGATCGATGACGACCCCGGTGCCGAGCGGCGCGGCGTCGTTCTCGGTGGCGTGGATGGCCACGGTCCAGGAATCCGCGGGCGCTTTGCTCATGAGGCGCCCGGTCAGCTCCGGCCGTCCGAGGCGTCCGGCCGCCAGATCATGGTGACCTCGAAGTTCGCCTCGGTCGCGGCCTTGGCGACCACCCAGTTGGCGGTCCCGGTGACCTTGATGCCGAACTTCACCTCGACCGAGTCGGGCGCGATCTCGCTGACCTGCGCCAGCAGCTCCCTGGCGGCGGCCAGGGCCGGGCCGGCGGAGTCCCTGATCGTGCCGGCGATGTCGCCCACGCCGGCCGGCCGGAAGCCCTCCACCGGTGCGATCTCGAACTGGGCCACCGTCTGGTCATCGACCCGATAGCGGACAACGTCGGACGACATCGGTGCCGACCTCCAGGAAAGATCATGAATGGCCGCCGGGAACGGCGCCGCAGGCAATGTCGCACGGGCCGCGGGCAAGGGCAATACGCCTTTCCATGATCACAATAGGCGCTTCCGAACAGGCGTTCCAACGGCGGGCCGCGGGCTGGATTCTTGAAGATCGACAATGCCGATCGCTGTCGGATATCCGAATCAACAGAGTGGACCTTGCCAGTGCCGCCCGGCATCGGCAGAATCGGGCCCATCGCCGGGTCCATTGTGATCAAGGACGTCGTGAATGGCGCCCTGACGCCACCGCCGTACATCTGAGGAGCGCCGGAATGTCGGACGAAAATCTCAAACTCGTCGAGACGTGTGCGCTGCTGATCCTGCTGCAAGTGGGGCAGGAGATCGCCAACGCCGACCTCAAGAACGAGCGAGGGCTGGAGCTCAAGCGCGACAGCCGGGAGCGCCTGGTCAAGCTCGGCCTCGTCGACGTCCGCAAGGAGGGTCAGCGGATCTTCCTGGGGCTCAGCGACGGCGGCTGGAACAGGGCGCTCACCATCATCGGCAGCGAGCCCCCGGCCCGGTCGGGCTACGCGGGCGCCACCATCTATGCGCAGGTCGACGCGCTGCGAAACTACCTACACGCCTCCGGCCTGGCGCTTTCCGACTTCTACGTGCCGCCGCAGGGCGAGCCGGAGCCGGCACCCGAGACCGTCGTGGAGCTGACCACCGACGACATCATCGCCCAGATCCGTAAGGCCTACGGCGCCATCGCGCAGGCGCCGGGCGATGCCGTGAAGCTGCTCCGGATCCGCACCGCTCTTCCCGACATCGGCACGGCCGAGCTCGACGAGGCCCTGACCGTGATGAACCGTGCCGACGATGCGTTGATCTTCGCCGAGGCCAACCAGAAGACGCTTACCGCCGCGGACCGGGCCGCCGCGGTCACCATCGGAAATCAGGACAAGCATCTCATCATCCTCAAATGATCAGCGACGACCAGCGAAAGGCGCTCTCGGCGCTGCGGTTCAATTGGGCACCCACGGCGGACGACGTGTGGCAGCATTCGCCTTATCACGTTCCCGGCCTGCACGAAACGGCCCTCCGCATGGTTTTGCAGGGTTTTACCGAGGCCGCCGAACACCGCGAATCGAGCCCGGTCGGCGTCGCCCTGCTCGGCGAGCGGGGCACCGGGAAAACGCACCTGCTGGGCTCCGTCCGCGAGGAAGTGCAGGCGCGGGAGGGCTATTTCTTCCTGATCAGCCTGCTGGACGCCAGCGCATTCTGGCGCAGCGCGGCCCTGTCGATCGTGGAGGGCCTCACCCGCACGCCGGAGGACCAGCCGAGCCAGCTGACGGTGTTCCTGCGCAGGCTCGCCGACCACTGTGGCGCCCCGCGCGGCGTGCGGCGGGCGATCACCGGCGAGACGTCGCTGTCCCGGGCCGCCCTGGACGCCTTCATCGATCAGGTCCGCAAGCTGAACCGGCAGGTCGGCATCGAGGCGCAGGACACGGCCCGCGCCCTCGTGCTGCACGCCTCCGACGATTCCCGGGCGCAGGACATCGGCTTCGAGTTTCTCTGCTCGAACGACGAGGTGGAGCCCGGCGAGCGGGCCGGCTGGGGCATGCGGCGCGGGCGGCGGTCCGCGCAGGAGGTCGTCCGGGACACTTCCCGGTTGCTGGCCCTCACCGGCCCGACGGTGATGGCCGTCGACCAGATCGACCCGCTCGTCTTCCAGTCGGCCAAGTCCAGCGCGAGCGACGACAAGCCGGACTGGAGCGAGTCGCTGCTGCTCGAACACATCGCGGGCGGCCTGATGTCGCTGCGCGAGACCACCCGCCGCACCCTGTCGATCGTCAGCTGCCTGCCCACCGTCTGGGGGCTGGTGAAGACCCAGGCGACCAACACGGTGCAGGACCGCTTCCGGGAGGCGATCAATCTCAAGCAGATCCCCTCCGCCGACCTCGGATACGAACTGGTGGCGAAGCGCTTCGCCACCAAGTTCGCCGAGGTCGACTTCCTCCCGCCGCACCCCACCTGGCCGGTCGCGCCCGGCGCCTTCCCGGAATCGGTGGATTTCACCCCGCGCGAGCTGCTGCGCAGCGTGGACGCGCACGTCCGGGAGTGCTTGGCGACGGAGGAGGTCGATGAGCTGCGCCACCTGCGTCACCGCGACCGTTCGCTGCCCGACGCGCCGCCGGAGCGGGTCCTGCTCGCGGACGGTGAGCTGGCGGTCTTCGACACCAGGTACGCCGAGCTGGTGAAGGCGGCAGACCCCGGGCCGGCGTTGAGCCCCGCGACCGAGGACGCGGAAGTTCCCGCGCTCGTCCGCGCCGGCCTGGAGGCCTGGATCGGCGCCCGCGACGAGCCGGAGGGCACGTTCGGCATCGACCCGCCCCCGGGTGTCAAGCCGCCGCTGCATGCCCGGCTCCGCCGCAGCCTGGACGAGGAGACCGAGGACGAGGCGCACTGGGCCTTCCGCGCGATCAGCGCACCGCACCACATCGCGGTGCTCAACCGCATCCGCAACGCGCAGACCGCGGCCGGCCTGATCCCCGGCCAGCGCAAACGCCGGCTGTTCCTGCTCCGCAACGCCGAGTGGTCGAAGGGTGCCCGCACCCAGGAGGTGGTCAAGGCCCTCGAGGACGCCAACGGTGAGCGCGTCGAGTTTCCCGAGTCCGACGTCCGCCAGCTGATCGGCCTGCGGTCGCTGATCGACGAGTACGGCTACGACAAGCTCGGCCAGTGGTTCCGCAGCCGCGGCCCGGCCGATTCGATCCACTTCCTGCAGAAGGCGTTCGCCGGGTCCGAGGAAGAGTTCGCCGAGCGGGCAACGGTGTCCGGAGAAGAGCCCGCCGCCGAGCGGGCGCCGGCGGTCAGCGCCGGGCCGACCGGCCAGATCGTGCTGGGCTCGGCCATCGACGACGGCCACCCGGTCGGCGTCGACCTCGCGGCGCTGCGCAAGCACACCGCGATCTTCGCCGGCTCCGGGTCGGGCAAGACCGTGCTGATCCGCCGGCTCGTCGAGGAGTGCGCGCTGAGCGGCGTCTCCGCGATCGTGCTCGATCCCAACAACGACCTTTCCCGGCTCGGCGATCCCTGGCCGGCGCCGCCCCCGGGCTGGAACGCCGCGGACACCGCCCGCTCGGCGGAATATCTGCGCTCCACCGAGGTCGTCGTCTGGACGCCCCGCCGGGAGAGCGGACGGCCGCTCAGCTTCCAGCCGCTGCCCGACTTCGCGGAGATGCTGGACGACCCGGACGCGTTCGCCGCGGGCATCGATGGGGCGGTCGCCGCGCTCGCGCCCCGGGCGAAGGTGGACGGTTCGACCGCGAAGGCCCAGCTCGGGCAGGCGGTGCTGCGGGAGGCGCTGCGCGGCTATGCCCGTACCGGTGAAAGTGATCTTCGGGGTTTCATCGGGTTGCTCGGCGCGCTGCCGGAGGGCATGAGCCAGATCCCGGAGGCGGAGAAGATCGGCTTCGGGATGGCCCAGTTGCTGACGGCGACCGCGATCAACGACCCGCTGTTCGGCGGGGGCGGCGAGCCGGTCGATCCCGGGCTGCTGCTGACGCCGGGGCCGGGATACCGGGCCCGGGTGTCCGTGATCAGTTTCGTGGGTTTGCCCGACGACACCCAGCGGCAGAGCTTCGTCAATCAGCTCCAGCTGGCGCTCTTCGCCTGGATCAAGCGGAACCCGGCCGGCGACCGCCCGCTCGGCGGCCTGCTGGTGATGGACGAGGCGCAGACGCTGGCGCCTTCGGGGCCGATGACGGCCTGCACCCACAGCACGCTGGTGCTCGCGTCGCAGGCCCGCAAGTACGGCCTCGGCCTGGTCTTCGCGACCCAGGCGCCCAAGGGCCTGCACAACCGCATCCCCGGCAACGCCGCGACCCAGTTCTTCGGCCTGCTCAACCATCCGACCCAGATCAGCACGGCGCGCGAGCTGGCCCGGGCGAAGGGCAGCGACGTGGCGGACATCGCCCGGCTCCGGGTCGGGCAGTTCTACGCCGCGATCGAGGGTGGCGAATTCGTGAAGATGCAGGCTCCCTGGTCGCTGTCGTATCACCCGCAGAGTCCGCCGACCGCCGAGGAGGTCCTGGAGCGCGCCCGGGCCGGATGAGCCCCGGGGGACCCGGCAGATAACACCGGCAAGCGGTCATCTCGTAGGATCGCCGCCATGCCCGCGCAGCCGGAACTGCCGCTGCGTCCGATGACTCTCGGCGAGTTGCTGGATGCGGCCATGGCGCTGCTGCGGTCGCGGGCCCTGCCCCTGCTGACCGCCGGGGCCCTGCTCGGGCTGCTGGAGCAGGCCATCCTCGCCCCGTTGCGGGCGGCCGCCTTCGCCACCCCGCCCTATTACGGGCCCGCACGCGGGCATTTCGGGCAGTGGTGGGGCATCACCGCCGCCGGATTCGCCACCGAGATCGTCATCCTCACCCTGCTCGGCGCGCTGGCCGCGGCCGCCGCCGGGCCGGCCCTGCTCGGGCGGGCGGTGCGGCACCGCGAGCTCTGGCCGCGGACCCGGCCGTTGTCGACCGTCGTGGTCGCCCTGGTCCTCGGCGCCGTCGGCGTGGTCGGCGCCTTCGCCGGGCTGCTGCCCTGGCTCCTCCTCTACGGCCTGTTCAGCCTCGCCCCCGCGGTGCTGGTCATCGACCGCTCCGGCAATCCGTTCAGCGCGCTGTGGCGCTCCGCGCGGCTCACCGCGCGGGGCGGGCTGCGTGGGTTCTGGACGCTGATCTGTGCCTATCTGACCTGGTTCGTCATCCGGTTCGCGCTGGGCAGCGGGTGGGTGTGGGTCCTGACCCGGCTCGGCGGCGGCGGCGAGCCGGCCTGGCTCGGCTGGCTGACCCCGGTCGCCTGGGCGCTCGCCAACGCCGTCGCCTACTCCGCCCTGGCCTGCGTCGCCGCCGTCCTGCTGCTGGAGACCCGGATCCGGACCGAGGGGCTCGACATCGCCATCGGCCGGGCCCGCGGTCGCGGCGAGGACGACTCCGCCGCCCTGGTGTACGCCAGGTGACCCGGGCCTGGGACGAGTTCGCGGCGGCGGTCTTCGACGTCGTGCCGCCGGGAGTCCTGCTCCTGCTCCTGCTGGCCCTCGCCGGGCTGGTGGGTGCGCTCTGGTACTGGTTCCCGGCCTGGGTGCCACGCCGGCTGCCGAGGCTGCGGCTGCCCCGCTGGCGAATGCCCCGCTGGCGGCTGCCGAAGTGGCGCCGTACCCGGAAGCCGAAGGCCGCCCGGAAGGCGAAGAAGACCAAGATTGAGCCGGTCTTCGCTCCGACGGTGGTGCTGCCCGACGGCACCCTGCTGGCCGACCGGCTCGCCGCCGAGGGCCGCTACGCCGAGGCCATCCGGCAGCGGTTCCGCGACGTGGTCGGTGATCTGACCGCCGCCGGCGTGGTCGCGCCGCTGCCTGGCACGACCGCCGCCGAGGTCGCGGCCGCCGCGGCCGCGCAGCGCCCGGCCGTCGCCGGCCCGCTCGCCGGGGCCACCGACCTGTTCTCCGAGATCTGGTACGGCGACCGCACCGCCCTACCCGCACACGACGAACGGATGCGCGCCCTGACCGGCGACGTCCGCACCCGGATGCGGGGGGTCACACCGTGAGGTCCCGCCGCTGGCTGCGGTTCGCGCTGCCCCTGGCCGTCGTCGCCGGGCTGGCCACGATGACCGGTGTCGCACACGTGGTGCAGCAGCCGGATCCGACCGACGCCTCCTTCCTCTCCCCCACCAGCGACGCCGACGACGGCGCCCGGCGGCTCGCCGACGGCCTGGCCGGCGCCGGGGTACGGGTGATCGTGCGCACGCGCAGCGTGGAGGCGATCGTCGACGCCGAGGCCGACGGGCCGGTCACGGTCTTCGTCACCACCCCCGGGCTGGTGCATCCCTCCTACCTGCAACAGCTGGCCTCGTTGCCGGCGCGGGTCCGCGTGGTCCTGGTGGCGCCCGGCGGGGACGAGCTCGCCGCCGCCGGCTTCGACATCGACGTCCTCGGGCCGCGCTGGACGGCCACCGCGCCGCAGCCGGGCTGCTCCGCCGACTTCGCCTCCGCCGCCGGGCCCGCCGCGGTGCGGCGCTGGCAGTACGGCGCGGCCGCCTACCAGGCGGTGCGCTGCTACGACGACGGCCTGGTCGAGTTCGACACCGGGCGGGCCGCGATGAGCCTGGTCGGCGCCGCGGACCCGTTCCGCAACGACCGGGCCGGCGAGCACGGCAACCGGGCCCTGGCCCGCGGCCTGCTGGCCCGCGACCCGACGGTGATCTGGCTGGATCTGCACGAGCGGGAGCCCGCACCGGACGAAGACGCCGAGCGGCCCGAACCGACCCGGCCGGATTCCGGCCAGCAGGACGGCGGCGAGGGTGACCAGGGCGACGATCAGCCCGGCGGCGACTACCCGCGGGAGGACCCGGAGGGCGACCCGCAGGACGGCGGGCAGGCCGACGGCGGCTCGCAGGGCGGCAGCTCCGTCGCGGACAGCGCGCTGGCCCGGGCGTTCCCGCCGGCCGTGTGGGCCACCCTCGCGCTGCTGGCCCTGGCCGCGCTCGCCCTGGCCGCGGCCTCGGCGCGCCGGCTCGGTGCCCCGGTGGCCGAGCCGCTGCCGGTGCGGGTCCGGGCCGCCGAGACCGTACGCGGGCTCGGCGGGCTGTACCGGCGGGCCCGTGCCCGCAGCACGTCGCTGGCGACCCTGCAGGGCGCGGCCCGGGTCCGGCTCGCCGAGCACTACGGGCTGGCCGCGGACGCCCCGGCCGACGAGGTGGCGGAGCGCGTCGCGACCACCGTCGGTCGGCCCTTCCTCGAGGTACGGCAGCTGCTCAGCGGCGGCGTCGAGGACAGCGACGAGGAGCTGGCCCGCGCCGCCACCACCGTGCAGAACCTGGTCCGCTTCGTGACGGGGCAGCAGCACTGGCAACAGGGACCTGACGAGGGGAATGTGACGTGACGTCTTCCGTAGGTGTGGAGGCCCAGGCGGCCCGCGAAGCACTGCAGCGCCTCCGGGTCGAGGTCGGCAAGGCGGTCGTCGGCCAGGACGCGGTGGTGGGCGGGGTGGTCATCGCGCTGCTCTGCGCCGGCCACGTGCTGCTCGAGGGCGTACCCGGGGTGGCCAAGACGTTGCTGGTCCGGGCGCTCGCCGCCGCGCTGGACGTCGACACCAAGCGGGTGCAGTTCACCCCGGACCTGATGCCCGGCGACGTCACCGGCTCGCTGGTCTACGACGCGCGCAGCGGGGCGTTCAACTTCCGGCCCGGGCCGATCTTCACGAACCTGCTGCTCGGCGACGAGATCAACCGGACCCCGCCGAAGACCCAGGCGGCGCTGCTGGAGGCCATGGAGGAGCGCACGGTCAGCACCGACGGCGAGACCCGCCGGCTGCCCGAGCCGTTCATCGTGGTCGCCACCCAGAACCCGATCGAGTACGAGGGCACGTACCCGCTGCCGGAGGCGCAGCTGGACCGGTTCCTGCTGAAGCTGACCGTGCCGCTGCCGCAGCGTGACGAGGAGCTCGGCGTGCTCAAGGCGCACCACAACGGCTTCGACCCGCGGGACCTGAAGGCCGCCGGGGTCGGCCCGGTGGCCAGCGCCGCCGACCTGGCCGCGGGCCGGGAGGCGGCCCGCCGGGTCGCCGCCGCCGAGCCGGTGCTGGAATACATCGTGGACCTGTGCCGGGCCACCCGGGTGTCGCCGGCGCTGGAGCTGGGCGCGTCGCCGCGGGGCACGACCGCGCTGCTCGCGGTCGCGAAGGCGCGAGCCTGGCTCAGCGGCCGCGACTACGTGCTGCCCGACGACGTGAAGGCCTTCGCCATCCCGACCCTGCGGCACCGGGTGCGGCTGCGCCCGGAGGCGGAGCTGGACGGCGTGTCCACCGACTCGGTGCTGCGGACCGTGCTGGGCGCCGTCCCCGCGCCCCGCTGAGCCGACCGTGATCACCAGGCGCTTCGCGCTGCTGCTGGCGCTGGGCGTGCCGCTGCCCGCCCTGCTGCCGAGCCCGTGGCTGCTGACCGCGGCCGTGCTGGCGCTGGCCGTCCTGGCGGCCGGGCTGGACGTGCTGGCCGCGGCGCCACTGACCGGGGTCACGCTGCGCCGCTCCGGCGAGGCGACGGTGTGGCTGGGCGAGACGGCCACCGTGCCGCTGACCGTGCGCAACGGCTCGCGGCGGGCGATGTGGCTGCGGCTGCGCGACCGCTGGGTGCCGTCGGCGGGCGCCGACAACACCGAGCACCGGCTCAGCCTGCTGGCCGGCGAGGAACAGGAGCTGACCACCACCCTGACGCCGACCCGGCACGGCGACCGGGTCGCGGTCCGGGTGACGCTGCGCTCGTACGGGCCGCTGGGGCTGGCGTACCGGCAGCGCCGGCAGCAGTGGAACCGGGCCGGCACGCCGGCGTCGACGCTGCGGGTGCTGCCCCGCTTCCCGTCCCGGCGGCTGCTGCCGGAGAAGCTCGCCAAGCTGCGCGTCTTCGACGGTGCCGTGGTGACCCGCGGCCGCGGCCAGGGCACCGAGTTCGACGTGCTGCGCGAGTACGTGATCGGCGACGACGTGCGCTCGATCGACTGGCGGGCCAGCGCCCGGACCCACGACGTGGTGGTCCGCACCTGGCGCCCCGAGCGCGACCGCCGGGTGATCTGCGTGCTGGACACCGGCCGCACGTCGGCGGCCCGGATCGGCGACGAGCCCCGGCTGGACGCCGCGATCGACGCGGCGCTGCTGCTGGCGGTGCTGGCCACCAGGGCCGACGACCGGGTCGACCTGCTGGCGCTGGACACCGCCGTACGGGCCAACGTGACCGGCGGCGGGCACCGGACCAAGCTGCCCCGGCTGATCGGCGCGCTGGCGGCGCTGGAGCCGGCCCTGGTGGAGACGGACTTCGGGCTGGCGGCCGGCGACCTGCTGCGCCGCGACCACAAGCGGTCGCTGGTGGTGATCTTCACGGCCCTGGACGCGGCGCCGATCGTCGAGGGCCTGCTGCCGATGCTGTCCCGGCTGACCACCCGGCACCGGGTGGTGCTGGCCAGCGTCCGCGACCCGGAGACGGCGCAGCTGGCCCAGCTCCCGGCGCAGGGCGCGACCGCCGCCGACGTCCACGTGGCCGCGGCCGCGGAGCTGGCGCTGGCCGAGCGGGGCCGGGTGCGCGCGCTGCTGACGCAGCAGGGTGTGCTCGTGGTCGACGAGTTGCGCGACGGCTTCGCCTCCAAGGTCGCCGACGTCTACCTGATGCTCAAGGCGGCGGGCCGGCTGTAGGAACCGGCTCAAGCGCGTGTCCGACGTTTTCGTATTCCCGCCAGAGCCGGCCGACGAGCGCCGCGGCCGCGTCGAGGTTGTCCGATCGAACGCAACATCGCAGCTCGTCGCTGAGTTCGGCCATGGTTTCGGCGCCGACGTTGGCGGCGACGCTGATGAGGTCGTGTGCGTGCCGCCGGACGACCTCCGGGCGGCGGGCGGCGATCGCGTCGGTGATGTTCCGCAGCAGGTCGGGCACGCTCGAGCGGAACGCGCCGATGACGCGGGTGCCGAGGTCGTCGGGGCTCGCCGGCCGCCCGTTGCGCAGGAGGCTGAGCCGTTCCGCGATCGCGTCGGGCAACCGCCGCGGGTCGGGTGCCGCTTCGCGGTGGTCGGGCGTCGGCGCCGGTGGCGGCTCGGCGGCCCATCGCCGCAGCGCGGCGCCGAGTTGTTCCGGGTCGATCGGCTTGGGTACGAAGCCGTCCATGCCGGCGGCGAGGCACAGCTCCCGGTCCTCGGCCCGGGCACCGGCGGTCATGGCGATGATGGGCGTGTGCTTGCCGCTGCCTTCGCGCCTGCGTAGCTCCGCGGTCGCGGCGAATCCGTCCATGGTGGGCATCTGGCAGTCCATGAGCACGGCTCGGTAGTCCCGCGTTGTCGCGAGCTCGATGGCTTCGAGGCCGTTGCAGGCGACGTCCGCCTCGTAGCCCATGGCCGCGAGCGTGCCGAGGGCGACCATCTGGTTGATGTCATTGTCCTCGGCGATGAGGATCCGGCCGTGCCCGACGGGTGGGGCCCGGTGCCCGCTGGATGAGTCGAGGTGTGCCGGGCTGGCCTTCGCGGCGAGGACCCGGATCAGGGCGTTGCGCAGCTGCGACGGGCCGACCGGCTTGGGCAGTATTTCGATCGTGTCGGCGTGCGCCGTTGTCAGGCCCTGCAGGTACGGGTGGGGAGTGAGCAGGATGAGGCCGGGGTTGGGAATCGCCGGATCGGTGACGACGGCGTCGGCCACCTCCACTCCGCTGCGCCCGGTCATGTGTTGATCGAGGATGGCTACCGCGTAGGGCACACCTGCCGCTGCGGCGTCTCTGAGGTGGTTCAAGGCCGATCTGCCGTCCGGGGCGGTCGTGGGTTCCATGCCCCAGGCCCGCGTGTGCTCGGCGATCAGGCGCAGGCTGATCTTGTTGCCGTCGGCGATGAGCACGCGTCGACCGAGCAAAGCATCGGCGGCCTGGGTGGCGTCGGCGACGGTTTCGGCCAGCGGGATGGTCAAGGTGAACCGGCTGCCTTGCCCGGGCTCGCTGGTCGCCTCGATCCGGCCGTGCATGAGCCCGACGAGTTCCCGGCAGATCGTCAGGCCGAGGCCGGTGCCGCCGATCCGGCGGTTGTAGGCGTCATCGAGCTGGGTGAACGGCTCGAAGAGGCGCTGAAGTTGCTCGGGAGCGACGCCGATGCCGGTGTCCGTGACGGCGAAGACGAACTGCTGTGCCGCCTGGCCGGGAACGGAAACGGACTCCGCGGTGACCCGCACCTCGCCGTGCTCGGTGAACTTGATGGCGTTGCCGACCAGATTGAGCAGGCACTGCCGGAGCCGGCCGCAGTCGCCGCGGACCATGCTGGGCAAGGTCGGCGGGTAGTAGCCGACCACCTCGATGTCCTTGTCGCGACCGAGTTCGACGGCGACCGCGATGACCTCTTCGAGCATCCCGCACAGATCGAAGTCGGTGTGCGCCAGCTCGATCTTCCCCGACTCGATCTTCGAGAAGTCGAGGATGTCGTTGATGACGGTGAGCAGGGCGCTGCCGGAGGTGCGGATCGCCTCGGTGTAGCGGCGCTGGACGGGCTGAAGCGCGGTGTCCAGGAGCAGTCTGGTGAGCCCGATGACGCCGTTCATGGGCGTGCGGATCTCGTGGCTGACCATCGCGACGAACTGGGACTTGGCCTGGGTCGCGGCCAGGGCCTCGTCGCGCGCCCGGGCGAGCTGTTCCTCGGCGTTCCTGCGGTCCGTGACATCCCGGATGGCCGCCGAGACGAGCGTGCCGTCGTTGACGGCGAGCGGTGCGAGGCTGACCTCGATGGGAAACTCGGTGCCGTCGCGCCGGCGCCCGGACAGCGCGAGGCCGACACCCATCCCGTGGACGCTCGGTTTGCCGAGGTAGTGCTGCCGATAGCCGGTGTGCCGATCGCGGAGCCGTTCCGGCACGAGCAGTTCGACGGGCTGGTCGATGAGTTCGGCGGCGGAGTATCCGAACAGGCGCTCGGTCTGCTCGTTCACCAGGACGATCGTCCCGCCGTCGTCGACGATCACCATGGCGTCCGGGGCGGCGAGCAGCACCTGCCGGAACCGTTCCTCGGCGACGACCCGGGCGGAGACGTCCCGGGCGATGGACGCCGCGCCGATGATGGTCCCGTTGGTGTTGCGGATCGGTGCGATGCTCAGCGAGACGTGGACGGCCGTGCCGTCCCTGCGCCGGCGAATGGTGTCGTGCCGTACGGTCTGGCCGCGGGCGATGCCCCTGAGGATCTCGTCGACCTCACCGAGCCGCTCCGGCGCGAAGATGAGGTGGATGGGCTGCCCGATCGCCTCCGCCGGGGTGTAGCCGTAGATGCGTTCGGCCGAGCGGTTCCAGCTGACGATGGTGCCGTCGAGGGTCTTGCCGATGATGGCGTCCTCGGTGCTGTCGACGATCGCCGCCAGCCACGCCCGGGTCTCGTCGGCCTGGCGCAGGGCGGTGGTGTCCCGGGCCACCGCGTACACCAGTTCCTCGTGGCGGACGACCGTCGCGTTCCAGCTCAGCCAGCGATAGGAGCCGTCGTGGCAGCGGTACCGGTTGTCGAACCCGACCGTCGAATCGCGTGACTCCGCATGGCTGGCCACCTCCTCCCGCGTGCGCTCGACGTCGTCCGGGTGGACGAACTCGAAGTAGGGAGCGGCGAGCAACTCGTCGGGTGAATGGCCGAGCGTGCTCGACCAGGCACGGTTGACCCGCTTGAAGTAACCGTCGAAACCGGCGATGCACATCAGATCGCTCGACTCTTCGAAGAAGTGGTCGAGTTGTTCGGCCGCCCGCTGCCCCTCGGCCTCGACTCTGTTGCGTTCGGTGAGGTCGTGGTAGGTGCCGACGAACATCCGGACGTGGCCGGCGGCGGCGAGCACCGGCACAAAGGTCACCCGCACGTTGATGGTGGTGCCGTCCGAGCATTGGATGTCGCCCCGCCCCTCCACGGGGACCTGGCTGGCCAGCACGGCGGTCCACCTGGCCAGGCGGCTGGCCACCTGGTCGGCCGGCCACCACGCGTACGGCGCCTTCCGGCCGATGATCTCCTGCGGTGCATAGCCGGTGATCTCACACCACCGCGGACTGGTCTGCAGCACGACGCCCTGCGCGTCGAGCACGATGACACCGTCGCGCAGCGACTGCACGATGGTCTGGCTGAAGTCCCGTTCGGCGCTCAGCGCCGCGACGAGCGCCTGCTGGTCCCGATCCGCCCGGTCGAGCGCGGACCTCGCCTGGGCGAGCACGGTATACAGCGTCGCGACCAGGATCGTCGAGGCAAGGGTCACGCTGAGCCCGGCGAGCAGGCCGTCGAGGCGGCTCGCCGCCGCCAGGATGGCGCCGATGACCGTGATGACGGTCCCGCAGGTGAACGCGAGGTGGCGCACGACGGCACCGCCGACACCGCCGCCGGTGAGAATCGTCATCGGCGGCCGCTCGGGGCGGCACAGCACGATCCCGACCGCCAGGGCCGACAACACGATCGCGGCGGTCAACGACATACCGCTGGCATTCGCGGAATCGCGAAGGTAGGAGACGTGAAAGAGCATCCCGAGCAGCGCCACCGCCCCGATGAGCGGCGCCGCCGGTGACAGCACCCGGGCCGGGCGGATCCCCTTCCCGAAATCCGTGTCGAGAAACGCGAGCGCGAGGCCGATCACCAGGAACAGCAGCGCCGCGTTCGGCGAGGGCCGGCCCGGCACACCGGCCGACACCCACGCGCGCACCGGGTCGCCGAACAACAGCAGATCCACACCCAGGTCATGCCCGCTGACGTACTGGAACAGCACAGCCACCCCGAAGGCCGCAACCGCCAGGCCGAGAGCCTGACCCGCCCGCCGCCGCCGCGGGTGCCCGGCACGAGGCGTGACGCACCACAGCGCCGTGGCCGCAACGACGATCCCCGCCGCGGTGGCCGGAGGCATGACCTTGGCGCCGGAAAGCGCGTCGACCAGCCATCGCAGCTGCAGGCCGTAGCCCACGAGGACCGCCGTTCCCACCACCACCGCCCAGCCGGTGATGGCGGTCACCGTGCGAGCCGGCCAAGACGGTGCGGCCGGCTTCCCGGGCGGAGCCGGCGACCCGCTCACGAGGGCCCGGTGACCCGGATCGCGGTGTGGACCGCCGCCAACAGCTCGTCCCGCTGGAACGGTTTGAACAACATCGTCACATCGGGATCCAGGCCGCCCGGCCCCTCGATCATCGGGTCGGCGTAACCGGACATGTACACCACCGCCAGCCCCGGGAACCGGGCGATGAGACGCTGGGCCAGCTCGCTGCCGAGCATGCGGGGCATGACGACGTCCGTCAGGAGGCAGGCGATCGTGTCGCCGTACTGCTCGGCCAGCAGGATCGCCTCCTGCCCGTCGGCCGCGACCAGCACCTGATAGCCCGCCTTGCGCAGCATCCGCGCGACCAGCACCCGCAGCGCCGCCTCGTCGTCGACGACGAGCACGCAGTAGCCGCCGTCCTCGTTGCGCGGCGAGACGTCGCTCGGCCGCACCGGATCGATGTCCGGCCTGGCGGCGGGCAGGATGAGGTGCACCGACGTGCCGACGCCGTGCTCGGACTCGATCTTCAGATCCCCGCCGACCTGCGTCGCGATCCCGTATGCCGTGGCCAGTCCCAGGCCCGGGCCGCAGCCGCGCGCCTTGGTCGTGAAGAACGGTTCGATCGCGAGCGCCACCACGTCGTCGGGCATCCCGCAGCCGGTGTCGCGGACCGTCAGCCGGACGTACTCGCCCGCGGCGAGCTCGTTGTGCCCGTGCGCCGCACCGTCGATCCGGATGTTGGCGGTCTCGATCACGAGTAGGCCGCCGTCCGGCATGGCGTCACGCGCGTTGGAGATCAGGACCTGGAGCACGTACAGCACCTGGTCGCCGTCGGCCATCACGGCCCGAACGTCCGGATGCAGTCGCACGTCGAGGTCGACCGCGCTGCCGACCAGGTCGGTGAGGCCCTCGGCCAGGCCCACGACGATCTCGTTGAGGTCGGCCGCGGTCGGCTGGAGCACCGCACGGCTGCCGAAGAGCTGCAGCTGACGCGACAGACCCGTGGCCCGCTCCGTCGCCTGCAGGACCCGGTCGAGGTCGGCCAGCGACTGGCGGGCGACGTCGTCGTCCATCCGGCCCGCGTCCAACTGCTCCCCGATGGCCTCCTTGACAAAGCCGCTGAACGACAGAATCGCCGCGAGCAGGTTGTTGTAGTCGTGGGCGACACCGCCGGCGAGCCGGCGCAGGCTGTCCAACCGCTGACTCACCCGCAGCTTCGCATCCAGGTCCCGCCGCCGGGCCTCGGCGCGGGACCGCTCATCGGCCTCGACCACCGCCGTGACGTCGTCGACCATGCCCACGGCACCCGCCGAACCGCCCTCGTCGTCGAGGAACGCCCGCACGTGGGTGTTGAGCCAGCGCGCCTGCCCGTCGGGCCGCAGCCAGCGGACCCGGAGCCGCCGCTCGCCGTCGTGCAGCGCCGCGCCCCGCACCGCGACCAGCAGGTCATCCCGCAGGTCGGGGCTGCAACACTCGAGCCAACCGCGGCCGAGCAGCGCGCCCGCCGGCAAACCCATGATCGCCTGGAGTCGCTCGCTCACATAGGTGGCGTCGCCGTCGGGCTGCACCAGGAAGATGCCCACCGGCGAGGACTGCGCCATCGCCCGGAACCGGGCCTCGCCGACGCTCAGCTGCTGAATCTTCTCGATCAGCTTGGCATTGACGACCCGGACATGGTCCACGTCGTGCTCGGCACCGGCGAGGATCGGCGGTGCCGCCGCCCGCTCGGCGAGCGCCGCGTCGACCGCCTCCAGCAGCAGCCGCGGATCCCCCGACTTCGACACGACCTTGTTCACGCCGCAGGTCCGCATGAGCGACTCCAGCTCATGCTCGTCGTAGTTCACGCTATGGAAGATCAGCGCCGTCTGCGCGGTGTCCGGATCGGCACGCAGCGCCCGGGCGAGCTCATAGCCGTCCATGCCCGGCATCAGGACATCCGTCACGACGGCATCGGGATGCTCCCGGCGCGCCACCACGAGAGCCTCGTTGCCCTCACACGCCTCGAAAATGCGGTGCCCGCGATATCCCAGCAGCGTGCTGACCACATCACGATTCGTCGCGAGATCATCGACCACAAGAATTGTCGCCACGTGTCCACCCGCTCCAGCGCCCATGCCAGCCTTGTATGCAAGGGGGCGGGCAGCCGATCGGCGCTCGCACTCTCTCAAACTCAGTTTTGCCCCCGCCGCCGCCACACGTGCGGGCTTTCGGCAAACTGCCTGCCGGTCAGCTATGCGGTGGGCACCGGGGTGACCGAATGTTCCGGGGCCAGGTCGCCGGTCTCGCCGCGGCGGTGGGCCGCGCCGCCCACCCCCAGCGCGTACGCCATGAAGGCCAGCCAGACCACCGCCCCGATCCCGACCCGCAGCGCGGTCGGCAGGCCGGAGGGCGTCACGTACGCCTCCAGCAGCCCGGCGACGCCCAGCGTCACAGCCAGGCCCAGCGCCACCAGCATGCCGCCGCGGGCCCGCTCGGCCAGCGCCTGGCCGCGGGTGCGGTGCGGGCCGGGCGCGATCCAGGCCCAGCCGATCCGCAGCCCGACGCCCGCGCCGACGAAGATGCAGGTCAACTCCAGCAGGCCGTGCGGCAGGATCAGGCCGAAGAACGTGTCCGCGTGATCGGTATAGATCATCACGCCGCCGGCCATGCCGAGCGCGAGCACATTCTGGCCGAGGATGTAGAGCACCGGCAGGATCAGCACGCCGGAGGCCAGGCACTGGGCCGCGATCAGGGCGTTGTGGGTCCACACGTTCGCCGCGAAATTCTGGGCCTGGAACTCGCTGTAGTAGTTCTCGAAGTCCTCCTCGGCGTACCGCTGCAAAGCCTGACCGTCGCCGAACAGGCCGATGATGTCCGGGTTCGCGCTGAAATACCACATCAGCGCACCGAGCAGGAGCACGTTGACGACCATCACGGTCAGCCACCAGCGCCGGGTGCGATAGAGCTGCGCCGGAAACGACGAGGTGAAGAACAGCACCACCGGCCGCAGCGAAAAACTGCGCCCGCCGGTGATCGCCGCGCGGCCGGCGATGACGAGCTGGGACAGCGAGGCCAGCAGGATCGGGTCCGGCGAATGGCTGCGGACCACCGACAGGTGGGTGGCCGCGCGCTGGTAGAGCAGCACGAGCTCGTCGGCCTCGTCCGGGGACAACCGGCGGCGGCGGGCCAGCACATCGAGGCGGTTCCACTCGCCGCGGCGCTCGGCAACGTACGCGTCCAGGTCCACCGGCGCACTGTAGCCAACGCGGATCGGGTTAACTAGCCGTATGACTGTGGCGGTGACGACGACCGGCGGAAGCGACGAGCCGATCGTCAACGGCGAGGCCGTTGAGGTCGACGTACGCCCGGCCCGGGTCGGCTCGCGCGGCCTCGCGCTGATCCTCGACATCGCCGTGCAGGCCCTCTTCGTGGTGCTACTCATCATCTTCATCGGCATCGGCTCGTCGATGCTGCCGGCCCGGGTCGCCGACGAGGCGTTCATGCAGGCCGCCTTCACCGTCGCGATCATCGTGGTCTTCATCGTCTACCCCACGGTCGCCGAAACGCTCACCAACGGCCGCAGCCCCGGCAAGCGCGCGATGGGCCTGCGGGTGGTCCGGGTGGACGGCGGCCCGATCCGGCTCCGGCACGCGCTGACCCGCACGCTGGTCGGCGCCGCCGTGGAATGGCCCGGCCTGCTCTTCCCGCCGCTGACCTGGGCGGTCGCGCTGACCACAATGATCTTCTCGGCCCAGGGCCGGCGCCTCGGCGACCAGGCGGCGGGCACCTTCGTCATCCACGAACGCTCCCCGGCGCCATGGGGCTGGGTGCCCTCGATGCCGCCGCAACTCGCCGCCTGGGCCGCCGAGCTGGACCTCAGCGGCCTCGACGACCAGCTCGCCCTGGCCACCCGGCACTACCTGGCCCGGGCCGGCGAGATCCGGCAGCCCCAGAACGGGCGCTTCGCGCACACCCTCGCCGAGGAGGTCGCACAGACGATCGCCCGGCGGCCGCCGCCGGGCACCCCGGACTGGATGTTCCTGAGCGCGGTGCTCGCCGAGCGCCGCCGCCGGGCCGGGCTGCGGGTGCACACCACCCGCGCGCTGACCCAGCGGATCTGGCCGGGCTTCGGCCTGCGCCCCTGGGCGCAGCCGACCGTCACCGATCCGACCTGGGACCCGGCGGGCGCCAACCCGCCACTGCTCGGCGTCGTCAAGGAGGAGGGCCGCCCGGTCTAGCAGCCAGCCTGCGGCGGCGGCCACCGCGTAGACCATCGCGAAGTGGGTCCGCTGCGGCGCGCCGACGACGTACAGCAGCCGGGTCGCGCCCAGTTCCCCGGTGCGGTAGCGCAGCGCGGCGAGGTCCGTGGCCGCGTACCCGAAACCGCCGTCGCTCTTGCGCACGATCAGCGGCAGCGGATCGCCGCCCCGGCCGGTGAAGCCGGGCGGGAACGCGCACAGCGCGCCCTCGCTCTCCCGCAGCAGACCCTTGTCGATCAGCTCAGCCACGATGGCGGCCAGCTTGTCGTTGTAGAAGCTCTCGCCGAGGAAGTCGCTGGGGCCGAGCGTCACGCCGAGCAGGTCGTAGGCGGCGAGCAGGTGCCGCTGCGACGCCGCGACGAAGTGCCGCCACTGCCGCAGGGTTTGTTCGTCGCCGCCCTGCAGCGCCACCACCCGCAGCCGGGACCGGCTCCGGAACTCCTCGTCGGCGTCGAACCGGGCCCTCGCCGCCTGGTAGAACACGGTCAGGTCGGTGATCGATGCGGCGTCCGCCGCGCCCAGGTGCTCGATGAGCATGCCGAACGCCGTGCCCCAGTCGCCGAGGTGGTTGGCCCGCACGACGTCGTGGCCCAGCCAGGCGAGCAGCCGGGCCGCGGCGTCGCCGATCACGGTCGAGCGCAGGTGCCCGACCGTGAGCTCCTTGGCGATGTTCGGCGACGAGTAGTCGACGACGACCCGTTCCGGGTGCGGCGTGCGCGGCACGCCGAGCCGGGGGTCGGCGGCCAGGCCGTTCGCGCCTGCGGCGATCACGTCGTCGGTCAGCCGCAGGTTGAGGAAGCCGGGCCCGGAGACCTCGGCGGTGGCGACCCCGGCCAGGTCGGCCGCGGCCAGCACCTCGGCCGCGATGTCGCGCGGGGCCCGGCCGAGCGGGCCGGCAAGCGTCAGCGCCGCGCCGGACTGGAAGTCGGCATGCCGCGAGCGCCGCACAGCCGGATCGACGGTCGCTTGCGCGACCCGGGCAAACGCGGGCGCAAGCCGGGCGGAGAGGAGAGCTTCGAGATTCACGGGCAACCCATCGATCGGTACGCGGAGACGGGTCGATCGATGCCCGGTGCCACAGCGCCGGCGGGGTCGACCCGCCGGCTGGAGGCACGTGCTAGCGCAACCGGAGGGGGCTCATCCGGCGTCGCTCGCAGCTGTTGCTGTGCACGGCGGCGACGATACCGGGTCGGTCCCCGCGGTTCGAGGAGAATATTTTGCATGACCTGGGATCCATCAGCGCCCGGAGTGCTCGCCCTGCCGTCCGGCCGGCTGGTACGCGGGCGGGGCCTTCGCCGTTCGCTGCCGCCCGGCCCCGACCCGGAGTTCGGGGTGTATCTGCTCGGCGGCGAGCCGCCCCCGGTGGCGTGGGAGAGCCGGTGGCTGCGCTGGCCCGACTTCCGCCTGCCGGCCGACCGGGCGCAGGCCGGCGAGTTGCTCCGCGAGGCGTGGCGGCGCGCCGGGGCCGAGCGGGTCGAGATCGCCTGCGGCGGCGGCCGGGGCCGCACCGGCACCGCGCTGGCCTGCCTGGCGGTGCTCGACGGGGTGCCGCCGGAGGAGGCGGTCGGGTACGTCCGCGCGGGCTACCACCGGGGCGCGGTCGAGACGCCGTGGCAGCGCCGCTACGTGCGAACGTTCCTACGAGGCCGGTAGGGCCGCGCCCTCGAGCAGATCGGAGACGTAGCGGTCGATCCGCTCGGCCAGGCCGCCGTCCGTGACCATGAACTGCAGGCCGGCCTCGCCCTCCTCCTCGTCGCTGCCGAGGCTGAGCACCCGGGCCGGGATCGCCTCGCCGAGCGTGCCGAGGTTTTCGATCCGCACCGCGTCGCCGATGCTCAGCCGGATGCCCGGTTCCAGCTGCACCCGGATGCCGCCCTGGCTGACGTTGATCAGCTCGGTGCTCAGCCGCTCCTTGCCGCGCTGCAGCCATACGGTGCCGGACATCGTCACCCGGTCGTTCTCGCGGCGTTCGAGCTGCGCGGCGAGGCCGGACATCTCCTCGACCCGGCCGATCGTCCGGCCCATCTGGTCGGCCAGCCGGCCCACGACCGTGCCCTGGTCGGCCGCGACCGCGCGCAGCGACGTCGCGGCCTCGCCCACGCTGGCGATCCCGCCGACCATCGCGGCGATGGTCTCCGCCATCTGCGCGGTGTCGCGTTCCAGCTCGGCGATCGTCCGGGCGATCTGCTCGGTCGAGGTCGACGTGCTGTTCGCCAGCTCCTTGACCTCGTCGGCGACGACGGTGAAGCCCAGCCCGAGCTCGCCCGCCCGGGCCGCCTCGATGGTGGCGTTGAGCGCCAGCAGCCGGGTCTGCCCGGCGATGCCCTTGACCAGGGTGGCCGTCTCGGCGACCCGGCGCAGGCTCTGCTCCAGCGAGGCGATCACGTCCTCGGCGCGCCGGGCGTCGGCCACCACCGCCTCGGTCGCCGCGTCGGTGGCCGAGATGCCGCTGTTGATGGTTTCGGCGGCCTGCCGCACGTCGCCGACCTGGTCGGTGACCCGGCGCAGCTCCTCGGCGATGACGGTGGTCGATTCGTCGATGATGGTCTGGGCCCGGTCACGCAGCCGGAACTCGGCCTGACGCTGGTGCTGGAAGCTGATCCGCAGCTGATCCTCGCGGACCCCCTGTGCCCTGGTCAGCTCACCCTCCTGAGCCAGCATCCGCGAACGCGCGGTGGCCAGCGCCTGGCCGATGTCGCCGAGTTCGTCGCGGCCGGCCGGCAGCGGGTGCGGTTCCAGGTCGCCCTCGGCGATGGCCGTGACGCCCCGGACCGCCAGGGCGACGTCGTGGCGGGTGCGCCACAGCACCCCCACGGCGAACCAGGCCGCCAGCAGGAATCCGCCGATGGTGACGGCGAGGACCACGAGCCGTTCCCGGGCGAAACCGTCCACCCGGGTCTCGAGCAGGTCGTCGAGCACGTCGACGAGCGGGCCGACCGCACCGGCCATGGCGGTGGCCAGCGGGGCGACGTCGTACGCCTGGGGTTGTTCGAGGTTCTCGGTGAGCTGCCCGGCGAGCGTCGTCGCGGCCTCGGCCGCCGCGGTGAGCGTGGTCAGCCGGCCGGCCAGCCCGTCCATCGCCGTGCTGGCGGCCGCGGTGCCCACGTCGTACGTCAGGTTGTCGGCCGCCGTGGTGAGCTCGCCGGCCCGCACCGCCTGGGTCGCGATGGCGTTGCTCCCGCTGGTCAGGTCGGTGTCGGCGATCTTGGCGGCGGACAGCAGGGCCCTCGGCAGCTGCACGATCTGGGCGTCCATGACGTAGAACGAGTCCAGATCCGGGTCGAGGATCAGGTTCGAGTTGTTGCCCGCGTCGGTGATCAGCCCGGCCAGCGCGGTGGCCAGCGCGAGCCGCTGGGCCGGGGTGGTGCCGGGGTCGGTCACGGCCCGCACCGACTCCTCGAGCCGCAGCTCGGGGTGGGCCTGGACGGCGGACCGGACGGCCGCCAGGTCCGGTTGCTTCGCGGCCACCGTGTCCGCGAGCGCGAGCAGGGCCGGCCGGACCACCTCCAGGCCTTCGCGCTCGGCGGCGCTGAAGGCGATCCGGGTCCGGACCTCGCGGACGTAGCCGGCGGTCGCGAAGATACCGGGGATCATCAGCACCAGGACCAGGGCGCCCAGGCGCACGCTGGTACGCATCCGGTCCGCTATGGGCACGACCGGGCGCAGCAGTGCCGGTACGGCGTCGGCACCCACCGTTTTCCGCATCCCCAGATTGCACCACGCACCGGCCTCGCCATCAGGCGAAACAGCGCAGCAGGCCCGGGCCGGGTGCGGTGCTACGCGCGGGTGGCCAGCACCTCGACGTACGCCGACGGGATCTTCGCGGTGCCGTCCGTGGCCACGTTGAACCGCGAGACCAGCTCGACCAGGTCGGCGTGGAGCAGCTTGCCGTGGTCGGTGTCGAGCGCTTCGAAGGCCTTCAGCGTCGGCCCGTAGTGCGCCCGGAAGTAGTCGGCGAAGTCCTCCTGGGCCGGGAACCGGAAGACGAACTCGCGCCGGTTGATCCGCAGGTCCCGGACCCGGTCGCCGAACAGCTCCCGCAGCCGCGGCTCGCTGCCCCATTCGGCGGGCGCGCGCACGCCGGGCGGCGGCGGGACCCGGCGGCCGATGGTGCGGAACAGCTCGCCGATGAAGCCGTCCGGCACCCAGTTGGCCAGGGCGATGGTGCCGCCCGGCCGGCACACCCGGGTCAGCTCGGCGGCGGTCCGCTCCTGGTCGGGCGCGAACATGATGCCGAAGACGGAGAGCACGGCGTCGAACTCGCCGTCCCGGCACGGCAGGGCCTCGGCATCCCCCTCGACGAAGTCGATCGACAGGTGCTCGGCGGCGGCCCGGGCCCGGCCGCGGTCCAGCAGTTCGGGTACGTAGTCGACGCCGGTGACCGCGCACAGGCACCGCGCCGCCGCGATCGCCGCGTTGCCCGTACCGGTGGCCACGTCGACGACCCGCGACCCGGCGGTCAGGTCCGCCGCCTGGACCAGGTGCTCGGAGGTGGAATGGATGAGGGCCGCGACCGCGCCGTAGTCGCCGCTGGCCCAGGTCTTCTGCTGGCGTGCCTTGATGCCCTCAAGCGCAAGTGAACTCGTCATGCGCCTGACGCTAGGAGCGCGGCCCGGCAGGCGCGTGGGGAATTCTCCCCATGTTCAGCGCGGCGCGAACAGGGTTCAGCGCGGCGCCAGCAGGGTTCAGCGCGGCGCCAGCAGGCCGAGGCGGTGCGCGGCCGCGGCGGCCTGGCCTCGCGACGGTACGCCGAGCTTGCCGAGCACCGCCGACACGTGATGGTCGACCGTCTTGCCCGACAGCGTCAGCCGCGCGGCGATGTCGGCGTTGCTCAGCCCCTCCGCCAGCAGCGTCAGCACCTCACGCTGGCGGGCGGTCAGCCCGGTCGGGTCGGCCGCCGTCGACGGGCGCGGGCCGCGCGGCACCTTCGCGCCCCGGTCGCGCAGCTCGGCGCGCAGCCGCCGGGCCGTGCCCACCGCGCCCAGGCCGTCGACGATGCGCAACGCTTCCCCGACCGCTTCCTCGTCGCCGCAGCTGAGCGCCTCGGCACGGGCGTAGTCGCAACGCCGGTCGGCCCACTCGGCCGCGGCGCCCCGCCAGTCCCCCTCGATCAGCAACCGGTGCGGCTTCCCGATCCACTCGGGCAGCGGCGCCGGCTCGCCGGCCCGCCACTGCCAGTAGGCGAGCTGCCCGGCGAACCAGGGATGCTCGACGCGCAGCGCCAGCGCGTACCCGCGGCGCGCCTCGGCGGCCGAGCGGACCGGATCACCCGCGATCCAGTAGTGCTCGGCCAGCCCGACCGCGACCTGCCCGACAAACTGCATCTCGTCCGCCTCGTAGGCGGGCACCGCGGCTTCGTGGAGGATGTCCGCCGCGTCCGCTTCGCCGCAGCGGGACCGCAACCGGCCGAGCGCCACCTGAGCGGTGCAGCGGCACGGACCCGGCCGGGCCGGGCCGGACAGGGCCGCCTCCACGTCGGCCCGGGCCCCGGCCCAGTCACCGCGGGCCAGCAGCATCGCGGCGCGGTATCCCAGCAGGTGCTGGAGATAGCCGTCCAGGTCGCGGGCCTCGGCGAAGTCCAGCACCCGTTCCAGCACATCCGCGGCGACGTCGAAGTCACACCACTCGACCGCCTGGCACGCCCTGTTGGCCAGCGACCGGGTGGCGTGGTCGTCGAGCCCGGCCGCGGCGGCCATCGCGTGCACGCGCTCCAGCTCCGCGCCGCCTCGCTCGAAGTCGTGCTCCATCCGCGTCGAGCTCACGTTGACCCGGGCGTGCAGCTCGGTGTCGAGATCACCGAAGTGCCGGGCCAGGTCGATGGCCCGTTCGCCCCACTCGATCGCGGTGGCCTCGCCCGCCAGCATGTGCAGCTGGGACAGGTTGCTGTAGGCCATCGCGAGCTGCGGGCCGGGCGGGATCGATTCGAGCACCTCGACCGCCCGCTCACCGGCCACCCGGGCCTGCGCGGTGTGCCCCCGCCACCAGCTGAGCCGGGAGAGCCAGCGCAGGTTCTCGCCGACCCGGACCGTGTCGCCGGCCAGCTCGCGCAGGGAAAGCGCCTGCCGCCGTGCCTGCAGCGCCTCCACGATCAGCCCGGCCAGGTAGGCAACGGTGGCGTACGCCTCCAGCAGGCCGGACCGCTCGGCCGCGGGGGCGCCGGCGGCGTGCCGCAGCGCCAGCTCGTAATGGGCGGCGGCCTGCTTGTTGGCACCGACCCCGGCGGCGCGCACCGCGGCGACCGGGGCCCAGCGCAGCACGGCGGCGGCGTCCCCGGCGTGGTGGGCGTGGTGCACGAGCCGGGCCGGATCCACCCCGGGCCGGCCGGCCAGCAGGGCAAGCACGTCGGCGTGCAGGGCCGCCCGGCGCACCGGCGACAACGCCTCCTCCACCGCCCGCCGCAGCAGCTCGTGCCGGAACGCGACCCCGTCGGTGGTGGCGCTGAGCACGCCGCCGGCGAGGCACTCCTCGACACCGGCGCCGCGCGAGGCGAGCAGCGCGGGCTCGGCCTGCGACGGCACGACGGAGACGAAGCCGGCGGCCTCCCGCGCCTCGGGCGACAGCGCGGCGAGGCGGGACAGCACGAGATCGCGGACGGTCGCGGGCACGCCGGAGTCGGCCGCGGCGAGGACCTCGGTAACCAGCAGTGGATTACCGCCCGTCACCGCGTACACGGAGGAAGCGGGCCGGCCCGCGCGGCGAGCAAGCTCGCCGACCGCGGCGGCCGACAGGGAAGCCAGCGGCAACCGCCGGACCAGGGCCCGCGGCAGGCCGGCCAGGACGGTCCGGAGCTGATGGTCGGGGCCGACCTCATCATCACGGTACGTGAGGACGAGTAGCACCCGGCACAGCGCTAGCCGGCGCCCGAGAAACGCGACGAGGTCGAGGGTCGCCTCGTCGGCCCAGTGCAGATCCTCCATGACCACCACCGGGCGGCGGCGCTGCCGGGGCCCGTCCAGCGCATCGAGCAGGGCGTCGAAGACCGCGCCCCGCTCTCCCGCGGCCATCCGCTCCCGCAGCGCGCCGCCGACCTGCCGGGCGATGTCGTGCAACGGCCCGAGCGCGCGCGGGGTGAGCAGCGGGTCGCAGGCGCCCCAGAGCACCCACGCCCGGCTCCCGGCGGCCGCGGCGAAGGCGGTGGCCAGGCTGGACTTGCCGGCGCCGGCCTCGCCGGAGACGACCGCGATCCGCCCGCCGCCGGCCGTGTCGGCCAGCAGCGCGTCCAGATCGGCGAGGGCGTCGCCGCGCTCCAAAAGCTCCATCGCGGCCGAGCCTACTGATGCGGACCCATCCGGAACTGCCGACAACCGGACAGTTTCCGCAGCCCGCAATGGTGCCGCCGGGCGAGATCAGCGGGCGGCGGCCGCCGGGGCGCCGACCGGCTCCGCAGGGTATTCGTCGCGCAGGTCCCCGCAGGTGGTGGCCCGGCCGAAGTGCCACCCCTGGCCGAGGCCCGCGCCCAGGCGCGCCAGCGTGGTCGCGTCCGCCTCGGTCTCGACCCCTTCCGCGACCACCTGGGCCCCGGTGGCCCGGGCCAGGTCGACGAGGGATTTCACCACCACGGGCAGCACGGCGTCGGCGCTGAGCCCGGTGACAATGCTGCGGTCGAGCTTGATGACGTCGGGTGCGGTGATGACGATGTGCCGCAGCGAGGAGAAGCCGGCGCCGACGTCGTCGATCGCCAGCCGCATGCCCCGGGCCCGCAGCGGCGCCAGCACCGCCTTCAGCGCGTCATAGTCCTCGATCGGCTCATGCTCGGAGAGCTCCAGCACGACCCGGTCGAGCGGCATCCGCTCCAGGACGTCGATGCAGTCCCTGGTGAACAGGGTCGCGGGCGAGACGTTCATCGCGACGTACCCCGACACCCGGCCGAGGTGCGCCCCGGCACCGCGCAGGGCCAGCACCTCGAGCCGTTCCCGCTCGCCGATCAGGCCCGCGTCGGCGAAACACCGGTCGGGCGGCAGCTTCCACTCGCTCGGAAACCTGCTCAGTGCCTCGGTGCCGACCCGCCGGCGGGTGGCCAGGTCGACGATCGGCTGCAGCAGGACGACCGGCCCGCCGATGTCGATCACCGGGCGCAGCCGGGCCTCGATCTCGGCGTTGCGGGCCCGCTGCCGGACCCCCGGCTCGATGATCAAAGACGCGGCCCGGGCCAGCACCTCCATCAACGCCCTGTCCCGCTTGCTCAACTGCTTGTCCGCGGCGAACCCGGCGGCGCAGAAGGTGCCGTAGACGGTGCCGTCACTCAACACCATCGGCACCGAGACGAAGCTGCGGAGCCGCGGCATCCGGGCCGCCGGCAGCTTCATGGCCTCCGGAAACTCCCGGACGTCCGGGATGACCGCGGGCAGCCGACCATCCATGATCGCCTGGCAGAACGAGGTCTCCTGGCGCTGGGTGGCGCCGTCGCGGAACACCCAGGGAATCGAGGAGTCGACCACCTCCAGGTGCTGGGTGGTCCCGTCCATCCGGGTCATGAAGGCGAGGCTCAGGCCCAGCGACTCCCGGGCGGTCTGCAGCAGATCAGCCACCTGCTGTTCCGACTCGCTGCGCTTGTTCCGCACCATCGGTCTCCTCGTTCGGGCCGCGCGCAACGGCGATGCCGCCAGACTGCCCTTCTCATCGGCCGCCGGACCCGCCGGCTGAGAACGCCAGTCGCCAGGATCGACCTCGATCCTGACGCGGCGGGCAACCCCGGCGATCGGCCGCGGATCGCTATCGACCGCAGGGTAAGCAGCGTGCTGAGACCGTGCGGTCAGCCGAGTCTGCGCTGGCGGGCCGCCTCGTAGAGGGCGATGCTCGCCGCCGAGGCCGCGTTCAGCGAGCTTGCCGCCCCGGTGATCGGGATTCGGACCATCTGGTCGCAGGCTTCCCGCCAGGCGGCGCTCAGGCCGTGCGTCTCGTTGCCGACCGCCAGCACGGTCGGCCCGCTCAGGTCGTGCTCGGCGATCTCCACCGGGCCGCGCTCGTCGGTGCCGACCACCTGTACGGCCACCCCGTCCGCGCGCAGGTCACCCGCCCAGTCGAGGACCTCGCGGTGGCTCGCCGCCCGGACCACCGGCAGGGCGAAGAGCGAGCCGGTGCTGGCCCGGACCGCCTTGGGGTCGTACGGGTCGGCGGCGTGCCCGGTGACGATCACCCCGGACGCGCCGAAGGCGTCCGCCGAGCGCACCAGCGTGCCGATGTTGCCCGGCGTTGTCGGCCGGTCGAAGACCACCGCCAGCAGGTTCGCGCCGGCCGCGATGCGGGTCAGGTCGTCCGGGGGCATACCCACCACGGCCAGCAGCTCGGGCGTGTCCTCGTCCTTGCCGCCCAGCTCACGCATCAGCTCGGCGGCGACCACGGCCCGCGGCGCGCCGGCGTTGTCGATGACCTCGCGCCCCCATTTGGACAGGCCGGGCCCGTCCGAGGCCAGCAGCACCCGGATCTCCCAGCCGCGTTCCACGGCCAGGGAGATCGGGCGTACGCCCTGGACCAGGAATTCGCCGGCGTGCTGCCGCTTGCTCCGGTTGGTCAGCAGCGCCTGCCACTGCTGGAAGGTCGCGTTGCGCGTGCTGATCCGCATCGTTCTGGTCACGGCGACCAGTCTGGTGCAGCCGTACGCTCACATGTCGGGCGGGTAGCTGCTGTAGTCCGGGAAGTTGCCGTACAGGCGCTCGCCGGGCTCGCCCACCGTGACCGCGTGCACCAGCAGGTCGCCGCCGACGAAGGCGCCCTTCCAGGAGGCGCCGCGGCCGCCGAAGCACTCGTCGCGGTCGCCGCGGGAGCGCGGCCGGTTGATGCCGACCTTGAAGGCCTGCACGTCCTGGGCCAGCTTGGCCGCCAGTTCCTCGTCGTCCACGGCGAGGCTGGCGACCAGGGCGCCGTTGCTGGCGTTCATCGCCGACAGCAGTTCGTCCTCGGTGTCGACCACGATGATCGTGTCCACCGGGCCGAACGGTTCGGCGTGCATGAGCCGCGACCGTCCCGGCGGTGCCAGCAGCGCGGTGGGCGCCACGTACGCGCTGGTGTCCTGGCCGTCCAGGAACCGGCCCGCCGTGCGCGCGCCGCGGTGCAGTGGCACCGCGCCGCCGCGGATCGCCTCGTCGACCTTGCGGCGCAGTTCGTCGGCCTTGGCCGCGCTGATCAGCGGCCCGAAGTCGAGCTCGGGCAGCGGGTCGCCGGCGGCCTCGACCGCGAGCGGATGCCCGAACCGGATGCCCTTGACCACCGGCAGGTACACGTCCAGGAACGCGTCGACCAGGTCCCGCTGCACCACGAAGCGCGGGTACGCGGTGCAGCGCTGCTTGCCGTACTCGAAGCCCTTGCGCAGGTGTCCGGCGAGCTGGTCCCACTGGGAGAACTCCCAGATCCCCCAGGCGTTGAGGCCCTCCTGCTCGATGAAGTGCCGCTTGTCGGAGTCGAGCAGCGCGGCGGCGACCTTGCCGCCGTTGGAGCGGCCGCCGACGAACGCGACCGCGCCGATCTCCGGGGCCCGGACCAGCACCTCGGAGAGTTCCTCGCCGCTGCCGGAGAGCAGCGTCACCGGCAGCCCGGCGCGGACCATCAGCGCGTGCGCCAGCGTCAGGCAGACGGCGCCGCCCTGCGACGGGGTTTTGGCGATGACCGCGTTGCCGGCCAGCAGCTGCACCAGTTCCGCGTGCACGAGCACGCTCATCGGGTAGTTCCAGGAGGCGATGTTGCTGACCGGCCCGGGCAGCGGCTCCCGGCCGGCGACCTGCCGGTCGATCTGCTCGGCGTACCAGCGGACGCCGTCCAGCGCCCGGTCGACGTCGGCGCCGGCCAGCCGCCACGGCTTGCCGATCTCCCAGGCCAGGGTCAGGGCCAGCAGGTCGCGGTGCAGGGTCAGGGCCTCGACGGCGGCCGCGACGCGGGCCTTGCGCTCGGCGAGCGGCGTCGCCGACCAGCGCGCGTGGGCCGCGGTCGCGGCCCGCACGGCCTCGGCCGCGGTGCCGGCGTCGACCTTGGCCAGGTGCGTGAGCAGGGTGCCGTCCACGGGGGTACGCAGCTCGGCCGGCGTGCCGACGTCGTGCCAGCGACCGGCGTACAGGTTGCGCAGCCGATCGGCCGTGAGGGCCTCGGGCGCGGCGGCCGCGACCCGGGCGAGGACATCGTTCCAGGCTGTTCCAGGGGCGAGGGTCAGGCTCATGCCCCACTGTGCGAAGCGCGCGGCCCTGATCGCCATCCGGATGGGGCGTCGCGTGCGGACCTTCTTGCCGGAGACGAAATTTTCATGGATTTTCTACCCTCGGCGACCAGCTTCGGGTGGAAAGAACGAGCCGATATCCGTCCCAGCGGTACCGCCCGCCGGGGTGACCGGCGGGCGGCGTGCCCGCGGCTCAGGCCCCGGCGATCTCGTCGTTCTTCAGCAGGTCGCCCTCGTCGATCGCGGTGCTGTCGGGCAGCGCGTGCTCGCGCAGGTGGCGGTTGTGCCGCGGCTCCTGCTTGGTCTTCGCGTCGTTGAGCTTGCGGCGCAGGTCGTCGCGCACGTCGTTGAGCGCGGCGTGCAGGTCGTCCTCGGCGGAGGTGGTGACGACCTTCTGCCGGCCGGCGATCCAGCACTCCAGGGTGACCTTCTGGCCGCGGGCCTCGCGGTCCTTGACCGACACCTCGAGCTCGGTGGTGTCGGCGTGGAACGCGGCCAGCCGGGCGTCGAGCGTGCCGAACTGCTCGGCGATCCAGTTCCGGTCGCCCTGGGAGAAGCCGGTGCCGACGCGCAGGCACTCGTCGACGGTGGCGGGATTCGCGACAGCGCTCATCGCCGCACCTCCCGCCGCGGGACGGACACGGACCGGGTGGTGCACAGACGTACGGTCACCATCATCGCTGACCCTTCGGCTCGGGGATGTTCCTGATCTTCCCTCTACCCCCGGAGAAGGGCCCCGGAAACCACTCGGACGGTCAGCGCCGCGGCGGGGTCCGGCGGATGGAACGGACCTTTTCCGGTACGGGTTCCTCGCCGGTCGCCACCCGCATGCCGTTGAGATAGCCGTCGGTTTCGCGCTGCTCGCCGTACTCCTCGGTCAGCTCCGCGATGCGCCCCTCGAGCAGCTGCAGCTCCCGCTCGCGGTCGGCGGCGAGCTGCGCCCGCAGCTCGGCGATGAGCCGGTCGAACTGCGGGCCGTCGGGGCCCGGCCCGGCCCGCAGCTGCTCGATCCGGCGCAGGATCTGGTCGCGCGAGAACGCCACCACGACCGCGAGCCAGGCCAGCACGAACAGCCCGGTGATCACCGGGAAGACGGCGAGCGAGGTGAGGTTGGGCGGAGGCGGCGGCAGGCCGCCGGGGCCGGGCGGCGGGTGCGCCGGCGGCAACCCGACGACCATCGTGACGATGAGCGCGCCGGTGGCGGCCACCGCGGCGACGAGGGAGCCGAGCAGCAGCTTGCTCAGCTGGAGGTGCAGTCCGCCCACGATGGACCCATGATCGGCGCGAACACGCTCAGTCATGGTCCGAGATTACGGACTTCCGCACCCCGGCGCGACACCCGCCGGGTGGTCAGGCTGACCGGCGGCGATTCAGCACCCTGCGGTACGGATCGAGCATGCGATCGAGCACCGCCGCGAGCGCCGCCCGGTCGGCCTCCGGGATCGGCGAATCCGGGGCGAGGATCCGGCCCAGCTCGTGCACGAGCGGATGGGCGACCGGCGGAGCCGGCTGCGCACCGCCGACCCGGTCGGGGTAGGCGGCCACCACGATCTCGGTGATGCCGCGGCCCAGCACGGGAGCGATCCGCTCGATGGACCGGATGGTGGGCCGCTGCTCGCCGCTGAGCCAGCGCAGCACGACCGAGGGGTCGGTGCCGGCGGCCCGGGCGAAGTGGGTGGGTGTCGGGAACCGAGCCGCCTGGATCGCTTCCTTGAGATAGCCGCCGAAGCCGGGCTCCGGCGCGGAAGGCTTCATCCGCCAAGGATAGGCGCCGAGGAGGACAATTGGTTGCGGAGGTGCGCACTGCTACCGTCATTGGCTAGATAACCAACGGCTCGGGCGTGGAGCGGAAGGTCGTGGCGGCATGACGCAGACGATGGTCCTGATGGGCATTCTGATGATCTGCGCCGTCTCGGGCGTGCTGCTGAAATACCGGTCACACTGGATGCCCGGCCCGGACGAGCCGACCGGCAGCTACACCGCGCCGACGCCGCCGGTGCCCAGCCCGCCGCCGGCCCCGGTCGCGCCGGGCCTGCCGCAGGTCACGGCCGCGATGCCCGGCAAGCCGTCCCAGCCGCTGCCCGCGCTCTCCGTCGCGCCACCGAGCCCCGCCCCGACCCCGTCCCCGGTGTCCCCGGTCCGGCGCGGCCGCAACAACGGATTCGCCCGGTTCGCCCCGCGACCGGCTGGCGCCCGTACCGGATCGGCCGCGGCCGCGACCGTCCCGAACGGGTGACCACCACGCGGCGGGTCGGCGGCGGTCACGGCGCCGTGACGGCGCCGCGGATGAGCAGGTAGCCGATGATCCAGAACTCACCCACGGACGCGGGCACGGCAAGAACATCGGCGAGCACGCCGGCCTGGGGCATGAGGTAGGCAACGAACGGGCTCAGCACGTAGCCGACGCCACCGCCGATGAGCACCCAGCCCAGCGGCCGGGGCATCCGTCCCGATCGGAGCACACACCAGCCCATCGGGATGAGCCAGAGCCCGAAGAACAGCCCGCCAGCCGTCCACAGGTGACCGCTGACCAGGTACAGGACCTGAACGCTCGCGGCGGCGTCGCCGACCGGGTGGAGCGCGACCTCGGCCGCGGTCGCGAGCAGGGCCGCACTGCCCAGGATCGCGACGGCGTTGACCAGCCCGAAGGCGGCGATGCCGCCGGCGGCCACCGCGTCGACCTCCCGGAAGAGCCGATAGAACCAGGCAGCGGCGAGCGCCTGGGTCAGCACGATGAGCAACTCGAGGGCGATCCCGGCACGGGCGAGCCCCTCGTGCTCGACCAGCCGGGCCAGCGTCGCGGCGGCGTCGTCGGCGACGAAGAGCCGCGGACGGATGAGCAGGAAGCCGAACAGGCCGGCCAACGCGAGGCCGAGATAGAACAGGCCGGTCGTGCGAGCCAGGCCCGGGCGCACAATCTTACGACGTAAGGTAACCATACGATGTAAGGTACAGACGGAGGTCAAGGAGGGCAATGGGAGCCAAGACGTCTCGCGAACCACTGAGCCGCGAGCGAACGCTGGCGGCAGCGGTGGCGCTGGCGGACACAGCGGGACTCAAGGCGCTGACGATGCGCCGCCTCGCCGCCGACCTCGGCGTCGAGGCGATGTCGCTCTACTACCACCTACCCGGCAAGGAAGGCCTGCTCGACGGCCTCGTCGAAACCGTCATCAACGAGATCAACGTCGAGGTCGAGCACGCCGACAAAACCAAAGACTGGCGTACGGGGCTGAGGCGCCGATTCCTGGCCGCCCGTGAAGTCATGCTGCGCCACCCCTGGGCGCCCGGCCTGCTCAGCTCCCGCAAGACCATCCCGTTCGGCGTGTACGCCTACTACGACGCGATAGTGGCCACCCTGATCAGCGGCGGCTTCTCGCACCGGATCGCGCACCGGGCGCTGCACGCGTTCGGCAGCCTGGCCCTGGGATTCGCGCAGGAGGTCTTCAGCCCGGCCGCGGCGGGAGGAGAAACGGACGTCGACACCGCGGAGGAAGACCTGTCCGCAATGGCCGAAGCCCTCCCCCACCTGACGGCGATGATGGCGGCCGAAACCCACGATGGTGCCGACCCGACGCTCGGCTGGTGCGACAGCCAGATCGAATTCGAGTTCACCATCGACCTGCTGCTCGACGGGATAGCCCGCGCCCGAGACTGAGGCTCGACGCGGTGGTGGCCAGTAGGCCGTTCAGAATGAGAGTCAAAGGGCCTTCGCACAGGCGACCTTCTGGCTGAGCGGCTGGCCGAACTGCGCCCGGCCGACCTTGATGGACACGTCGTTGCCCGGGGGACAGAACGCGGTCGCCACGATGGTCACCTTGTGCGTCGGCTTGAGTTTGCCCTTGCCGTCGCAGCGGGTCTCCGTGACGGCGCCGAGGTTTGCCGTGGTGTGCACGCAGTCCCCGGCCACGATGTCCGGGCCTCCTCCCCCGCCCGGATCCCCCGGGTGGGGCGGCTCGAGGTTGCGGGCGCACACGAAACTCCAGCTCACGTCTCCACCCAGAAGCCGGAAGTCGGTGGCGCGCAGGGCGTAGTCCGTCCCGGCCGGGCAGTCCGGTTCGGCCATGGCGCCCGCGACGCCGCCGGGGAGGCTCTCGACCGCGGTCGCCGAGGCGATCGCCACCGGATCGTCGCAGGCGACCTCGCGCCAGCTGCCGCCGGTGGAGGCCGACTCGGGCTGCGCCAGGCAGTCCGCGACGTTCAGCCCGTCGTCCGCAGGGCTCGGCGTGCGCGTTTCCTGGCGAGTCCCGGAGCACGCCGCCACCGTGAACAGGATGGTGACCGAAACGATCGTCTTTGCCAGGCCGCGCACGCCGCCCCCTCCCACCGATCGACATCGGCCGCTGCAGTGCCGCCGACGCGGTTGCCCGGCGTCGATCACCTGCTCGCCGACCGTATCGAAGGCGGGGCAGGCGTGGTGGTGGTCGTTCGCACCCCTTCCCGCGGACAGTCCGAGGAAGACTGGGCCGCCTTCGGGTCAATCGAGCAGATTCCTGATGTCTTCGGCGGTCAGTTGGGCCGAGGCGAATTCGCCGCCGTCGAGGACGCTGCTGAACAGTTCGGCCTTCCGGGCCTGCAGCGCCATCACCTTCTGCTCGATGGTGTCCTTGGCGACGAGACGGTAGACCATGACTTTGCGGGTCTGCCCGATGCGGTGGACCCGGTCCACCGCCTGCGCTTCCGTCGCCGGATTCCACCACGGGTCGAGCAGGATGCAGTAGTCGGCCTCCGTCAGATTCAGACCGAAGCCGCCCGATTTGAGGCTGACCAGGAAGACCGGTGCGGCGCCGTTCTTGAAGTCGGCGATGACCTGCGCTCGTCGCTGCGTTTTACCGTCGAGGTAGCAGCAGGCGATGCCGGTGCCTTCGAGCCTGTTCCGGGCGGCGCCCAGAAAACGGGTGAACTGGCTGAAGACGAGCACCCGGTGTCCCTCGGCGACCAGGTCGGTGAGCCGTTCACTCAGCGCGTCCAGCTTGGTCGACGGGATTCCGCTGTGCTTCGGGTCGACCAGGCTGAGGTCGAGACTGGCCTGGCGCAGCAGGGTCAGCGAACGGAAGATCTCGAAGCGGTTCTTCTGCAGATCGCCGAGGAGGCCGAGGACCTTCTGCCGCTCCCGCTGCAGATATGTCTCGTACATCTTGCGGTGTTTGGGGTTGAGGTCCAGCTCGATGATCTGTTCCTGCTTGGGCGGCAACTCCGCGGCGACCTCGGCCTTGCGCCGGCGCAACATCAGCGGCCGGATCCGGCGGCGCAGCTGCACCAGCCGATCCTCGTCGCGGTCCTTCTCGATCGGCTTGCGGTAGTAATCGGTGAAGCGGTCGAGTCGGGACAACAGCCCGGGCGCCGTGATGGAGAGCAACGCCCACAACTCGGCCAGGTTGTTCTCCATCGGCGTGCCGGTGATGGCCAGCTTGAACGCGACCGGCAACCGCTTCGCGCATCGATAGTTCTGCGACTGGGCGTTCTTGGCGAACTGCGCCTCGTCCAGAATCAGCCCGGCCCACGGCAGCGCGGCATACTCCTCGTATTCCAGCCGGAACAAGGTGTACGACGTGACCACGACATGCGCGCCGGCCGCCGCCTGCGCCAATGTGGTTTTGCGGCGCGCCTCGGTTTGCCCGACCGCATTGACGGCGATCTCCGGGGCGAAGCGGGCGGCCTCGGCGGTCCAGTTGCTGACAACGCTCGCCGGTGCCACCACGAGAAACGGTGCCTCCGCCCGGCCCTGCTCAACGGCATGACAGATGAGGGCCAACGCCTGCAGCGTCTTACCCAGCCCCATGTCGTCGGCCAGCACCCCGCCGAGGTCATGCCGATAGAGGGCCGCGAGCCATCGGTATCCGTCCTGCTGATAGGGGCGCAGCGTGGCTGCCAAACCCGTCGGCAACGCATCGCCGGAGCCCACGCCTGCGGCGCTCAGTACGCGAACGGACTCCTGCCAGGCCGCAGCCTGACCGGTGACCTCCCCCAACTCGGACAGTTCCTGCCACAGGCCCGCCTGGAAGCGTCCGATACGCAGCACACCGGCCGGCGCGTCCTGCAGTTCGCGGGCCTCGGCGATCAGATCCCGCAGCTGACGAAATTCGGCCCGGTCCAGCGTGAAGTATCGCCCGCTCGGCAGGATCATGAACTCCTGCTCCGCCGCCAACGCCACGAACAATTCGTCGAAGCCCACGTCTTCCCCGCCGACCGCCACCTGCACAGACAGGTCGAACCAGTCTGGCTGCCCGGCGGATGCGTCGCGGGCCGCGCCGGCGAACGAGACGACCGGGGCCGCCGGCTCCTCGACGTATTCCGGCGCGTCATCAAGCCGGATGACTACATCGATGCCATCCATCGCCACAAGCCGGGGGAAGACGTCGCGCAGCAGCCGGAGCATGACGTCACCGGCGACGACGGCATGGCTCAGCAACCGCCGTCCGCCAGGAAACGGCTCGGTCAAGCCATACTCCGGCGCCGCCACCAGGTCGGTCGCACGTCGCATCGTCCTGGCGCGGCTGTCCTGCTCGCCGGCACCGCTGTGCAGCGGCTCTCGATGGCTCTCTGTCCCGAAGACGGAGACCCACTCCCAGGTCACCGACATGCGGTGCCCCGGCAGGCGCTGCGCGGTCACCGTCAGCTCCGCCGGGCCGATGACGGGCAGCGGCGCCGACTGGTCCAGCGACACGACGTCGGCCCGGCGCACCAGCCCCGGGTAGTACTGGCGCAGGAACCGCGACTCCTCGGCAACGGGAACGACGATCGCCGGGGCAGCCAGTGCTCGCATCGCTTCCGCGCTCACCGGCCGTGCCATGGGCGCCAGCCGCAACGTTCCCGGGCCCTTCGACGTCTCCCGCTCCGCCGTGCCCCACCAGGCGACCCCATGGGCCGGGCTGCCGATCATGATCGACCGGGCCGGGTCGATGGCGTCGGCGCCGTCCATCAGCACGGGGTGCAGCCGCAGATCGGCCCCGGCCCGATCGGCGCGCACCGAAAACCGTACGGGCTCCGCCGCGACCGCGACCGACGCAGCGGTCCTACCGCTCTGCACCAACGGCAGCCCGACCTCTTGTGCCTCGACCAGGACATCCCACACCCGCCGGCTGCGGAACTCGTCCAGGTAGATGACGCGCTGCCCGGCACCGTAGTAGCTGTATGGGTCGCGATCGGCGGACTCCGCCAGCGAGTACAACTCCGACAGGAGGTCCACATGGCGCTCCGCCCGGGACGAGCCGGGGTGGTAGCCGTAATCCAGCGATCCCCACGAAATGCCGGTGCGGACCCAGCCCTTCTTGCCCGGGATGACCGGCCGCAGCCCGATCCGGCGCGGTGAGCTCGTCTCGCCGTTCTCGAGCTCGAATTGCAGTGCCAGATCCGGGGACTCCGAACCTTCTCCGGACGTATCAGCGCCGACGATGGCCGCCAACGCCGACTCCCACGACGGCGCCGACCCTCGATTCGCGATGGCCGCCGCGTGACTGACCAGTACTAGGGCGGTCGGATGGTCACAGACGGGAGCCAACCCGCAGGTGCAGACGCCGTCGACGCTCTTCACCACACCATCGACACCGATCAGCACCGACGCGGTTACCAAACCGGTCGTCGCGCCTTGCACGACCGCATACCCGCGACCGGCCGGACGGTCCCACTTCACGTCAGCCAGATCGCCACGCGCGACCGCCGAACGAGCGTGCACGAAGGCCCTGACACCGACCGCCTCGCAAATCGCCGCTTCGTCCCCGGTCAGGATCAACCGCGCCAAACCGCACCCTCCACCGACTCGTTACAGCCAACGCTACTGGAGCACCGACCGGGAACGCGCAGCACACCACCCGATCGAGGACTTATCCATACGCCGGGCCGCTGGCAACCTGGTGCGCGGTCATGGGCGCCGCCGGCTCGGGCGACCACGCGAGGCGGCGAAGTGTCACTCCACCGGGGCATCACGTCGTCGCGTACCCCTGGATTAGGATGCCGCGGTGCCCGTGTCTCGCAAGCGAAAGAAGAAGTCGCAGCCCGGCCGCAAGCTCTCCGGCCCGACCGCGAGCAAGGCCTCCCTGGCCGGCGCCTTCGATGAGTTGTTCGTGCACCGTCGCAGGCTCAACGAGCATCGCACCGCGCTGGCCGGGGACGCGGCCGGGGCGATCGTCGATGCCTTGATCGCCGCTGCCCCCGGGTGGTCCGACGACGACCTCGAGGACGACCTGTGCACCCGGTACGGCGCCGCGATGATCCAGTACGAGGGTGGCGCCATGGAGGACATGGTCAACCCGGAGGATCTGGTCGGCGCGTTGCTGGCGGCGATCGACGAGAGGCTGCACGCGGCGGCCGAGGCCGGTGCCGACGTCGCGGTTCCTCGGCGGCTGCTGACGATTGTCGCCGGCGTGCTGCCGTTCCCGTTGAGCGAGTCCGCGCGCGACCTGGTCGCCGAGCACGTCGGCGCCCGGGAGGCGAAGCTCGTCGCACGAGGGCGCGCCCTGACCGGCCCGGTGTTGTGGGCGCGCGATGCCTACGGCGTCCGTTGGGCGGTGGTCGCGCCGTTCGCGTCGGCCGGCGGACCGGACCGGTGGTATCTGTGGGACGTGGACACCTGCGGCTACGAAGTAGCCACCGTGTACAGCGGTTTCCATCCCTCGGCCGAGTCCGCGCTGGCGGCCTGGCGCGAATCGGTGGGGCAGGCCGCGGCCGGCGCGGCAGCGCTGACACCGCTGGATGACAAGGAGATGCTGGGCGATCTCCTGCGGGGCGAGTTCGAGAGCGCCCGGATCGGCGGAGAGAGCCAGGACCAGTACGCCGAGTTCCTGCGCAGCCGGCGGCTTGGCGGGACCGTCAAGGACGCCGTTCGCGGGCTGCACGGGCAAGCTTCCGAACGGTTGACGGCTGACGAGGCCGGGGCGCGGTTCGCCCGACGACTGCGGGAGCTCGGCTACCACGACGGACCGGTCGGCGACGGCTCCGGCGGGAGCCCGGCCGGGGCTGACGAACTCGCCGTGGAAATGGCCGAGTCCTGGTCCCCGCAGCATCACCCCACGCTGTATCCGTTCTGCTCGCCGCACAAGGTGGCGCAGATCGTGCTGCACCTGCGGGGCTACTACCAGAACGACTTCGCCGTCGAGATCATCGCGGTGCTGCCGGAGTGGATCCGCCTCCTCGCCGAGCACAACGGCATGGCCGCAGAGCTGACCGAGCGTTGCCTCGCCTACGCCTCCGGTGACCTGCAGTTCCCCGGGATACTCGACGACCGAGGCCAACCGAACCCCATGGCGCGGGTAACCGAATGATCCTGGCGGGGCGGCAGCTCGCCGCCCCGCCTCAGTCAGCGGGGGCTCAGCAGTCGCCCAGGTCCTGCCAGGGACCGTACGCGCCGCCGGGCGCCTGGTTGCGCGTCCACCACTTCGCCTGCCAGAGGTGGCCCTGGTGCTGCACGACCTCACCGCCGGTGTAGATCCAGGACGCCGTCCAGGAGGCGTAGCTGCCTGCCCGGCAACCGATCGGGGCACCCAGCTCTGCCCAGGCGCTCCACGGCGAGGCACCCGGGATCTGCCCCTGGGTCCACCATTGCGCCTGGAAGATCCGGCCGTCGTGCAGCACCCGGTCACCGGCGACGTAGATCGCGGTCGGCGACCACGTCGCCGGCAGCACCGCGACCGCGTGCGTGGCCGATACCTGCGGCGCCGCGACCGCGGTCGCCGTGATGACGACCTGGCCGTACGCCACGCCGGTCACCACGCCGGCGGTGGAGACCGTGGCCACCGCCGGGTTCGACGACTGCCAGGTCACCGCCTGGTTGGCCGGCTCCGGGTCGATGCTCGCCACCAGGGTCGTCTGCTGGCCGATCGTCACCTGTGCCGAGCCGGCGATGGCGACGGTCTTGGGGATCCAGAAGGGCGTGACCGCGGCGGAGGATGCCGAGGCCGGCGAGCCGGTCAGCTCGTTGTGCGCCACGACGGTGAAGGTGTAGGCCGTGCCGTTGTCCAGGCCGGTGACCGTGCACTCGGACGCACCCGTGGTTTCGCAGGTGGCGCCGCCCGGTTCGGCCGTCACGGTGTAGCCCGTGATCGGTGTCCCGCCGTCCGACGCCGGTGCCGACCACTTGACCTGGGCGGTGGTGTCGGCGGCGGCGGCCGTGACGTTCGCCGGCGCGCCGGGTGCGGTGGTCGCGTCGCCGGTCCGGGCGACGGCGAGCCAGCTGATGACCGGGTCCTGGGTCGTGCCCTTGGCGACCGTGTAGCGGACCGTCGCCGGCGCGTGCAGGGTGAAGCTGACCTTGCCGGTGGCCCGTGGCGTGGCACCGCTGATCGTCACGTCCGAGCCGGTGACGGTCTCCTGCTTGCCGTGGACGTCGGTGAATGTCACCGACTCGGTCATCGGCCGGGTTTGGCCCCACCATTCGTTGAAGCCGGCGGTCAGCTCGTAGCCGCCGGGGACGAGCGGCAGGTTGTACTCGCTCGGTTTGCCGGCGCCCGCCCACAGGCCGGTCGAGTACTTGTCGTTCAGGTCGACGTCCGTCTTGACGGTGGTCCCGTCGGCCAGGTAGCCCCAGACATCGCTTGAGGTGGACGCCTGGTCGGCGGTGGCGTTGCGCAGGCCCGCGCCGGCCGCCGACGCCTTGACCGTCTCGTAGGCCGGCGACGTCTGGCCGCCGGTCACGCCGGAGTCGATGAAGTAGGCCAGCGGTGCCGTGGGCACGACCTCGTAGCGAACCGCGACGGCCGTCTTGACGGCGTCGATGGTCGCCGTTCCGGTCAGGCTCAGCGTCTCGTAGGCCACGGTCGCCTTCGCCGCGCTCGCCCGGTCCCAGGTCACCGGCACCGCCGCGCCGGCGATGGTGACGGTCGCCGGCAGGGCCGCCCCGGCGGGCAGCGTGCCCGCCAGGCCCAGGTCGACCGTCTTCGCGACGGCCAGCCAGCTGATGACCGGGTCCTGCGATCCGGTCTTGGCCACCGTGAAGGTCACGACCGTCGGCGTGGTGACGGTGAACGACACCGTGCCGGTGGCCCGCGGGTTGGCCGCGGTGAGGCTGATCGCGGTGCCGGTCACGGTGGTGCCGCCGATCGTGACCGTCTCCGACATGGGCCGGGTCTGGCCGTACCACTCGGTGAAGCCGGCGGTCAGCACGTATTGACCCGGGTCCAGCGGCAGCCGGTAGCGGACCGTCTTGTTGCTGCCCGCCCAGTACCCGGTCGAGTACTTCTCGTTGGCGTCCGTGCTCCCCTTGACGTTCATGCCGTCGTTGACGTAGCCCCAGGCGTCGGCCGTGGCCGAGACCTGGTCGGCGGTGCCGTTGCGCAGCCCCGAACCGGCGTCGGATGCCTTGACCGCCTGGAACTGCGGCGAGCTCTGGCCGGCGGCCAGACCCCCGTCGATGTAGTAGACCAGCGACGCGGGCACGACCTCGTAGCGGGCGGTGAACGCCTGCTTCTTGCCGTCCACATAGGCGTCGTTCGTCCAGCCCTCCACCGACACCGTCGCGTAGGGGCTGCGCGCCGCGTTGCGGCTGGCGGTCGTCCAGGTGACCTCGTGCGACTGGCCGTCGATCGTGACCGCCGCCGGCAGGTCGTCCGTGGTCCGGATGGCGCCCGCGAGGCCCAGGTCCCGCTTCGTGTCGGTGAGGTCCCCGCGTACGAGGTTGGCGAACGCCGCCTCGAGCCGGGCCGCGAGTTGGGCGACCCCGATCGTGTCCAGTCCTGGCCGGCCGGGCAGCGCCGCCGTCGCCTGGGCCCGGGTCGCGGCGAAGACCGCCCAGGACGACGGCGTGTAGTCGGCCTCCACCGGCGTGCCGACGGCGGTCAGCGCGGTGCGGATCGGGGTCGTGTCGACGGCACCGTCCACCGCACCGGAGGCCGCGGTGAACGCGTCGATCACGAGCGTCCCCGACCGCAGCACGAACGTGGCCGTGTGCGCGCCATCGGGTAGCCCGCGCAGCGGGTAGGTGGCCTGGCGCTTGCCGGAGCTGAGGGTCGGCGCGCTCGTCGCGAGCGGCACCCCGTCGACGGAGACGTCCAGCGTGGCGGTGCCGGCATTGCCGCCGATCACGTCGAGGCCGGTGCCGGTGAAGCCCACCGTGACCGACGCGCCCGCGGTGGAACTGGTCGAGGTCGACCGGTGCCAGTCCAGCGCGTCGCCCGCCGCCGCTTTGCGGCTCCACGTCCCGGCGTACGCGACGGAGCCGTCCATGTTGTCGACCAGCGCCGCCGCGTACGGTATGAAGCCGTTGACCTTCTCGACCTTCAGGTTGTCGAAGCCGGTCTGATAGAAGTCGCTGGAGAGGCTGACCCGGCCGGCCAGCTCGGGCGCCGGGTCCACATAGCTGTGCACCGCCACCCCGTTCACGAACGCGGTGATGGTCGCGCCCTTCGCCTCGACGGCGAGGCTGTAGGCGTTGGCCGCGGTCCGCGTGCCGCTCGCGATGGCCGTACCGTGCTTGGCGAACGACCATGCACCGGCCCGGGTGATCCGCAGGTTGTAGGCGGGGTCGTTGATCCCCATCCCGGTCTGCTGGCGTACGCCCAGGCCGGCGGACCCGCCCGCGGCATCCGGGAACGAGACGTCGACGCCGGCCTTGTAGTTCTGCCACCGGAAGTCGCCGACGAGCGTGTTCGGGTTGTTCTTGTTCCACGCCCCGGTGTCCTTCATGGACTGATCCAGGTACTGGTTCAGCTTGCCGTCGGCTACCTCCCACGCCCCGGTCTGGTCGACCATGTATCGCGGCTGGTTGCCCCGCGAGGCCAGATAGGGCTGGCGCTGCCGGCTCGCGCCGTTGCCGACCCCCACCTCGACGGGGCCCTCCTCGGCGTACTCGAAGTCGTCGGCATAGAGGATGTCGTCGCCGGTGGCCGGGGTCTTGCCGGTCGCGTCGGTGTCCAGCACCGCGCGGGGCAGGGACTGCGGGAGCCGCTGCGCCGTCGCCGGATCGGCGCTCTTGTCCAGCGTGGTGAAGGTGACGATCGACCGCGGCATGACCTGGAACGTGTAGTAGCCGTCGGCCGCGGGCTGGATCTCCCCGGCGAGGTGCATGAAGTTGGCCGCCCGGGTCTCCCAGACCTCCGCCGTCGGGTCCGCGCCGAGGCTCATGTTCTGCGCCTTGACGCGGTATGTCTTGGTCAGGTCGCTGTCGTTGACCGCGATCGTCGAGAAGTCGCGCTTGTCGGGGTCGGCGAGGGTCAGGTAGCTCGCGGCGCCGTTGGTGCCGTCGATGTTCTCGGTGCCGCTGACCCCGCTGTAGCTGGCCTCGGGCACGGTGCGCCAGATGCCGGCCGTGTTCGCGTCGTTCTCCCAGCCGGTCTTGGCGAACCTGGTGAAGTGCCCCATCACGTAGCCGGCGGCGTCGTAGTGGATGGCGCCCGACCACGGGTCGCGTGCACTGAGGAGTTCCTTGTGGCTGTACTGCGCACCCTCGTAGAACGAGCCGATCGCGGGCTGAAAGATGTAGTGCGTCCGCTTGGACCGGTAGTAGCCCTTGACGCTGCGGTTGGCGAGGTCCAGCGCGCTCTGCAGGCCGCCGATGCCGGTGCTCGCGCCGCCGGGGCCCTCGGTGTTGTTGACCCGGTAGTCGGTGAAGCCGAAAGAGCCCACGCCCTCGCTGTACCAGACCTCCTTGTCCCGGCTGGTCGCCAGCTTGGTGTACGGCTCGTAGGTGTTGCTGGTGGTGGCCCCGTCGTAGCGGTCGTCGGTGTTGTAGTGGTATCCGACCGCGTCGACGATCCCGAACAGGTCCGCGTCGTCGAGCAGCGCGGGCCCGATGTTCTTGGTCTGATTCTCGTCCGAGGCGACGATCTTCATCTTCTTGTACGCGGACTCGACCGCGGCCTGCTCGCCGGCGGGAATGCCGTACCGCGGATTCGAGAAGTCCGTGTCCGACAGGACCGCGCTCTTGTAGTACTTGATGAATGAGATGTCCGGATTGGTGGTCTCATTGGTGTCCGGATTGACGTAATCGACCATGTACCCGTACTTCTGGTACGCGTCGAGGATGGTCTCCTTGTACCACTGGTACATCTCATCGCGGCCGGTGCCCGCATTCCACGCGGTCTGCACCCAGTACGGCATGGTCCAGCGCAGGATCGAGACCTTCAGCCCCGGATTGACCGTCTTGGCGTCCGCCGCGAGCTGGAATCCCGGCGACCGGGAGGCGTCGGCGAGCTCGGTGGCCGTGCGCATCGTCGCGGCGTCCGAACCCGTGGAGTTGTTGGTGTCCGAGCCCATCTCCATCTTCACGTGGTTGATCAACGGGTTCGGCCCGCCGAACATCATGTCGATGAGCTGCCAGTACTGCGCGGGATGCTCGGCCTTGTAGTCCATCAGCAGGTTGCTCGTGCTGTTCGCGCTGATCAACCCGAAGCCCTTGTAGGGCAGGCCGTTCACGTTGTCCTTGTGGACGTTGAGCCCGTCCACAAGGACATCGACCGGATCCTCGGCGGCAGCGGCGGCCGGCGGCGCCACCAGACCCCAGCCCAACACCGCCGTCAGCGCGGCGCAGCCCGCCATCCACCGCCTGTTTCGCAGTCCGTCCATCCGCGTCGCGACTCCTCGGGTCATCAGGTGCGATCCGCACCGCACCGCAGCCCTCGAGACAAGATGTCGGCCAGATGACCGACTCGTTACGGAGTAAACCGCTCACAAGAAGACACGTCAATGGTCGATCAGACAGAAACGATCAGAGCTATTCACGTACGGTCACATAGAGGCCTGTCGCGATCGGTTGTGATCGAATGAGATCGGACGTGCGAGGCCGAGCGACAGATGCGAGATACGTCGCTTTTCGGGGATTAAGTCATGCTATGTCTTTCCTGTCCTTCATCGTAGAGGCAGGGAGTACGGGGATGAGCTTTACAGGTGGCACGGCGTCGCGCCGCACGATACTGAGGACGGCCGGCGCCGCCGGCGCAGCCGCCGCGCTGCTGCAGGTGATGGGCGGTCGGGCGGCGGTCGGCGCCGCCCCGGCGTGGACCGGCCAGCAGCTTCCAGCGGGCAGCGGCCACGGCAAGAGCGTGCTGATCCTCGGCGCCGGCATCGCCGGGCTGACCGCGGCCTACGAACTGCACCGCGCGGGATACCGATGCCGGATCCTGGAGGCCCAGGAGCGGGCCGGCGGGCGGAGTCGCACGGCCCGGCGCGGCGACGTGATCACCGAGCTGGTCGGCGGCAAGCAGGTCAGCCAGGAGTGCCGCTTCGACGAGGGCCTGTACCTCAATCTCGGCCCGGGCCGCCTGCCCCACCATCACCGACGGGTGCTGCGCTACTGCCGCGAGCTGGGCGTCGCGCTGGAGCCCTACGTCGCGGAGACGATGGCGAACGTGGTGCAGACCCCGTCGGGATTCGGCGGCCAGGCCAAGGCCTTTCGCCAGGTCGCCAACGACACCCGGGGACGCATCGCCGAGCTGCTCGCCGGCGTGGTCACCAACGGCGGGCTCGGGGCCGAGCTGGCCACCGACCGCGAGGCCGCCCTCGACCTGCTGCGGGCCTTCGGCGGGCTGGGCGCGGACAACGCCTACCGCGGCTCCACCAGGTCCGGCTGCGCGACCCCACCGACGATCGCCCACCGCTGCGAGCCGCCGACGCCGCTGACGCTGCGGGAACTGCTCAGCTCCCGGTTCTGGGGCACCAACTTCTATCAGCCGCTGGAACACATGTGGCAGGCGACCCTGTTCCAGCCCGTGGGCGGCATGGACATGATCGTCAAGGCGCTGGTGCGCAAGGTCGGCGGCCTCATCCGGTACGGGGCCCCGGTCACCGCCATCGATCTCGCCGACGACTCCGTCCGGGTCACCTGGCAGAAGGGCGACCGGACCTTCACCGCCCGGGCCGACTACTGCCTGAGCAGCATCCCGCTCCCGGTCCTGCGAGACATTCCCGCCAACTTCAGCCGGGACTTCGGCGCGGCCGTGCAGTTCGTCAAGTTCGAGCCCACCTGCAAGGTCGGCTGGCAGGCCAACTCCCGCTTCTGGGAGTCCGACCGCTACCAGATCTACGGCGGGATCAGCCGGATCGACCACAACGTCACCCAGGTCTGGTATCCGTCCTACGACTACTTCACCGCCAAGGGCACGATGACCGGCGCCTACAACTACGAGGACCGGGCCATCGCGCTCGGCAAGATGACGGCGGCCGACCGGTTGAAGGTCGCCAAGGAGGGTGGGGCGCTACTGCACCCCGAGTTCAACGACGAGTCGATCGTGCCGACCGCGCTGGGGCTCTCGGTCGCCTGGCAGAACGTGCCCTATCAGCTCGGCGGCTGGGCGCACTGGAAGGACGACGAGCCGCACCGCACCGCGTACCGCCGGTTGCTCGCCCCCGACCGCCGCTTCCACGTGATCGGCGACCAGGTCTCGCCGCTGGACGGCTGGCAGGAGGGCGCGATGATGTCCGCCGAGCACGCCGTCAACCAGGTCGGCGGCCTGGTGCCCACCACCGAGGCGACCGTCGTGCACGCCCCGGACTCGCGCAGCCTCACCCAGGGTGACGCCGCCCCGTGACGCCGAGCCGCCTGGCGCCCACCGGCGCCGGGCGGCGGCCCGGAGCAGGTACCGACCGGGCCTGCTCCGGGTCAGTCCAGCACCCGCAGGTCGTGGACGAGCTCGGAGCAGGCCACCGCCGGCAGGTCGCCGAAGGTACGGTCGCCGCCGCGGGCCAGGGTGACGGCACCGACGGTCTGCGGCGGGGCCGAGTCGACGGTGTCCGAGGCGTGCCAGCCGGGGTCGGTCTCCAGCACGGCCCAGACGCCGCCGCCGAGCGGCTTCGCCATCTGGACCGCGGCGTCGTACCAGCGGGTCCAGCCGTGCCGCTCCAGCCCGCGCAGGACCGCGTAGCTGGTCTTGCGGCCCGCGAACAGATCGAGCGTGCGACCCGGCCCGATCCGGTGGACCGGCCTGCCGAGCTGCGCGAACGGCTGGATCAGCTCGTAGTCGGCGAACACCTCGCCCCACGCGGCGAGCGCGCCCTCGGGGAAGTTCAGCGGATGCAGCACGCTGACACTCGCGCCCGCCGGCAGCGTCGCGGTCTCGTCGTCCACCGTGGCGAGCGTGCCGTCCTCGGCGACCCGCACCGTGCCGACCGGCGCCTCATCCACGTGTACGCCCCAGACCAGGCGCTGGGCCAGGTGGGTCATCCACGGGTGGGCGGCGAACCGGTCCTGGAAGATCCCGGCCGGGATCCTCCGCTCGGCGCACATCGCCCGCTCCAGCCGGGCCACGTGCAGCGACGCCGAGGACCGGGCCTCCTTGCGCAGCGCGGTGAGCCGGTCCTTGGCGGCCTTCTGCCGCTGCTTGTCCGCGCCGCGGCCCGGCTTCGGCAGGTCGGCGTGCACCCGGCCGGCCGCGTCCCGGACGACCGGCAACAGCCGGTGGTCGAAGGCGATCCGGAACGTCCCCGCGTCGGTGTCGACGGTGTCCCCGCCCTCGTCGTCGAGGCCCAGCGACGGCACGAGCCGGTCGGCGAGCTCGTCGGAGGTGAGCCCGCTCAGGTCGGCGATCGCCTCGATGTGCCGGCGGGCCACGCTCTTGAAGACCGGGAACCGGGACCGCTCGGCGAGCAGGCTCAGCTCGATCAGGGCGGCGTCGGTGCCCCGGTGCCGCAGCGCGTCGAGGGCGGCCTGGGCCCGGGCGCTGGCGTTGGTGCCCGCCCACTGCTTCGCGTGTGCGGCCAGCCGCCGGGCGCCGGCGTCGTCGCCGATCAGGCCGACGGCCTGCATGCACCAGCCCTCGGCGGCCGGTGCGCCGGCGGTCGTCCAGCGGTCGAACAGCGCGTCCGCGAACGCGGCCCGGGAACCGGCGGTCCACCGGTCACGGGCGGCCAGCACCGCCGGGTGCACCTCGTCGGCGTCGCAACTTGCCAGGCGTACCAGAAAATGGTCTTGCTCCTCGGCCGTCGCGAGACCGCCGGCGGCGGTCGTCAGCGGCGGCAGCGACCCAGCCGTGAGGTAGGCGGGGATCTTGGGCCGCTTCGCCTTCGGCGCGTCGAGCGGGTCCTGTTCCAGCAGCGCGACCAGGTCGGCGGCCCGCGCCCCCGCCTGCGCCGCGAGCAGCGCCCGGTGGCCCTGCGCGTCGAGGTAGCGCAGCACCCGCCCGGTCGCCGCATCGCTCGGGTCCGCCACCCACAGCGCGACGACCCCGGCCGCCGCGTGCTCCGGGTGCCGCAACAGCCAGGAGCGCGCCGGCCGGCGCAGCTTCTTGCCCGCGAAGGCCCGCACCATCGGCGCGGCGAGCGCCACGTGCCCGACCGGCTGCGCCGCCTCCAGCGCCGCCTCGACGCTCGCCCGGTCCTCGAACGCGGCCAGCAGCGGCGCGACGTGGCTCACCCCATGCCGGACCAGCAGCAGCTGGATCAGGGACCGCACCCAGTAGTGGTGCTGCGCGAAGCCGAGCGCCATCAGCCGCTCATGTGTCCACCGTGGGGCCAGGGCGAGCGCGGGCAGCGTCGTCGGGATCGCCCAGTGCTCCCGGTGCTCCAGCCAGGCGGTCACCTGAGCGGTGTCGCAGCGCCCGATCGCCACGTCCTCCCACTGCTCGGCGTCCTCGTAGACACCCGCCCGCTCGGCTGCCTCCCGTTCCTCGTCCCGGAAGCGGAGCAGCGGCGCGACCGGCACGGCCACGTCCAACCACGCCGGGTGAGCCGCTTGCGGCGGCCGATAATCACAAGGCAACCCATCGGGTACGCCCGGAGCCTCCTCCGCCACGGCGGTGAACCCGGTCGCCCAGGCGTGCCCGGCGTCCCGCTCCGCCTGCAGCGCCGCCCTCGCCGCGTCGTCGTCGAGGTGGGCGAGCAGGCTGCACCAGAGGCCGTTGTAGTGCGGGTGGTCCTCGAAGGGGTAGGCCGGCCGCATCCGCGCCAGCACCGGCCCGGCCGCCGCACCGGCGATGTCGAGCATGCCGGCCAGGTAGATCCGCCCGCCGGAGGCGCCGAAGAACTCGTGCCGCACCCGCTTGTTGGCGCCCAGGAAGCGTTCCAGCGTGTCGAGATCACCCGCCGCGAGCCCGGAAGCGTGCACGTTGAAGTTGCCGAACTCGCCGACCCACCGCATCGCCTCTGCATGCGCGTCCTCTTCCGCGGCGCCGGCCTGCGGACCGAGCGGCAGCAGGTAGCTGACGGCCCAGCAGAGGTCGGCCCGGAGGCTGCCGCCCAGGTTTGTTGCCATCCGGTCCCGCTCGTCCAGCAGCACGTCCCGGGTCTGCGCATAGGTCGCGTCGTCGGCGGCGACGAGCAGCTGCCGCAGCCGCCCGAAGACCCCAACACCGACGTAGGGCAGCTCGACGTGGAAGCCGCCGAGGACCCGCCGGCACGCCTCGGGCAGCCCGTGCGAGGCGACGAGGAAGTCGGCAAGCCACTCGTCGACGCCCTCGTCGAGATACTGAAAACGCTCCCGAACCGCCCGGACCAGCGCGTGGTCCTCGATCTCGGCACCGATCCGCGCCGCGGGAACGAGCAGCCGCTCGCCGAGGGCCCGGTCGCCGGGGTGCTGCGAGGTCACCAGCTGCCACACCCGCGACGACTCGTTCGACGCGGCCCGGATCGCCCGGTCCTGCCCCCAGACGGCGTGCCGCACTCCCGCCCAGGCCTCGTCGAGCCCGGCCGGCGGCCGGATGTCGGTGGCGATGCCACCCCGGCGCGGGTGCAGCACCGACCGCAGCCAGCCGGTGATGAGCACACCGTCCCGCCGGTCGTCGGCAGCCACCGCGTCCGGCGTCCATTCCCGGGGCGCGGGCGAGGCGGCAGGTGCGGTCCAGGATGTCGTCACCCGCGCCACCCTAGTCACCGATCACCGCTTGGGAGCGGTCGAGGGTTGCCCGGCCTCGTTGAATGGATGACCATCGATGCATGAGTGGCGCGTCGGCGCCCTCGCATCAGCAACAACTCGCAGATCGGGAGAGCAGATGACTAGCGCATCTCAGCCCGTAGGGGCTGCCGAATATCCCCTTGGTGTCGGTCGCCCACCACTGCACGTGGATGACCTGCCGACGCCGGAAGAGGTCTTCAAGGTCACGAAGACGGGCCCCAAGGAGACCATCACGAAGATCATGGGGCCGGCCATGATCGCACTCGGCCTCTCGATCGGGAGCGGCGAGTGGCTCCTGGGGCCGCAGGCGATCGGTAGCCTCGGCTGGACCGGCGTCGGCTTCATCATCACGATTTCGATCGTCCTGCAGGCGTTGTACAACATGGAGATCGGCCGGTACGTGCTGGCCACCGGCGAGGTGCCGTCGCTCGGCTTCGGGCGGGTGCCGCCCGGGGCGTACCTCGGCACGATCCTCGCGGTCGGCCTCTTCTACCTGGCGTTCATCACCGGCGGGTGGGCCGCCTCGGCCGGCGCGAGCTTCTTCACCCTGGTCACCGGCGACATTCCCACCGGGGGCGACCTGACCACGACCCGGTGGATCGGTGTCGGCCTCATGGGCGGGGTCTTCGCGATCACCCTGTTCGGGAAGAAGATCTCACGGACGCTGGAGCTGCTGTTCTGGGTCCTCGTCCTGTTCATCCTCGTGACGCTCTTCCTCGCCGTGCTGATCCTCACCCCGCCGTCCGCGTGGCTCGACGGCGTCGTGGGCATGCTCCGGCCCGCGCTGCCGCCGAAGGGAACCGAGGCGACGACGATCGGCGCGGTGGCCGGCTTCGCCGCGATGGCGTCCGGCCTCAACTACGTGTTCATGAACTACTACCGGGACAAGGGCTACGGGATGGGTAGCAAGACCGGCTACATCCCCGGGCTGCTCGCGCGCGGCGAGGGCCGGCCGGAGATCGCCCCGGTCGGCACCACCTTCCCGGAGACGCCGGAGAACGCGGCCCGGTGGCAGCGCTGGTGGCACTTCCTCAAGCTGGAGATGTGGGCCGTCTTCGTGCCGGGCGCCGTCATCGGCATGCTGATGCCCGGCATCCTGGTCAGCCACCTCACCGAGGTGAGCGGCGTCAAGCCCACGGTCGCGACCATGCCGACCTTTGTGGCCGACCAGCTGCGGGCGACCGGCGAGAGCAGCCTGTTCTTCGGCTGGGCGCTGTTCATCGGCTTCGTGATCCTGTTCAAGACGCAGATCGTCGTCTTCGAGATGCTCACCCGGAACATGGTCGACGCGCTGTACGGGTCGAGCGCCGGCTTCCGCCGGCTCATCGCGGGCGACCCGCGGCGCTTCTACTACCCATTCATGATCGTCCTCGGGATCGTCATCTCCATCATCATCTTCCGCGCACTCCCCGTCACGCTGGTCCAATGGGCGGCCAACATGTCGAACCTGGCGGCGATGATCTTCCCGTTCGCGCTCATGTACCTGATCGGCAAGCTGCCGCGGCCGGCACGCGCCTCGTGGTGGTCGTACGTCGTGCTGGCCCTGGTCGCGTTGTTCTTCGGCTTCTTCTTCGTCAACTTCGCCATGGACCAGCTCACGGGCTCGCCGCTGGTCACCTTCTGACCCGGCCTGCTGACCCGGCCTTCGGCCGACAGAAGATCACGTAATCTCAGGTCGCACCAAGACCAGAGAGGCTCAGCCATGACGATGTACGGCCAGGCGCCGCGCGGCACCCATGCCGCGGTGAAAGTGCTGGTGGGGGTGGCCGTCGTCGTCGTGCTCGCGGCCGTCGTCGTGGTGTGGCGCAGCGCCACGGGCGACGCGGAGTCGGCGGCCGGGCCGGCGGCGGATCCGGCATCGCCGGTCGCGGTGCCGTCGGTCACGGAGGCCTCCTCCGCACCCGCCGAGCTTGCCACCGGGTCATGGCTGATCTCGCTCGGCGGCGGATCCGGGGGTTACCTGACCGTCGACGGCGATTTCGCGGCATTGTCCTCCGGTCGGCGGACCGTCCTCACCGTGGTCAAAGGGCTGGCCGACACGTCGTGCTTCTCCATCAGGGCGTCCAACGGCAAGTACCTGCGCCACTACGACTACCGGCTGCGCTTCGACAAACCGGACGACGCGGACCTGTATCGCAAGGACGCCACCTTCTGCCCGCTCGACGACGCCCCAGCGGGGATCGTGCGCCTGCGCTCCGTCAACTACCCGGACTACGTCATCCACAGCCGCGGCAACGGCCTCTACATCGACAAACGCGACGGCTCGGACGGTTTCGACGCGGAGAGCTCCTTCGCTCTTGAGGGGGCCTGACCGTGCGGGAATTCGCGGCGCTTCCGGTGATCATCGACTGCGATCCGGGGCATGACGATGCGCTGGCCCTGCTGCTGGCCGCGGGCGACCCGCGGCTGCGCCTGCTCGGCGTCACCACCGTCGCCGGCAACCAGACGCTCGAGAAGACGACGAGGAACGCGCTGCGGATCCTCGCCCTGGCCGGCATCACCGACGTTCCGGTCGCGGCCGGCTGCGACCGGCCCCTGGTCGGCGACCTCACCGTCGCCGAGGACATCCACGGCTCGTCCGGGCTGGACGGGCCCGACCTCGACGTACCGGTCGCCGAGGTCGCGGACGTGCACGGGGTCGAGCTGATGCGGCGGCTGATCGAGGGCGCAGCCGAACCGGTCACCCTGATCGCCACCGGGCCGCTGACCAACGTCGCGCTGCTCCTGCGCAGCCATCCCCAGGTCATGCCGCGCGTGCGCCGCATCGTCTTCATGGGCGGCTCAACCGATCGGGGCAACACGACGCCCTACGGCGAGTTCAACATCGTCACCGATCCGGAAGCGGCCGACATCGTGCTGCGGTCGGGGCTGCCGACCACGATGATCGGGCTGAACGTCACGCACCAGTCCCTGGCCACCACGGAGATCATCGCCGAGTTCCACGGGCTGGGCACCCGGCTGGGCACCGTCTGCGCGGACCTGATGACGTTCTTCGCGGGCACCTACCGCCGGGTGTTCGGGTTCGAGCACCCGCCGGTGCACGATCCGATCGCCGTGGCCGCCGTCATCGACCCGTCCATCGTCCGAACCGTCGCGGCCCCGGTCGCCGTCGAGCTGGCCGGGACGTACACCCGCGGCGCGACCGTGGTGGACCTCCACCGCCGCACCGCCCGCATCCCGAACGCGGACGTCGCGGTGGGACTGGACGTGGACGCCTTCTGGCGACTGCTCATGGCCGCGGTGCGAACGGTGGGTTGAGGTCGGCGGCAGCGGCCGGCTGGGCGTCGCGCCGGGTATTCTGCCCTGCGTGCAGCCCGCCTCGAAGCTGGAACGCCGGGTGATCACGGCCGCCGAGCAGGCGCTGACGCGCCAGCGGTACGTGAGCCCGCTCGACGTGCTGACCGGCATGGGCTGGGTGCCGCCCGGGCTGGTGACGGACTGGCGCCAGGGCCGGGCACCACACCTGGAGGCGGTCGCGGCGGTGACGGCCGACCGGCTTACCGACGCGCTGGAGGTGTTCCATCGCTGGGTGGAAAGCCGCGGCCTGCGCCCCAGCGAGGTCGAATATCTGGCCGCCGCCCGCGACCGGCAGCCGTTGCGCTTCACCGCCGCCGGCGATCCCGCGCGGGAGCTGGCATACCGCACCCACTGGACGCCGGCGGACCTGCCGGAGCGGCAGCGGGAGCGGCTGACCGCCCGGCAGAGCAAGCCGCCGGACCTGGTGGTGGTGCTGCCGCTGGCGGCGTTCACCTGCGTCAGCTGCGGCAGCACCGACGCCGACATGCTGATGATGGAAGATGCCGGGCCGGTCTGCCTCGCCTGCACGGACCTCGATCACCTGGCGTTCCTGCCGGCCGGCGACGCGGCACTGACCCGCCGGGCCAAACAGGCCAGCCAGCTCTCGGCGGTGGTGGTGCGCTTCAGCCGCTCCCGCAAGCGCTACGAGCGGCAGGGGCTGCTGGTCGAGGAGTCCGCGGTCGAGCAGGCCGAGCAGCAGTGCCTGTCCGACGAGGAGGCCCGGGCCCGCCGCCGCGAGCGGGACCGGCACCGGCGAGAGGCCGCGGACGAGTCGTTCCAGCAGGAGCTGGCCGACCAGATCGGCCGGCTGTTCCCCGGCTGCCCGCCGGCGCGAGCGGCGGCGATCAGCCGACACACCGGTGCCCGCGGCAGCGGCCGGGTGGGACGCAGCGCCGCCGGCCGGGCACTCGATCTGGACGCCGTGACCCGGGCCGTGATCGCCTCGGTGCGGCACGAGGACACCGCGTACGACGAGCTGCTGATGGCCGGGGTGCCACGGGAGCAAGCCCGGGAGCGGATCCGAAACGACATCGACCAGGTCCTCGAACGCTGGCGGCGCCCGGCCTGAGCGTCAGGATTGCCCGACGGGCACTGCGGCCGGGGCGGGCGTGTCGACCAGCCGGGCGAGCAGCTGGAGGCGTTCGCTGTCCGGGCTGCCCTCCACCGCGGTGTAGGCGACGATCATCGGTCCGGGTGTCGCCCCGGGTAGTCGGTAGGCGTCCCAGTCCAGGCTGAGCTCGCCGACGAGCGGGTGCACGATACGCATCCGGCCGCGGGTGGTCTCTTCGATGTCGTGGCGGCCCCAGAGCGTACGGAACTCGATGCTGTGCACGGCGAGCTCACCGACCAGCTCGAGCGCTCGGGGGTGGCCGGGGTCGGCCGCCACCGCGGTGCGCAGCATCGCGGTCAGCTCGCCGATGGTGGCCGCCCGGTCGGGGCAGGTCAGGTCGGCGCCGGGCTGCAGGAGCAGCCACAACATGTTCCGCGCCGGCCGCGGCAAAGCGGTCAGCTCGCCGAGCAGGGCACCGGCCAACGGGTTCCAGGCGAGCACGTCGAGGTGCCGGCCGACCACCACCGTCGGTGCGGTCATCGTGCGCAGCAGCCGCAGTGTGGTCGGCGGCACCGCCTCGGGCGCGCGTGGCCGGCGGCGGACCGGCTTGCGCGCGGCGGCGGCGAGCGTGTGCAGGTGCCGGGTCTCCTCCGCGGAGAAGGTCAGTGCCCGCGCGAGGGCGTCGAGGACCTGCTCGGACGGCCGCACGTCGCGGCCCTGTTCCATCCGCTGGTAGTAGTCCGAGCTCACCCCGGCCAGCAGGGCGAGCTCCTCGCGGCGCAGCCCGGCGACCCGGCGGCGCGGCCCCGGCTCCAGTCCGACGTCCTCGGGTCGCACCCGGGTCCGCCTGGCTTTGAGGAATTCCGCGAGTTCGCGGCGGGGATCGTCGGCCATGCGGCCCAGTATGCGGCCGGATGCCGGCGCCAAGGTAGGTCTCGCATTCCCAGGAAACACCGGCCGACCACGATCGCGGCCCGGCGCTTGAGGATCAGAACCATGAAAGCCACGCAGATCTTTTCGTACGGCGACCCGGACGTGCTCGCGGTGACCGACGTCGAGCGCCCCGAGCCTGGCCCGGGTCAGGTGCTGGTCGCCGTCGCGGCGTCCAGCGTGAACGGGCACGACGCGCTGGTTCGTGCGGGTGCCATGAAGATCGTCTCGGGTCGCCGGTTCCCGATCGGCCTCGGTCTGGACTTCGCCGGCGTCGTCGCCGCGATCGGCCCGGGCGTCGACGGCGTCAAGGCCGGCGAGCCGGTGTGGGGCACGGTGCACCCTCGGGAGAAGCACGCGGTCGCCGGCGCCGCCGAGTACGTCGTCGTCGCGGCGGACCGTGTCGCGCCCGTACCCGATGGGTTGTCGGCGGTGCAGGCCGCCGCGCTGGTCGTTCCCGGCATCACCGCCCTGGCCGCGCTCCGCGGCGCCACCCACCTGGCCGCGGGCGAGAGCGTGCTGGTCCGTGGCGCGGCGGGCGGCGTCGGCACGGCCGCCGTCCAGCTGGCGCACGCGTTCGGCGGCCGGGTGACCGCGCTGGCCCGGGCCCGGCACGCCGCCGCACTCACCGATCTGGGCGCCGAGCAGGTCCTCGACTACCGCGACACCGCGCCGGACCGGATCGGCCCGTTCGACGTCATCGTGGATACCGTCGGCACGGACCTCGCCCGCTACCGCCGCCGGCTCACCCCGGGTGGCCGGATGGTCACCGTGGGCCTGTCCGGCCCCGCCATCGCCGCGATCGCGGCGTCCGCCGTCTTCGGTTCCCGGCGCATTCGCACGTTCAGCGCCAATCCCCGCGTCGCGCAGCTGGCCGAGCTGGCCGAGCAGGTCGCATCCGGCGCGATCGTTCCGGTGATCGACGGCGTGCATCCGCTCGCCGACATCGCCTCGGCGCACCGCGCCTTCGACAAAGGCGGCGCCTTGGGCCGGCAGGTCGTGCAGGTCGTGCGCACCGACGGTCCGTGACCGTCATTCCTCGGCCAGCAGTGCCTGGGCGCGGCGGGCGAACAGGTGGGCCCCGCGTTCGGTGGACAGCGTCCGGGCCCGCTCGGCGGCGGCGCGGACGTCGGCGTCGGGTTCGCCGCGGGCCCGCATCAGCCGGGCCCGCAGCAGGCACAGCAGGCCCTCGGCGTAGCGCTGGCCGTAGGCGGCGACGAACGAGTCCGCCCGGTCGAGGGCCGCGGCGGCCTCCTCCAGCCGCCCGGCCGCCAGCCACATCTCGCCCAGCAGCCCGGACCAGGTGGCCAGCCCCGAGCGCGGCGGATCGAGCAGGGCCGCCGCGATGATCGCCTCCGCCTCCGCCGCGGCGTCGGGATCGCCGCTGGTCACGGCACGCGCCCAGCACTGCGCCAGGCGCTGGTAGCTGCCGAGGAAGACGAAGGAGAACTCGGGGTCCTGGGCGATTCCCCGGCCGGCCGCGCGCAGCGCCCAGGCGGGGTCGCCGGCCAGGGCCGCGACGGTCACCGAGAAAGCCGACCAGACGGTGATCGCGTACGGGTCGTCGCCGGCGGCTGCCTCCAGCTCGTCGAGCAGGGCCCGCGCGCCGTCGACGTCCCCATGCAACGCGGTCATCAGGCCGAGCATCACGGGCGACAGCAGCTGCAGGTCGTGCCGGAGCGGAGCCTGCTCGCGCCGGGCCGGGTCGTTGGGTACGGCCGGGTTGGACCGGCTCAGATAGCGGTACGACTCACCGATGTTCCCGACGTCCCACTGGTGGATGCCCCAGGCGTGCCGGCCGTACGCGCGCACGATCGGGTCGGCGGAGGCCTCGCCCTGATCGAGCAGCCGGCGGGCCAGCCGGCCGGCGCGGTCGAGCTGGATGCCCTGGGAGTAGGCGGCCCACCGGGAGAAGAGGAAGTCGGCGGCCTCACGGTCCCGGCCGAGGTCACGGGCCAGCTGTTCGGCCCGCTCCAGCAGTTCGAGCGCCGAGCCGACGTAGCCCGCCCGCATCCCGTCCACCGCGATGAACAGCGACAGGGCGGACAGCTCCAGCTCCGCGAGGCCCGCGGCGCGCGCCACCTGCGCGGCCAGCCGAAGGTGGCCCGCGGCGGCCGCCAAGGCCGACTTGGCCCCGGCGCAGCGGCCCGCGCGCACGAGCGCTTCCGCGGTCCGGGCCTGGTCCGCGAGCGGACCGGCCGCCCAGAGATGATGGGCGAGGCGTTCGACCACCGGGTCGTCCGCCACGACCGTACGCTCGAGCGCCTCCGCGACGCGCAGGTGCAGCACGGGCACCTGGGGCGTCGACGTCGTCCAGGCCACCGACTCGCGAACCAGGTCGTGCGCGAACCGTAACGAGAACGGGTCGCCGCGCAGGGGTTCGAGCAGGCCGAGCGCCTCCAGCGGTTCGAGCCGGTCGAGGCAGCTCTGCACCTCGAGGCCGGCGGCGCTCGCGAGCAGCGCGAGATCGACGTCCCGGCCGATCAGCGCGGCCGTCTGCAGCAGGCCCCTGGCGTTGTCGTCGAGGCCGGCGACCCGGTCGCGCACGACATCCCGCACGGTGGACGGCACCCCGGCGCGCGCCGCGGCGTCGTCCGTGAGCTCGCCGCCGTCCGCGAGAAAGCGGGACAGCTCCCGGACGAAGAACGGGTTGCCGCCGGTGCGGGCGTGGATGCTCCGAGCGGCGGCGGCGCTCGGGGGCCTGCCGGTCTCGCGGCGCACGAGCTCGGCCACCTCGGCCGGGCCGAGCGCGCCGAGCCGGATCCGGCGGTGCCGCGGCTGCCGGCTCGCCGCGGCCAGGGTACGAGCCACCTCCGGGCGGGGCACGGGCGCGCGATCGCGGAGCGCACCGATGACCGAGGTGCCGCCCGGCAGCCGGGCCACCAAGTGGCTGAACAGCTCCAGCGAGGCGACGTCGGCCCACTGAATGTCGTCGATGACCAGCACCAGCGGTCGCCGTGCCGACACCTGTCCGATGAGGACGACAGCCTGCTCGAAGAGGCGGAACCGGGCACCGCTGTCCGGCAGCACGGGCGTGCCGGGAACAACGCTGGGCCACCCGACGAGGCGGCCGAGCTCGCCCGCTTGCCATTCCTGGTGCGCCGCGGCCGGCAAGCTCTCGATGAGGGCGCCGATCACCCGCACCCACGGCCACATCGACGGGGTGCCGTCCCCCGCCAGGCAGCGGCCCCAGACCACCAGCGCACCGCGGCGGCCCGCCTCGGCGGCGGTCTCCTCCAGCAGGCGGGTCTTGCCGACGCCCGGCTCGCCCTCGACGATGACCAGGCCCGTACCGCCCGCGAACGCCGCCTTCACTGCCTGCCGCAGCACCGCGAGTTCCTCGGCCCGGCCGACGAGGACGGCGGCGGCCGGCCCGGCGGAGGCCGCGGGCGGTTCGGCCGGTTCCGCCGGCGCGGAGAGCTGACCCAGCACGCGCCGTTGCGCGGCCACCAGCGCCGGGCCGGGGTCGATGCCCAGTTCCTCGGCGAGCCGGGCCCGGACGGTCTGAAACACCGACAGTGCCTTCGCCTGCTGACCGGCGGCGCCCAGCGCGGTGACGAGGCCGGCCTGCACGTTCTCGTCCAGCGGCGCCATCCCGGCGGCCCGGTGCAGGGCCTGGAGCACGAGGCCGGGCCTCCCTCGCGAGACCGACAGCTCGGCCGCCACCACGCACGCGTCGGAGAACTCGCTGTCCAGCGCCGCGAAGACCGCCGTCGCGGTCGACCCGTGCTCCAGGCCGTCGCCGGCCGGCCCGTGCCAGAGTCCCAACGCCCGGACGTGACAGTCGAGCGCCAGATCGGGATGCCGCGCCGCGACGTGAGCCCGGCCCGCCGCGACGAGTTCCCGGAACGTGACGACATCCAGCGTGCCCGGATCAGCCGCGAACAGGTATCCGTTGCCGTGGCGCCGCAGGTACGAGCCGTTCTCCCGGGCCGGCAACGCCGGTTCCAGCAGCCGCCGAAGCGAGCCGACGTACTTCTGCAGAATGTTGACCGCCGTGGCCGGGACGTCGTCACCCCAGATCAGATCGATCAGCTCGCTCGTACTCATGGGTTTGCCGGCCCGGGCCAGGAGCAGGGCGAGCAGAAAGGCCTGTTGTCGCGGCCCGGGATCCAACTCGACGCCGTCCCGCCACAGCCGCAGCGGGCCGAGAATCTGCAGCCGCAGGCCATTCTCAAAAGGCGATGACGTCGCCAACGTGCCGCTCCTGCCCCGGTGCTGTCGAGTTAGGCCGCCACCTCGAGCTGACTGTAGATGAACAGCACCGCCGGCCGGGAGTCCCGCGTGAGGTGTCAGTCGGCGGACAGCACCGCGTGGATCGACGAAACCGCGCTCGCGCCCTCGCCGACCGCGGTGGCCACCCTCTTCGTCGAACCCGACCGGAGGTCGCCGACCGCGAACACCCGGGGCGCGTTCGTCTGATACGGCAGCGGCGCGGTGGACAAGCCGGCGGGCAGCCGGCCGTCGGTGAGGACGAAACCATCCTGGTCCTTGGTCACGCCGGTCAGCCAGCCGGACGCCGGGTCCGCGCCGATGAAACAGAACAGCGCGTGGCAGTCCAGCCGTCGCCGGCGGTTGGCGGCCTGCTCGACGACGATGGCGGTGAGTTCGTGGTCGCCGTCCAGTTCGCGGACGGTGCTGCCGGCGTGCAGCCGGATCCGGCGGTGCATGCGGATCCGGTCGGTCAGGTAGGACGACATCTGGGCCCCGAGGTCGGGGCCGCGAATGATCAGATCCACCGTCGCGCCGTGTGCGGCGAGAGACAGGGCCGCCTGCCCGGCCGAGTTCGCTCCCCCGACGACGGCGACAGGCCGATTCTCGTACGCCCTGACGTCCAGTTCGGTCGCCGCGTACCGGATGCAGCCCGACCTTTCGAAGCTCGCCCACCGCGCAATGTCGAGGCGCCGGTAGTGCGCCCCGGTAGCGGCGATCAGGGCCCGGGACTCGATCCGCGAACCGTCGCTCAACAGCACGGCCGGGCGCAGCCGATCGGAAAGGTCAAGGCCCTCGACCGGGCAGGGCGAGAAGATGCGGACGCCGAACTTGAGCGCCTGGGCCATCGCCAGCCGGGTCAGGTGCTCGCCACTGACTCCCTGGGGAAAGCCCAGGTAGTTCTCGATCCGAGCGCTCTTGGCGGCCTGGCCGCCGAGCCCGGTGCGGTCCAGCAGCACGGTGGCGAGACCCTCGGACGCCCCGTACACGGCCGCGGCCAGCCCCGCCGGCCCGGCGCCCACGACGATGAGATCGGGCATGCTGCCGTCGGCACGGTACGTGAGTCCCAGCGCCGCGGCGACCGTTCCGGGCGTTGCGCGCCGCAGCACAGCGCCATTGACCAGGGCCGCCGGGAGGTCGTCCGCACCGACGCCGGCCGAGCTCATCAGCGCCTGCCCGGACTGCGACGTCGCGTCGAGCCAGGAATGCGGCAGATACAGCTGGGTAACGTAGGTACGCAGCCCGAGCGTCTCCACCGCATCCGGCCTACCGACGATCTCCAGGGCCTCACCGGCCGCCGCGCGGATCACGTCACGCCGCACCCGGAAGGCTTCGAGCAGCACGTCCGCGATATCGGCATGCTCGGCGATGGCCCGGCGCAACGTCGCCGGGCCGATCCGGACGGCCGTCCCGGCGGACACCACCCGCGCGGTCAGATAGACGTGCTGACCGGTGAGCAGGTTGAGCTCCCCCAGGAAGTCACCCGGGAAGCCCCGGTAGATCAGCCGCTCCGGCTCGATCACCGTCGCGTCGCGGACGATGTCCACGGTCGCCGTGACAAGCAGGAAGAAGTCGTAGGAGTCGTCGCCGGGCGCGTACAGCTGCCGCCCGGCCTCGGCGTGCTCCACCTCGCCGTACCCGGCAAGCCGGCGAAACTGCTCGTCGCTCAGCACCGGCCCGCTCGGCACCGCGTCGTTGTCCACGTACAGCCTCCGTGCCGGGTGTGCCGGGCGCTCGCCCGGCGTGCCCGATCCTGCCGGAACCCACTGAACACCGACTTGACGCTTGCTGAAGCGGCCTGAACGCCGGCACCACGGTGACCCCTCCGGCGGTACCGTCCGACCGTGAAACGTCTACTGCTCGCCCTCGTGCTGCTGATGAATGTCACGCTCGCCTGGTGTGCCGCGCCGGCCGGTGCCGCCACCGCGGTGACCATTGTGAACACCGGCCCGGACGGCGGGCAGGTCAGTCGCTTCGATGTGGACGGCAACGCCCTCGACGCCCACGACGGCTCGCTGCTGCAGGTCGACCACCTCTTCTACCTGTACGGCACCAGCTACGACTGCGGATACCGCTACCAGCAGAACGACCAGTTCTGCGGCTTCAAGGCGTACAGCTCCCCCGACCTGGTGCACTGGACCGACCGCGGCTACATCCTCGCGCCCGGCGCCTGCGGCTACTGCTTCCGGCCGCACGTCGTCCACAACGCCGCCACCGGCCGCTACGTGCTGTGGGCCGACGCGGGCGGCCGATACCTGGTCGCCACGAGCGTCACCCCCACCGGCATCTTCACCGCCCAGCCGGACCCCGTGCTCGCGGTCGGCGGCGCCGTGGACGAGTCCCTCTACGTCGACACCGACGGCACCGGCTACGTCATCCACAACACCACCCAGGTCGCCGCCGGCCTCACCGCCGACATGGTCGTCGAGCGGCTCACCCCCGACTACCTGACCACCACCGGCCAGTACGTGCGCCTCGGCCTGGGCGACGTCGAGGCGTTCACCGTGTTCAAGCGCGACGGGACGTACCACGCGCTGATGTCCGACCCGTCGTGCGCGTACTGCTCCGGCGCGACCGGCGAGATGACCGCCACATCCATGCTGGGCCCCTGGTCGGGCGCCTGGTACGACCCGAACGGGGTGCACCAGAGCGGCCGGGCCGAACCGCGGTGGCGGGCCCGGATCGTCAACGCCGACAACTGCGGCGGCCAGCCCCTGGCGACGCTGCCGATCGTCGCCGCCGACGGCTCGACCAGCTACTACTTCGTCTCCGACCGGTGGAACAACCGCGCCCCGAACGAATCGCTCGCCAACTTCTTCATCGGCCCGATGAGCTTCGACAACGCCGGAACCCTGCGGGACATCCCCTGCACCCCGAGCTTCTCCCTGTCGCTGCCGGGCGCACCCGGCGCATACGCCGCCTCGCCCGACCTCGACCAGCGCAGCGGCTTCGCCGGCTTCCGCCACTACTGCGACATCGCCGGCAAGGTGGCCCGCCAGCAGACCTTCGTCCCGTCGCGGACCGGCACGCTGAGCGCCGCCTCGATCACCACCTTCCAGAGCGGCACCCCGAACGCGCCTGCCACCCTCGACGTCCTCGACGCCGCCGACGGCACGCTGCTGAGCCGCACGGACTTCCCGACCGCGAGCGTGCCGTGGGCGCCCACGGCACTGACCGCACACCCCGGCGTCGCCGTCGCCGCCGGCCACACCTACCTGCTACGGCTGCGGTCCGCCACCACCACCGGCTGCTACGGCTGGGAATACAACGACTCCGACCCGTACGCGGCGGGCGTCGAGTCGCACTCCACCAACACCGGCGCATCGTTCACCACGGAACCCGGCCGGGACCTCAAGTTCAGCACCGACGTCAGCGCCGCACCCGCCTTCATCCCCGAAGGCGTCCCGGCCGGCTTCACCCGCTGCGCCGGCGAGTCCGAACGCTGCGCCTTCACCGGCACCCGCGTCACGGCCTACGGCGCCGGCACTGCCGCCGGGTCATACCGCTTCCGCACGGCCACCGACGGGATCGACTGCGGCATCGTGGCCTTCGGCGGCGACCCGACGGTCGGCATCCTCAAGTCCTGCTACGTCGCACCAACCGGCGGCCCGGCCGGCTACACCACCTGCGCCACCGAAGGCGGCACCTGCACGATCAACAACCCAACCCTGATCGCGTACGGCGCAGCCGGCGCCTTCACCTACCGCCTGGTCAACGGCGGAAACGTGACCTGCAGCAACGCAACCTTCGGCCGGGACCCCAGCTACGGCGTGCTCAAGGGCTGCCACCTGGCCCCACCCGGCGCCCCGGCCGGCTGGACCACATGCGCAACCGAGAACGGCACCTGCACACCTGGCACCGCCCAGACCGTCCTGTACGGCGCCCGCGGTGCCTTCTACGCCAAGTGGCAAACCGGCCCGACCCCCTGCACGTCCGCGGCCTTCGGCGGCGACCCGATCCCCGGCGTCGTAAAGTCCTGTCACCTCGACTGACCCGAGGCGCGGTCTACTTCACGCTGCATCCACCATCTCATTAGTCAGACTTGAGCAAGGGCCCTTCGACACCGAGCGGCGCGAGCGGTAACGCGCTCCACGAGTCTTGCGGGCAGCCCGCTTTCGAGTGCCTGCACCCTGTCGTCCCGCGCGACGTCGGCAAAGCACTCGGGCGAACGCGCGGCGAGCGCGTCCACCCGTGCGAGAGTTTCGTCAGGGTCGAGCCGGTTCGCTTCTGCGAATCGACACCAGTGCCGGCCGCTGATGCTCTCGACGCGGTTCTCGCCGCCCACCCGCATCGCCATCTGGAGTCTAGGTAGGTACATGTCGTCATATGGGAGTGCACTCGCAACGTCGTACAACGGCGCCAATCGAACCTGCCGGCCGGCGAGCAAGAGCGAATAGTTCTTTGCGTGCGCGTCGGTACCGGCAATGATCCAGTTAAAGGCGAGCGCATCGACGAAACGGGCCACGTGCGCCTCAGCAGTGCGTGCCGGGAGGATCTCCCGCCGGAGCAGGTCGATGATCTGCTCCGGCGATGGTCCACCTTCGTTCTGGTATTTCGTGGTTGGCATGAGCCCAAGAGCCTGACACATGTCTTCCTGATGCACACGCCGGATTGGTCCTCCGGAGCCCTGGTACAGACGGTCGTACCGTTCGACCGCAATGGCCCTTTCGTTTTCGAACATGACCACGTAGGAGCCCGCGGCCGGCAAGCCGTAGCGTGCGCAGTCGCTCAGCCAGTTCGTTCTCGCCGAACCACTTGACGCCGCCGTCGCCGCCGAGGACCGCCTCATCCCGCTCTGGCCTGACGAACTGGGCAGCCCCCGCACAGTCCTCGCCGACATGCCGCAGCAGTGCGAACGGGTTGCCCGCCGAGACCTGATAGGTCCGCGCCCACCGATCGAGCACCCGTTCGTTGTCCGGCAGCAATCCCCAGAGGAAGGGCCGGACTACCGTGTCATCGTGTGCGCGACGAGCTAGCGGCATCGACAGCGACAACGGCGTGGCGTCCCTCGCAATCCGCCACTGTTCGTCGTATTCCAGCGAAAGGCGTCCGTCTCCGCTGTGCTCGAGGACGCCGACCCGGCTGCCGGCCATGAGGACCACCAAGCGCTTTTCGGTCGGCTCAGCCACGTTCGCTCCCCGGGTCGTCGAACAGCGCATCGAGATCGAGCTCGCCAGGCCTGGGTTCGACAGGGAACGCGTCCAACCCGATTCCAAGCGCATCCAGCGTGCGCAGGATCAGGCCGAACTCGGTGGTCGACTTTCCCGCTTCGAGGTCCGAAAGCCAGCGACGGCTCACCCCGGCCGCGGTGGCGAGCTCCGCCTGGGTCTGGCCGCGATCCTGCCTGACCTGACGAACGGCGAGACCAAGGTCCCGCGCGCTGGCGATTCTCATGATTCCCCCATCATGTGCACGTTCATGCCCACGATAGCCGATGTGCGCGTTCGTGCACATCGCTTCTCCTGTGCACGAACGCGCACATCCCGCGCCGCGCCAGCTCAGCGTGAGGTCCGGATCCCGCCAGCATTCGCGCCTGCCAGGCCGCACAGTTGAAAGCGAACGAAGCTGACGCGAAGGAGGCGACGATGACCGCCTGCACGACGATCGCGAGCCCGCTGGGCGAGCTGCTCCTGGTGGGCGAGGAGACCGGGGACGGGATCACCCTGACCTCGCTGTCCATGCCCGGCCAGAGGAACGCTCCGGCCGTCCGGCCCGGCTGGCGCCGGGATGCGGCGCCGTTCACAGAGATCATCCGCCAGCTGGCAGCGTATTTCGCGGGCGAACTCACCCGGTTCGACATCCGGGTCACCAGCAGCGGCACGGACTTTCAGCAGCGCGTCTGGGGCGCGCTGGAGGATATTCCGCACGGCACGACCACCACGTACGGCGCCCTCGCCGAGCGGCTTGGCCTGCGGCGCGAGCGGATTCAGGCCCTGGGAGCGGCGATCGGCGCGAACCCGTTGCTGCTGGTGCGGCCCTGCCATCGCGTGATCGGCGCGGACGGCTCTATGCGCGGCTACGCCGCAGGCGTCGAACGCAAGGTGCGGCTCCTCACCCACGAGGGCGCCCTGCAACCGGCCCTCCTCTGAGAGGGTCTCTAATCCCGACTAAATTACCATTTCGCATGGTTTGCCCTCGGCAACAGCCCCTCAGATCGCGCCGACAAAGCACTCGGACGGGGCCAATGCGTTGAGATCTTGGCAACCGGAGGCCCCAGAGCGCGCCTTGTTCGGCCGCACCCGCATGGCCGTGGTCACCGCCTGCTACGACGCCGCCCCCGCCGTCCGCGACCCAGGCGACATACTGCCCGCCACCGCGGCCGAACGCGCCAGCCGCTGGCCCGGGCCGAAAGCGGTCAACCGCGAGGTCGATGCCGCCGTCGTCGACTCCACCACACCCATGACCCGCCGGCTGTTCGACCGCGCCCAGCAACGCGACCCGCAGCACCGACGCCGCTGGATCGTCCTGGTCGACGGCAACAACCACCAGATCGACCGAGTGAAACGTCCTTTGCGTACGGTCGTTGCCGCGCGCCGGGCAGCGCGGTGATCTTCGGGAGCGATTCCGATAGATTCTCGGTATGACCGAGGGCGCCGCGAGGATGGTCGTAGGCCGCTATCGCTTGCTGCGGCCGTTGGGTCAGGGCGGGATGGGTGCGGTCTGGCAGGCGCAGGACACGCTGCTCGGCCGTGACGTGGCGATCAAGGAGATCTATCTGCCGGCGGCCGGCGCCGGTCCGGCCGATCCGGCCGACCCGGGCATCCGGCGGGCCTTGCGCGAAGCCCAGGCCGCGGCCCGGTTGCACCACCCCGGCATCGTCACCGTGCACGACGTGGTCACCGACCAGGGCCGGCCGTGGATCGTCATGGAACTGGTCAACGGGCGGTCCCTGGCCCAGGCCATCGTTGAGCACGGGCTGCTCACCGAGCAGCGGGCCGCCGAAATCGGGCTGCACGTCCTCGCCGCGCTGACCGCCGCGCACGCCGAAGGTGTCGCCCACCGCGATGTGAAACCCGCCAACATCCTGCTCGACAACCGCCGGGTCGTGCTCACCGACTTCGGCATCGCCGCGATCGACGACGCCACCGCGCTGACCGCCACCGGGCAGATGATCGGCTCCCCGGCCTACCTCGCCCCGGAACGGATCAACGGCCGGCCCGCGACCGCCGCCGCCGACCTCTGGGCCCTCGGCGTCACCCTCTACACGACGGTGACCGGCCGTTCCCCGTTTCAGCGGGACGACACCCAGGCCACCCTAGCCGCGATCCTCACCAGCCGGCCCACCCCACCGGCCCACGCCGGCCGGCTCTGGCCGGTGATCAAGGGCTTGCTGGACAAGGATCCGGCCCGCCGGCTGACCGCCGAGCAGGCCCGCAAGCTGCTGGTCATCGTGGCGAACCCGAACGGCGTGCCCGGGGCAGCCCTACCCGTTCCGGGGCAGCGCCAGCCCGGCTGGTGGCCCGCGCGGGCCAGGCGGCGAAGGTCCGCACTGGACGACACCGCGGGGACCCTGGCGGCACCGCCACCGACAATCGCCGCGACCACGGCCTACCAGACACCGCAAGCGGACCTGGCTACCAGGGACCTGGCCGGTACCGTCGCGCAAACCGGGCAGGCTGGCGTTCTGCCTGGTCAGCTGGCATTGGGGACGGGTCCGCCCAGGCCAGCGCCGCCGCCGCTGCCCGGTGCCACCCGGCCTCCCGGCAGGCGACGATGGGTGTGGCCCGTCGCCGGGCTCGCCGTCCTGGTTCTGCTCATCGCCACCGGAGCCTTCGTTTTCCGGGACTGGAAGGCGGGCCCGCCGCAATCGCTGACTCCCACGGCGGCGCACACCCCTGCCTACGCGTACACGACCACGTTGCTGGCCGGGCGGCCGATCTGCGCGGCGGCCTGGAACCCGGCCGGGACCCGGTACGCCGTCACCAGCTCCGACACCGGGCTGGAGATCTTCGACCAGGACGGCGTCCTGGTACGCAAGTTCACGGTTACGCTCGCGGCCGGCGGGCACTGCTACCTGAACGCCCCGGGCGTGTACTGGGATCCGAGTGGCACCACCGTGGCCGTCATCGGGGGCACCGAGATCGGCTGGGACCGGCTCTACTTCTTCAACGCCGAGACCGGCACGACGGTCGTGGCCCGGCTGGCCGCCGGGAAGGTCTCCGGCATTCCGATGTGGGAGCCGACCGGCTCGGCCGTGGCCGTCATGGCGAGTTCCTTAGGCGTGGTGCTCGTTTCGAAGGACGGCGCGAAGGGCCGCGAATTGCTCTCCCCATCCGCCCTGTCCTCCCCGACGCACTCCGCTGACTGCATGAGTATCTCGCCGCAGGGGGACGCGTTCGCCGTCGGCTTGTTCAACATTCGTGACCGGGACAGCGGCCCGCTGATCGAAATGCACCGGTTCGCCGACGGCGCCACGGTACGCAGCTTCGGCCGCAAGGCGGACAGCGGTGACCCGGACATCCTCGCCTACAGCCCGACCGGTGCCCTGCTGGCGGTCGACCTCGACGACTTCGGTGTGGAGGTGTGGGATCCGGTCGCCCAGCGCCGGGTGGCGACGCTGCACGGGCCGGAAGGCGTCATCACCGACCTGCGCTGGTCGGCCGACGGCCGGTATCTCCTCGCGGTCAGTCACGGCCAACAGCGGGTCCACGTCTTCCGGGCCAGCGACTGGGCACTGCTCGGCACGCTCGCTCCGCACGAGGAGTCCCGCCGCCGGATCGGCGTCACGGCCGGCGGCGTCGGCAACGACGGAAGCGTCCTGCTGGTCCCGCAGGGATCCCGCGGCATCGACGTGTACAAACTGACCTGAGAGCGGTCGTCGGTGGGTGTGTCTCTTCTTGAGGGAGATCACCGGAAAAGCCCTGGCCAGCAGCAAAGCGGCTACGGCAACGCCCGGCGCCCTCTGCGGATATCCATGCACGTCGCTTGCGGCCTCGGCCAGCGGAGATACGAACCCACCGCCATGATCACCGGCTCGCAGGTCACTCCAAAAGAAACGCACCCCGCCGATGGCATCATCTCTCATTCCCGCACTGACCGTAACGGCCCCTGCCGGCCACACCGCGACCGCGCCTGTCACCGACGGTGAACGCGGCGGCCTGGTGCTGGCACTCGCCGCGATTCCGGACCCTCGGGACCCGCGCGGCGTGCGTTCCACCCTTACCCGCGCCGGCAGCAGTCCAACTGATGGACCTCGATCCCGCCCACCGGGCACCGTCACCACATCCTGGGCATCCCGTCCCACACTCCGAACCACAACCTCGCATAACGCCCCATATCGCTGCCGGACTCCGCGACCTTGATACGCACGGGCACGGAGCAGACCGCTGCGCACCAAGGTCCAACGGCCGCGGTTGCCAGAGATCATCGGGAACCGGAACACCACAGCCCACCCTGCTGGACATGCACGTCACCCTCACGGGCGATGCCGACAGCAAGCGAGGTACTCCCGAACAAACACTCCAGAGCGCGCCTTGTTCGTGAGTGTCTGGTTGCGACCTTGATGCGTGCGGGTGCCGAGCACACCGCATACTTCCAAGGTCTGTGAACGGCAGCCCGACGTCGAGTGCGGCCAGCAGCAGGCACGCGACCCGGGCGACCCCAACCCGCCCGAGAAGACCCGTTACATCCGGAATGTGGCGCCCGCACGGACAGCCTTAGCTGCTTGAGAACACACATCCTGGGCAAGCCGCTGGTAGCCAAGATCGCAATATGCGCCTCGTCCAAGTGCACAGGTGAGCGCAGTCGTCACTCGGGGCGAGGTATTGCGGGGCAGTCCTGCAACCCAAAATTCTTCGGATAAAAGCGATCTAGCAGGATCAGAGACTCGCGGAGAGGCGGACCGTCCTATAGAGACGAAATCTGATCGTCCGCGTGCGGCGCGAACGGCCGCGCTTGGTCGAGAATGACCGGCATGCGCTGGCGCCGTCTTGGAGTTGCCGCGGGTCTGCTCGTCCTGGCGGGAGTGCTGGCCGCCGGGCTGGTGATGGCTGTCAACCTGGTCCGATTCGAGCGTGCGGGCATCTGCGCTTCGGGCCCGTCCCGGAGCTGCGTTCAGGTGTCGACCGGCGTGATCACCTCGCCCGGCAGGCGGGTCGACAACTCCTGGTGTGGCACAGGGCCCGGGGGAGCCTGCGTCGATCGCGTGGACTACAGCATCGTCGTCACTCCCGGGGGAGCCACGCGCGAGGTGGAGCTGTGGGACACGCGGGAACATCCGGATTTCGCCCTCGGTGATGCCGTGCGGCTGGAACGCTGGCACGGGCAGTACATCGCTGTCACGGACGGCGGTCACCGGATCGAGGTCAACGACTGGAGTCCCCGGCTCCTGGCCGTGCTGCTGATCCTGGCCCCGATCTCCGCCCTGGTCATCGCGTCGCTCTGGCGCTTCAAGGTCATAGCAAGGGTGCGAGGGTTAAGCGTCCTGGTCCTCGTCTACGGCGGCGTGTACTTGCTCTTTCTGTGCTACATCGCCGTGCCGGCGTCGTCACCCCTGCTCTACCTGCGGTGACCCGGCCGGCTTCGTCAGCCCACGGGGAGCGCCTGGAGCAGTCGCTGGAGCTCGCCGACGCACATCATGTATCCGGTCGGGGTGGGCAGCCTTTCGATGTAGTACTCCAGGTCCGCGCCGAGCGAGAACACCCTGGCCGGGGTCCGGGCCTTCCGGGCGTCCTCAATGGCCTTACCCAGCCCGTCGAGCACGGCCGGGTGCCGGGTGCGATACGACTCGGCCACCAGGTGATTGCTGCGGTCGGCGGCGAGATAGAACTGCACCAGGTCCTTGGTGCCGACGAAGAGCTCATCGGCACCGGCGGCGCAGATGGCCGACGTCGCATGGACCGCCGCCGGCGTCTCGATGAATGCCGACAGCGGTATCTCGGCCGGCAGCCCGAGATGGGGCCGGAGCTTGGCGAACTCCTCGGCGTCGTTGAGGAACGGGGCCGAGAGGCTCACCCGGCCCGCCTCGGCACCGAGCCGGGCATGCAAGGTCTCCAGCATGACGTGCAACGCCCGTGGATAGGAAGCCGACCGGAGCAGCCACCGGGTGCCGTGCAGACCCATGTCGGGATTCGGCTCGGGATGCACCGGGGCCTGCGCCGTCATCCGGGCAGCGTCGTCGGAACGCAGGTCGAGCATCCGCAGGATCAGCCGCTGGCCCGGCAGGAGCAGCTCGACGTACGTCTGCAGTTGGTCGGCGATGGCCCGCCCGTAGGCGTCGACGGCGGCCGCCCCGCCGTGCAGCGAGTCGATCGGGCTGAGGGCCGCGGCCAGGCACAGGAACTCCTCGCGCAGGAAGAACGATTCGACTCGCGCCGCGCCCGGGCCGCTGCTGTTGACCGTACGGATGTCCTGGAAGTCTGCGATCACCGCGCAGGCCGAGCCGAGCTGGTCCGGCGATGGCATGCTCGTCGTCGTCGGCTCGGTCTCGGTGTTGCCGCCGGAGCCGAGGGTGATCGACTGGGTTTGCAGGTCGAGCGTCACCTCGCCGAAGAGCTTGTCGAGGTCGGCGGGGTCGACGCGCAGGACGGGGATGCTCTTGGCGCGGCAGATCGACTGCATGTGGCCGGTCGACCCGCCCGAGCTGCAGATGACCGCGCGGGCGGCCATGATCGCGTCGTACAGCTTCGGGCTGAGCGAGGGGGCGACGAGGATGGAGCCTTCGAGCGGTTTTCCGGTGCGATTGCAGGGTCCGCCCACCACCGGCTTGGTCCCGGGGGTGAGCAGGACGCCGCGAATCCGTCGGTCGGTCACGAGATCTCCGTATCTTCGTCGGCCGTGATGCGCAGTTGCCCGCGCAACTGCCGCGGGGTAACCGAGATGTCCGTGAGCCGCTTGACCGCCGCCTGATTGACGGCGGTCCGCATCAGGTGGCCGTGCGCGTCGGCGCGGATGGCGCGGAAGCTGTTCGTGGAACGGATGTGGGCTTCCAGGCGGTCGTCAAGGTGCCGGCGCTCGTCCCTGCGCCTGGTCGCCAGCCGCCTGGTCTCGAGGGAGACGGCTTCCTCGAACGCCGGCCGGGTCGACTCGCCGGCGGCGAGCGTGCGGCGGTGATCGGCTGCGGCGCGGCGTGCCGCGCCGTCGCAGTTCAGTTCGAGTCGTTCGATCACGTGGGCGGCGACCACGATCGAGTGATTTTTGATGGCGGCGAGGTTGAAGGCGAAGGCGCCGGAGCGACCGTTGCGCACGATCTCGTCGCCTTCCCGCATCACACCGATGGCGGAGAGCGGGATGATCGGCTCGCCGCCGGGGCTCAGCGGCGTGCCCCGGTCGTCGATCTCGATGCCCCGCCCGGTGCGCTGATGGGGCGTGACCAACTGCCTGGCCAGGAGGCTCTTCCAGAGCGGCGAGCCGACCTGGGTGTAGTCGGCTTCTCGGCCGAAGTTGCACACCACCTGGTCGGCCATGATGACGCGCCTGGTCGTGGGTCCCGCGATGGTGACGGCCAGCCGGTCCGGTCCGACCGGGTCAACCTGCTCGACCTTGCCGACGACGACCTCCACGGAACCCTGGCCCGAGGACATCGCGTGCTCGACGATCGACGTTGTGTACTGCACGGCGCCGACCCGGAGGGTGGCGATCTGGGTGCTGAAGTCGTTGAGCAGGCGGCGCAGTTCGTCCGTCGGGATCCGGCCGATGATCACCGGGAGGTGCGGCTCCCACGCCTTGGCGACCCGCTCGGTGACGATCCGCTGGTCGATCTCGGGGTGTTCGTCGTGCACAGCCGCGCAGGCGGTCTCCCACTCAGCCCGGACCCGCGCCAGGAACTCGTCCCGGTTCCGGTACGGCTCGAGCAAGCTTGCGGGGATGGGTAGTTGGACGACGCCGTGCTGGTGGTGCTCGGGGTAGGCCCGCGGGGTGGAGCCGGACCTGGAGACCAGATGGATGGTTCCGGTGTGGCCCTGCCGCAGCAGCAGAGCCGCGGAATCGTACGCGCTGAGCACCGTTCCAACGATCACCACGCTCGCCTGCGCTGGCACGGCCAGGAGCCTGCGGACGCCATCGGTCGAGTACGGGTGCCGGATGAACGCCTCATGGGTCAGCACGTCGACGGCGAACGCCGGCCATTTGAGCTCCATGCCCGTCGCGAGCACGACGTGGTCTGCCGTCAGCGTCGAGGTGTGCTCGGTGTCGGTCCCGGCGGCGTGCCGGATTGTCGCCGCCACATCGTCGGCGTGGACGCTGAGGTCTACCGCCTCGCCTTCGGCCTCGACGAGTTCGACTCCCGGGTATGCCTCGCGGCGGGCTTCCGCCATCCGGTCGGTCAGGTAGTCGTGATAGATCCGGCGGGGGGCCGGTCCATGTTCGACGAACTCGAAGTCGGTCCACGGCGCCGGCCAGTGTTGCCGGTCGGCCTCGTGGTTGGCCCAGCGCACGAAGTCGTCGACGTCCTCCCGGAACGCCGACATGCGGCCCGCCTGAATGTTGAAGACGTGATCCCAGGGATTGCCGTCCCGGTGGTAGGCCACGCCGGCATAACGGTAATCGGAACGGCGCTCGAGCAACACTATTTCGAATGGCGTGCGGGCGAACTGGAGAAGCCTGATAGCCGTGGAAGTGCCGGCCAGACCGGCGCCGATGATGAGAATTCGTGGGCGACGCATACATGCCTTCCGTCGTCATTTCCGGCCCCTGCTTCTTCCGGCCCTCCCGGAGGTCCGATGCCGCACGAACGACGAATTATCGCAATCCCGCTCCGGCATCCCTCGGATTGCGGTGCACTGGCCGAACAGGCTTCCATCATAGGGGTTCGACCTCCATCACGTCAGGCCCGGATCCGCCCAGGATTGGTAGCTGTACAAGATCGACAGTGCCGGTCGGCGGATTTGCACAGTCTTGCCGGTAACGTCGCGGGCTTTCAACTTCGTCATTGCGGGAGGCGGCGGCTATTGTCACTTCTTCGGCGCCGGCGAACGGCTTGCCCGACGCTGATGGGCGCGGCAAGATGGGCGGCGGGCCCACCCGATGGGCGACGCGATGAAAGGGCAGCGAGCATGGCTGAAATGACCGTAGCGCTGACCCAGTCGGGGCAGACGGCGTCCGTCGCAAGCATTCGCGACCACACCATCGTGATGGATCGCCCGGCGACGCAGGGCGGATCGGGGGCGGGCCCGATGGGCGGCGAGACGTTCCTCGCCTCCGTCGGCGGCTGCTTCATGAGCACCCTCTACGCGGCCGCCGCGGCGCGGTCCATCCCCGTCGAAGGCGCCCGTTGCCGGGTCAGCGGTTCGTTCGCCGCGAGCCCTCGCCGGTTCGCCGCGATCCACATTGAAGTGACCTGCGAGTCGTGCCCGCCCGCAGATCTTGAGCATCTTGTCGCGGTCGCCGAGCGGGGTTGCCTGGTGGTCGCGACCCTCCGTCAGGGCATGAAAGTCGTCGCCTCCGTGGCCGTGCGACAGGGCTGACCGACCTCGTCGCGTCGTAACGGTCCGAGGTCATGGATGAGCGTACGGTATTGATGGATCGCATCGATGCCGATAGGTTCACAGACCATGAGCCTGCCGACGGAGCCGATCGGAAGCATCCCAAGGCCCCCCGCGCTCCTCGCCGGCATCGCCGATCACGCCGCCGGCCGGATCGGGCGCGATGCCCTCGACGCCCTCTACGACGAAGCCGTGCGCGACACGATCGCGACGTTCGAGTCCCTCGGCTCGCCGGTGGTCACCGACGGCGAGCAGCGCAAGCCCAGCTTCGTGACGTATCCCCTCGAGGGCCTCGGCGGCATCGCACCGGACGGCGCGGTCATCCCCTTCGCCGACGGCCACACGCGACAGTTGCCGCGCCTGACCGAGGGGCCGTTTCGCTACGCGGCCCGGTCCGGCGACTACCTGCGAGTCGCCCGGCGCCACGCGACCGCGCCGGTCAAGCAGGCGGTCATCGCGCCGTCGGCGCTGAGCCTGCTCTATCCCTCGGACGGCATACCGGGCTACGACCGGGAGGCGTTCCTCGACGACCTGGCCGACGAGGCCGAGGCCGACATCCGCAGCGCCCTCGACGGGGGCGCCCACGCCGTGCAGATGGATTTCACCGAGGGGCGGCTGGCCCTCAAGCTCGACCCGTCCGGCGGTGTCCTGCGGTCGTTCGTCGCGCTCAACAACCGGGTGCTCGCCCGCTTCACGGACACCGCGCGGGCCCGGATCGGCGTGCACACCTGCCCGGGCGGCGACCAGGACTCCACGCACAGCCTCGACGTCGACTACGCCGCGCTGCTGCCCAGCCTGTTCGAGATGCGCGCCGGCGTGTTCTATCTGCAGCTGGCCAGCGAACCCGACCAGGACCGGGTGCTCGCCGCCATCACCGCACACGCCCGCCCCGACCAGCGGGTCTTCATCGGGGTGACCGATCCGGTCGATCCGGTCGTGGAGACCGCCGAGCAGGTGCGCGACCGCGTGTTGAAGGCCGCCGAGCACATTCCGCCGGAGCGGCTGGGCACGTGCGACGACTGCGGGTTCGCGCCGTTCGGCGACGACACGTCGACGTCGCGGGACACGGCCTTCGCGAAGGTACGTGCCCGGATAGCGGGCACCCGACTAGCCGCCGAGAGACTGGGAGCGTGACGGTATGGCACACATCGACCTAGGGCTGGACGAGAAGGAGTTTCCCGGCATCATCGGGCCGATGCGATTCCGCCCGGAGACGGCCAAGCCGCTCAACGAGCTGGCCGAGGTGCTTCTCCGCGGTCCGCACACGCTGACGCGCGGCGAGCGGGAACTGATCGCGGCCTACGTGTCCGGCGGCAACGAGTGCCGGTTCTGCTGCGCGTCACACTCGGCGTTCGCCGCGGCGCAGCTCGATGGCGGCATCGCGGTCGTCAACCAGGTGGTCGCCGACCCGGACTCGGCGCCCATCTCGGCCAAGCTCCGCGCGCTGCTGCGGATCGCCGCCGCGGTTCGTCAGGACGGCCGTACGGTCACCACCGAGTTGGTGACCGCGGCGCGCGCCGAGGATGCCACCGACATCGAGATCCACGACACGGTGCTGATCGCGGCGGCGTTCTGCATGTACAACCGGTACGTCGACGGGCTGGCCACGCTCGCGCCGGAGGATCCCGAGCAATACGCCATGCACGCGCAGCGGATCGTCGAGTCCGGCTACGGCGTCTGAGCGCCGCAGCCGCCCCAGCGTGCCTCGTGCCGGCCGAGCGCCGGGCCGGTCGCGAGCCGGCGCATGGGTCGGATCGTAGCGTCGAGTAGTCGAGCGTCGACGTTTCTCAACCCTCCGGTGAGCTCGACGGCCACGGCGTCAGGTCCCGATGGTCCGGCACGACCGGGTCGGCGGTCGTGCCGGAACGCGATCCGAGGCCATAGGCCACGGCCCGCCGGCGTGGGGCGGCACTGTACACATTGAGTGGCGGTGAGGTCTACAGTTCCCGGATCTTTCACCCACACGACGTTCACGGCCCGCTCATTTACCAAGGTGACCCTCCGCCATTGTTGGATTGCGGGCAGTGTCCGAGCGTCGTAGTGTCGCCGCCAGCCGACCGGGCTACCAGAGCTGGACGTGCGAGCGCGGGCTCAGCCGGAAGCATTGTCCACAGTGGCGCATATCACTGTGCGTAGTGGCACGCGGTAGTCACGCTCGCGTCCAGCACGAAGTGTGAAGAGGGTTGCGGATGACGCTATCTGCTGCGAACCGTCGAGGTCTGCTAGGCGCCGGCGGGGTTGCGCTGCGGTCGCTGCTATCGGTGGCCTTGCTGGTGCCGCTGGCCTTCCTCGGCGTCCTGGTGTGGGAGCACACATCCGGCGAGGGCAAGTCCGTCGATCTGGAACGTAAGGGCACCGAATACTTCCGGGTGCTCATCCCGCTGGAGGTCGCGCTCCTCGATGCGCAGGCCGCCGCGGTCGCCGGTCAGCCGGTGCCCCGGGACAACCTCGATCGGGCGGTGGAGGCGGTTGCCGCGGTCGACGCCCGGGTGGGCGACGACCTGACCAGCCGCCAGCGCTGGAGTGAGGTACGCGCGAAGATCGAGGCATTGCCGAACGCTCCCGCGCCGGGCGTCGACGCGGTCTTCGCCTCGTACACGGAGACCACCGACGGGCTGCTCGCGCTCTTCGACAAGGTCCGCACCAGCTCGAAGGTGATCCTGGACCCGGAAATCGACACCTACTTCCTGCACGACGGGGTCACCCAGGAACTGCCTTCGGCCATCGCCGCGGCCGGCGAACTGGCCGCTCTCACGGTGCTCGCCGCCGGCAAGAACGACAAGCAGCGCAGCGCCATGGTGCCCGACCTGCTGGACCGGCGGGTGGCGCTGGAGGGCAGCACCGGGGACCTCGTGGACGACATCCGGTTTTCGGTCGACAGCACCCAGAGCGCGACGCTGGGTGGCAACCTGCTCGGCCGGCTCGACCGCTTCCGCCGGGTAGTGGACTCGATCCTCCCGGCAACCTCGTCACTGTCCGATTCGTCCGGCACCGCGGACCCGGCGCTGATGGCGAAGAACCGGACGGAGGCCCAAGCCGCCGCCGCGGATCTGTCGCAGGCGATGCTCGGGGAGCTCGACCTCCTGCTCACGGAGCGGCAATCGACTCTGCGCGCGGAGCTCCTGGCGGGCGTCGGATCCGTGCTCGCGATCGTCGTCCTGGTGGTCGGCGGCCTCGCCCTGGACCTGATCTCGCGACGCCGGGCCGCGCCCCCGGGGCCGCCCGCCGAGGGCACCGGCGCGCACTCGCTTCCCGGCCCGCTCGCCCGGCCGGGCGCCGGCGCGGATGCCCGGTCGGCGCCGCCGCCGGTGACGGTGCCCGCATATCCGCCGGTGGGCGGATCAGGGGACGCCGAGCCCGAGCCGTGGGAGCGCTACGTTGCTACTCGATAGGCTCCGGATCCGTTGGAAGCTGGCCCTGCTGGTCGGCATCCCGTTGGTGGTGATGGTCCTGCTCGCCGGGCCGATCGTCGTCGAGCGCACGGAGCAGGCCGACCGGGCCGCGGCAACCGTCCGGTCGGTGCGGATCGCGAGCCAGATCGGTCTGCTCACCCAGGACCTGCAGCAGGAGCGGCTGCTGGCGGTCGGCTACCTGGTGCAGGCGGTCGAGCACGACCGCCTGGTCCTGCAGTTCTCGGCGGTCAACGACCGGGCCGTCGACGTCCGCAACGACCTGGGCGCCGACCTGCCGGCCGGGGTGGCGGACGCGATCACGGGAGTCCAGGCCGTGGCGGACGTGCGCGCGGCGGTGCTCGCCCGCGCCCGTTCGGCGGATCAGGTCATCGCCGAATACACCACGGTGATCCGCAGCCTGCTCACCTCGCCGAATCTGGTCGACGTCGTGGACTCCGCCACCGGGGAAGGCCGCCAGGTGGTGGCGCTGGACGCACTGCTGCGCGCCAACGAGGCGAGCGACGCCGCCGCCGCGTACCTCGTGCTCCTCGCGGCGACCAAGGCCCAGCCGGCCGTGGCCGGCTTCAACGCGGAGCAGGCCGTGCTCGCCAGCGAGACCGCCCGGTTCATCCCGCTGGCCACGCCGACCCAGATCTCGCTGCAAAAGATGGTCTCCGACGCCTTCACGGTCCGGTTCGGAACCGCCGTCCTCCGCTCGCCGGTGCAGACGGCGAGTGCCATCCCGATGGACCGGCTGTTCCCGTCGATGGAGTCGTTCGTCGCGCTGGACCGCGTCGCCGAGCAGCGGATCGTGGCCGATGTGACGGCCGCGGTCACCGAACGGAAGGACGCGGCCCTGCTCGGCGCGTACGGCGTCAGCAGCGGCGTGTTCGCCGTCCTCCTGCTCGTGGTCGCGCTGGTCATCGTGGTGGCGCGAGCCGTCGACCGGCCGTTGACCCGGCTCACCACCTCGGCCGCGCGGGTGGCCGGCGTCGCCGAGCAGGAGCTGGTGCGGGTGGCCGACGACGAGACCGAGTCCGTCGTGCGGATCCATCTCGATCAGCTCGATGTGCACGCGAGGGACGAGATCGGTGACTTGGCGCGGGCGTTCGAACGCGTGCAGGGCACCGCCGCGCTGCTGGTCGAACGGCAGGCGGTCAGCCGGCACAACGTGGCGGAGATGTTCTGGCACATCGGCCGCCGCACCCAGACCCTGGTGAGCCGCCAGGTGGCACTCATCGACGAGCTCGAGCACGATGAGACCGATCCGGGCCGCCTGCAGCAGCTGTATCGGCTGGACCACCTGTCCAACCGGCTGCTGCGCAACGCCAGCAGCCTGGTGGTGCTGTCCGGGGCCCACGGGGCGGACGCGCACGTGGAGCCGCTTCCGCTGGAGGACGCGGTGCGGCTCGCGCTGGCCAAGATCGAGGACTACACCCGGGTGGACACCGCGGTACCGTCCGACATCGAGCTCACCCCGGCGATCATCCCCGACCTGGTGCTGGTGCTGGCCGAGCTGATGGAGAACGCGACCCTGCTGTCGCCCCCGCACACACGCGTCTCGGTCTCGGCGTCCGCCTCTGCCGCCGGGGCCCGGATCACGATCGTCGACCACGGCATCGGCCTGTCCGCGGAGCGGTTGGCCGAGGAGAACGCCCGTATCCAGCGGCGCGAGCGGCTGGATCTCGCGCCGACCCGGGTGCTGGGGCTGTTCGTGGTGGGCCGGCTGGCCCGGCGGCACGGCCTGGGCGTCGAGCTGTCCGCCACCGACGGCGGCGGCGTTACGGCTGCTGTGGACGTGCCGCGGCAACTGATCACCCAGGTGACCTCCCCGGCGGTCCGGCCGGCCGGCGGGGAGGTCCTGCAGCGGCTGAGCAACGTGATGGACGGCGGGTCCTGGAACGGGTTCGCCATCGGCCGGCGGCCGGCGGCCACCGCGGATCGGCCGGCCATCGCCGCGGCAACGCCGATGGCCGCCGCCCTGCCGTCGGCGCCGACGGCGGTCGCGACGGCGCAGGCGGGCTCGGCGGTCGCCGCCCCGCGAAGCGTGTCCGGCCTGCGGCAGCGGGTGCCAGGCGCGCAGGTGATCCCGAGAGATCCGCCACCACAGCAGCCAGCGCCGCCTACCGCACCGGTCCGGCAGGCCACACCGGCCCCGCCGGATCGCCCGGGTGTCACGGCTCCGCTCAAGCGTCGGGTGCCCGGCGCGACGCTCGATGGCGATGCGCTGCCGCCCCGGCGACCGCCGGACGAGACCGCCGCGCCGCAGGCAAGCCCCGACGAGGTACGGCAGCTGGTCCAGCAGTTCGAGCTTGGTGTTACCCGTGCACGGACCGACGCCGGTTCGGTCCATCAGAGCAGGGAGCTTACAGAGCAATGACGATCATTCGGGTGTCCGACAACGGCACGCAGCTGAGCCCGGAGGCGAAGACCTTCAACTGGTTGCTGGACACCTTCACCAGCAACACCGTGGGGGTCATGGAGGCGGTCGCGGTGTCGTCCGACGGCCTGCCGATCGCCATGTCGGCGATCAAGGACCGGACCAACGCCGACCGGCTGGCGGCGGTGGTGTCCGGCATGAGCAGCCTGGCCGGCGGCGCCGCGCACTGGTACTCGCTCGGTGATCTCAACCGGGTGATCGTCGACCTGACCCGCGGCTACCTGCTGGTCACGTCGATCAGCGTCGGCTCGCTTCTCGGCGTGGTCGCCAAGCGGTCCGCGGACCTCGGGACGGTGGCGTACGAGATGACGATGTTCGTGGACCGGGCCGGCGCCGCGCTGACGCCACAACTCGTCGTCGAGTTGAAGAACTCCGTCCAGCAGTGAGCTCCCCGCCAGCCCGCGAAGGGCCGGCGGGGGACGCGGACAGGAGACTCCCTCCGTACCTGCGGGCCCAGCTGCCGGCGCCACCAGCGGACCGACCGGATCGGGCCGCGCGGCCGTCCGGCGACGACCACGGTGTCCGTCCGTTCGTGCTCACCGCCGGCCGGGTGTCCGGCGACGCCGCGGACATCGGCCTGGAGACGCAGGTCACGGCGCGGCCCGCCGGCCCCGGCGGGCCGCAGGTCACGGTCGCGAGCCTCGCCTCCGAACTGCGGGCGATCGTGGCCCTGTGCGACAACCCGGTCTCGGTGGCCGAGATCTCCGCCCGGTCGCGCCTGCACCTGGGGGTGACCAAGATTCTCGTCGGTGACCTCTGGGCCGCCGGTTACCTCGACGTCCACGCCGAGGATCTGACCGAGTTCCCCTCCCCCGAGACGATCCTGCGGGTGATGCACGGGCTACGCACCATCTCCTGACCGGGGATCCCTCTTGATCTTCCGGTACCGAGCGGTCAAGCTGGTGACGGCTGTCACACATTCGCGGGCATCGACTTCATCCCCCGTCGTTGATCCGCATGCGGCCGGCCGGACGTCAACCGTCCCCACCGGACCGCGGGCAATCCCCCGGGCAGCCGCCCGCCCGCAGGCCACCGCAAGGAGCAAATCCGGCATGGCATCCCCCGCCCCCATCCCCACCTGCCGCGATGAGGACCAGCCGACGCCGCAAGGGCGTCCGTCGGTTCCTGACCGTCGCCGGCAGCACCCTGGCCCTGGTCATCGCCGCGGCGACGCCGGCCTTCGCGGCCCCGCCCACCGAACTGCCCGGCAACGCCGACGTGCTGGAGCGGACGTGGCAGCCGGCCTACGACTACGACACCGACGGCTGCTACCCGACGCCCGCCATCGGCCCCGACGGCACGGTCAACGGCGGGCTCAGCCCGACCGGTTCGCTCAGCGGCGAGTGCCACGACAGCTCAGACCTGGACAACACCAACGGGTACGCGCGCACCAAGTGCAACAACGGGTGGTGCGCGATCGCGTACGGCCTCTACTTCGAAAAGGACCAGGCGCTCGCCAACAGCTCCGTCGGCGGTCACCGGCACGACTGGGAGCACGTCGTGGTCTGGGTGCAGAACAACCAGGCCGTCTACGTTTCCACCTCGGCGCACGGCGAGTTCACCGTCTACCCGGCGAGCAGCGTCCGGTGGGACGGCACCCACCCCAAGATCGTCTACCACAAGGACGGCGCCAGCACGCACACGTTCCGCCTCGGCAACAGCAGCGACGAGCCGCCGGAAAACGCCTACGGCACCTGGCAGTACCCGTCCCTGGTCGGCTGGAACGGCTACCCCAGCACCGCCATCCGCGACACCCTGAGCAACTACGACTTCGGTAGCGCCATCTTCGGCCTCAAGGACAGCTACTTCGCCACCACCCTGAGCCGGGCCATGCCGTCCGGGATCGCGTTCGACCCGAGCGCCGCCACGCCGAACAGCTTGAAGCTGGTCAACCGGGCCACCGGCAAGTGCCTCGACGTGTACGACTGGTCCACCGCAGACGCCGGCGAGGTGCTGCAGTGGACCTGCACCGGCGGCGACAACCAGCGCTGGCAGGTCGAGCCGCTCGGCGACGGCACCAGCCGGATCATCAACACCAACAGCGGAAAAGTTCTCGACGTGGCGGAATGCGGCACCGCCGACGGCACCAACATCGAGCAGTACACCTGGTGGAACAACAACTGTCAGCGTTGGCAGCTGGTCGACACGGACAGCGGCTGGTTCCGGCTGCTGAACCCGAACAGCGGCAAGGTGGCCGACGTCGCCGACTGCAGCAGCGCCGACGGCACCGACGTCCGGCTGTGGACCTGGCTGAACAACTACTGCCAGCAGTGGTCGTTGCAGCCCTGACAACCGCCTGCCCCCGGCACCCGGCCGGGCCGGCCGGATCGACCACGTCGCCGATCCGTGACCGGCCCGGTCGGGCGTGCCACCCGCACTTCCCGTCGCCACCACTCGACCAGCCATTCGTTACCTGAGCGACACAAGCCTCGCCCCAATCCGGAACCGGCACATGGGAACGTTCCTGCCGCACTACGATGAGTAACCGGGCATTTAGGGTAAATCGCTTGGAGGACGCTGTGGTTCACGTACGCGTTTCGCCTCACGCCGGCGGCATGCCCGCCGCCGCGACCTACGCCGAGCTCCACGATGCGTTTCTCCGGCACACCCGCTCGGACATCGCCGACGTGCTGCTGCGGCTCGCCACCGAGTTGCGAAGCGGGCGGTATCCGGCCGGCCGGCCGTACCGGCACGTCAATGGATTCACCAAGATCGTCGTCTCGGAGCAGCCCGCCGCGCGCCTCACGCTGCACTACTGGCCGGCCGCTCCCGGCATGCCCGACGACATGTCACGGCCGCACGACCATCGCTTCGCCTTCTCCTCGATCCTGTTGGGAGGCGCGCAACGCTTCGTCGAGTTGGAGGAGACCCCCGACTCCGGGGCCGAGCAGTGGCGATGCTTCGAATACCGGCCCTACCTGCAGGGCCGGATCGCCACGGTGACCGCCCGCGGCGCCGTGGGCCTGCAGCCCTTCCGCACCGTCGACCGGGCACCCCTCGAGGGCTATTACCGCACCTCGTCCACCGTGGTGCACCAGGCCGTCACCAACCGCGCCGAGGCGTGCGTGACCCTGGTGCTGCGCGGCCCGCGAGAGCGCCGCACCTCCCGGGTCTACTACCGTCCCACCGAGCCCTCGCCGCGCGGCGGCCTGCAGTTCGGACGGCGCATCGACCACGACGAGGTGGTCCGCCAGGTTGACCACGCCCGCGCCCTGGTGACCACCATGTAGGTCACGAACGGAGGTCGCCCGTGGCATTGTCGACGGACTTCGAGACCGCACTGACCTGGGCCGTACGGCGGCATGCGGGGCAGCAACGCCACAACAGCGCCGCCCCGTATCTGTCTCATCTCCTGGCGACGTGCGCCATCGTCCTCGAGGAGGGCGGCGACGAACGGCAGGCGATCGCGGCCCTGCTCCATGACGTCCTGGAGGACACCCCGACGAGCCGGGCGGAGCTGCGCGAGCGGTTCGGCCCGGCGGTCTTCCAGATCGTCGACGATTGCACCGACGCCGATCTCGGCGACCGGGCCGGGCTGGACTGGCGGGAACGCAAGCGCCGCCATCTGCGCCGGATGGCCGGCTTCGCCCCCGACTCGCTGCTGGTCATCGCCGCCGACAAGGTCTCCAGCCTGCAAACGCTGGTGGACGATCTCGTGCGTTTGGGGCCGGCGCTCTTCCAGCACAGCGCCCGGTCGGGGCGCGAGCTGCTCGACAACTACCGGGAAATCTACGCCGTGCTGCAGCCGAGGATCGGCGACCGGCCGGTCGTCCATCGGCTGGCGACTCTCATCCGGGAGCTCGCCGCATCGGCGGCCGAGTGACCGGCCGGATCGCGCAGATAGCGATCCGCGGCCGCTGCTCGGCGTGCGGGATGCTGCACCCGGCGACCGTCGTCGGGCGCAGCATCCGGCGGTGACCCCGTCAGGAGATCGCGATGCAGGCCTGCGCCGCGGTGTACTTCTCGGACAGCAGCATGCCGCAGATGAACGTGTCGGAGGTGACCTTGTCCACCGGCTCGAACGTGGCCGTCGCCGCACCCGAGCTGCAGGTCGCCGTCTTGACCACGGCGAACTCGGCGCCGGCCTGGTCGGCGCCCGACACCCGCAGGGAGACGCTGTCGCTGCAGGTCGACGTGGCGGTGAAGGTGACCACGACGCTGTCGATGCTGGTGCTGCTGTTGGTGATCGCGGTGCACAGCTTCCCGACCGAGTCTCCGCCCGGCTTCGCCACGAGGAACACGTCCTCGCACTCGCTGCCGTCGGACGAGGATGAGGAACTGCTGGCCGACGGGCTGGCCGAGCCGGTCGCGCTCGCGGATGCCGTCGGTGTGCCGGACGACGGGGCGCTGCCCGAAGCGCTGGGACCGGCCGAGGCGCCGGCATTCGGGATGGCCGGCGACGTCGCGGCGAACGATATCGCCACCCCGATACCGATCGAGGTGAGGAGGACGGTGCCCACGGCCGCTCCGTTGACCAGGGTGCGTCTGCGCATCTGGGGTTTCCCTTCAGGAGGTCTTGCACGAGGCGAGTGAATCCGGAAATCCATCGATGGATGCCGGTTACCGTGGTGGCGCTTCCTCAGATCTCCATTGGAATCACCTATCAACAAGCCATGTGCCGGTGGCGAGCACGTCGCCAGCCTGAATGGGTACACAGATTCATGGCTCACGCACAGCACAGGAATTCCACAGCCGGGCGCCCGTAATTCCAGCCACCACCAGGGGTTCCTACAGTAAGTGCACAGGTGGCGACGCAAAATTGGGCATTCGCCGACGACAATCTGGGCGTTTCCCCAAGATGTCCACATCAGAACCACAGACTTCGTCCCTAGCTTCCCCGGCCATGACCAATCAACACCGGCCGGCGCAGCGCCCGGTCCACAGCAACCCGTCCCGTCGACCGGCCCTGCCGCTTCCGGTCACGCTCTCGTCCGACATCGCAAGCCGCCCCATCTCCAGACGGGGGATGCTGCGTGGACTCGGTGCGCTGGCCGTGCTGGGCACGGCCGCCGGGGCCGGCCTGCCGTTCCCGACCAGCGCCCGGGCGGCGGCCGCCACCGGCACCCTCAACATCCCCACGCTGCTCAGCTCCACCACGGACTCCAGCGGCACGCTGGTGCACACGCTCAACATGCAGACCGGCACCACCGAGATCCTGAGCGGCATCAGCAGCGCAACCGCCGGCTTCAACCAGGCCTTCCTCGGCCCGGTCATCAAGGTCACCAAGGGCGACACGGTCCAGATGGACATCACCAACAACCTCAGCGCGGTGAGCACCGTGCACTGGCACGGGGCGCACATCCCGCCCTCGGTCGACGGCGGCCCGCAGAACACCATCGAGGCCGGCGCCACCTTCTCGCCCTCGTTCGAGATCAACCAGGACGCGTGCACGCTCTGGTTCCATCCGCACGCCCTGACCACCACGGCCGAGCAGATCGCCAGCGGCCTGGCCGGCATGCTCATCGTCGACGACGACAGCGACGGCGCCGCCGCCCTGCCCAACGACTACGGCACGGACCAGTTCCCGCTCATCATCCAGTCGCTGCCGATCAGCTCGGCCGGCGCCATCCTGTCCACGACCGCCGGCCTGCTCGCCAGCACCACGACGTTCCCGCTGCTGGTCAACGGCTCCAACGTCGGCGTCGACGGGACACCGACGCTCACCGTGGACGCCAGCCGGGTGCGCTTCCACATCCTCAACGCCTCCATCACCGACATCATCACCATCTCGGTCTCCGACGGTTCGAGCTTCACCCAGGTCGCCTCCGACGCCGCGCTGCTGTCCGCGCCGCTGTCGGTCACCAGCCTGCAACTGGTCGGCGGCGAGCGGGCGGAGATCTGCGTCGACGTCACGAGTTCGGCCACCGTCACCCTGCAGGCGACGGTGACCGCGGGCGGGGCCCGCGGCGGCAGCGGCACCAGCAAGATCGTCACCATCACGTCCACCGCCACCAGCGCGGCGGACAGCCTGCCCTCCTCCCTCGCCACCTTCACCGCGCTCGACGTCAGCAGCCCCGACGCGACCCGCACCATCGCCCTGTCCAACAGCGGCAACACCATGTACATCAACGGCGTGGCCGGCATCAGCATGACCGCGATGGAAGCCAGCGACATCATGACGACGGTGGGCGCCACCGAGGTATGGACCATCACCAACGCCACCGGGCTGACCCACTCGTTCCACCTGCACGACGTGCCATTCCAGGTGCAGACAATCAACGGGACCGCACCCACCGGCGCCTACGCGGAATGGAAGGACACCATTCTGATCGGGCCCAACAGCACGAACGTGATCGCGATGCAATTCACCGACTACTCGGACGACAGCTATTACTACATGCTGCACTGCCACAATGCCATCCACGAGGACGAAGGCATGATGGCCATGCTCATGGTCATGTCCAGCTGACCGGGCTCACCGGAACAGCGAAACCAACGCGGATCTTGGGCGGGACGACGTCGCGAGGCGATCCGTCTCCGCCCAAGGCCGTCACGGCCCCACCGATTCCGGCGACCGCGCGCCGACCTCGGCAAGGCAGGCCCAGGCACCCGGCACATCAAGTGCGCGGGCGGCGTACGCGACGTCGAGCAGTTCCGCGCCGAGGTACCGGTCGTACTTTTCGTGGGCCTTGGCCCGCACGGTGCCGGCCAACCACATCGGATCGGGCCGAGGGGCGGCGGCGAGGGTGCGCACCAGCTGCCCCAGCTCCGCCGGCGTGCAGTCGCCGACGGTGATGCCGAGCCCGTCCTGCCCGACCCGGCGGCCCTGGCTGGCCAGCACGACCACGAGCGTGTTCATGATCCGGTCGCCGTGCCAGGGGAAGAGCACGGCGTCCGGACCCGCCGCGAAGATCTGCGACGTGGCGTGTCCGGAGCCGATGAACGCCGCGCGCCCCTCGGCCAGCAGGGTTCGGGCCGGGCCGTCGAGGTAGCGCGGCACCTCGGTCGCCGAATACAGCCGGCGCATGGCGCGCCGGACCTCATCGGCGATCTCACCGCCGGTGCCGGGAAAGACCGGGGGCCGGCCGGCCTCCGCGGCCGTCAACTCGATCACGCGCTGGGCGACGTCCACGCTGAGCACGCGCCACCGCGCGCCGCTGAAGATGAGGAAGGTTCCGGGCAGGATCGGACGGTCGACGGGCAGCGAGCCGAGCGTGTAGCCGTCCGCGACCAGCCGGTAGTCGTGCGACGTGCGAAAGGCCGCGTAGAAGCTGTAGTGGTTGACGAGGCGGTCACCCACGCCGCCCGGCAGCAGCAGGCCGTCGCCGTCCTGCTGCTGGATCAGGTCGTGCCGGCCCATGTCCCGCAGCAGGGACGCGAAGGTGGACCGGCCCACCCGGTCGAAGGGCCCGCGCCCGCAGAGCATGTCGAAGAGCTGCCCGGCCGTCGCACCGCCGTGCTGCGCGGTGATCGACAGCACCTGCTGGATGAGCGTCGAGAGCGGCAGACCCGTCACGTCCGGTGGCTCGTACCAGCCGGCCAGCAGCAGCTCGACCATCGCGACGCTCTGCACGAGTTCGGCGCGCAGCGCGTCCGTGGCGCTGCTGCCGGGGCCGAGTTCCCGCTCCGCGACGTAGATCCGCAGAATCGCCGGCCGGCCGGGCCGGCGGCCGGACCGACCGAGGCGCTGGCGCAGGGCGGCCACCGTCGGCGGGGCACCGACCTGGGCGACCGAGTCGACGGATCCGACATCGATGCCCAGCTCCAGCGTGGAGGTGCAGATCGCGGTCACCGGTGTGGCGGGATCCTTGAGACGTTCCTCGACGTGCTCCCGGATCTCCTTGGACAGGCTGCCGTGGTGGGCGAGGAACTCGGCGCGCGTACCGGCGTGCGCCACCCGACGGCTGATCATGTCGGCGTAGGTCTCCACCGCGGCGCGGGAATTCGCGAAGACCAGGTTGTCGGTGGCGCGCAGCGTCCGGAACAGATGGTCCGCGATGGCCGCCCGGTCGGCCGGCTCGGCATTCGCCGGCGTGGCGGCGATCGGGGCGAGGTAGCCGCGGACCTGCAGCCTGATCTCGCCGCCGGGCTCGGCCGACGTCACCACCGCCACGTCGGCGCCGTACCCCGGTCGCAGGAAGTCCGCCGCCGGCGCCAGCCCGCCGAGCGTGGCGGACAGGGCGATTCGCGGCACCCGGCGACCGGCGGCCAGGTCGACGCGGTGCAACAGGGACTGCAGTTGGGCACCCCGTGCGGTGCCGATGAAGGAATGCAGCTCGTCGATGACCACGTACCGCAAAGCGCCGAAGATCCGCCGCACCCGTTCGCCGCGCCGGACGAACATGGCTTCCAGGGATTCGGGGGTGATCAGCAGGAGCCCGGCGGGGGACCGCAGCACCCGGGCCTTGCCCGCCGCCGGGGCGTCGCCGTGCCAGCGGTGCACGGGGATCTCCAGGGGCGCGCAGAGCTCGAGAATCCGGTCGTACTGGTCGTTGATCAGGGCCTTCAGCGGGCTGACGTAGAGCGCCGCGAGGCCGGCCGCTTCCTCGGGCTGTCCGGCTATCGCCGAGCAGATGGGCAGCAGCGCCGCCTCGGTCTTCCCGCTCGCCGTCGCCGACGAGATGATCACATCGCGGGCGCCGCCGATGACCACCTCCGCGGCGCGCTCCTGGACGTCGCGCAGCCGGTCCCAGCCCTGGTCGTAGATCCAGCGTCGCAGCTTCTCGTGGTAAAGGCCGAAGGCCTGGGACCGCTGTTCAGAGCCGGAACGAGCTGAGTTCGTCATCGTCGCCCGGGGTGATGTCGACCGCGTCGACCAGCGCCGGCCAGGTCAGGTCCGGATGCTGTTCGAGCATGGCCAGCAGGTCGAGAAAGCCGCGGATGGTCTCGCGCGGCGTGCGAAAGTACGCGTCCCCGATCCGCGCCGCGCAGTGCCTCATGTACGCGGTGAGCGCCTCGTCCGGCACCAGATAGGCGGCCGGATCGCCGCTCGCGTACACGTGCCGGAGCTTGGTCAACAGCACGAACATGTCCTCGGGGCTGAGGTTGCCCAGCCGCAGCACCGGTCCGGAGCGGTCGACCCGGTCGTCCACGGTGAAGCTGTTCGCGGCCAGCCGCGAGGCGAGCGCGGGATAGGAGAACAGGCCGCGCCGGGTGTCCAGCAGGAACTCCGGCGTGCCGCCGAACAGGAAACCAAGATGCTGGGCGTCGCCCTGCAGGCTGTCGTTGAGGATGCGCAACACCTGCTCGTAGTTGGCGTTGCGGGCCGCCGCGCTCGGCAACTTGTAAAGGTTGACCATCTCGTCGACGCAGACGAGCAACCCGCTGAACCCGGCCAGCCGCACGAAGCGGCCCATCAGCTTGAGGTGATCGTAGAAGCTCGCATCGTCGATGACACTGCGCACGCCGAGGGCGGCCCGCGCGTCGACGCGGCTGGTGAACTCGCCGCGCAGCCACCGCACCGCGTCGGCCCGCAGCCGCTCGTCGCCGCTGTCGTAGCCGCGCCAGTATGCGCCGATCACGGCGGCGAAGTCGTAGCCGCCGGTCGACTCGGACAGCGTCGCCAGCCGCGCGGCGATGACGTCGGCCGGGGCGTCACCGGTGGCGTTGGCCTCGTTCAACGCCATGGTGACGAATCGTTCGACGACGCCGGCCAGGGCGCCGCCGTCCGGACGCGCCCGGGTGGCGACGTTGTGCATCAGCTCCGCGTAGAGGCCGCGGGCCTGACCGGACGCCCCGTGCAGCCTCCGGTCGGGCGACAGGTCGGCGTGGACGGTGACCAGCCGCTTCTCCAGCGCGATCGACCGGATCAGGTGCAGCAGGAAGGTCTTGCCCGAGCCGTACTCGCCGATGACGAACCGGCATCCCGCGCCGCCGTCGGCGATCCGTTCCACGTCGCGCAGCACGGCCGCGATCTCGGCGGCCCGGCCGACCTGCACGTGGTGCTGGCCGATGCGGGGCACCACCCCGGCCCGCAGCGACGCCACGATCGCGTCCCGCTCCCGCGGACGGATCCGGCCGGCCGGTGCCGGCTTGATGGAATGCGTCAACGGAGCATCTCCCGCAGTACGTCGTCGTCTACGGCGAGAATAGCGCCATCGGCGATGAGGGGTCCCCCGGCCGTGTCCATGGCAGCCTCGTTGAGCACGTCCAGCGCGCCGTCCGGAAGCACACCGAACCGGCCGGCGAGTGCGGCGAATTCCTCCCGGGTCCAGGACGGCTGCTCGGCGAGCGCGCGCAGCAGCGCGCTGTGCGCCGGGTCGAGGCCGGCGATCGGATCCGCATGGTCGACCACGGTCACCGGCACAGCATCGTCGGTGTCGAAAATGGTGGCGAGCAACGTCGCCACCGCCGCGCTCTCGTCGATCTTCCGGCTGATGGCCGCCTGATCGAGCCGCATCTCCGCGCGTGCCGACCAGGGCAAGGTGAAGCCGTCGCGGCGCGGATCGGCAGTCCGGACCACGACCGGTTCGTCGGCGCCGTCCACCGCCCGCGGCCCGGCCGCCCCGGCCACGCTGAAGGCGTGCAGCCGGTGGTACAGGGCGTCGATCTCCAGGCCGAGGATCCGGTAGACGCGGCTCAGCGCCGCGACCGTAGCCGGCGGGAACCCCGGGGCGACCGCCGCGGCGATCGAGATCAACCAGCCGCCGGCGATCTCCCGCTCCGCGGTGGTCAGCCTGGTGACCTGCCGGGGCAGCCGGGCGACATCCACCCCGGTGGCGAGCAGCCAGCCCAGCCGCGCGGCGAGCCGGGACCGCTGGCTCACGGGTATTCGGCACGCCACCGCAAGGTCGGCGACGGCACCCAGGGCGCGTGCCCAGACGGCGCCGTGCGGCGCCACGGGTCCGGCCGCTGCCACCACAGCCGCGGCGCACCGGACGATGGTCGCGGCGGCGGCGAACCCCGGCGCCGGGCGATCAGCCTCCGCCACGGCACCGGCGCGGGCCGGACGCTGCCACACCGGCGCCCCGGAGCGGAACAGCACCACCGCCCCGGGGCCGAGCGCCGGAGCTCCGTACCGGATATCGGGCTCGACCCCCACTCCCAGCAGCGTGAGCACCTCGGCGAAGGCCGCGGCCTCGTCGCGGGCCATCCGGCCCGGCGAGGCCGTCGACCAGAACGCGGCGAACTCCGCCCCGTCGACGACCGCCAGCGACCGCCCGTCGAGCCGGGCCTCGGTCCACACCCGCAGGGCGCCGAAGCGCCCGCGGTCCCCGTCGAGAAGATCCACGGGCAACAACCTGGTCGCGGCGAGCGATCCCCGGCTCTGCGGAAACCGGGCCACCATCCGACGGTACGGGTCCAGCGCGGCGGCGATCCCATCGATCAGGGCACCGAGCGCCTGCCCAGCGCGCACCTCGCCGAGCACGTCGGGCAGGTCCTCACGACACACCAGAGTCGGGTCCAACTCGGGGTTCGCCGGCTCGTACCGGATCCGCAGGCCGGGCGCGTCGCCGCTGGGCACCAGGCCCGACCCGAGGGTCTCGCGGTAACGCAGCGTGAACAGGCGGTCGAACTCGTCCGGGCACTGAGTCTGCACACCGCGCGGCGTCAGCAGCGGGTGCTGCCGGGCCCACAGCCCGGCCCAGGCGGCCGGCACCGGCGTGGCGGATGCGGCGAACCTGGCCAGCGCCACCCGCAAAGCCACGGGCGCGGTCCGATCGGCGGGCGTCGCCGCGGGCGCGTGGCGCGGTGCGGCCAGCACGCTCACCAGCTCCAGCACCTTGTCGAGCCGGTCGGACAGCTCGGGTGTGTCACGGCCGTACCGCTCCCGCAGGCGGCGCACCTCGGCGGCGATGGCCGGCAGTTCGTCGCGCACGGCCGGATACCGCCCGGCGTCATGCAGCACCCGGCGTTCGAGCCCGAAGCAGAAAAGCAGCACCAGTCCGGCGGGCACGTCGGTGCGGCGGCCGCCGGCCTGCCACCCGAGGTACGCCCCGCGGGCGACCGGCGAGAGCAGGTGGTACGCCGGCACCGGGCCGAGATCGTCCGCGGCGGACACTCGTCCGTTGGACACCACCGGCAGCGCCGGATTGACCAACGCGGGGTCGGTCCGCCCCGTTACACCACAGAGGTACCCGCCGAGATAGAACAGGCCACCGGGGATAACATGGCCGACGACGTCCACCGCTTGGCCGTGCGGCACCCAGCGCCCCTCGGTCGAGGTCGGGTAGGACGACTGCACCACGGCCCGACTGTATCCGTCCACCAGCATCGACACCTTCACCGGAATGGGGTTCGTGACACGGTGATTGAGACATCCATCGATGACCTGACCGCCGACACCGCCGCGCCGCAGGGCGAGGGGGCACCCGCGGCCCCGACGTTCGAGGCGATGCTGAGCACGGCCGAACGCGACATCGAGGTCGCCCTGCGCGGGGCGAACGCAACGGTCCGCGAGCTGAAGAAGGCGCACGCCGCGGCCCGCACCGGACAGGTCCGCGACCTTCGCAAGGCCCTGGCCGCGGCCGGCACGGCTGCCGCCGCCCTGGCCGCCGACACCGGGACGCTGAGCGACGAACCGGAGCTCGATGAGCAGGAATACCTGGCGTCCGGTGCCTACGTCAAGGAGCTGCTGGCCGCCGCCGAGTCGGCGGGCCTGACGATCGTGGAGGAGGACAACCTCCTGCTCTGCTACCCGTCGCTGCTGAAGCTGGTGCCCACGGAAGCCGCCATCGAGATCGACAAGGTTCGTGAGCGCCGGTTGCGCCCATCCGTGCTGGTCGCGGCGCTCGCCCGGGCTCAGGAACGCGACGTGCGCTTCAAGCCGGACGCGTTCCTCGACAGCCTGCGAGCCGCGTACGAGCTGCTGCTGGCCGGCGCGGACAAGCGGCCGGACGCCGTGGTGCGGCTGCTCGACATCTGGGGCGTCCTGACGATGTTGCCCGGTCAGCGGGCGCAATACAGCAAGCAGGAATTCGCCCGCGACCTGTATCTGCTCGACCGCAGCGGAGTCACCCACACGCCTCGCAGCGCGCGGAGCCTGCGGTGGTCGGCGAGCACCGGCACCAAGGGGGCAGGCGTCCTGGTCACGGTCGCGCCCAGCGGCCAGCAGCAAAAATACTGGGGAGTGTCCTTCACGGTCGACCCGGAGCCGGCCGGGACGTGACGGACACCGCCATCGGCGCCGCCGATTACATCGACTTCGTCGCCCGCGAATACCTCGCCGGCTACATCGACGCCGGCGGTGCAGCCGTCAAGCTGCTGGCCGTCGGTGACGACGCGACCCGCGCGCAGCTGACCAGCAGCATCAGCGAGCTCGACGACGGGTTCGCGGTCGTCGAGGTGGACGCCGCCGGCACCCGCATCCACCTGGTCGACCAGCTCTTCACGGCGATCGCCCGGCAGCTCGACTGGGTGGCGCTGGCCTCGGCGGTCGTACGGTCCGCGCTGGAGCGCGCCGCATTCCCCGCGCCCGACGGCGACGCCGACATCGACCTGGCCGCCGTCGCCCGCCACCACGACGTGGACGCGGCGGAGTTGTACCGCAGCGTGCGCCGGGCGCTGGAGCAGATCGTGCTGCGGGACACCGAGCTCAGTCACGAGTTCCGGGTCGCCATGCTGCGGCTCTGCCAGGAACGGCTCGGCCGTGGCGACGTCAGCCTCGCCGAGCGCGAAACCGTCATCGGCTGGCTGTGCGGGGAACGCCTGCCCGCGGCGGCGCTGCGCCGGGTGTCGCTGCAGAGCAAGGTGGCCCGGCACAACGCCCGCCCGCTGCTGGTGTCGCTGACCCGGTGGCTGCGCATCGCCGGCCGCCGCGGCCTGGTCCTGCACCTCGACCTCGACCGGCTGGCCGTCGTCCGGCGGCCGCCGCCCGGGCTGCGCGACGGGCACTACTACTCGAAGGCCGCGACGCTCGACGCGTACGAGATGCTGCGTCAGCTGATCGACGCGACCGACGAGTTCGACGGGCTCTTCGTGGCGGCCACGTTGCCGGCCCAGCTCGTGCAGGACGAGGTGCGCGGGCTGCCGTCCTACACCGCCCTGCAGCTGCGGGTCATCGACGAGGTCCGCGACCGGCGGCGGGTCAACCCGTACGCGACCATGGTCCGGATCGGTGACCGCCCGGAACCGCAGGAAGGCACGGCATGACGACGCCACCTTGGACAGACAACCCGGCCGCGCGGGTGGCGCAGCGGCGGGCGATCGAAGCGCTCCGGGCCGGTGTCCCCAGTCGCGACGCCGTCGCGGCACTCGGTAGCGGGCAGCCGGCGATCGAGGACCGCTTCGTCGCGCTGCGCGAGGCCGCGGCGGACGGCACGGCGGGCGGCATGCTGCTCGGCGGCGGATTCGGCGCCGGCAAGAGTCACCTGCTGGAACACCTGAGCCGGCTGGCGCTCGACGCCGGCTGCACGGTCAGCCGGGTCGTCATCAGCAAGGAGACCCCGCTGCACGACCCGGCGAAGGTCTTCCGCGCCGCCGCGGACTCCGCGGTACGGGCCGGGCAGGCCCGCCCGGCGATCATCGAGGCGGCCGCGGCGCTGGACATCGACGGCCGGGCGTACGCCGAACTGTTGCGGTGGGCGTCGTCGAGCGGCTCCGGACTCAACGAGCGGTTCCCCGCCAGCCTCGGGCTGTTCGCAAACGTCCGCGAGCGGGACGCGGTGTTCGCCGACATGATCCTGCGATTCTGGTCCGGCGACCCGATCGCCGTTCCCGACCTCCGCCGCAGGCTGCGCGAGCTCGGCGAGCAACGGCCCGCCCTGCCGCCGGTGACCGCGGCCGAGCTGGGCCGGCAGCGGCTACGGTTCGCGGCGCGGTTGCTGGCCGCCGCTGGTTCGTCCGCATGGGTGATTCTCTTCGACGAGGTCGAGCTCATCGGACGGTATTCGCTGCAGCAGCGGGCGAAGTCGTACGCGGAGCTGGCCCGTTGGATGCGCGGGGAGCACGGCGGGGCGATTCCCGTCGCCGCGGTGTTCGCGATGACCGACGACTTCGAGGCCGCGGTCATCACGGGACGCAACGACCGGGAACTGGTGCCGGCGAAACTGCGGGCCAAGGACACCCCGGAAGCGACCGCGCTCGCCTCGGCGGCGCAGGCCGGCATGCGGATCATCGACCGGGAGACGCACCTGCTCACCCCGCCGGACGACATCGAGCTCAAGAACGCGTACAGCCGCGTACGCGAACTGCACGGTGCGGCCTTCGACTGGCAGCCGCCGGAGGTGACCGGGCTGGAACGCCTCGGCGCCACCCGGATGCGCCAGTACGTGCGAGCCTGGATCAACGAATGGGACCTGGTGCGGCTCGACCCCGGGTACCGCCCGGAAACCGAGATGGTCGACCTTCCGACCGACTACCGCGAAGATCTCGACCTGGAGCGTACGGCCGCCGAACAGGCATAACCCTCAGCCGCCGTCGGGACGCAGCCGGTAGCCGGCTCCGCGGACGGTTTCGATCCCGGCCCGTCCGAACGGTTTGTCGAGCTTGCGGCGCAGCGCGCTGACGTGGACCTCGACGAGGTTCATGTCGGCGTCGTAGCCGGCGTCGTCCCACACCGCGTCCAGGATGTCGCTCTTGCGGACCGCGTCGCCGACGTGGTCGGCGAGCTTGACCAGCACGGCGAACTCGCGGGCGGTCAGAGCGACGTCCTGCCCCGCGCGGCGGACCCGATGCGCGGCCGGGTCGATCTCGAGGTCGCCGAAGTGCCGGATGACCTGCCGGTCCGGCCGGGTCCGGCGCACCAGGGCCCGGAGCCGGGCCATCAGCACCACGAAGGAGAACGGCTTGGTCAGGTAGTCGTCGGCGCCGGTCTCCAGCCCCTCGGCCTCGTCGTACTCGCCGTCCTTGGCCGTGAGCATGAGGATCGGCGTACGGACGCCGGCCTCGCGCAGGTGCGCACAGACCCGGAACCCGTTGAGGCCGGGCAGCATCACGTCCAGCACGATCACGTCGTACGCGCCCTCCGTACCCAAGGCGACACCTCGCAGCCCGTCGGCGGCGAGGTCGACCGCGCAGCCCTCCGCCCGAAGGCCTTGCCGCAGCAGCGCCGCCAGGCGCTCGTCGTCGTCAACCACCAGGACCCGCATGATCCCAGGATGCGCCCTCCCGGCGCGGGAACCTGAAGGCCGCCTTCAGGATCTTCAGCGGGATTCCAGCGGCCTGCTCGCATAGTCGGGACTGTCCACCACGTTCCCGAGGAAAGGGTCTGATCATGAACAGAGTCTCCATCAACCGGCGGTTCGCACTCTGGGCCGGTGCGGTCGCCGTCGCCGGCCTGGTCGTCGTCGGCGGCGCGGCCGCGGCGAACGCCGCCGCCACCCCCGCGCCGCCCGCGCTGGTCGCCGTCGACGGCTCTCCCGACATGTCGAAGGTCCAGCCCGGCGAATTGTCACCCGCGGCGCCGCACCCGGCGGTCGTCGTTGGCGACGGCACCGCCGTCACCCTCACCGAGGTCCCGGGCGCGGTCCCGGACATCTCGCAGGTAGAGATCGTCGAACCGACGGAAGCCGATGGCGTTCCCGTGGTCGTCGGCGACGGCGGCACGACGGCCAAGGACAAGACAACCGCGCGGAACTGACCGCAATCGCCGAGGCCGCCGCCGGAATCCTGAAGCCGACGTTCAGGATCCCGGCGGCGGCGCCGAGCATGATGGGGCCTATGCGGACCCCGACGATTGCTCGCCTCCGACGCCGGATGCGGCTGACGCCGCGCACCGTCCGCGGCCGGGCGACGGCCGTGGTCACCCTCATGACCGCCCTGGCCCTGGGCGTCAGCGCGGGCATCCTGCTCTACACCGTACGCCGCGAGCTCGTCGGCACCGCGCTCGTCGAGGCGGACAGCACGGCGACCACCGGGACCACCGACCTCCCGCCGTTCTCGGTGGTGCCGGTCGACAGCCCGCCGGAGATCGACTTCACGCTGATCGACACGGCCCAGGACACGATGATCCGGCTGCTGCTGATCGGCGTACCCCTGCTGCTCCTGCTGGTGGCGGCGCTCACCTGGCTGGCCATGGGCCGGGCCTTGCGCCCGGTCGAGGCCATCCGCGCCGAGTTCGCCGAGATCACCGCCCACGACCTGCACCGCCGGGTGCCGGACCGGCGCACCGGCGACGAGATATCCCGGCTCGCGGCGACCATGAACGCCACCCTCGACCAACTGCAACGCGCGGTGGCCCGGCTGCGCACCTTCACCTCCGACGCCTCGCACGAGCTACGCGCCCCGCTGACCACGCTGTTCACCCGGCTGGAACTGGCCGCGGCCCGCCCGGACTCGGCCGACTGGCCGCCGGTGGCCACGGAAAGCCTGCGCGACGTCGAACAACTCAGCCAGATCGTCGACGACCTCCTGCTGCTGGCCCGGCTCGACGCCGGTCACGTGCTGCACCGGGACGCGTTCGTCCTGGCCGACGTCGTCCGCGACGCCATCGACGGCCGCGTCGTGCGGCTGGCCGACGAAACGGGCGGGCAGCAGGTCCGGGGCAGCCGCACGGCGATGCGCCGACTCATCACCAACCTGATCGACAACGCGGTCCGGTACGCGCGCTCGGAAGTGACGGTCCGGGCCCACCGAACCGCCGGGCACCTCGTCGTCGAGATCACCGACGACGGACCCGGAATCCCCGAAGCGCATCGCTCCCGCGTCTTCGACCGGTTCGTCCGGCTGGACGAAGCGCGCACCCGCATCGACGGCGGCGGAACGGGGCTGGGACTCGCCATCGCCCGGGAAATCGCCGGCGCGCACGACGGCACACTGACGGCCGAGGCGCCAGCACCCGGCCGGCGGGGCGCCCGCCTCGTGCTCACCATCCCGACCGGCGGAAACGGCAACTGACATTTACCACTGGCTGCCGAAGAGCGCCACGTCGTTGCCGGCCTCGATCAAGGCCTCGTCCTCGGTGGCCTGTTCGTCGGCAGCCGGCTCGTCGACGAAGGCGCCGTACGGGGCCCCACCCGAGGTGTAACCCGCCACGAAGAACATCCTGCCGTCGAGCATGATCAGCGAGTCGTCGAACAAGTCGTCCAACGACGGCGCCTTGCGGCGGCGCGGCACAGCCGGCGGACGCTTCGACCACTGCTGTGCCACCGTCGCGGGCTGCATGCACGGATGCTATCGCGGCCGGTAGCAACCCTTTCCGGACACCGGACACCGGCGCTCACCGTACGGGCGGATCCGGATGCTCGGCCCGACGACGGTCCGCATCATCGTCGCTGACCAGCGACGCGTCGAGGAGCCAGTCGACCGCCCGGCGGGCGGCTCGGGCATCCCGGAACGCATACCAAACCGGCAGCAGGCGCGGATACTCCTCGTTCAGCTCGTCCTTGAAACGGCGGAACGCTCCCCGGCCGTTGATCGCGCGGGCGAGCCGGCGTGCCGCCTGCTCGTCGCTGACCAGATCGATGAAATCGGCCATGTCCTCGTACCAGACGTACGAAGGAAGCGGATGGATCGCCACGAGATCCAGGTCATCGAGATCGACCGGCGTCTTGCCGTCAATGCCACCGTCCCGGGTCCAAGACACGAACTCCCCGGTCTCCGGGTTGACCAGGCTCAGATGCTCGTCGTACATGTTCTGATCCGACAACGCGAATGCGATCTCTTCGAGATCAAACCTATCGATCTCCAGCACGACCCCACTCCAGCCCATCCGATGCGCGACTGAGCGTACCCACATGCCCGGACAAGCCAGAACTTTCCCCGCGGAATGGGTGCAGCCGGTCGACCAACACGGCCAGGTCGTCTTCGCCGGTCATGGCGCTCCCTTTCCGTCACTCCGTGCTGGACCTGTCCGCGCGGCGAACGCCGCCAGGCGCTCGCTGAGCGGGCTCACCCGCGGGCGCGGCGGCCGGGCGTCATAGTCCGGCCTGACCTCGCGCATGAGCTCCTCGCCGTCGCGGTTCCAGTCGAACCGCGGCCGTTTCAGCAGCCGCCGGAACACCGCGCTCGCCTTGTCCGGGTCGCGATCGGCCAGCCGGCGCAAGACCATCGGCTCCACGCTGTCATCGTGCAGGTAGGACAACGTGTACTCGCGCCACCGGCGGCGCCGGAGCAGGTCCGGCTTCGCGAACGCCTCTTCCACCAGGCCGAACTCGGCGTAGAAGCCGAGCCCATCCGTCTCGTCGTAGATCAGCGCCACCGTGTCCGCATCGATCACGTCCGGCGGCAACTCGACCGACGGCCCGCGGGGCGGGCCGTCCGGCTCCGGCCCGAGGATCTCCTCACGGCAGAACCTGTAGTAGGCGTCGAGCCGTTCCTGCGCCTGCTCCCCGGGCACCACCACCAGGTCGGCGCCGAAGAACCGGATGAACCGTTCCCGGTCGGTGCGCTGCTGCTCCCAGGCCCGCGCCAGCTTCTCCGGATTCCGGAAGACCGCCTCCGGCGTCCGCATAGACATGTCCAGCGCAAGCTGGTACGCGATGTCGCGCTCGGCCGCCGGCAGGACGCTGGTCGGCCCGCTCAACATCCACTCGTCACCGACCGAGACCATCCGGGCGATGATGAACGAACGGCGGGGCATCCGTCGGAACACCGCCGGCCCCATGTTCGACCGGACCCGGTAGGTCAAGTCGTCGACCAGGCTCTCCACCACCAGCGCCTGCCCATCACGCCGCTGCACCTCGAACGGGCCCTGCACCACATCCTGCCAGCCGAGCAGCATCTCCCGCTCCGGCTCAGCCAACTGCGGATGGGCAGCGACGAATTGCTCCACCACGGTCCGGCCGTTGGGCAGCTTGTGTTCCAGCACGAAGCAGTCCCACAGCAGCATCAGCCGCTGTTCATCGACATCCTCCGTGCCGTCCCCGTACTCGATCAGGAAACGGGAGGCGGCGCGGTCATACCGGGGCTGCTGGGAGAACGCCACCAGCTCACCCTTGAGATCACCAGCGCGCCGTAGAAACGCAGCATCCACCACCATCGGCGCTACTCCAGTCCAGGACACAATCGGGACGCACCACCCTAACGACCATCCCAGCTGCCACCACTCGTACGGGTGCGGCGTACCCCAGATCGGCCCCTCCGCGGGCGGAGGAGGGCACCGTCAGGACAGCCGGGCGCGGTCGAGGGCGGCCAGAAGATTGCGGCGGCGGGAGTTGGCCTGGCGCACGGTCCGGACGTAGGCGGCGAACTCCGCCTTTTGTGCCGAGCCGGTCATGTATGTGGCCAGCTCCGCGAGTCGCAGCAGGATATCGCAGAGGTGGGCCGGGTAGCGGACGAAGGTGTCGAGGAAGGCGGGGAAGGCCACGGATGTCACCTGGCTGTGGTCGCGGTGGCGTCGCGCTTGGGCGGCGAAGCCAGGTTTGACCGGTACGGCGTTCGGCACCGCCGGGGAGAGGCGGCCTGATGGCGCCGGCTTCTGGCCGGACGGGTCCTGCGGCCGGCGCCTATCCGGTAGAAAAATCTCGCAGGAGCTGTCGATAACGCCGTTCCCGATCGTCGTCACGGTGGAAGCGGCCAATCGGCAGCTACCCGACCTAGGGAGACCACCATGCGTTACCTGTTGCTGATCTACAGCGAGGAATCGACCGCCGCGCCCGACCCGGCCGAGGCCGAGAAGGTGATGAACGAGTACTGGGCATACAGCAACGCGATCAACGAGGCCAAGGCCAGCACGGGCGGGGAGGCTCTGCAGGACAGCAAGACGGCCACCACCGTACGGATCAAGGACGGCGAGCGAGTGGTCACAGACGGACCGTTCGCCGAGACCCGGGAGGTCCTGGGCGGCTACTACCTGATCGACGTGCCTGATCTGGACGCGGCGATCGACTGGGCGGCGAAGTGCCCGGGCGCGAAGTACGGGTCGGTCGAAGTGCGGCCGGTCATAGAGTTCTCCTGATATCGGAGGTCACCGATGGGTACGGCGGCCGACTCGGTCGAAGCGGTCTTCCGCGAAGAGTGGGGGCGCCTGCTGGCCTCACTCGTACGCACCCTCGGTGACCTCGACTTGGCCGAGGAGGTCGCCTCGGACGCCGTCGCCGCTGCGTTGCAGCGGTGGCCGCGCGACGGGGTGCCCAACCGCCCGGCGGCGTGGCTGCTGACCACGGCCCGCCACCGGGCGGTCGACCTGTTGCGCCGCGACAAGGTGCTGGCGGCGAAACTGGCCCTGCTGCAGGTCGAGGCCGACCGGTATGTGCCGCCACCGCCGGAGCCAGATCAGGGCTGGGCCGACCCGGACGACGAGCCGGACGAGCGACTGCACCTCTTCTTCACCTGCTGCCACCCGGCGCTGGCGGTAGAGGCGCAGACCGCGCTGACATTGAACTGCCTCGGTGGCCTCACCACGCCGGAGGTCGCCCGCGCATTCCTCACACCGAACGCCACGATGGCCCAGCGACTCGTACGCGCGAAGCGCAAGATCCGCGAGGCGCGAATCCCGTTCCGTGTGCCCCGAGGCCATGAGCTGCCGGTACGGCTACCGGCGGTGCTTCGGGTGATCTATCTGATCTTCACCGAGGGGTACGCCGCGACCAGCGGCCCCGCTCTGATGCGCCCCGAACTGGCCGACGAAGCGGTGCGGCTGGCCCGGATCCTGCACCGCCTCATGCCCCGGCAACGGGAAGTATCCGGCCTGCTCGCACTCATGCTGCTCATCGACGCCCGCCGCGACGCGCGGGTGGACGTCCGCGGCGACCTGGTGCTGCTCGACGACCAGGACCGCTCCCGGTGGGACGCCGGAAAGATCGAGGAAGGGCGTCGGCTCGTGATCAACGCGCTGACCGGTGGCCAACCCGGCCCGTACGCGTCGCAGGCCGCCATCGCGGCCGTGCACGACGAGGCGGCGACCGTCGCGACCACCGACTGGCCGCAGATCGTCGCCCTGTACGACGTCCTCCGCACGGTGGCGCCTTCGCCGCTGGTCGAGCTCAACCGGGCGGTGGCGGTCGCCATGGTCGACGGACCCGCCGCCGGGCTCGCACTGCTGGACGCCCTGACGGCTGACCGGCGGCTGGCCGGATATCACCTGCTTCCCGCGGCCCGCGGCGATCTGCTTCGCCGGCTGGGCCGGACAGCGGAGGCCGCGGACGCGTACCGGCAGGCGCTCGATCTCGCCGGCAACGGACCGGAGCGGGCATTCCTGCACCGCCGGCTGCGCGAAACCGCCACGCCCAACGCCGGTTGAGGGAGGCGATCGCGCCAGCGGATCGGTGCCCGACCACCGCACCGTGGGGTTTCCGGGGGTCGCCCCCGGAGCCGGCATGGGTGGGCCGAACGTTGCAGCATGCGAACCGCCCGGCGACAACACCGCTCGTCCTCGGACCTCGACGCCTTGGAGCCTGAACACTTCCCTGGCTGATTGGCAATGTCAGGTTGGAAGCACGGAATTTGCCGAGGAGGGCCATGGCTTCGGATGCGGTTTTGATAGGCCGGTCGCTGAACGGCGATGTCGACGCCTTCGTGGAGGTGGTCGAGCGTCACGAGGCCGCCGTCGGTTCGTACCTCGCCCGCCGGGCGGGGCGCGATGCGGCTGAGGACCTGCTGGGCGAGGTTTGGGTTGCGGCGTTCGAGTCGCGGCGACGGTACGACCAGTCGTACGACGATGCGCGGCCGTGGCTGTACGGGGTGGCATTGAATCGCTTGCGTCGCTACTGGCGGTCACGGCCGGCCGAGGACTTGGTCGCGGACGTGACGGACCTGGCTACTGGATGGGATCCGTGGGCGGCGGTGGACCTCGGCGTGGACGCCCGGGCGGTGCTCCGGTCGGCTCTGATGCGGCTCAAACCCGAAGAGCGGGAGGTCCTGAGGCTCGTCGCCTGGGAGGACCTGACCGCAGCCGACGCCGCACGGACGCTCGGCATGCCTGCCGGCACCGCGCGGCGGCTGCTGAGTCAAGCCAGGACGGCATTACGCGACGCGCCGGGGGTTTCCGCGCTTCTGAAGGAACGCAACAGCGCGAAGGAGAGACACCGATGACCGACGAGCTCGATCTGGTCGGTGAGTTGGGCGGCGCAGAACCACTGCGCCCGGAGGCGTATCAGCGGGCGCGGGCGGTGCTGCGGGCGGCGATGGCCGACCCCGGAACCGTGCGGTTGCTGGGCGCGATATCAGCGGAGGACACGACTATGGAGACGACTTCGACCATGGAAACGACGACAACCACGCGGGAACACGAATCCAGCCCGGCGATTCAGCGCCGCCGCGGGATCGGTATTGCGGGCCGGTTCGGCATCGGCGCCGGGGTGGGGGTTGCCGCCGCGGCGGCGGTCGTCGCTGTGGTGCTCAACTCGTCGGCGACCGGGGGCGCGGTGGCCGGCAAGGATTCGTCGGCCGCCGCCTCAGGGTCGGCCATCGTCGACGGGTCCGCCGACCGTGCGCCGCTGATGACTCTGGCCGGGTCCATCAAGACGATCACCCCGTCGGCGGGCGACGCGTGGCTGGTGAAAGCGACCCAGGTCCAGGGCACCAAGACCATGCAGGTCGTCTACACGCTGTACACCGACGGTCACGCGATCTATACGGGCAACAGCGTGAAGGACATCAAGCGTGCGATCACCCGCCAGCAGGACCAGATGAAGGCCGGCGGCTACGCTCCGCTCCTCAAGGCGGCCGTCGCCGCGGCGGACAGCAGCCCGGCCGACGGCCGGACCCAGATGCTCAAAGCAGCCAAGGACCCGCTGGTCGGCCTTGACCCCGCGGCGCAGAAGGCGGAGTGGGACAAGGAGCAGGCGGCCGCCCAGGAGATCATCAAGCTCAAGGGCGGCAACGCCAAGCCGAAGCCTTACAGCCCCCAGGCCGTCCAGCAGCACTTCGACAACGCCCTGTGGACGTACAGCACCGAAGCGCTGTCCGCCGGCGACGGCAACACGCAGGTCCGGGCCGGTGTGCTGCGTCTGCTGTCCACCATCTCCGCGGTCAGCGTCAAGAACTCGACCACCAACGGCAAGGCCACGCTGACGATCACCGCCGGCCCCGAGGTATTCGGCAGCGAGGGCGGCGAGGTGCTGACCATTGACGCCAAGACCGGCATGCTGGTCAAGGACGTATCCACCGTGCCGGGCCTTCCCCAGGCCTCCACGACGTACGAATCCTCCCGGGTGACGGCGGCCGACCTCTAGGCCGGCAACTCCCACCCACCAGCATTCCGGCGGACGGGCGTAGCGCGCCCGGCGTTCGGTAACGGTGCGGGCCGCCTACCCAGGCGGCCCGCACCGGCCACAGCGGCGACGGCCCGCAACTCAAGCCGCCTCGCCGCGCGGCTCGAAACCCACCTTGAGACTCACATCCAGCGCGGTCGCCAACCGTCCCAGCACCGCCAGGGTCGGAACGGTCCCGCCGGCCTCGAATCGGGCAACTGCGGACTGGGTCATCCCCGCGGCCTTCGCCAACTGTGTCTGACTCCAGCCCCGGCGCTCGCGAAGCTCACGAACGGAACGACCGAGTTCGAACGCCAGCCGCGCGGCGTCGTATGCCTCCGCGGCACCTGGCTCGGCCAGCCGCCGCTCTCGCATAGCGGCCCAACCGCCACCTTGGCTCATGACCTAGTCCCCTCGTCCACGACCTCGTGCGCCTCGTCGATGCACCGTGCCAATGCCCGGCGTGCCCGGTCGATCTCCCGCTCGTCCCGCATCCGCGTCTTGCGGAAGACCGTCAACAGGATGATCCTCCTGTCGGTCGCGATCCAGTAGGTGATCCGGACCGCCCGCCGCTCGAGGTGGAACCACAACTCGCGCAGCTTCCTATCGAGCTGCTTCGTGTAGGGCTCACCCAGCAGCGGCCCTTGCTCAGCGAGCAGATCGACGTAGAACGCCGCGTGGGCGAACTGTGCAGTCGGCAGGCTGAACGCCGGGCGCGACCTCGCCAAAGCCGAGCCCAACGGCTTGACGAAAGAGGGAGGCTAGTACGGCAGCCGCCATTCGTGATCATGGCGGGAACTCAAGATTGAGACGGCGGGCGTAGTGGGCTCGTTTGGCTCGGGCCTGGTGGTGCAGTCGCCAGTCTGACCAGTGCAAACCGTGGGCGGT